>OGQA01000754.1_pt1 | contig 16065 bp, 10 predicted proteins | sample 1553011 | NCBI WGS metagenome assembly OGQA01 (sample SAMEA2580256, study PRJEB22360) | human gut metagenome | biome: human gut; feature: human-associated habitat; material: faeces | place: Denmark | collected 2008/2010 | reverse complement strand
TTTTGCAAAAACAGAAAGGCCCGGTGCATTTGTGCACCGGGCCAGGATTGCAGCCGGACCGAAATCCGGGGGCGGAAGCGCCCCGGTCTCGGAAAAGAGAGGTTATTTGCCGATGGTCAGCGTCACCCCGCCCGTACACCAGAAACCCGGCAGGCGGATTCCGCCGATGTCGCAGTAGCGCGTGTCGGTGATGTTCGTGGCGTCGACGTAGAGCCGGCAGATGCCCTTCTCCCACTGGAGACGTCCGTCGAGCAGGAAATAGGGCTTGTAGTCGCGTTCTTCGTTAAGGGAGGCGTTGCCCGGTTCGGGGTAATGCGTATAGCTGCCGTTGCGGTCGTAGACCGAGCCGGTCAGCGCAAGCGACATCCGCCGCAGGAAATGCACCTCCACGGCCAATGCCGCCTTGTGACGCATGAAATCCATCGCGCTTTTGGCGATGACGTCCGCGTTCCGGTCGGTCGTGATGTAGCCGTACGAGAGCGTCACGCGGCGCAGGAAGCCTTCCGAAACCGTATAGCCGCCCGCGAGTTCGATCCCGAAGGTATCGAGGCTGCTCGTCTGTTCGGAATGCCACTTGCTGCCCATGTCCTCGCGCCAGACCCAGTCGATGATGTCGCGCCCGGAGCGGTAATAGGCTTGCGCCGAAAGGTTCCAGCTCCGCTTGAGGTAATCCACACCAAGTCGGTATGTGACTGCGTGTTCCGGCGTAAGATCGAGATTGTTGATCTGCGCCGGGGAGGTGTAGTAGAGGTCCGTGAAGGTCGGCAGGCGCATCGACTGCCACGCCCCGGCTTCGAGGCGCAGCCCGGCCGCGGGGGCATAGCCCGCCGAAAGGCTCCACAGGGCCGAAGTGCCGTAGGGCGTGAGGCTCACGCCCGCCGAAGCCGCCGCGTCGAAATGCCGCCACCGCTTGGCGTGCCGCAGCCACAGGTTGCCCGTGTGGCGCGCCTTGGCATGGGTGTAATGGCCTTCGGGAACCGAAAGCTTGTCACCCAGATTGGTGCTGTAAATGTGGTTGAAAGCATAGTCTCCGCCCACGGTGGTAACGCCCGCCGCCCAGTCGCAGTCGGCCCAGAGCTTCGCTCCGACATTGTCCGTGTTGTGGCGGTTCATCGCCGTGCCGCGCGTCCAGTCGTAGCGGTCGAAGTTCTTGCGGTAGCTCGCGGCGGCCCCCAGCGAAAAGCGGCCTGCGGTTTTCAGCCACCGCAGCGACCCCAGGGCCGTGGCGGTATGCTCCCACTGGTCGGGATTGTAGGCCGCATAGAAACCGTTGGAGCCGAAATCGCGGTCCTGCCACCCGGCCTGCAAGTCGAAGAACCCGGCCCGCCCGCCGTCGTAGGTCGCCCGTACGAATGCGTTGTAGTTGGAGAAATCGGTATTGTGCCGGTAGCCGTCGCTGCGGCGGTACGAAGCCGCGCCGAGCACCGAGAAGCGTCCCGCACTCACCGCGCCCGAAAGATTCCCGTAGCCATAGCCGTACTGGCCGCCCGAGGCTTCGAGGCGCAGGTAGGTGGGCCGCAGCGGCGCGGTGCGGATGTTCACCGCACCGGCGTAGGCTCCGACGCCCGGAACGCCGTCGATCAGTTCGACGGCCGAAATGCAGTCGAGGTCGACGGGCTGCGCGTGGGACTGATGCCCGGTGCGGGCATCGGTGAAATCAATGCCGTTGAGAAGGACCATGGTCTGGTCGAAAGAGCCTCCCCGGATGAAGATGTCGGCCTGCGTTCCCTTGCCTCCGCGTTCGCGGACATCGACCGAAGGAGCAAGGCGCAGGGCGGCTTCCAGAGTCTGGACAGGCGCCGGGGCCTGGGCTTTCCGGTCGAAAAGCGGGGTGTGCGACTGGGCGTTGCGCGCGGGAGCCGTCTGACTCCCGGTGACGCCGACTTCCCGTATCCGCAATGTCTTGAGGACAGCGGTCGTGTCGGCAGTCTGCGCAGACGCACCTTGCGTCGCAAGCAGCAGGATCGACATCCCGACAGAGAGGACCCCGATAGTCACATAACGGTGGAGACTGGCAAAAATCGACCAGTTTTTGCGACTCCAACGCTTGAAGCAGGGGTACTGCTTTGTTTGGATGTTTTCCATTTGTTTGAAATTTGGGTTAAAAGTGAAAAAACGTCCGAACCGGGTCCGGCTGCTGATCCCCGGTTCGGACGCGCAAAGGTAACAAAAAAAACGGGCTATACAGGCCCGTTTGTGTAAATCGCACAGAAGCAATCAGTCAACCCGCTGTCATTCAGTTGAACAGCGCTTCGACTTTCTCCACCACATCCGCCTCGTCGGGTTCGAGCGGGAAGACGTGGCTCGGCTTGAGATACCACAGCTCCTTACCCTCCTTGAAGTGCTCCTCGCCGCCGCCCGTGACATTGAGCATGACGGTGGCGTCCTTCTCGATTTTACCCGCGTTCACGGCATTGACGAGCGACGCCAGCGCAACGCCCGCCGCCGAATAGATGTCGACGCCTTCGAGTTCGTGGAACAGCTTGCGGGCCTTGCGCGCCATGGCGTTCGTGGCCACGAAAACCTCGCCGCCGGTGGCTTTCAGCGCATCGAAAAGACCGCCCGTGACGCTGTAAGGCGGACGGCGGTTCGAAAGCACCTTGGCGTCGATGATCTCCGCGTCGCGGCGCGCCTTGTCGTCGTCGTAAGGCAGCAGCTTGCGCGATGCCGCCTGCCAGGCGTCGTACATCGGGACGAACGGGGCGTTCTGCGCCACCATCAGTTTCATCGTATTCCGCCCGAAGCGGCCGTCCTCCACCAGACGCATGTTAGCCTCCCAAGCGGCAATGGCGCCCGTGCCGCTGCCCACAGCCTGGAAATAGTAGTCGGGAATGCGGCCGATGGTCGTCACGGCCGAAAGGACCGTGCAGGCCATGCCGTCGCGACGCGCGACGTTCTTGGCGCCGCCCTCGGCGTAGAAGCCGGGGCTTTTCAGCGCGATGTCGCTCAAATGGATGGCGTCGAAATAGTCGCCGCCCTTCTCGCACGAAATGAGTTTCACGCAGGGGTTCAGCGGCTGGTCGAACCACAGCGCGCCGATATTGTCGTAGGGAACCGAGAGCAGCAGCCTGATGTTATTGTCCGAGCAGACCTTGGCGAAGGCCCGGGCGGTGTTTCCGGCCGAAGCCACCACCAGCACGCGCCGTTCGTCGGCAGCGGCGCGGCCGCAGACCGAATAGGCCTCGGTCTCCTTGAACGAGCAGGTCGACATCGTGGCCCCGATGGCCGGATACCAGCCGTTGAAGGTGATCCAGAGGTTTTCCAGCCCGAGGTGCGCGGCGAGGCCCTTGCTCTTATAGGTCACGGGAGCCGACGAACCTTTGAGGATACGCCGCACGGGCATCCAGTCCGAGAAACGGTACAGGCCCCAGTCGGCGGGCTTCACGTCGATCTGTTTGCGGGCGTATTTGGTGCGCACGAGCGAAGGCTCCTTGCACTGCGGGTCGGCAAGCATCCAGCCGGCGTCTTCGAATTCGCGGCCCGTGGCGACACATTCCAACGTGTAGGGGGTAGGTGTGAAATTTTCCATGAAGAGGTTTCGTATATCTGAATTCAATATTGTCTATGACATGCGGTTCCGGAAGTCCTCGTAGCCGAATTCGCGGATGACGTCGGTGCGGCCGTCGCGGCGCGCGATGACGATGGCCGGATGGTGGACGCCGTTGAACATCGTGGTCTTGACCATCGTGTAGTGGATCATGTCCTCGAAGACGACGCGCTCCCCCACCTTCAGCTCGCGGTCGAAAGCCCAGTCGCCGCAGTAGTCGCCCGCAAGGCAGCTCGTGCCGCCCATGCGCCAGCGCTTTTCGCCGTCGGCAGGTTCATGCGCTCCGATGACGGCGGGTTTGTAGGGCATTTCGAGGCAGTCGGGCATGTGGCAGGCGAACGACACGTCGAGCATGGCCGTGTGCACGCCGCCGTTTTCGACGATGTCCTCGACCGTCGAGACCAGATAGCCCGTGCGCCACGTAAAGGCGCTGCCCGGTTCGAGAATCAGCCGCAGGCGGGGATGGCGCGCCCGAAAATCGCGCAGCAGCGCGATCAGGTCATCGCAATCGTAGTCGGCGTGGGTCATCAGGTGGCCGCCGCCCATGTTGAGCCACTGGATGCGGTCGAGATAACGGCCGAAATGCCGCTCTACGGCTTCGAGCGCCTTGCGGAGATGCTCCGACCGCGATTCGCACAGCACATGGAAATGCAGCCCCTCGATCCCGTCGGGCAGACCGCCCTGCGTTTCCAGCTCCTCGGCGGTCACTCCCAGCCGCGAACCCGCCACGCAGGGGTTGTAAAGATCGGTCTCCACGGGCGAATAGCGCGGGTTGACGCGCAGACCGCACGAGATGCCGCGCAGCAGCGCCATTGCACCGAAACGGCGGAATTGTCCGAGCGAATTGAAGGTGATATGGCTGCTGCAATCGAGTATCTCGCCGATATTGCGGTCGGTGTAGACCGGAGCATACGTGTGCGCCGGCTGCCCGAACTCTTCGCGTACCAGCCGGGCCTCGGCGGCCGAACTGGCCGTCGCGCCGTCGCTGTGACGCGCCAACAGGGGGAAGATACTCCACATGGCGCACGCTTTGAGCGCGACGATCACCTCGGCGCCCGACTCGCGGCGCACGCGGTCGACGACCGAAAGATTCCGCGCCAGCAGACGTTCGTCCAACAGAAAACAGGGCGAGGGAACCCGTTTGAAATCAATCATTCGTTGTTCAAAGAATTAACGTGCAAATATACATTAATATCGTAAAGCAGCACTAAGTATAAATACCCATTCCCGCAGAGACGAAGAAAAAGCGGAATTTACCCGATTACACAGGGTAAATTCCGCTGTCGGCCGCCCTGCGGCGGAGCGGGTCAGCGCTTCGGCTCCTTGTCCGCGGCGAAGGCCTCTTCGACCTCGCGTTCCTTCCTCATACGGTCCTTGCGGGTGTAATCCTCCACCTGATCGACCAGTTCGTTGATGTTGTCCTCGAAATTCTGCTCGCAGGGCGTGCAGGTCGTCTGTTCGTCTTTCATAATTTTTATTCGTTTGATGTGATACGGTTTCCCTTCCCCGTGCAAATTGCATACAAAAAGACGATCCGTTCTGCACGGACACCGCGGAAAATCGTTCCGCGAGTTAGGAAAAACGGGGAAAATTTCGTAATTTTACGATTGAATAAATCGAAATCGTCTATGATATTCCTCACCGCAATGGATTTCACGCTTCCGCTGGCCGATCCCGTGCTGAAGTTTCTCATCATCCTGCTCATCATTCTCGGAGCACCGTTGTTGCTGAACAAGATCCGCATCCCGCCGCTGTTGGGGCTCATCATCGCCGGAGCCGTGATCGGCCCCCACGGCTTCAACCTCGTCCTGCGCGACAGCAGCATCATCCTTTCGGGCACGGCGGGGCTGCTCTACATCATGTTCCTGGCGGGATTGGAAATCGATATGGGCGATTTCAAACGCAACAGCCTGCGCAGCCTGACTTTCGGTCTCTATACCTTCTGCGTGCCGATGGCGCTCGGTATCGTCGCGGGATACTACCTGCTCGGCTTTTCGTGGCTCACTTCGGTACTGCTGGCCAGCATGTTCGCTTCGCACACGCTGATCGCCTACCCCATTATCAGCAAGCTGGGAATCAGCAAGAACAATGCGGTCTGCATCACCGTGGGCGGAACGATGATTACCGATACGCTCGCGCTGTTGGTGCTGACGATCGTCGTCGCGCTCTCGACGGGTAACGCCGACGACATGTTCTGGGTGCGGTTGGGGCTGTCGATCACGGCCTTCACGCTCTTCGTTCTGTTGGGATTCCCCCTGATCGGGCGCTGGTTCTTCAAAAGGGTGCACGACAACATCTCGCAATATATCTTCGTGCTGGCGATGGTCTTTCTGGGTGCTTTTCTCGCCCAGCTGGCCGGACTGGAAGCGATCATCGGATCGTTCCTCGCAGGGCTGGCGCTCAACAGGCTGATTCCCGCCACTTCGCCGCTGATGAACCGCGTGGAGTTCGTCGGCAATGCGATCTTCATCCCGTTCTTCCTGCTCAGCGTCGGGATGCTGATCGACTACCGTGCTTTCTTTACCAGTTTCGAGACGATCAAGGTCGGCGCCGTGATGATCGTCGTGGCCACGGCGGCCAAGTTCATCGCCGCATGGCTCACGCAGAAGACTTTCCGTATGTCGGTCGATCAGCGGCGCGTGATCTTCGGGCTGAGCAATGCGCAGGCCGCAGCGACGCTGGCGGCCGTGCTGGTGGGCTACAACGTCATTCTGGGAACGACGCCCGACGGCGAGCCGATCCGGCTGCTGAACGAGAGCGTGCTCAACGGTACGATTCTGATGATTCTGGTCACCTGTACGATGGCGTCGTTTTCAGCGCAGAAGGGGGCGCACAATATCGCCATGGAGGAGTCGACGGACGTCGAGGAACCCGACCGGAACGAGGTGGAGATACTCATTCCGGTCAGCAACCAGGCCAACGTCGAGGAGCTGGTCAACCTGGGGCTGTCGCTCAAGCCGAAGCGCGCCAAGAACGGATTGCATGCGCTCACCGTCGTCGATGACAAGGGTTCCGACGGCACATCGGCGAAGCGCTCGAAACGGTTGCTGCAACTGGCCGTCGAGACGGCGGCGGCGACGGATACCCGTTTGCAGGAACTGCTGCGCTACGACCTGAGTCCGGCCAATGCCATTTCGGGCGTTATCCGCGAATGCGGCATTACCGACGTCATCCTGGGACTGCACGAACGCAAGGATATTTCGTCGGGATTCCTGGGGCGCGTGGCGGAGGGAACCATTGCCGACAACACGACCAACGTATTCATCTACAAGCCGGCGCAGCCGTTGTCGACCGTCAAGCGTCATCTGGTAGTCCTGCCGCCGCAGGCCGAAAAGGAGGCGGGGTTCCTCAGTGCGCTGGAACGTCTGGCCAACGTGGTCGGGAACACTGGGGCCAAGGCGGTGTTCTACGCCGCACCCGCCACGCTCGATCTGATTCGGGAACGCTTCGCGCGGTCGTCGAACGAAATCGGCTACGTCCCGTTCGTGAACTGGGAGGATTTCCTGATCGTTTCGCGCGACGTGCGTACCGACGATACGCTGTGGATCTGGATGAGCCGCCGCAACGGAGTCTCCTACGAATCGTCGATGGCGCGCGTTTCCCGCTATCTGGATCAGTATTTCAAGGGCAATAACTTCGTGTTGGTCTATCCGTTGCAGGCCAGCATCGACGAAGGATCGCGTTACCTCACCTGACCTTTCGGCCGGTTCCGGCAGCCGAAATCCGCTCGAATCCGCGTAACGCCTGCACAGCCGGCGGTTCTCGCGGCCGAAGAGGACAGAGTCTGCATCGAAACAATCCGGCCTGCATTGAAATGCAGGCCGGATAAGAAGTTGTCGATTTGTTCGTAGCGAGAGAGAGACTTGAACTCTCGACCTCATGATTATGAATCATGCGCTCTAACCAGCTGAGCTATCTCGCCATTGCTTTGAAAGCGAGTGCAAAGGTAATAGAAATTTTTATTCGCGCAAAAGTTTTCAACGCTTTTTTACGCAAAAAAAGCGAAGTAACGGCTGTGGCATCGATTTTGTCCGTCCGATCGTAAACTTCAACCGATTATGAATCAACTGCAAACCCCGTTCGTTCGGAATCTTTCGTTGAATATCGTCACGCTGGCGGCCGGTGCCCTGCTGCTGTTGGCCATGTCCGTGGAAATTCTCACCGGAGACCACCGCCACTTTTCCCAAGCCTATCTGTGGATACAGTTCGCCGTCTGCATCGTCTTTCTCGCCGACTTTTTCATCCGGCTGGCGCGCAGCGAGCGCCGTACGCGTTTTTTCCTCCGCAACCTGCTCTTTCTGCTCCTGTCGATCCCCTACCTCAATCTGGTCGACTGGTTTTCGCTGGAGCTCGCGCGCGGCTGGGCCATGCTCATCGGACTGACGCCGCTGCTTCGGGGTTTTCTGGCGCTCTACATCATCGTCGCATGGCTCGCCAGGAACCGCTTCAATCAACTGCTGGCGGCCTATCTTTTTTCGGTGCTGGTCTTCACCTATCTGGCGTCGCTGGTCTTCTACGACTACGAGATTCTGGTCAATCCCCGCCTGGCCGACTACGGCGATGCACTGTGGTGGGCCTGGATGAACGTCACGACGGTCGGGGCCGCGATCTTCCCCGTCACGGCCGTGGGGAAGGTCGTCTGCGTGCTGCTGCCCATCGTCGGCATGATCTTCTTCCCGATCTTCACGGTCTACATTTCACAATACTATACGGGAAAAAAGAGCAGCAATTGACAAATCGCGCGAGAAACGCTATCTTTGCAGGGTAACCGCTACCCTTCCATGAAAAAGACGCTTCTCCTCCTGCTGCTTCTGCCGTTCTGCTTCGCCGCCGCGGCCGAAGGGGCGATCGACCGTGCGTGGGTCGAGCGAAATTACCGTAAAACCGAGTACCGCATCCCCATGCGCGACGGCGTACGGCTCCATACGACCGTCTACGCTCCGTGCGACACGGCGGGCCGGCACCCCATTCTGCTGACGCGCACTCCCTATTCGTGCCACCCCTACGGCGCGGAATTCTCCGCGTCGCTCTGGAAATCATTTCTGAAACTCTATTTGGAGGAGGGCTATATCCTCGTTTTCCAGGATGTGCGGGGACGCTACATGAGCGAGGGCGAATACGTCGATCTCCGTCCGTTCATCGCCGATAAGCATTCGCCCGAACAGATCGACGAGGCGAGCGACGCCTACGATACGATCGACTTTCTGGTGCGCGAGGTCGCGGGCAACAACGGGCGTGTCGGCGTCTACGGCAACTCCTATCCGGGTTTCTACGCCCTTATGGCCGCCGCGAGCGGACATCCCGCCTTGAAAGCCGCCTCGCCGCAGGCGCCCGTCACCGACTGGTTCATGGGCGACGACACGCACCACAACGGCGTGTTGTTCCTGCGCGACGCCTTCTCCTTCATCGGCGGCAGTTTCGGCAGGCCGATGGACAATCCCACGACCGAGGCCGCCGCAGCACCCCGTTACGTCCGTACCGACGAATACGATTTCTTTCTGCGCAAGGCTACCGTCGACAGCTTGACGCAGCTTTTGGGCGATACCGTCCGCTTCTGGAACGAGATGATGCGTCATCCCGATTACGACGACTGGTGGCGCGAACGCTGCTCGGTGCGCGCCATGCACGACCTCCGGCCGGCCATACTGGTCGTGGGCGGCCTGTTCGATGCCGAGGATTGCTACGGCGCGTGGACGACCTACGCCTCGATCCGGCGCCAGAGCCCCCGCACGTCGTGCCGGATGGTCGCCGGCCCGTGGGTGCACGGCGGCTGGCGGTCGTCGAACGGCGGCAACCGGCTCGGCAAGATGCGCTTCGGCGACGCGTCGCTGACCGACTACTACCAGCAGCGGATCGAAGTGCCCTTTTTCAATTATTACCTGCTCGGCAAGGGCGACGGCGGCGAGCTGGCCGGCGCTACGATCTTCTTCACCGGTGAGAATCGCTGGCGCACCTTCGAAGAGTGGCCTCCGGCCGATGCGCGCAAGGAGGTTCTCTTTCTTCGCAGCAACGGCGCGCTGTCTGCCGAGAGGCCGATCGAGCGCGAGTCGTTCAGCGGCTATCGCTCCGATCCCGCGTCGCCCGTGCCCTACGATTTCCCGATGCGTGCGTCGCGTGACAAGGCCTATATGGTAGCCGATCAGCGCTTCGCTGCCGGTCGGCCGGACGTGCTGTGTTTCACGACCGAACCGCTGGCAGGCGACGTAACATTCGCGGGCGGCATCCGGGCCGTCCTGCAAGCGGCGATCTCGACGACCGATGCCGATTTCGTGGTCAAGCTCATCGACGTCTGGCCCGATAATACGGAGTATCCGGGTTACCAGATGCTCGTGCGCGGGGACATCATGCGCGGACGTTACCGCCGCAGTTTTTCAGCCCCCGAACCCTTCACGCCGGGCGAGCCGACCGAAGTGGCCTTCACGATGCCCGATATCGCGCATACCTTCCGCAAGGGGCACCGGATCATGGTGCAGGTGCAGAGCTCGTGGTTTCCGCTGGCCGACCGCAACCCCCAGCAGTTCGTCGACATTTACCGCTGCGCGGCCTCCGACTTCATTCCCTGCGACGTGCGTATTTACCACGACCGCCGCCGTCCCTCGCGGTTGGAGGTGCTCCGTTTGCGATAAAGCGGGCCCGGCAGAATCCGCGACGGTCTTCCCGCCGCGGATTTTTTCTTGCCTCCGCCCGCTAACGGCACGTTTTTCGAGAGGGTCGACGTAAACCAAATACGTTTGACTTATGGAGAAAAAAGAACGTTCCCGACCGAGCGGAAAAACTCAGGGGAAACCCGAAAAGCTGACTTCGGTCAACGGCCGGCCGATCGCCGACAACGAGGATTCGCAGACTGCCGGACTGCGTGGCCCCATCGTGTTGCAGGACCCCTGGATGCTCGAAAAGCTCGCGCATTTCGACCGCGAGGTGATTCCCGAACGGCGTATGCACGCCAAAGGCTCCGGCGCCTACGGCACCTTTACCGTGACGCACGACATCACGCGCTACACCCGGGCCTCGATTTTCAGCCGGATCGGCAAGCAGACCGAGTGTTTCGTCCGTTTTTCGACCGTCGCGGGGGAACGCGGTGCCGCCGATGCCGAACGCGACATACGCGGCTTCGCGATGAAATTCTACACCGATGCGGGCAACTGGGATCTGGTGGGCAACAACACGCCGGTCTTTTTCCTGCGCGATCCGGTGCGGTTTCCCGATCTGAACCATGCCATCAAGCGCGATCCGCGCACGGGGATGCGCAGTGTCGACAACAACTGGGACTTCTGGACGCTGCTGCCCGAGGCGCTGCATCAGGTGACGATCACGATGAGCACGCGCGGCATTCCCGCTTCATTCCGCCACATGCACGGATTCGGTAGCCACACGTACAGTTTCTACGACGCCGAGAACCGGCGCACGTGGGTCAAGTTCCATCTGCGCACGATGCAGGGCATTCGCAATCTGACCGACGCCGAGGCGGAAGCCGTCATCGCCAAAGACCGCGAATCGCATCAGCGCGATCTGTTCGAAGCCATCGAGCGGGGCGATTTTCCGCGCTGGCTTTTCCAGATACAGACCATGACCGAAGAGGAGGCGCGCAACTACCGCATCAATCCCTTCGATCTGACCAAAGTCTGGCCGCACGGCGACTTTCCGTTGCAGGACGTGGGTATCCTGGAACTGAACCGCAATCCGGAAAACTTCTACGCCGAGGTGGAACAGGCTGCCTTCAATCCCCTCAATATCGTCGACGGCATCGGCTTTTCGCCCGACAAGATGCTTCAAGGACGGCTGTTTTCCTACGGCGACGCACAGCGCTATCGCCTGGGCGTGAATCTCGATCAGATTCCGGTCAACCGGCCGCGCGTGGCCGTACATTCGTATCACCGCGACGGTGCGATGCGCGTGGACGGCAATTTCGGCGCGACGGTGAGCTATACGCCCAACAGCTACGGCGTATGGTCCGATTCACCCGAATTGAAGGAACCGCCTCTGCCGCTGCACGGACCGGTCGACAACTACGACGAACGCGCCTATGACGACGACTATTACTCGCAACCGGGTGCATTGTTCCGCCTGATGACGCCCGAAGAGAAGCAGGCGTTGTTCGAAAATACGGCGCGCGCCATGGGTGACTGCAAACTCTTCATCAAGCAACGCCACGTGCGCAACTGCTACCGCGCCGACCCGGCTTACGGCAGGAGGCTGGCCGATGCGCTCGGCATCGCTCTGGACGAAGCGCTCGACGAGAAGAACGACCCCGCGCTCCACCCTGCCGCTGCGATGGTTTAATTAAAAAAGTTGACGATATGGAAAACAAGCCGAAGAATTATCTGAACGACGAACATCTGAGTATCGGTACCCGGGAGTATCTCCGCGTGCTCAATGCCGGCGGTCGTCCTGTGGAATCGCTGCCGGTGGCCGAAGCGCGCAAAGTACTCGCCGACGTGCAGGCGGCCGTAGAAGTCGACTTGTCGGGCATCGACGAGCGGGAGCGCGAAATCGTGGCCGACGGTCACGCACTGACACTGCATCTGGTGCGGCCGCACGGCAGCCGAGGGAGGCTTCCCTACTTCGTCTTCATCCACGGAGGCGGATGGGTGCTCGGCGACTACCCCACGCACCGGAGGCTGATACGCGATCTGGTCGTCGAATCGGAAGTCGCAGCGGTTTTCGTCGACTACACGCCGTCGCCCGAAGCGAAATATCCGCAGGCGGTCGATGAGATTTACGCCGCCGTGAAATGGGTGGCCGAGAACGATGCAGAACTCGACCTCGACCGTCGCCGGATGGCTTTGGTCGGCAACAGCGCGGGCGGAAACATGGCGCTCGCGGCGGCGTTGCTCGCCAAGAAACGACATGCGCCCGCCGTTCGGGCGCTGGTGTTGCTGTGGCCCGTGACGAGCGCCTCCTCCGATTGGAAATCCTATGCCCTCTACGGCGGGGAGCGCTTTCTTACGGCGCCGTTGATGAAATGGATGTTCGACCGATATACGACCGACGCCCGGGCGCGCGAAGAAATTCTCCTGTCGCCTGTCAATGCTTCGCGGGAAGAACTGTTCGGCCTGCCGCCGACACTGATTGCAGTGGCCGAAAACGACATTTTGCGCGACGAGGGCGAAGCGATGGGCCGCCGGTTGGACGAGGCGGGCGTCGAGACGACGACCGTGCGCTTCAACGGCGTCATCCACGATTGGGGAATGCTCAACGGCTTCGCGCGGTTGGCTCCCACCCGCGACCTGATCCTCTTTGCGGCGGCAGTGCTCCGGCATCGTCTGCGCTGACCGTCCCGTTCCCGACGATTCGCCCCTGCCGCGATCTGTTGCGGCAGGGGCGAATCGCGTTCATGACGGAGCCGGCGTCAGCGAGCGTCCCTGTCGATGCTGTTCAGCGCGAAGGCATAGGCCCCCAGCGAAATGGCCCGGCTGGCGCCGATATGCGAGGTCATTACCCCGATGCGCTTCTGCGGATCGTAGACGATTTCACGATCGCTGCCGTAAACCTTGATCCGGCGGGAATCGCCCTGCGCGAAGGCGGCGAACTGCGTCGCATCGTCCAGATCGTAGACCTTCATCTGTACGCGCGGAAGCGTTTCACCCGAAAAGGTATGCAGGGAACCCCGCATTTCGGCCAGCAGCGAAGGCAGGATGTATTTGCGCGCAGCGGTAATGCCGCCGCCGATGACGATCAGTCCGTCGATGAGCGTCACGGCGGTGGCCATGGCGTCGCCTGCCACCTCGCCGAACCGCGCGAAAGCGCGCCGCGCCGCATCGGCATCGCCCGGACGCTCGCCCTCGGCGATCTCGAAAATGGCCTTCGGATCGAGCGTATCGTCGTCGACGCCCGCATACTCGGCATAGAGCCGTTTGACGGCGCGGATCGAGACACCCTCCTCGACGTTGATGTCGGGCAGGTCCTTGTGCCGCAGGCAGAAGGTTTCGACGCACGAGTTGTCGCCGATGTGCAGCCGGTTGTCCGAGACGATCCCCACGCCGAATCCCGTGCCCCACGTGTAGCCGATCAGGTTGCGGAAGCGTTTGGCGCTTCCTGCGGCTTCGAGCCGGGCGTTGATTTCGGGCAATGCACCCGCCAGCGCTTCGCCGTAGGCGTAGAGGTCGCCGTCGTTGTTGATGAAGGTCGGAATGCCGAACCGCTCTTCCAGGAAGTCTTTCAGCGCTACGCCGTCGCGGAACGACGGAAAATTGGGCAGGTATCCGCCGATGATGCCTCGCGGATAGTCCGCCGGGCCGGGAAAGGCGAAGCTGATCGCCGCGGGCTGTTCGGGCAGACGGCCGATGACGGTGCGGAATCCCTCGACCATCGTTTCGAGGCAGCGGTCGAGCCGGTCGGAGTTGGAGGGAAGCGTGATCGGTTCGACGACGAAGCGGTCGCCCTGTACGGCGCCGAAGACGAAATTGGTGCCTCCGGCATCGAGCGTAATGACTATGCGTCGGTCTTTTTCGTACATGATTTCTCGTTTTATTTAAGGTTTGTCGGTTCGATCGGAAGTGCGGAGCATTCGCTTGATGCTCCGGTTGAATTCGGCGGACGCAAGCAGCTCTTCTATGGTCAGATGCATTCTGTATCGCCAGTAGTTGTTCGGGTCGTCGGGCCGGTTGATCCGCTCCTCGTCGGGATCGTCGCGCCGCAGACCGCCGTCCGTGGCCAGCCAGTCCTGCAACGGCAGTACGGCCAGCATCGACTGCCCGTCGAGCGTGCGGCGGACGATCTGCCGGCACAGCGCAGGCGTACACTCGGCGGGAGCCTTTCCGCGGCGGTGCAGCACCTCGGAGAAATAACGCTGCGTGAGGGCGGTGTCCTCGCACCACCAACTGCGCAGGGGCGACATGTCATGCGTCGAGGTGGTGCCGACCGACAGATAGGGATACTGCCGCGGATCGCCGAACGTCGTGCCGGCGGTTTTGGGCATCCGTTCGATTTCGAGCGAGAGAATCCCCAGACGCTCCATGACCTCCGGTACGCAGGCAGGAATCATCCCCAGATCCTCGCCGCATGCCAGCATCGCGGTCGCATCGAGCAGCGCAGGGAGTTTGCGCAGCGCTTCGTCGCGCCAGAAGTCGTCGTGGCGACGGTAGAAAAACTCCTCGTACAGCCGGTCGAACGCCCGCTGCTGCGCCGGCGCGAGCCTCCGGTAGGCGAAGGTCGCCTGCGCCGCGATACGCGGATGGTAATGCCCGGGACGTTCACGGTCTTCGAGGAAGAGCACGTCGTCGAGCAGACGCAGCAGTCCGTCGCGGATGCGGCGCTGCCGTCGGTCGGGACTGTCACCGAAAAGCCGCCATACGCCCCGTTGCGTCGCCGCTTCGGGGCGCAGCGTGCCGTCGGCGACGTAATGCCGTTTCACCTCCGCCGCGGCGCGGCCGAAGAGTTCGCGCAGTACGTCGTCGGTCGCCTGCGGACGGGTATAGCGGGCGTCGGGCAGCAGGAACCCTGCGGCGGCCAGCTCCTCGCGCGTGTAGGGCAGCGCCGGCCGGAAACGGCCGAGCAGACCGTGCAACGCATCGGCAGGTATCTCCCAGATGCGGAAGAAACCGAGGATGTGGTCGATGCGGTAGATGTCGAAATACTCCCCCATTTTGCGCAGCCGCGCCCGCCACCAGCCGTAGCCGTCGCGCGCCATCGCCTCCCAGTCGTAGGTCGGGAAGCCCCAGTTCTGCCCCGTTGCGGCAAAGGCGTCGGGCGGCGCTCCGGCCTGCCCGTCGAGATGGAAGAGGTGCGGATATTGCCACACGTCGGCGCTCGACGGACTGACGCCGATCGGAATATCGCCTTTGAGGACGACGCCCCGCTGCCGTGCGTAACGGCTGGCGTCGCTCAACTGGCTGTGCAGATGATATTGCAGGAAACAGTAGAAATCGATCGCTGCCCGATTCTCGTTCCGGAATACGCGGAGACGCTGTTCGTCGTAACGGGCATAATCGCCCCATTGCCGGAAATCGGCCGTACCGAAGCGGTCGCGCAAGGCGCTGAACGCGGCGTAGGGTTCCAGCCACAGACGGTTCTGCGTCTCGAAGGCGGCATAGCCGTCCGTCGTCCGGACGGTCTCCCACGTCCGGCGGAAAAGCAGCCGTGCCCAGTCGAGTTTCAACCGCATGACCGCCTCGTAATCGACGGCGGGCAAGGCGTTGAGCCGTCGTTGCTGGCGACGGTATCGGGCATCGGGTTGCAGCCCCGCCCCGATCAGGCTCAGGTAGAGCGGATGGAGGGCGAAACTCGAAACGGCGTTGTAGGGATAGGAGTCGCTTCGCGTTCCCGTGCGGATCGTATCGTTGACCGGCAACAGTTGTACGACCCGCTGCCCCGTGGCTGCGGCCCAGTCGATCAGTTTCCGCAGGTCGGGGAATTCGCCCGTACCGAAACCCGACGCCGAACGCAGCGAAAAGAGCGGCAGGGCCGTACCTGCGCCGCGCCATGCGGAGGCGTTCGCCTCGCGCAGCCGCAGTCCGGCCACGACGATGCGCTCTCCCGCCGCCGGCAGGCGGCCGCCGCGGCGGGTCTTGACGAGGGGC
>OGQA01000746.1_pt1 | contig 16202 bp, 21 predicted proteins | sample 1553011 | NCBI WGS metagenome assembly OGQA01 (sample SAMEA2580256, study PRJEB22360) | human gut metagenome | biome: human gut; feature: human-associated habitat; material: faeces | place: Denmark | collected 2008/2010 | reverse complement strand
ACCGGTGTGGAAAATATTAACGCAAGAACTGTTTCGGAAAGGCTACATTGCTCCACACAGCCCGTCATGTATCACTTTGCAACGATTGAAGAACTGAAAAGGACGGTCTATGCGAAGGCAGACCTTTATCATTCGGAATACCTTATGACCATGAAGAAACCGCCAAAGGGTGCTGCCCTTGGAATCGGAATGAATTATATCCGCTTTGCCATCGAAGAACCCCACCTGTTCCGCTTCCTTTTCCAGTCGGATTATTTTAACGGAAAGACTTTGCTTGAACTGATCGATGCGGAGGAGCTTATCCCCGTTCTTTCAGCGATGCAGAGATCCTTAGGAATTGGCATGGAGCAGACGAAAACGGTTTTTATCACGGTGTTTCTGTTTGCCCACGGGTATGCAAGCATGATTGCCAACAATTCGTTGAAATACGATGAGGACACGATCAATTCCCATTTGGAGCGGGCATACAGAGGCGCAATATTGGCAGCGCAGGAGGAAATGGCATGAAAGAATGTGCAGGCGCTGTCGGCACATTGGCTGACAAGCGAAGCGAGGTGCCGCGGATGGATGAAACCTTGAGATTGCGTTGGCTTTGCTGCCCAAGATGCGGCGGCAAAACAAGGACACAGATCCGGCCACATACAGTGTTGGAGGATTTTCCGCTATTCTGCCCGAAGTGCAAATACACCTGCGTAATTCGTTTCAAGGACGGAAAAATTGAAGAAATCAAAATGCCAGACGCTTAGACGCAGTGCAGACCGAGATAACCGGTTTGTACTGCGTCTTTTTATCACATCAATTGAGAAAAGAGGAACTGTAAATGAAGAAACCCAATGAAGATGATATTCTGGAAACCACATTGTCCATCGCTGAAAAAGGATACCCGGAAGCCTATCGGTTTTTGCTGAATGCCTACGAGGAAAGCCCAAGCAGCTTTGGGCCGCAAACATTCTATTTCCTCGCTTGTTTGGCTGGCGGCGCCAATATGCTGGATTTGGCTTTGGCGTGGCTGAGAAAGGCGATTCAAGAGAATAGCTGGTGGTATCGCCCGGAAGTGTTGGAGGATGACGACTTTGCGGCGCTTAAAAACGATGCGGCGTTTCTTTCGCTGAAGGCAATTTCGGACGACCGCTATGCGGCTGCCGTTTCCAAGTCAACGGCGATTTTTTCATGGAAGAAGAAAATGGCAGACAACCTGTTTCTGGCCATTCATGGGAACACACAAAACGGTGACGTCGCACGGGCAGATTGGGAACCGATTGTGGGAACAAGCGGCCTGTGGCAGTTGGAAACCGTCCAGAGTGCCGAACCGGACGGCTATGGAACCTATCGTTGGAGCTATGACAGCACTTCCTATTTGCCGGTAGCGGCTTCCATAGAAAGCGTACAAAACGAAGGCTATCACAAAATTGCTTGCGGCGGCTTTTCTGCCGGATGCGATATGCTTTTGCGTGCGGTCACATTTTCCCCTGCACGCTGCGATCTGTTGATCCTGCAAAGCCCTTGGATTCCGGTATTGCAGGATCATTCAGAAGATATGGTTCGTGCCATTTCGCAAAAGAACATCGAGCTTCAGATTTTCTGCGGCGCAGAGGATGAGGACTGCCTTCCAATGGCAAAGCAGCTATATGCTGTGACGAAGCAAGCAGGCTGCAATGTGACACTGACGGTTCAGGAGAACACCCGGCATCAGTTTCCGGTGCAGCCGTACCATGTATAGAGAGGGATACAATATGAAAAACAGCGCGTTGGTGGTCATCGACCTGCAAAATGATATCACGAAAAACTACAAGGAAATCATTGCAAAAGTCAACGAGGCAGTTGACTGGGCAGAGCAAAAGGAACTGTGGATCGTTTACATTCAGCACAACAACCTTTCTGCGGGAACGAGAACCTTCAAGCCCGGCACCCGTGGTGCAGAGCTGGTGCCGGAGCTGAACGTCGTATCCGATCATATCTTTACAAAGGTAAAGAGCAACGCCCTGACCAGCGAGGCGTTTGCCGCTTTTATTCAGGAGCATGAGATTTCCGAGTTTTACGTCGTTGGTGCGGACGCCGCGGCCTGCATCAAATCCACCTGCTACAACATGGCAAAAAGCGGCTATACCGTTCATGTACTGTCGGACTGCATCACCAGCTACGATAAAAAGAAACTGCCGGAGCTGCTCGCGTACTATGCAAGCAAGGGCTGCTCTGTTGTGACGCTTTCTCAGGTCACGGGGGTGTAATTGATGTAGCTGCACGGGAGGAAACGACATGAAAAAGCTATATGAGAAAAACGAGCTGACTTTTGCGCTTGTGTGGATCGTGATTTACTGCGTTCTGCAATCGCTGGCAAATCCACTGAACAAGGCCATCGGGGTCGCATACGCGGCAAGTTCCGCTTTCTGCGTTTTGCAGACGGTCGTGCTTTTCGCCTTTATCCGAAAGAACAACTTGCAGAAGCGGTATGGGCTTTGTAAATCGCCCGTTCCCGCATGTCGGTTCCTTTACTATGTGCCGCTGCCTATCTTGGCATCGGGAAACCTTTGGAACGGCGCAGCGGTCAACTATACACCGTTGGAAACATCCTATCGGATTGTGTGTATGCTCTGCGTCGGATTCTTGGAGGAAGTGATCTTCCGTGGTTTTCTGTTTAAGGCCATCGCAAAAGACAATATCAAGTCCGCCGTTATTATCTCCAGTGTGACTTTTGGTATCGGACATGTCATCAACCTGTTCAACGGTAGCGGTATGGATCTGGTCGATAACCTGTGCCAGATCGTCTTTGCAATCGCAGTCGGTTTCCTGCTGGTCACGATCTTTTATCGTGGCGGGAGTCTGCTCCCCTGCATCGCCGTCCATTCCGCCATTAACACGCTCGGCACTTTTGCGAATGATGCGAACCTTACCACGGAAACGCACCTGCTCCATCTCGCTGTTCTGATTGCCGTTACAGTAGTCTATACGCTAATCCTGACACGGACGCTCCCGAAAGCTCAGCAGGAAAAAAGGAATTGACGTGGATAAGGGAGAACGATATGCAAATCAGTCAGTTTTTTGTGAACGGAGATATAAAAGGCGCGATTGCCTATATGCGCAATCATGAGGAATTCAAGGACATTCTTCCTGCGTATGTGGCGATTTTTGAAGATCAGAAGTACCGCACATACGAAATACCTGACAATCTCAACGACATCCTGCGTCTGTATCAGATTTATTTTCGGAACACCTTTTATTGCGGCTCACCGGAGGCGGAGGCCGCAGACAAACTGCGGACAGGGCTGAAAGCACTTCTAAATACACCGGATGCAGGCGACGGACTCCTGACAGAGCAGCTTCAATCGATGTTTGGGTCGGAGGGCTATCATGCTCTTTTCGGAAAAACGCAGGGATATTACGGCCCTTATGTCTGGCGGAATACGGTTCCAACTACCTACCGCGTTGAACTTCCGGACGGAACGGCAGAATATACGGTCAACATCCTTAAAGGTTTTGTATTTCGGAGCTGGATGGATTATCTGACCTTCGGCCGGTATGGTACGGGCGGCTGGGCTTCACCAGATGGCACGATTAACTGCATCGAGCAGGCGTATGACTTTGCAAGCGAACGGTTTCTTGTTTCGCTCCTGAAGCACGAAGCACAGCATACTGTGGATATGAAACGATTCCCGGAGATCACCCCCGCAGAGCTGGAATACCGGGCAAAGCTGGTGGAGCTTCACTATTCCAGCGATTTGAGTCTGCTGCAAAAGCTCTTATCGGAAGCGGATGAGAACAAAACAGACGACGCTCACGCGGTTGCTGCCGCGCGGATCAAACGCGAGTTTGCAGACACGGATCAAAGGTCACTGCCCTGTGTCCAGACGCAGGCGCTAACGCTGCTTTATGCACATACGAAAGAAATGGAAGAAAAATATGGAGGTCAACGGAATGAATAACAAAGCCAGTATTACCGCCCTGATGAGTTCCTTCGGACGGGCATTTCATGCAGAAAACGAAGATCATCCTGTTTTCGCCGATCATCTTGCCAAAAACCTGATGACGGAGGAAGAATATACTGCCGTTCAGGGCTATATCCTCGGCGGAGCGCAGTTCTTTGAACCAGAGATCGACCCCGCAAAGCAGGAACCGGAGGGGCTGCTGCGCCGACTTGTGAATGTCCATATCGCGCCGTCGCCACTCTGCCGCACGGCCTATACGGAGAAGGCTTTGAAAACCGCCGTTCTGACTGGCACAAAGCAATACGTCATCCTCGGCGCAGGTATGGATACCTTCGCTTTCCGGGAAACGGAGTTTTTATCGAAATACCGGGTATTCGAGGTCGATCATCCTCTGACGCAGGCGGACAAGCTGGAACGGATCGCCCGCGCCGGTTGGACAGTACCGAACAATCTCACCTTTGTCCCCGTGGATTTTACAAAGGACAGCTTGGGGGAACGGCTGATCGCCGCCGGTTTTGACCCGTCTACAAAATCCTTTTTCTCATGGCTCGGCGTGACCTACTACCTTTCAGCAGAAGCAATCGACACGATGCTCTCTGCACTGTCCTCGATCTGTGCGGACGGCAGCACCCTTGTGTTTGATTATCCGGACGAGGACTTCTTTGCTGCACCCGAAAAGCGTGTGCAGAACACCATTATGATGGCAAAAGCAGGCGGTGAACCGATGCAATCGGCGTTTTCTTATGCGGAGCTTGAAAAGCTGCTGGAGAAGCATGGGTTTCTGATTTATGAACTGCTGACACCGGATGATATTCAAAGGGACGTGATCGACAAGGCCGGGGCAGATATGAAAGCCTTTGAGCATGTCAATTACTGCCTTGCCGTCAGGAAAGCTTAGATTGTATGGAGGTAAGATTATGAAAAACACGAATCAACTGATCGGCTGTTGCGGACTGGACTGCGAAAAATGCGATGCCAGAATCGCAACGCTCACAAACGACAACGCCCTGCGTGAAAAAACTGCCGCCCTGTGGACAAAGCTCAACGGGGTAACAATCACGCCGGACATGATCAACTGCACCGGATGCCGCATAGACGGAGCAAAAACGCCCTTCTGTGACAAGCTCTGCCCCGTACATAACTGCGTCCGGGAGAAGAGCCTTGATACCTGTGCCGACTGCCCGCAGATGGATAGCTGTCCAACGCTGGGGTGCATCTCCGTAAACAGCCCGTTTGTGCTGGAAAACCTGAAGCAGCTGAAGCAGGATAATGCCTGACACAATGACGGTAAACGGTGCGGAATATACCATACTCCAGCTCCTTGGAAAAGGAAAAGGCGGCTATTCCTATCTCGTGACAGATGGAACGACGCAATATGTCCTGAAACAGATCCACCACGAGCCTTGCGAATACTACGCCTTCGGCGACAAGCTGCGCTCAGAACTGCGCGACTATGAAACGCTGCGCAAGATCGGTATTCCCATGCCCCGGCTTTTGGCGGTGGATACCACGCAGGAGCGCATTTTGAAGGAGTACATCGCTGGGCAAACAGTGGCAGAGCTTCTCAAAGCGGGACGAATGGAACCCGACTGGCTTGCGCAGGTGCAGGCCATGTGCAGTCTGCTATACCCGGCTGGACTGAACATCGACTACTATCCCACCAACTTCGTTCCGTGCGACGGAATGCTTTACTACATCGACTACGAGTGCAATACCTATATGGAGCAATGGGACTTTGAACATTGGGGCATCCAGTATTGGGCTGCTCAGGCACCGGAAAGGACGGAGTAAACGTGAAAATCCTTTGGGAGGACAGGCTTCTCTATGCGGTACTGGCGCTCCTCGTGCTGGCGGCGTTCTACGACGTTTATTTTGCTAAGGTACTGGCGCAAAAGCGGCGCGGCATCCAGACCCGGCAGATCGGGCGCAGAAAGGAAAAATCCATTCACACGGTTGAAGTGCTGATGAGCATTGCGACGCTGGGTGCGCCCATAGCACAGCTTCTCTCCATCGCCCTTGACTGGAACTATCTTCCCGCAGGCGTGAGACTTACCGGCTTCTGTGTCGGGATGCTGGGCGATGCGATCTTCCTGCTGTCCGTTTTGTGCATGAAGGATAGTTGGCGGGCGGGTATTCCCGACAAGGATAAAACGGAGCTGGTCACGACCGGCATTTACCGTTTCAGCCGCAACCCGGCCTTCCTCGGCTTTGACCTTATGTATGTCGGTGTCCTGCTGCTGTACGGGAACCTGCTGACGCTCAGTTTTTCTGTCTTTGCCATCGTCATGCTCCACTTGCAGATATTGCAGGAGGAGCGATACCTTGTGAACACCTTCGGAGCGCCGTATCAGGAGTATTGCCGCCATGTGTTCAGGTATTTGGGCAGAAAATAAAGACCTTTTCAGGAGGACAGATCATGTCAAAGCGAACACGTCAATACATCGGTATTCTGGCTGCGCTTGCCGCCTACTACCTCGTTCACGAGGGCGCACATCTCTTGTATGCCGTGTGTACCGGTGTATTCAAACAAATCAACTTTATGGGGCTGGGTGTGCAGATCGATGTCTATGCCGAGCGCATGACAAATATGCAGCTTGGAATCTTTTGCCTTGTGGGTGCTTTGGCAACCTTTTCTGTGGGATACCTGCTCGCGGCACTTGCAAGGAGCATCTGCCATGCCAAAAGCAAGCTGCTTCGTGCGGTGCTTTACTACATAACGATTGCTTTACTGCTGCTCGATCCGCTGTACCTCAGTGTCCTGTGCGGCTTTTTCGGCGGTGGGGATATGAACGGCATCGCCCTCCTTTACCCGGAGTGGGCGGCAAGGTGCCTTTTCGGTGCGCTGCTTCTTGTCAATGGGCTGGTATTCTGGAAGCGGGTACTGCCTGTCTACCGGCAGTCTTTTTCCGGGCGATGAACTTATAGGAGGAACTATGAAAAACTACAAGAAAACAATTACGATGTTGCTGACCGCAGCGATATTGCTGGTATCTGTTTTTATGACAGGGTGTACCAAACTGTCAGAAACTCCCAACAGCCCCCCATCCGGGACAGACGCGCCCGCCGAATCCGACGGCTTTGGCGTGTATGTCAATCTGGACGCGATGATGCCAGCTCTATCGCCCTGCACGGCGGCAGCAGCTTTACAAAGGTATGTGAAAATGCGGATGGTTCGCCGTTAAAGGCTGGTGAATGGATTTTCACCGGGGACGATATTGTACAGCTTTCCCAAAAGGACAACTGCTCCGTCCTCTTTACCGTTAGTGCGCATGATGCCGACGATACGCTGCTGGGATAAGGCACGTTCCTCTACGATGTGGCACGAGAAAAGCTGTATGTTACCATTTCTGAGGACGGCGTGACCTGCTCCACCTCTGACGCAGCCGATGCCCCGGCAGACGTGCCGCCGGTGCTGACGCTGCCCATTCTGGATGAGATCGACCGGAATGTGACCGTTGGAACCTCCGGTTCTTCGCTGCTGGCTGTGCAGGCGGCGGCCAAGCTGCTGGACTGGGGCGAGAACACCGGTCTCGGTACGGATGAGATCAGCGACGCCGCCTCCACATGGCTGGCTGCAAGGAACAATGACCTGACCGACTGCCTGAAAAAGCTGGAGCTGGTGGACGAAGCCTACCGGAAACTTCTGACTGACGAAGCACGGGAGCTGCTGGACAGTGCCGGGTGTGAAGATGTAGAGATCACTTGGGGCAGCGACCCGGTAGAGCCGGTGGAGGCTATCATGCAGGCGGCGGGGCTTCGCGGATGATGCGGGCAGCCAATACGAAGAAAGGAAGTCCTGAAGATGAATAACAGCTTGTTTGTCATAGAGCGCGCACGGGCAGAGGATGCCGCAGCCCTCTTGGATTATCTGAAAATCGTGGGCGGCGAAACCGAAAATCTCAGCTTCGGTGCGGAGGGAGTGCCGCTCGACCTTGAAACGGAGCAAGACTATCTGCGTTCGCAGTGCGAATCAACGGACAATGTGCAGTATCTCGCCAAGGTATATGGCGAGATCATTGGCACGGCAAGCCTGAACCGCAAGCCCCGGCGCATGAGCCATCGCGGAGAGTTCGGTATCAGTCTGAAAAAGCGTGGTGGGGCTGCGGCGCGGCACCTGCGCTGACGGAAGCCGTTCTTTCCTTTGCCAAGGAAAACGGCTTCGAGCAGTTAAATCTTGAAGTGCGCAGCGATAATGCCCGTGCTATCAGACTTTATGAAAAATACGGCTTTCGGAAGCTGTGTATGTTTCCCCATTTTTTCAAAATCAATGGATAATATGTCGATTTTGACCTGATGAATCTCGAACTGAACACAGCAGACAGCAAAACGTAAAAAGCCCCGGCAGAAACACTCATTGAACATAAAAAGCAAACGCATAGCCAGACGCATAGACGCAGAGCTTTACCGGAAGGTATTGCTCTGCGTCACTTTTTCAAAAGGAGTAAGTTATTATGAAAGGCATTTTTGAACCAAGCACGTTTTGCAAGTGCAGTCGCAGGCTTCCCACGAGTGGAAAATTCATCATCGCCGCTGCTCTTGCGGCAATGATGCTAATCTCCCTCACGGCCTGCGGAAAGGTTCCGCCCACCGGCAACAGCGACCAAGACCCTTCCGCTGCGGGAAACGCGGGAGGAACGGTTGAGATGATTCCGTCCACTGACACAGACGGTTCAGCCGATGCGGATACCGCAGAGGGAAAAGATACCCCAGCGAACGAGGACGGTGCCGCTGATGACGCATGGAAAGCTGCGTTTGAAAAAAGTCTGCTGGAAAACTACGGCGTCAAGCCGGATCATTATGAGGAACTGGAAAACGGCGTATATCAGGTCTATGTAGAAATTGATGGAAAGGTTGTCCCCTATGTTGCGGTGGATTCTGCAACCGGAGACTACCACGGATAAAATCAAATAACGACACGAGAGTCAGACGCATAGACGCAGGGCCGATAATCCGTGAGCCAACAAACTGCACGGGTTATCGGCTCTCTTTTTGTTTCCCTTTGACGTGTCATTTCAGCTTGTCCGCGCTCATGCACGGGTCTATGTACTTCTGCGACTCGGCATCACTCTTACCGACAAAGAAATCTGCCTCGCACTTGGCGACGGTTTGCGGTGCTCTGCCGTGGAACACGATTCCGTCGAGGCTGATGTCCATCTCTTCCGAAATCAGTGCAACCGTTTCAAAACGCGGATTGCTCTTGCACTTTTCAATCTCAATGACGGTTCGAGTACACATATTGAGCCGTTCTGCTAACTCGCGCTGTGTTATCTTTTTCTGCTCCCGCTTTTCGCGGAGTCTCTGGGCAAACAGGTCAAGAAAGTTCATTGGAAATCACCTCTACTATATTGTAGAGTGAGCTTTGCTTCACTTAAATCTACATGTAGCTCATATCGAATGAGCTATAAATCACCTTCAAAGAACTGGAGATTATTTTATGGAAACACGGATGAACAGGAGATGGCGCTAAGGCCGCTCGCAGCCATGTAAAAAAGCATAAGCACCGAGTAGCCGCCTACTTAAAAAAGCGCGCGGCGATCCCGCAGACGAGCTGCACTCACAGAAGTGAGTTGCAGCTCTCTTTTTATGCAGTATGGTTCATCCGTGATTCAGCCCCTCCGGGGGCAGCAATATTCCCTTGTGCTTTCGTGCGCAATCAAGGCGCTCGTGCGGGCAATTATGTCCGTGCGAGCGCCTTTTTTCGTTTTTCTGTCGGCTGTCGTTCTCCGCCGGTGTTGGCTCGGCTCACCAACCACCTAACACCGAAACAGAGGAACAAAATGTTAAATAGAAAAAGCAGCTATGCGCTGACGGGAAAGCCCGTAAGCGCATTCATGTGACCTTGAGGAAACCCACCAAACCGAGAAAGGAGATTGCCATGATGCAGCCAATGCCAAACGAATCCCGAATCCACACGGATGAGCTGGTGGACATCCGGGAAGTATCTGTTGACAAAAATCTTCCCAAGGAAGAACGTATTGCCGCCTTTATCCGCCAGATCAAAAATCCTTACCGCTTCCGCTGCGGCGATTTCGTGGTAAACGCCTGCTTTGCCGGGAACGGCGTTACGTTGGAGGAATGTCTGCAAGGCATTTTGCGCTGAGCGACATCCTCGCTTTTTTCCGCAGAGAGTGCTATGATCGGTGTGGAAAAGGATGAAAACCAAATAGCCAGATAACCACTCTTTTCATGCGGGAGCAGTCCGGGAGAAAGGAGTGCTTTTTCATGCCTAAATACAAAGCTACCGCTTATATCCGCCTGTCCTACACCGACGATCATTCCAGCGAGAGCGACAGCGTTTCCAATCAGCGCAAGCTCATTGAAAACTTTGTAGAGCGCAACCCGGATATTTAGGTCGTTTCCGAAAAGATCGACGATGGTTATAGCGGCATCATTTTTGACCACCCTGCATTCAAGGAAATGATGCAGGTTGTCACCGATGGCAACATCAACTGCGTCATCGTAAAAGACCTCTCCCGGCTGGGGCGTGAGTACATTGAAACGGGCCGGTATTTGCGCCGGGTATTCCCGGCCTACGGGGTTCGCTTCATCGCCATCACCGACAGTATCGACACCGCCCACGACAGCGGCGATGATCTGACCGTATCGGTCAAGAACATTATGAACGAAGCCTACTGCCGGGACATTTCCATCAAAACCCGCGCCTCTCTGGATGTGAAGCGGCGCAACGGCGATTTTGTCGGCGCGTTTCCTGTGTACGGCTATATGAAGTCCGAGGACAATAAAAATACGCTCATCCCCGATCCCTATGCCTCCCGCGTTGTCCGTGATATTTTCCGTATGCGGCTGGAGGGCGCAAGCGCCTCCAAAATCGCATCGGAGCTGAACCGGTTGGGCATTCTCTCCCCGCTGGCCTACAAGAGAGACAATGGCCTGCCCTATGCGAAAAAGGGCTATGTGGACAAGGCTGACTGCAAGTGGTCGGCTACCACCATCATCCGCATCTTGCAGGATGAAACCTATACCGGAACGCTGGTGCAGGGCAAGCAGGGCACCTCCAATTACAAGATCAAGCAGATGGAGCAGCGCCCCGCCTCCGAGTGGGTGCGCGTCCCGGATGCCCATGAAGCGTTGATTGCCCGTCAGGATTTTGAGCTGGTGCAGCGCATTAAGGGACTGGATACCCGGACTTCTCCCAACGAGGATACGTTGTACCTGTTCTCCGGTATTCTGATCTGCGGGTGCTGCGGAAGCCGCATGACCCGCAAGACCAACCGTGCGAACGGCAAGGAGTACCACTACTATTATTGTCCCACCGGCAAGAAAAAGGGCTGCGCCCATCCGGTCATGCTGAAAGAAAGCAGCCTGATCGACTGTGTGCGGGACAGCCTGAAAGCCTATATTGGCAACATTGCCTCTCTGAAGGCGCTGCTTTCTGGCATTGACCAGTCCAGCATCAATCAGGCGCTTGCCAAGGAATACAGCGACCACATCACCGACAACGAGCGCCGGTTGGAGCAGGTGCTGGAGTTCAAGGCAAGGCTTTATGAGAGCCTTGTGGGAGGTATGCTTACCAAGGAAGAATACGCTTCCTATAAGGCCAAGTACACCAAGCAGGCCGAGGACATCCGCGAGAGCGTCCGCGTTCTCAAGGAAAAACTCACGGAGGTTTTGGAAAACCGGAGTGAGCGCAACCGCTGGATTTCACAGTTTACGCAGTTCTCCACGCTGGAAACCTTAGACCGCAGGGCGCTCATTCACATGGTACAGAGCATCCGCGTCCGTGGCAAAAAGGAGCTGGATATTACCTTTACCCATGAGGACGAATACAAAAAGGCGTTGCAGCTTTTGGCACTGGCAGCGCAGCAGAAAGATTACGAACAGAGAAAGGTGGGCTGAGCATGGCGAGAAAAAGCAGAAAAGAAACGGCTGCGGTAGTCGTGCAGGAGGCCGACGCCGCTTGCCGCGCCGCGATCTACGTCCGCCTTTCGGTGGAGGATACCCACACGCACAGCGTATCCATTGAAACCCAGCAGATGATTATTGCCCGCTATCTGGAGCAGTACCCGGAGATCAGCGTATACGATACCTATATCGACAACGGCGCGACCGGGACAAACTTCCACCGTCCGGGCTTTCAGCAGATGCTCTCGGATATTGAAGCCGGTCATGTAAACTGCGTGATTGTCAAAGACCTCTCCCGTTTGGGGCGAAACACCATCGACACCGGCTACTACATCGAGCAGTATTTCCGCATCCGCAGCATCCGCTTTATTGCGGTCAATGAAAACTTCGACACCGCCAACCCAGAGGATGCCCATTCCGGTATCATCATCCCGCTGCGGAACATGATAAACGAAGCCTACGCTTTGGACATTGGGCGCAAGATCAGGGCGCAGCAGCGGCAGGCCATGAAGGACGGCAAGTTCATCGGTGCGCGTACTCCCTACGGCTATCTGAAAGCCGAGGACGATTGCCACCAGCTTATCATCGACCCCGTTGCCGCCGTTGTGGTACAGCGGATGTTCCGGTGGGCTTCCGAGGGCGCTGGCCTGAATACCATCGCCGTGCGGCTGAATGAGGAGGGCGTTCTCACCCCCAGCCACTACAAGAAGATGCAGGGAAAGATCACTCACGCAAATTTGCTCGGCAGCGGCAAGTGGCAGACCCGGACAGTCGGCGTCATTCTCCGCTCCGAGGTCTACACCGGAGATCTCGTTCAGGGGCAGACCAAAACCGTGGATCACCGGCAGGTCAAGGCCGATGCCGAGGAATGGACGGTGGTACGGGACACCCACGAGGCCATCATCAGCCGGGAACAGTTCGCGGCGGTGCAGGAAATTCTCAATCAGACCGCCAGCCGCGCCAAGGCACGGGAGGTCAAAGTCTACACGCCGAATTTATTCAAAGGCAAGGTGTTCTGCGCCCATTGCGGCGGCAGCCTGCACCGGAAGAGAAACATCCGCAAGAAGTCCGACGATGTGTACTTCTACCATTGTCTGAGCCAGAGCCGAATCAGCAAGGATGCCTGCCCCGGCGTGACCATCCGCGAGGATAGGCTGCTGGATATGTTGGCAGATATGCTTCAGGAAACCCTCAACACCGCTTTGGGCGAATACCGCCTGTCGCTTGCGGAGCTGCCCCGGCAGGCCGCTGACCGCGCCGAGCTGCGGGAGAAGATCACCAGCCGCAAGCAGGAAATCCAGCGGCTTCGCGGTATCGTGCGGAGCTTATATGAAAACCTTGTTCAAGGCGTTCTCACCAAGGATGAATATTTCGACTACAAGGAGAAGTACGAAAGCCACATTGCCGACCTTGCCGTGGAAATGGGACAGTTGGAGGACGGCCTGCGAACGATGGATGCTCAAGCAGAGCAGCACCGGGCGCTGGAACAGGATGCCGCGCAGATCAAGACCGACCGTGCGCTGACCGGCGCTCTTATCGAGCGGCTGATCGACCGCATCGAGGTATCCCACGACAAGCAGATCACGGTGCGCTATCGCTTCCAGAGCGAGTTTGAAACCTATGCGGAGGTGCTGGAACAATGCAGAAATATGTGATTGCCCTCTACATCCGCCTCTCCATCGAGGATTACAAGTACGACAGCCTGAGCATTGAAAATCAGAGCCTTGTCCTCCACGAGTACGCTGCTTCCATGCCGGAAGCTCTGAACGCGGAGATTATGGAGTTCATCGACAACGGGTACAGCGGCACAAATTTTGAGCGTCCGCAGGTACAGAAGCTCATTGAGCTGGTGCGGGCCAATCAGATCGACTGCATCATCGTCAAGGATTTTTCCCGCTTCGGGCGAAACAGCATTGAAACCGGCTACTTTATCGAGCGCGTGTTCCCGCTGTTCCATACCCGCTTCATTTCCATCAGCGACGATTTTGACAGCAGCAAATTCAAGGGTGACACCGGCGGCATGGACGTAGCATTCAAGTATCTCATCAGCGAGTATTACAGCCGCGATATGTCAATCAAGACCAAGAGCGCCAAGTACGCCAAGATGCAGCGCGGCGAGTATCAGAGCAAGATTTGTCCCTACGGCTACCGCAAAAGCGCCGATGGCAGAATGGAGCCTGACCCGGAGGCCGCTGCCGTTGTGCAGCTCATCTTCCAGCTTGCCGCCGAGGGGATCAACGCCACCGCCATCACGCGAGAGCTGTTCCGCAGAAACATCCCCACCCCCGGCCAGTACAAAGCGGCGCGAGGCAATCACACACACGATATTTCCCGCTGTCACGGGATTTGGAGTACATCCACCATTCTCCGCATTTTGGAGGACGAACGCTACACCGGCGTGTATGTGATTGGCAAGCGGGCAGTTCTCGAAGTAGGCGGCAACAGAAGCCGCCTGAAGGACAGAGAATCATGGTACATCATCCCCGACCATCATCCGGCCATCGTTGAGAAAGCCGTGTTTGATACCGTGCAGGCCAGCCAGCTCCGCTTTTCCCAGCCCAACAAAAAGAAGCGGGATTACCCGCTGAAGGGCAAAGCCTTCTGTGGCTGCTGCGGTCATGCGCTGTCCCGCACCATGCAGAAAACCTCGTATTATTACTGCCGCCATTCCGAGGCGGACGTAGAAAGCCGCTGCCACAAGATGCGGCTGAACGCCGCAGAGCTGGAACAGGCAGTATTCCTGACGCTGAAAAAGCAGATGGAAGCCGCCGCACCACTTGCCCCGGACGGTACGCTCCGGGTGGAGGCTTCCGTACCGGAACGCGCCGAATTTGAGCAGCAGATTGAGGCGTTGCAAGACAGCAAGCGCACTCTTTACGAACACTATCTTATGGGCGAGATTGACCTGAACACCTACAAGGCGGAAAAGGCCGCGTGTAACGAGCTGCTGCTGAAAACAAAAAACGCCTATGCCGCAGTATTGGCACAGGCGAAGCAGAAGCAGGACGAACAGGCACGGCAGGACAGCCGCAAGGAAGCGTCCAAGGCGATTTTCGATGCGGACACGCTGACCACCGAGCTGGCCGAGCTGCTGATCGACCGGGTGCTGGTGTACCCCGATAAGCGCATTGAGATCGCATACAAAATCCAAGATATTTTCGCTTGAGGTGGCAGATATGAAAATCGCTCTCTATTGCAGAGTGGACGGACAGGGCTTCGGCTTTGTCCTCCCCGATGAAGCTGACAAGCTCCGCGAGTTTTTCGCCGAGCATCAGGATAAGCCTGCGCTTGAAAATCCATCAAGCGCAAGCTAAAAATTTTTGTCGTGTGCTTGACATACGGGTGCCGAAGATCGTGAAATCTGATCTTTTTCAACTTATTATTTGCAAGGACGATAGCGAAGTTCTGTGTAATGAAGTTTGGTCTTACAAGCTCGCCCAACTCATTCACATAAATGTAGTCCAAATACTTCCTGCTATACGCGCTGCCACATACCCGCCGATTGATTTCTTGCTCCGCTTTCATACGAAGCAGCAGCTCCTCAAACGGTTTTACCAACGGCAACGTGCGATAACTGGACTTTGCTTTCGGCCGTTCCTTGTCAATCATAGTTACCTTACCATCCAACATAACCTCTGTGACGGTGTGCTTGATTGTGAAGGTTTTGCGTTCAAAATCGATCGCGTCCCATTTTATGCCGACGATCTCACTACGGCGCAAACCGTAGAATGCGCCAAGGGTGACGGCAAACTCGATACGCTTGCCTTTGACGACGGAAAACAGGTTTTCCAGTTCCTTTTCGTTGTAGGTGGTAGCCACATATTTGTTCTTCTTTGGTCGTTCGACTCTATCTGCTGGATTGAAGTCGATCAAGCCGAGCTTCAGTGCGTATTGGAGCGCCTTTCTTATATTGGCGTGACGATGAATCACTGTATTGGCGCTTACCTTCCCCACATTCAAGCTATATAGATAGTAGTCTTGAATATGTTTAGGAGTAAGTTCCGAGAGCGTAAGCCCCTTGTCCTTAAAATAAGGATTGATGCGGCTTTTGATTACCATAGCATAATTGGCATAGGTTATAGGCGTATTTCTTAAGGCAACACCTAAAATAGTCGATTGGACAATACCCTGGATACTGTTGCTAACGGCAATCCTATCAGCTAATGTGCTTCTCGGTTGGGGTATTAACTCTAGTATACAGGGGGTTCTGTCCTGCGGAATCTCGGTGTTGGGGAATCAACTCTATAAACAGGCTCAATTAGGGGTACACGAAAACAGAGTCACAAAGAAAAAGTAAATATCTAATGGTGTCGGATCGGAGCCGCGAAATGACCGACGGGTAATATCTTCATTTTATCTATATTTTTATATAGTGGCAGAGGTGGGGCCTGAAGATCATATATAGCTGCGTCAATA
>OGQA01000732.1_pt1 | contig 16378 bp, 13 predicted proteins | sample 1553011 | NCBI WGS metagenome assembly OGQA01 (sample SAMEA2580256, study PRJEB22360) | human gut metagenome | biome: human gut; feature: human-associated habitat; material: faeces | place: Denmark | collected 2008/2010 | reverse complement strand
CGATCTACCGCACCGACTGGTCGGGCACCGTCACCATCACCGCAAAGTAAGGAGAATTGCCATGCCGCTTATTGAAAGTACACGCAACGAAACCGTGAAACGTGCGCGCCAGCTTGCCACAAGGAAGGGCAGGCTGGAGCAGGGCCTACATTTTATTGAAGGGGACAGGCTTGTGCGCGAGGCCGTGATATCGGGCGCGGAAATACACGAAGCCTTTATTGAAGAAGGGCACGAGCTTATGGCAGCCGTGCTTGAAGGGGCGGGCGCAAGGGTATATACATTAAAGCGCAGCGTTATGGAAACGCTTACCCTTACGGAAACGCCGCAATGGGTCTGCGCAACGGTTAAAACGCCGTGCGTGCCCGTGCCGGAATATTATCCGGAGGGGCTTATTGTTGCGCTGGACGCGGTGCAGGACCCGGGCAACCTTGGCACCATACTCAGAACGGCGGATGCCATGGGCGCGGTAGGGCTGCTGCTTGGCGGCGGCTGCGCCGATCCGTATGCGCCAAAGCCGCTGCGCGCTGCGATGGGGTCGATATACCATATGCCCGTATGGCAGGGCGATCTGCCAACGGAGATAGAAAAGCTTAAACGGCAGGATTATACGCTTGTATGCGGCCATTTGAAGGGCGAGGGCACGCTGCCCGCGGCAACGGAGCGGATGTGCCTTGTTATAGGCAACGAGGGCAACGGCGTTAGCGATAATGTTGCGGATATGTGCCACAAATACCGCTTGCCCATGTACGGCTTTGCGGAATCGCTCAATGCGGCGGTTGCAGCGGGAATACTGATATACGAACTGGCGCGCGGCATGCACGCTGAGTAAAAGGAGAACAGCCATGAAGAAAACACTTGCATCTGTATTGACTATAACAATGCTGTTCGCCTTCTGCACGGGCATGGCGGAGGGCTGGACGGCCATAGAGCCGAATACCGGCGGCGAAAGCACCCAAGCTGAGGGCGGCACGGGCGGGGACTACGTAAACGGCAATGAGGAGCCGGAGTATATACCGTGCAGCAGCTTTGAAGATCCCGATGACAGCTATGAATCCGAAATCCCCGAGGATATGCGCCATATATACCTTGATGAAAGCAGGCTGCCCGGCGGCATTGCACCGTATGCGGTCAGGGGAGTTGATACATACGACGTGCGCAAGGTGCGCGTGCTTATAAGCCAAAGGAATCATTCGGAATCAACCGTAAGGATATACGGTAGCTATGCCGTGCATGACGCGGCGGGCAACGCGCTATTTATTGCGCAGGATGAAGCGGCATATACCGTAAAGGCCGAAAATTCGGCCGTAAGCCTTTATTCCGCGTTCGGAACGCTCCTTTACAGCGGCGCCTCGGTAAGCTTTAAGGAGTTTGAAAGCGGCCATGCGAACAACTGCGTTAAGGTTGACAGCGTATCAATGGGCAATAGCGATACGGACAGAACCTATCGCGGCGACTTGAACATTTATTACTTTGATAAAACCGGAAGCTACAGCAAGCGTTGGGCAGGGCTGTATCTTGTGAACAACGTATATATGGAGGATTATATACAGGGCGTTGTTGCTGCCGAAATGGGCAAGGAGAATAAGCAAAACCAAGCGAAGGGCTGGCCAATAGAAGCACAGAAAGCACAGGCGGTTGCCGCAAGAACGTTCGCAATGAATAAAACAAGGTCAAGCCTTGTGTTTGATGTATACGATACCAGCAAATCACAGGCGTATTTCGGCATAACCGATTGGTGCAAAGCAGCGGTGCAGGCCACGGCAGGGCAGATACTGTACTACGATAATAAAGTGCTGCGGGTGCATTACACCGGAACCAACGGCGGCGATACGGAGGTGACGGCGAATTACTGGGGAGAAGGCGAAACGGGCTGCGGCAAAGAAAGCGTCCGCGAAGATATATACGACCTTAAGGTATCGGGCAAAAATTATGTTGAATATGCAGAAATACCCGTAAACTACAATGCTTCGAACAAATACGTTAAGTCGCTTGTTGCCAACGTGCTTATTCCTAATCTTACGGCAAAAGGATACGCGGTATCGAGCGCGGCATATCAAAGCCTAAGCATATCCGTGCCGAAATGCTTGGATATGTCCTGCACGCACCATAACCGAAAAAATATGCCTGCCGATCAGGTTTGCAACCATTTCTGTTCGGTTGATATAGCGTTCCATGGCGTTACCGTAAACGGCGTGCAGCAGATAGGAACCGTGAATACCAATGTAAGCGAGAAGGACTTTTATGTTAATCCGGCAAACGGAAGGCCGCTTGGCTTCTTTGTAACAGGAGGGCTTAAATGCTACTGGCTTAAGGAGAATGTAACGAACGGCGTTGTAACATCCTATACTATTCGCCACGCAAGGAACGCAAGCGGAACGGGGCTGAGCCAATACGGCGCAAAATACAGGGCCTTGGATGGGCATAAATACGATGCTATTTTGGATTTCTATTTCCCCCAAAGCACCATAGCTCCCCTTGCTTCGGACATATCCCGCCCTGCGATACAGGCGAAGCCGTCGGTAAGGTATGATGCGCGGGTGCTGGGCAGTACGGCGCGGGTGTTCAGCCAAAAGAGCGCCGCTTCGGCGGTCACAACTACCATACAGGCGGGCGAAACCGTGTTTGTAAGCGAGATAAGCGGCAAATGGGCGCATGTGAGCTGCGGCAGCGTATCGGGCTACATTGCGGCAAGCACGCTTGAAAGAACGCCCGTGCAGGTGACTACGGCGAATATAAGCAAAAATATTTCCGTTTGGCCGGAGCCGGACAGCATGACGACGGCACTATGCACCGTTGAGAAGGGCACTGTGCTTGAATTGATAGAGGCCAACGCCGCGCCGGGCTGGCACAAGGTTAACACCACAAGCGGCGCAGGCTATATACCCGTGCGATACTCCGCGCTGATATTCCAGGGCAGCGGGGAGCAGTTTGACGAGCCTACAGGGCTTGAGGGTTCGCTGAGCTATTACGGCGCGGCGATTAAGCTGAGCGGCGATTACGGCATAAGGGTGCGCTTCGGCATTGATATTGCCGCGCATGACGGCGGAACCATTGCCGGATATACCATAAAGGAATACGGCGTTATAGCGGACGGCGAAAAGCAGAGAGCATATTATACCGAAAACGGAGCTAAGTACGATAAGGTATCCGCCGTGGCGGACGGAATGGCGCTGTTTGCGGCGAATATCGATAACATTGCCGCGCTGAAGGCGGAGCACAGCTTTAGGCCGTATATCATAGCGGAAAACGCCAAGGGCGAAATTACGCATTACGGGGACGAGGTTAAGCTGAGCGTATATTCGGTTGCGGAAAAGCTTAAAGGGGAATATGCGCAGGACAGCGCCGAGGGACAATACATTGCCGCGCTTATTGCCAAGGCAGACGCGGAATAAAAGGGAAGTGACGCGATGACAATTATGAGAACAAGGCGCGCATTCAAGCGCACGATAGGCATACTGGCGGTGCTGCTTATACTCAGCGCGGCGCTGAACATAGCGCTGATAATAATGCTGAGCAAGGCTAACGGCGGCGCAAACGCGGCCGAGCCCGCGCCAACGCCCGAGATGAGCGACACGGCGGAGCCTGAACAGCCCACGGCGGAACCGACCGCGGAGCCTACGCCCACGGTGCAGCCCACGCAAACGGCAAAGCCCACGGCAGCACCAACAGCGGAGCCTACCGCAACGGTCAAGCCCACGCCGACACCAACAGTGAAACCAACGGCGACGGTGAAACCCACGGCAACGATAAAGCCCACGGCGAAACCAACCAAGCGTCCTAACCGCGCAACGCCAACGCCCGTGCCGACGGAAACCTCGCCATGGGTATTCCCGACCCCCATGCAGACGGCGGAGCCTATGGATACCCCCGCCGCAACGGCAACGGCTGTGCCCACGCCCGCGCCCGACGTTACGGGCGGCATGTTCGGCGGAGGTGAATAAGCATGTATAAGCACAGCACGGTTGTAAACAACACGCTGTATGTGGACGGCATAGACAGGCTCGATCTTGCGCGCAGCTGCGCATGCGGGCAAAGCTTCCGCTGGCATGAGGATAACGGCGGCTTTACCGCGCCCGCATTGGGCAGGGTTGTCCACGCAAGGCAGGCGGGGGACACGCTGAGCATATATCCCTGCGCGGAAGGGGAAGCAGCGGACTGGATACATTATTTTGATTTGGAACGCGACTACGCCGCCATAGAGGAACGGCTTAGCCATGATGAGCAGCTTAAAATGTGCATACCCTGCGCAACGGGCATAAGGGTGTTCAATCAGGATGCGTTCGAGGCGCTTATAACATTCATAATCTCGGCAAACAACAACATTGGCCGCATTGCGGGAATAGTGGAGCGGCTGTGCGCGCTCTGCGGGGAAAGGGCGGAGCTTGACGGCAAGGAGTACTTCCTTTTCCCAAAGCCCGATGCCATTGCCGCGCGGGAGGAAAGCGAACTTTTAGCCATTGGCGCAGGGTACCGCGCGCCGTATATAATAAAGAGCGCAAGGCGCATTGCGGAAGGATACGGGCTTGAAAAGCTGCGCGATATGCCGCTTGACGCGGCGCGGAAGGAGCTGCTCACGTTTTACGGCGTTGGGCCGAAGGTTGCGGACTGCGTGCTGCTGTTCGGCCTTGGGCATACGGACGCATTCCCCGTTGACGTATGGATAGGCCGCGCGCTGAGCGAGATTTATTTCGGCGGAGAAAAGGCACGGCGGCAGGAAACGGAGCGGGCGATACGCGCGCTGGGCAGCGAAAGCGGCATTGTGCAGCAGTATATTTTCCATTATGCGCGGCAAAACGCCATAGGAAAGAAGCAGAATGCCAAAAAGATAGGCAAAAAGGGCGAAACTGTTGTTGACACGGGCGCGGCCCTATGCTAAAATACGCAGGTGAGCCGCTCTGCGACGGCTTTTTTGAAGCGCGTGAACAGCGCCGCCGTGTCGCGGGCGAGATTGGGGAATAGGAGGTGCAGCAAATGTACGCTATTATCCGTACCGGAGGCAAGCAGTACAAGGTTGAAGCGGGCGATGAGATTTTGGTCGAAAAGCTCGATCTGGAAGCCGGTGCTGAGGTTTGCTTCGAGGTTCTGATGCTTTGCGACGGCGAGAACGTGACCATAGGCAAGCCCGTGGTTGAAGGCGTTTGCGCCAAGGCGGAAGTCATGGAACAGACCAAGGGCGATAAGGTTGTGGTGTTCAAGTACAAGGCCAAGAAGAACATCCGCAAGAAGCAGGGTCATCGTCAGCCGTATACCAAGGTTAAGATCAACACCATAGGTTAACAAAAGACATGACAAGAATTACTCTGTTCCGCAGCCGGTCCCACGCAATAGGCTTTGAAGCCGAGGGGCACACGGGTTACGCCGAAGAAGGCAGCGACATTGTGTGCGCGGCGATAAGCGCGCTTACGCAGGGGGCGGTAATAGGGCTGAAAGAGGTCATAGGCCTTGAGATTGCGCTTGATATTGCAGACGGGTATATGTATTGTATGCTTCCGAAGAAAATATCGGCCGCTCAGCAGCACGATGCGGAGCTGATACTTAACACGATGGCGGCGAGCATAGCCTCGCTTGCCGAAACAAACGGTGATTACATCAAATTGACTGATAGGGAGGTGTAACACGATGATGATCAATCTGCAGCTTTTTGCTCATAAGAAGGGCGTTGGCAGTACCCGTAACGGACGCGACAGCGAATCCAAGCGTCTTGGGCCCAAGAGGGCTGACGGGCAGTTCGTTCTGGCCGGTAACATTCTGGTCAGGCAGAGGGGCACCCACTTCCATCCCGGCAACAACGTTGGCATAGGCAAGGACGATACCCTTTTTGCCAAGGTTGATGGCGTTGTCCGCTTCGAGACCAAGCATCTTGGCCGCAAGCAGGTCAGCGTTTACGCGGTCGAGGAAGCCGCCGCTAACTGATTCATAGCATCGTAACCAACAGCCGGTCCTTCTCAAATGAGCAAGGGCCGGCTTTTTTTATGCTTGTTTATAGCTGTTTATATGGTATAATCCAAATTGTATTTTTTGAAAGGAGAGTTGACGCCTATGCAGAAAAAGGTGAACGGCAATACCGAAGGAATACGCGACGCGGTATTGGAGCGCATAGCCGCCATTTATGATATGACGCAGGGGCAATACGAGTTTGCCTCGCACGAGCTGATAGCCGAGCTTTGCGCGCTTACGGGCGCGATACGCCGCGAAATAAGCGTTTATATAAGCCGCAGCGGCAGCATAGAGGACGTGTCCGTAGGGGACGGGTCTAAGGTGAGCATGCCCTCCATGCGCCTTGTACGCAACGAGGACAGGCTTTGCGGCGTAAGATGCCTGCACACACACCCCGGCGGGGACGGCAGGCTGAGCGGAGTGGACATAGGGACGCTTAGGAGCATGCGGCTGGACTGCATGGCGGCGGTGGGCGTTAAGGAGGACGGCACGGCCACCTCGTTTTACGCGGGCTACATTGGCGAAGCCGTGGGCAAGGAGCGGGAGGTGCTCGTATACGGCCCGCTGAGGCCATATAAACTGCCGCAGAGGCAGCTTATAGAGGAAATATATGTATCCGACGACAGGCTGAAAAGCAGCACCAAGGACACCAAGGACGATATCCCCGAAAGGACGGTGCTGGTGGGCCTTGAAAACGACGAAGGGTACGACACGATAGAGGAGCTGGCGGAGCTTGCAAAAACGGCGGGGGCGAACGTGGTCGCGCGCAGCATACAGAAGCGGCGCACGCCGGACAACGCAACGTATATAGGCAGCGGCAAGGTGGACGAGCTGAGCCTATTATGCAGCGAAACGGAAGCGGAGCTGGTTATATTCGACGACGAGCTGACGGGAAGCCAGCTGAGGAACCTTGAAACGCGGCTGGGCGTTAAGGTAATAGACCGCACGGCGCTTATACTGGACATATTTGCGCAGCGGGCAGTAAGCCGCGAGGGCGCATTGCAGGTTGAGCTTGCGCAGATGAAATATAACCTTACCCGCCTTACGGGGCAGGGCACGGCGCTTAGCAGGCTGGGCGGCGGCATAGGCACGCGCGGCCCGGGCGAAAAGAAGCTGGAAATAGACAGGCGGCGCATACGCAGGCGCATATTCGAGCTGGGGGAGGAGCTGAAGGAGGTTGAAAAGCAGCGCTCTCTCAGGCGGGAACGGCGGGAGAAGAACGCAACGCCGCTGGTGGCGCTGGTTGGATACACAAACGCGGGCAAGAGCACGTTCCTAAACGCCGTATCAAACGCGGGAGTGCTGGCGGAGGATAAGCTTTTTGCAACGCTTGACCCTGTTGTTAGGCAGATAACGCTGCCAAACGGGCTTGACATATTGCTTTCCGACACGGTGGGCTTCATAAACAAGCTGCCGCATGACCTGATAGAGGCGTTCAAATCCACGCTTGAGGAGGTTTCAAACGCGGACCTTATACTGCACGTTGTGGACATTTCGTGCGACCATTACGATGCGCAGATGCGCGTTGTGGAGGACGTTATAGCAAGCCTTGGCGCGGGGGACACGCCGCGCATAAACGTATACAACAAGATAGACCGCATTGACAGCCGCCCGCGCGGCACGGAGGACGACGCATTCGTTTCCGCCGCAACGGGGGAGGGGATGGAGAGCCTGCTTGAGCGGGTGGAAAAGCTGCTGAGCGCATCGCACAGCACAATAGAGCTGACCATTCCTTATGACAAATACGAGGCCGTTGCGCTGCTGCACAGCGAGGCGCGGATACTGAGCGAGGAGCATACCGAAACCGGCACGAAGATTTGCGCTGCTTGCGAGGACGGCACACTGAGGAAGCTTAAAAAGCTTGTCGGGGAGAACATTTAATATGAAGAACAAGAATACGCTGGGAATGCTGCTGGTGTTCATAGCGGCGGTGCTGTGGAGCACCAATTCAATACTGGTGAAGAATATTGAGCTGCCAAGCATGCTTATAGGCGCTATGCGCGCGCTGATAGCGGGCATTGTGCTTGCGCCGTTCATAAGGCCCAAGAAGCTTAAATTCAGCCCCAAAATGCTGCTTATGGCGGTAGCATTCACGCTGAACAGCGTTGGCGTGGTTACGGCAATAAAGCTTACCAGCGCGGCAATAGCCGTGGGTATGCAGTTCACCTCGCCCATATGGCTGTATATATATTCCCGCATAAAGGGTTATCCGTTCATAAAGCGGCGGGTGATACCGCTGGCGGTGCTTACGGCGGGGGTTGTTATATCCATGTTTTCAAAGGCGGAGGGCGTAACGCTTATAGGCAACCTTATCGCCCTCACTACCGGCCTTTCCTTCGCCGTGGTCACGCAGCTTGGCAAGGACCTTGGCGGGGACAATCCCGTTGGCATAACCGCCATAAACAATCTTTTCATGGCGGCGGTCATACTGCCGCTGTTCTGCCGCGACTCCGTTGCGCAGCTTTTCACAATGGATACAGTCGGCTGGGTAACGCTTTTAGCCCTTGGCATAGTGCAGTTCGGCGGCGGCTATGTGTTCTATACCCTTGGCCTGAGGTACACAACCGCTGCCCGCGCCAGCATGATAAGCCCCATGGAGATGGTTTTAAGCCCCGTGTGGGTGGCAATATTCATGCACGAACTGCCGGACGCTGTTGGCCTTATAGGCTTCCTTGTGATAATAGCGGGCATTGCGCTGGAGGTGATATTCACCGCGCAATACGAAAGAGCGGCAAGCATTAAAGCGCTCTAATGGCCTTTACGCACTCTGCGTCACTTGCGTCACTATCGTCGAAACAGGCTAAATGTCTGGCTTTTTTCTCCGACGCAGCTTCGACGATGAATTTCTGCGTCGAAGAACACATTTAAACCGGAACGATATTTATGCCGCGAACCCCACTTGTTGCCCTCATCCCCGTCTGCACCCTGAAGCCAAGCTCCGTAGGGTGCTTCTGCATAAGGGATTCTATCTGCCGCGCAAGCTCGCGCCCCGTGGCGGGCGGCATGCCGCCGTTCTCGCGGATAAGGTTGATGCAGTCGGCATAGGATACGAAGGTGTCCTTGCAGTCCGCCGAGGTGAACAGCTCGCACAATGTGAGCGAAAGCGGCGAATCGATGGCATCATAGGCGTTTAGCGCAGCTCGCGGCTCGCTCACGCGCCACAGCCCCTTGTCAAAGCGCAGCGGTATGTCCTCAAAGTACACGTCTCGGCTTACCCCGCTCAGCGTGGCCTCGTCGCTCCCGCGCGCCCTTTCAAGCAGCAGCGTTGTGTCCGCCGCGCCCATAAGGCCGGTTGAGCCGGACACCTTCTCGTACGGGTCGTCCGTCTGCCTGAGCTTGTTCGTGTGGTGCACCAGCACTATCGCCACGCCGTATTTCTCCGCAACGGCCTTCATGCTGCGGATGAAGCTATAGTCTGCGGCGTAGGCGTTGCTTGCCGCGCCCGCCATGCCGCGTATCACCTGAAGCGTATCGATGACTATAACCTCCGGATTGGCTTCGCGCTTGCCTTCGGCTATGTTTTTGTCAAATGAGCGCGTAAGCCTTTTGGTGAAGCCCATGTCCACGGTGGGCGAATCGAATATGAAGGTCAGGTTAAAGGCATCGTAGCTGACCGCGCCGTCCGTTATGCGCATAAGGCGGCTTTTCATGCGGCTGGGGCTGTCCTCCAGCGCCATGTACCATACGCGGCAGCGCTGTGTCTTTCTGCCCAAGAAGGGCGCGCCGGTGGCGATGGAAAGGCACATGTCAAGCGTCAGCCAGCTTTTGCCTATCTTGCTTGCGCCTACAAGCAGCGTAACTCCCGGCACTATGAGCTGCTGCACTATCGGCTTAGGCTCGGGGAAGCTGAGCGTTGCCAGCCGGAACGCGTTCACGCAGCTTTCGCTGCCCTTCACAATTTCTTTGCCGAGAAGAGCCGGGCTTTCATCTTCCTCATCTATGGCGATTGCCCCGGGGCGGTAGTCCTCGTCCGCCTTGGGCTTGTCCCCCGCTTCCAGAGCGGCGCGGCGGCGTTCGTCCGCAATGAACTGCTCCTCCTCCCGCGCCAAGGCTTCGGCACGGAGCTTTTCCCGTGTGGCGCGCATCATTTCCAGCGCTGCGGCAGCGGCCTCGTTGCCCGTAAGGGCGTTGTCAACGGTTTGTTCAATCATGGATATTTCCTCCCAAAAATAAAAATAGATGGCTAATTTCGGGCATAAAAAAAGCCCTCCCTTCGGGTGTGAAGGGAAGGCGCATGGCCGATTTTTCCATCGTAAACAGTATAACCCGCCCAAAAGCGCAAGGCAAGTGCAAAATTTAGGCAAAATAATCTTAAATTTGGGCAGAAAGAGTGCAAGCCATTTTTAGATTGATTGAAGCAAATGAGCGACGCAGAATTTCATCGTCGAAGCTGCGTCGGAGAAAAAAGCCAGACATTTAGCCTGTTTCGACGATAGTGACGCAAGTGACGATAGTGTGTAGGGGGGGAGAGGGAGTTAAGTTCCCCCTATTGCCTATGCGCGCGATAGGTGATAAAATATATTGTATTCACATCCTGACAAATAGGAGGATAACTGCAAAATGAAAAGATTTGCCGCGATAACGCTTGCGCTTATAATGGCGCTGATATGCGTGCCGGTAATGGCGGAAAAGGCGGACAGGGAAATAGAGGGCAATTTGGCCGTATTTACCACCGCGGAGGATTTTGCCGCGGGCAAGCTTGAAAACGTTGTTACCGATGAAAGCATAGGCAACGGCGCGATAGTGCTCAAGGAAGGCGAAAGCGAAGGCACATACACAAGCGTTGTGCTGGGCACGGCCCCGTTTGAATACATGGTGGCTTCCTGGGGAGCGGATACCCCCAAGGGCACATGGATAGAGGTTTCCGCCCGCGCGTATGTGGACATGAAAAAGGGCTGGACGGAATGGCTCAGCTGGGGCAAATGGAGCGACAGCGTAAAGCGCGGCTCCGTGTCCGGGGAGTGCGATTTGGCCTATATCAGCACAGATGAGTTCACCATTTCCGGCAAGGATGGCGAAACCGCGAGCAAAATTCAGCTCAAAGTGACTCTCCATGCCAATGCCGACGGCGTGTCCCCCACCGTGAGGCAGCTTGGCGTTACCTATAAGAACACGCTTGAGGGGCAGTACATAACCCCCGTTTACCATGGCGAGACTGTTGAGCTGCCCGAAAAGGTGCTGCTTGATACGCCCGCGTATTCCCAGATGGTGCGCGAGCAGAGCATTGCTAACTCCATGTGCAGCGCAACAACCATATGCACCCTGCTCAACGACCGCGGAGAGGATACCCTGCCCGAGGAAATAGCCCTTATCGATTACGACAGCGACTATGACGGCTTCGGCAACTGGTCCTTCAGCGTTGCTGCCGCGGGCAGCTACGGCTACGATGTTTATATTCAGTATGCCGATCTTGACATAGTACGTCAGGAGCTTGCGCACGGCTACAGCGTTGGCATAAACGTTAAGTATTCCTCCAGCTCCAATGGTCAGTATCCTTACCTTGAAAACGGCGCTGCGGGCAGCACCGGCGGCCACCTTATAACCATAACCGGATACGAAACCATAGACGGCGTGGATTACTTCTATTCCAGCGACTCCGCCGCCGGAAGCGACGCGGGCTGCCTGAGGCGTTACCGCGCGGACCAGCTTGACGCGGCATGGAGCGCCAAGGTGGCATATATTATACACGACAAGGAAGAGAACATATCCGCCTGCAACCCCAACCGCGTTGAGTGCGAGCTGGTGAGCGCAGGGGAGAACGAATATACCCTTATGGCAAACGGCGAGGCCGTGCAGATAGGCAAAAACTTCACCTCCGCCAAATGGAAAAGCGACGGCTGCGGCATAATAGCCTATTACCTTGAGGGCGAGGACGTGAGCGAAGCGCCCGCACCCGAAAACGTAAAGACCAGCGACGCAAACCATACCTTCCGCTACACCGTTAAGGGCAACGAAAACGGCAACCTTGCCATTAAGCCCACGGCTATACTGGGCGGGCTGAAGAAGCCTGCAACCATGCACATATTCGTAATGGCGAACAACGGCACAACCTATACCGCAAGCCTTGAGCTTGTGCCGGAGGTTACGGAAACTCCCACGCCCGCGCCTACCGAGGCACCTGCCGAGAGCGAAGCCCCCGCAGCCACAGCCGAACCCGTTCCCGCCGAGCCCGCGGCGACCGAGCCCGAGGGCGGATTGTCCACCGGAGCGATAGTTGGCATAATTGCTGCCGTTATAGTTGCCGCGGCGGTTATAATCATCGTCGGCAAAAAGAAGAAATAAGCCGTACAAAGCTTAAACAATAACTCTATCGGGGCGACCGCGCGGCCGCCCCGTGCTTATTCAACGGGGGGAATATGAGCGATATACTTAGCGGACTGAATACAGAGCAGCGCGAGGCCGTGACCACCACGGAAGGCTTCGTGCGCGTTATGGCGGGCGCGGGCAGCGGCAAAACACGCGCCCTTGCGCACAGGTTTGCATACCTTGTGAACGAGGTGGGCATTCTGCCTTCAAACATACTTTGCGTAACCTTCACCAATAAATCCGCAAACGAGATGCGGCGGCGCATACGCGCCCTTACCGGCGATAACGACACCGGCTTTATAAGCACGTTCCACGGCTTCTGCGTATCCGTATTGCAGGAGGACAGCTATTTTGTCCAGTACCCCAAAAGCTTCCTTGTGCTGGACAATTCGGACATTGATTCAATGCTTGCCGTAATATATGAGGAGCGCGGCTTAACCCTCAGGGATATGACGTTTTCCAAGGCGCGGGACATGATAGAGATTGAAAAATGCGTCAACCGCCCGCAGTATTATTTGGACGTTATAGCCATGGACTTGGATACGCTCAAAAAGAAATACGACGAAGCGGTAACCGCCAAGGACATAATATTCTACGGCTATCTTTATCAGCAAAAGAAATGCTTCGGCCTTGATTATAACGACCTTATCAAGTTCACGCTGTATATATTCTCCCAATCGGACGAAATACGCCTGAAATGGCAGCAGCGGCTTGAATACATAATGATAGACGAGTTTCAGGATATAGACCCGCTGCAATACGAGCTTATGCAGGCGCTGTGCGCATATCATAAGAACCTTTTCATAGTTGGCGACCCGGACCAGACAATATATACCTGGCGCGGGGCGGACGTTAAATATCTGCTGGACTTTGAACGGAACTTCCCCAATGTTAAAACCATAATGATGATGAAGAACTATCGTTCAACGCCCGAGATACTCAGCGCCGCAAATTCGCTGATAGACAAAAACACCATCCGCATGAAAAAGGAGCTTATTCCCATGCTGCCGCAGGGGGAGCGCCCCGTGTATACCCACAACAAAACAACCGATACCGAAGCCGAAACAATAGCCGCGCGCATAAAGGGGCTGAACGAAGCGGGCGTGCCGTACGGGGACATAGCCGTGCTGTACCGCGCGCATTACGCCGCAAGGACGATAGAGGAAGGGCTGATGAAGGCCGAAATACCGTATACGATATACAGCGGCGTGCAGTTTTTCGACAGGGTGGAGATAAAGGACGCGCTAAGCTACATGCGCATGGTTGTGTATAAGGACGATCTTTCCTTCCTGCGCATAGTAAATACGCCCAGGCGAAACATAGGGCAGAAGCGTATGCGCTTTTTGACCGAGTATGCGGAAAAGAACGCCTGCTCGCTTTATGAAGCGCTGGACAGGAACGCGGACGAGCCGCTTTTTGCCGGCACGCAGGCAAAGCGGTTTATAAAGCTTATTGAGCATTTTGCGGCGATATACAAAAATATGCCCGCATCGGAAGCATTAAGCGCAATACTTAACGAAAGCGGGTACGAGGCCGCGCTCAGGACAGAGGGCGCGCAGGACAGGCTGGATAACCTGGCGGAGCTGAAGCAGGCCGTGTATGAATACGAAACGGGCTGCGGCGAGGAAAGCGCAATGGAGGATTTCATTGCCCATGTTGCGCTGCTTACCAATCTTGACGCGGCCTCAAGCCCGGACGCGGTGAAGCTTATGACCGTGCATACGGCAAAGGGGCTTGAATTCCCGTATGTTTTCATATGCGCGCTGGATGAAGGCGTGTTCCCCTCCAAGCGGACGGACAGCTTTGAAGGCATGGAGGAGGAGCGGAGGCTTATGTTCGTTGCCGTGACAAGGGCCGAAAAGGGGCTGTTTCTTTCCGATGCGGAGGGCAGGAGCATAGACGGCTCCTTCCGCTACCCTTCGCGCTTTGTGTTCGATATAGACCGGCAGTATTTGGACTATACCAGCGAACTGAATGAAAGCCTGAAGGCGGAGGCGGAGCGCTACATATCCTCCGTACAGAACCGCCTTACCGCCCAAACGCAGGAGCTTCGCTTCGCGGTAGGCCAGCGCGTGATGCACGACATTATGGGCGGCGGCATGGTGGTGGATATAGACCGCGGCCGCATGGCATACGTTATCCGCTTTGATTCGCTGCCCACTCCGCGCCGGATAAACTTCCGCGCAGGCAGCCTTAAGGAGGGCTAAAGCAGGGCATAAAATAAGCGTGCGGAAGCATTTTGCCGCACGCTGTTTTGTTATATATGTGCTTATATCCTTGCGTTGCGCACGAACGGCAGCGCCGCGCCTATTGCGGTTGCAAAGGTTGCGTTTTCGGGGATGAAGAACTTAACGTCCGATATTTCCTCAACCACGCGCATCACCTGCGAAGCTATGCTCATGTTCGCAAGGCTGCCCGTCAACACAACGTCCTTAACCGTGTCGTTCCTCAGCGCGAACACGCTCAGCATGCCTATCGTTTGGAACACCATGTTCAAAAGCCCCAGCGCAATGTCCTCTTTTTCCGTGCCGCTGGTTATTTTGCCGAAGTTGGATGCCGTAATGTGCGAAGGCAGCGCGCCAACCTCATTGGTGCATATATCGGATATCATCAAATCAACCTTGCTCAAATCGCCTTTTTTGGCAAGGCGTTCCATTGCGGAATGGTCGTTTTCGTGGAACACATGGAAGGATAACCCCGCAAGCGTTCCGCCGCCAACGCCGCTGCCGCCTATATGCACGCAGCCAAGTTTCCCCGCCCGCACGAACGCCGTGCCCGTGCCAAGGCTTACAACAAGCGCCTCCTCCTTGCCGCTGAGCGCAAGGCCGCCCTTGCCTATGGCAACGAATTCATCTATGCGCTCGGTATGTATGCCGTATATATCGCCGTTCACAAGCGCCGCGCCAACGCCGGTTATAACGCAGCAGGCCACGTCGTTTAGCGATATTGCGCGCGTGCTTAAAAAGTTGCCTATCGCGCCGTATAGGGAAGTCAGCCTGTCCGATGCTTCAACCCTAAGCGTGCCTATATGCTGGCCGGATTCCTGAAAACCGGCAATCTTGGTGGTGGAGCCGCCTATGTCTATGCCCAGCACTACGCCCATCGTGCTCTCCTGTCAGTCCTTCAGTATGAATTTCTTCACCGGCTTGCATATTGCGGGGCAAAGCACGCCCGCAACTATGGCCTCCGGTATGCCGTTGGTCAGTACCGTGCTGCCGATTATCAGCAATATGCCTTGGCCTGCTATGCTTGCGTATTGGTCGCCGAAGAATGCCCATATGCCAAGCATCACGCCGAACGTGTTCACAAGGCTACCCACAACGCTCGCTATGACCATTGCCATAACATTGTTCTTCATGCTCTTGCTAAGCGCATTATAGAGCACGCCCGATACCGTACCCACAAGTATGCGCGGCAGGAAGCATATAACTATGCTGAAAAAGTTGCCCTGATATTCGCCAAGGGTATAGAACGGCGAAAATACAAACGCGGCTATGGGCGCCGGGGGAGTGAACGTCCATACTATAAAGCTGAACAGGCCCGTTATCGCGCCCATGAGCGTACCGGCCTTGGTGCCGAGCAGTATGGAGGTTATTATAACGGGTATCATCGCAAGCGTTGCCACTATAGGCCCTATCGCGGGCAGGGAGCCGAGCGGAGTAAAGCAGAACACGGCTTCTATCGCCGCCAAAAGTGCGAATTGAATAAAGAATCGGACAGAATCCTTTTTGCTGTTGTGCATAGAAAAAATCCCCTTTCTGTTAACCGGGGCGGTATACCCCATAATGATGCCATGATTATACTTTGAAACGCGAATATAATCAAGCGGTTCAGGTGATGCGTTTTCATTTTCCATAAATATCAAGTGGCATATTACATAATAAAGCGAAATCCTGTCTTTACATGAGGGGTGAATGGAAATATAATAGTAAATACGGCTGATGAAAAAAATACTGTTTACAGGGGTAGAGGGAATATGGAAAACAACGCAGGCATAGAGCCGCAGAATAACTCCCGCAAAACGCTTACGATAGTGCTGATATCGCTCCTTGCGGCGGCGCTGGTGCTCGGCGGCGTGCTTATCGCGCTCAAAATAAAGGCGGATAGGGAAGAAGAACAGCGGCAGAGCATAATC
>OGQA01000730.1_pt1 | contig 16413 bp, 14 predicted proteins | sample 1553011 | NCBI WGS metagenome assembly OGQA01 (sample SAMEA2580256, study PRJEB22360) | human gut metagenome | biome: human gut; feature: human-associated habitat; material: faeces | place: Denmark | collected 2008/2010 | reverse complement strand
CTTTATGGCGTTCAGATTATTTTACTTGCCAGCCTTTTGCATTTCATCTTTTATTCACTTATCTCATACGAATTTTGTTGTTCAGATCAGGCTGTTGGCATTGATGAGTTTGCGCGAACAATTGAGAACGGAAAATCTCGGTTGCTGTTGAGCAAAATAGTCGTACTGATGAGTTTGACTATTCCTAATTTGATTTTAAATATAATTGTGACAGTCATCGGAGCAATTGTCGGGCATGTCGGAGCGGCGCTTTTGCAGATTTTGGGACATTTGATTCTTAACCTCGCTGTTCTTCCCGCGGTTGGTATTTTATTTGGCGCAGTGTTGGCGTGCGGAGCAAAGCGCGGGGCGGCATATATAATAATGGCTGCTGCAACATTTCTGTCCAGTCCTATAGCCGGTAGTTTTGGCGCTACAATTTATCAATCAACGGGCTTTTCCGCCGGCATATTGATGCGTTTGTTCCCGTTTATGACGCCGTCAACAATGCTTATTTCTCCTAATATGGCTTACGGATATTCACTCAGACCGTACAGGATTTTTGCCTATGCTGTGTGGATTCTTGTCCTCTGCGCTGTTTTGCTTTTCTATATGTCTAATGAGCGCGGAAAAAAGAAACAGTTGCTTTCTGCCGCCGTCTGTTTGGCGGCAGGACTGTGCCTGATTCCGTTTGTGTTCAGGAGCAATTCGGATATTATATATGATGACATGAACAGCGAGGGCGCAGGACGCGAAATCAGCTATTATGAGAGAAATAAAGTAACACTTCCCGAGGCTTGCCCCGAGTTCAAAATAACCGCGTATGATATGGATCTGAAGTTCAGCAATGTGCTTCATGCCGATGTTAAAGTTTCGGTTTCTCCTAGCAATTTGGATATCTACGGCTTCACACTTTATCACGGATATAAGGTGAAATCGGTTAGGGATGAGAGCGGCAGAGCGCTGAAGTTCAGACAGAATGATGATTGGATAGAGGTCGAGTCGGTGGGCGAGACTTCGTCGCTTACATTCACTTACAGCGGATATTCCAACACTCATTACAGCAACGGACAGGGCGCATCTCTGCCGGGAACATTTGCGTACTATCCCCGTGCCGGGTATGTCACTTGTTACGGTGATAACGGATATGAAACGCTGACTCTCGACGAGCCGACGCAGTTCGATGTGAAAATTAAAAACCGCAAGAAGTTTTTTACGAACCTCGACCGCACCGGAAAAAATACATTCTCCGGCAAGACCACAGGTCTGACGGTTGTCGGCGGATTCTATAAAGAGGACAAAATCGGCGAGACGAACCTCGTCTATACATATATCGGCAGAAACACTCAGAATGTGAAGAGAATGTTCTCGGATCTGATGCAGAGATACAAAAGATCATTCAATACCATAATGGTTGCCGAGATAAGCGACGATTCTATGCGCGATTACGGTGACACGCTTGTGTTCGCCGGTACATCTCTCGGTAATATAGATATGGACTACCTCCTGTCGCAGATTCCCGAAAGCAGAGGGGATTTCGGCTTGCAGGCTTATATTTTTGAATATATGCGCGGTAAGTTTGCTGAATATGCGGCGGATGATAAAAGCATGGGTATGAACACCCGTTATGTCCGCGTGGAGGCGGCGGCCGATAAGTACGGCGACGAATATTGTAGAAAAGCGATAGATAAATATCTGTATGACGAGAGCGATACACGCACGCCCGACGAATTCATTGACGATCTGAACAGAGGTACTGAAAATGTTGAAAATTGACGGACTTACTTATAAATTCGGAAAGAAAGCGGCGGTCGACTGCCTGTCATTTGAGTTTACGAATGGCGTATACGGTCTGCTCGGACCGAACGGCTCGGGCAAAACAACGCTCATGCGCTGCATAACCGGGCTGTATAATGTCAAGGGCGAGCACATTTTCTATAACGGCAAGCCGGTTGAAAAGGACAAAAGTTTTTCGCGCCATGTCGGCTATCTGCCGCAGAAATTCGGGATGTATCAGCACCTGACTCTGAACGAGATGCTGCTGCTCATAGCCAACATGAAGGGGCTCGATGACAAGTCGGCGCGCGAGGGAGTTGAAAAAGCACTCAGGTTAGTTAACCTCACCGACTGCGCCGAAAAGAAGGTCAAGGCGCTCTCCGGCGGAATGGCTCGCCGCGCGGGAATAGCCCAGACTCTGCTCGGAGACCCGGATATTCTCATTTTTGATGAGCCGACCGCGGGACTCGATCCCGAGGAACGCCTGCGCTTTCAGAGTATTATCTCCGAGATAAAGAAGGACAAAATAATTCTTATCTCGACGCATATTGTCGAAGATGTCCATGCGGTGTGCGAGACTGTTGCGGTCATGCGAGACGGCAAGATAATAAAAAACGGCACGCGCGAGGAGATGGCAGCGTGCGCCGAGGGCAAAACATATATCATAGATATGGACGACCTGCCGAAATTCAAAGAGCCTTATTATAAGCAGAAGCAGTTCGACAGCGACGGAAAGTACTACCTACGCCTTGTCAGCAGTGCGCCGCAGGACTTTGCGCCCGTCAAGCCGAATGTCGAGGACGGATACATATGCGCGCTCAAGGGAATATAAAGCTGCTTTTTCAGAGACAAAAATATCTGGTCAAAAATATGGGCGCCCTCATGCCCGTTCCGATAGCGGCGATTTATGTGCTGGCTCTGCCGCTGTGCATTGTACAGAGCAGAAACGGCAACGCGGAAGAGCTGCGCTCGTTCGTATCGCAGTTTTCGCAGGGCGTTTTTTCGGTGCTCTCCGTCTGGTGGGTTATATTCGGCGTGCGCGAATATTTTGAGGCGGACGGCTGCGAAGTTCTGTTTCTCCACAACAGGCGCGGCTTCCTGCCCGATGCAATTCTATTTTATCTGCTGTTTGCCGTTTCGGCGGCGCCGTTCTATATAATCATGAACGCGGTTGCGGGGATATCTTTGTTTGTGTTTCTTCGCCTGCTGCTCAGCGGCATATTCTGTTTCGGATTGGTCTATTTTCTGATGTTCCTGACCCATTCGACAGCAATCACGCTCATGACGCTGTTTATCTATTCGCTCGGTGGAATGCTCATTTATCGCAGCCATCCGATCTTCCCTTTCTGCTATGACCTTAACTCTGCCACGGCGGAAAACTGCCTGGAATTCTATCTTCCGCTTGCGCTGATTGGCATTCTGCTGATTGCCGCAGGACAAATTGTAATTTCAAAAAACACAAGATATCATCAGTAAAATCCTCCGTAATTTCATAAAGACCCCCGACGCAAATGCTGCGCCGAGGGTCATTTTATTTGAACAGATTTTTCGTATAATTCACTGATCTTCCGCCGATGCGTTTGTCTCCGGCGGCGGTTTGGCTTGACAGTCGCTTATATAAAGTTTCGAGTATTCCGCCTATAATCAGATTTGCCGCCATCAGACCGAACGCCTGCCGCGCCCCGAAATGGATCGGCAGAAAGGTGCAGATTATTATAACGGCGGTGAGAATCAGGTGAATCGCCAGAAAAACAAAGCTCACTATGCGATACGTCATGATGCTAGAGCTGAATTTGCGGGGACGCTCTTTGTATATACGTACCATTTTGCGCGCGGAATATTTTCTGCGCTCGGTCCGCCGCAGGTAGTCGAGATACTCTTTCTCCGTCAGCCCGTCGATGAAAATCGACTCAATGATGTCTCTGAAAACCGACATAGTGAGCAGCAGCCCTACTAACGATCCTCCAGCAGTAAATCCGAGCAGCATCCATGCGCCGCGAATAGTTTCGATTATATACTTCAGCCCGACCGCCTCCTTTGCACTGAAAGAATTATATCAAACCCACAATGCGGCAGTCAAGGAAACTCCGTCTGCGACATCGCAGGCGGCGGTGCTTTTGCTTTGCGGCTCAAAATAAACCTCAAAATATGATAGAATTTTCGGCTTTGCTGTGCTATAATATAGAAGATTATACTGGCATATACTGTCACTACTGCTTTAGGAGTGTTTTTGTTGCAGACAAATGTTGATTCGCTGAAAATAAACTACATGGACAAAGGCTCGGGCGAGCTTGTGGTTTTGCTGCACGGCTGGGGCTCGAACATAGAGCTTTTCGAAAATATGTCCGAACTGCTCGCGCGCAAATATCATGTTGTCGCGCCCGACATGCCCGGCTTCGGGCTGTCCGACGAGCCGAAGGAGCCCTGGCGCGTCGATGATTATGTCGATTTCGTGCTGAAATTTCTTGAGCCGTTCGCGCCGAAGAAGGTGACTTTCCTCGGCCACTCGTTCGGCGGCAGGGTCATCATAAAAATGGCGAGCCGCGATTTGCCGTTTGAGATCGAAAAGGTCATTCTGGTCGATTCGGCGGGAGTCAGGCCGAAAAAGACGGCGGCGCAGAAGATAAGACAGCGCAACTATAAAATAGGCAGAAAGATTCTTGAAACCGCACCCGTAAAGGCGCTGTTCCCCGACGCACTCGAGGAGTTCCGCCGCAGCCACGGCTCTGCCGATTATAACAGCGCAACGCCTGTTATGCGCCAAACGCTTGTCAACACGGTCAACGAGGATCTCGTGGAATATATGCCGAATATGAAGATGCCCGTTTTGCTGATATGGGGCGAGAACGACGACGCAACGCCGCTGAGCGACGCGAAATTGATGGAGCAGCTCATGCCTGATGCCGGACTCGTTACCCTCAAGAACTGCGGACACTATTCGTTCATTGAACAGCAGTTCACCTTCAACAAGGTGCTCGCATCGTTCATGGAGATAGACTGACCGACACGACAGCTTTTGTGAAAGGATTGATCTTTTAAATGACGATATTTTCCGAGGTGCTTATCTTTGCGGCGTTCTGGCTGTTCGCGGTGCTCTCAACGCTGTTTTATATGCATATGTTCCAGCTGAATTCATACCGCGCCGACGATCAGTGGCACTGGATGCTCAAGAACCGCGGCAAGGTAGTGCCGCTCGCTCTGCCGCTTATCGGAGCGGTTATCGACGTTATCTGCGGGAAGAATGCCGGCATGATAGTCTGCGCCGTGTTCATTTTGCTCGCGTGCCTGTTCTATAAGCCTAAGAAAGCGAAAAAGCCGCTGAAATATACCCCCAGAGTCAGGCGTATGCTCGTCACCGTCGCGGTGCTTTATGCTGCAATGACCGTTCTGCTCGCGGTGTTCGCGTCCGGGCGCATAACGGCGCTTGTCATCGGTCTTGTTGCCGCAGCTTCGCCGTTTGTCATAATCCTCGCCAATGTTATTAACAAGCCAATAGAGCTTTCAATAAACAGATACTACACGAACGACGCGAAAAAAATGCTCGCCGCCTGCCCGAACCTCACCGTTATCGGTGTCACGGGAAGCTACGGCAAGACGAGCGTCAAGTTCTATCTCAACACCCTGCTCAAGGCGAAGTACAATGTCCTCATGACCCCCGAGAGTTACAACACTCCCATGGGCGTTGTCAAGACCGTGCGCGGCTCGCTCAGGGCGACGCATGAAATATTTATCTGCGAGATGGGCGCAAAATATGTTGGCGACATAAAAGAGCTGTGTGACATAGTCCATCCTAAGCACGGTATAATAACCTCGATAGGTCCTCAGCATCTCGAGAGCTTCAAGTCTCTTCAGAATGTTATCAACACGAAGTTCGAGCTCGCCGACGCACTGCCGAAGGACGGCATGCTGTTCTTGAACGGCGACAATGAATATATAGCCGAAAGGGCGCCCGACGGCGCGATAACCTACGGACTCAATTCCGACAGCAAGTATAAAGCAAAGCTTATCAGCGTCGGCGACAAGGGCACTACTTTTGAAGTCACAACGCCCGACGGCGAAAAAGAGGAGTTCACGACAAAGCTCATCGGCACCCACAACTGCCTGAATATCCTCGGCGCGATAGCCGTTTCGCATGAACTGGGCATCTCGCTCGCCGAGCTGCGCCCGCAGGTGCGCCGCCTCGAATCCGTGCCGCACCGCCTCGAGCTCTCAAAGCGCGTCGGCATGACGCTTATAGACGACTCGTATAACTCAAACCCGAGCGGCACGAAAGCGGCACTTGAGACTCTGAGCTTCTTCGAGGGCGAGAAGATTCTTGTCACGCCCGGCATGGTCGAACTCGGAGACAAGCAGGAGGAATACAACTGCGAATTCGGCAGAAACGCCGCCACAGTCTGCGACTATGTTGCCCTCGTCGGCGAGAGGCAGACGAAGAGCATATACAAAGGTCTTGTCGAGGCAGGCTTTGACGAGTCGCACATATTTGTGTCTTCCGCGCTCGGCGATGCACTTGCAAAGGTCGGCGCGATAAGAACGGATAAAAAGAAGATCGTCCTGCTCGAAAACGACCTTCCCGACAATTATTAATGGGGGTATTCCTATGAAGATAAAGCTTGCAGTCATGTTCGGCGGCAGAAGCGTTGAGCATGAGATTTCCGTCATTTCCGCCATTCAGGCGATCCACGCGGTAGATAAAGACAAATACGATGTTATCCCGATCTATATCACAAAGAACAACGAGATGTATGTCGGCGAGCATATCGGCGAGATCGAGGCTTATAAAAACATCAATGCGCTTACCGCGGAGAGCACGCGCGTGAATCTCGTCAACGACGGCGACCGCACGCTGATAGTCAGATATCCGCACAAGGCTTTTGCAAAGGATGTTATTGATTATATCGACGTCGCGTTCCCGATAGTCCACGGCACGAATGTCGAGGACGGCACTTTGCAGGGCTATCTACAGATGCTCAATCTTCCGTATGTCGGCTGTGATGTTATCTCGTCGGCGGTCGGAATGGATAAATATGTTATGAAGACCGTCTTTAAAGATAACGGCATCCCCGTGCTCGACTGCGTTTGCGTCGATGCGGAGGAATATGACGCCGACCCGGAAAAGATAATTGCGGATATCGAAAAGAAGTTCAGCTATCCCGTTATCGTCAAGCCGATAAACCTCGGTTCGAGCATCGGCATCAGCAAGGCACATGACACCGACGGACTTGAAAATTCGCTCTCGAACGCATTCGACTATGCGGACAGAGTCCTTGTCGAGCCCGCGATAGAGAATCTGCGCGAGATAAACTGCTCCGTCCTCGGCGACAGACATTCGGCGCGCGCCTCGGTCTGCGAGGAGCCGCTCAACGCCACGGACATACTGAGCTACGAGGATAAGTATATCGGCAACGCCTCGAAGTCGGGCTCAAAGGGCATGGCGTCGACTCAGCGCAGAATCCCCGCCGACATCCCGAAAGAGACCGAAAACGAGATACGCGAGATGGCGGTCAAGGCGTTCAGAGTGCTCGGATGCAGCGGCGTGTCGCGTATAGATTTCATGATCGACGCCTCGACCGGCAAGGTTTGGCTCAACGAGATAAACACGATTCCCGGCTCGCTCTCGTTCTACCTCTGGGAGCCTCTGGGGGTCAAATATACCGAACTTATCGACGAGATGATATCGCTCGCCATGAAGCGTGAGCGCGAGCGCGAGTCGATAACCTATTCGTTCGATACCAATGTGCTCTCGGGCATAAAGCTCGGCGGCAAAAAGACAGGCAAAATGTAATTAAGCCCAAGAAAGGATGTCTCATTATGGCAGTATTCAGACCCTTCAAAGCAGTAAGACCGCTCCCCGAATATGCATCGCGTGTTGCGGCTCTTCCATATGATGTTATGAACAGCGGTGAAGCCCGCGAGATGGTAAAGGGCAATCCCTATTCGTTCCTCCATGTCGACAAGGCGGAGGTCGATTTGCCCGTCGGCACAGAGCTCTATTCCGAAGCTGTCTACAACAAGGCGGCGGAGAATCTCAAAAAGCTCGAAACCGACGGTATCTGCAAGCAGGACAAGTCGGATTGCATGTACATATACCGTCAGATAATGGACGGCAGAAGCCAGACGGGTCTTGTCGGCTGTGTGTCGATAGACGACTATATGAACAATGTCATAAAGAAACATGAGCTGACCCGCGCCGACAAGGAGCAGGACAGAATAAATCATGTCGATTATTGCGACGCGAACACAGGACCTATTTTCCTGACCTACAGAGACAACGCCGCAGTTGGCGATATCGTCAAGGCGTGGCAGGCGGAGCATGAGCCGGTCTATGATTTCGTCTCCGACGGCGTCGCCCAGACAGTCTGGGTCATCGACTGCCCCGAGACGATAAAGAAACTTTCGTCTCTCTTCGCGGGCATCGATTCGCTCTATATTGCGGACGGTCATCACCGCGCCGCTTCGGCGGTCAAAGTCGGCAAAAAGCGCAGAGAGCAGAATCCCGGATACACCGGAAACGAGGAGTTTAACTTCTTCCTCGCCGTGCTGTTCGCGCAGAGCGAGCTCGCGATAATGGACTACAACAGAGTCATAAAAGACTTAAACGGTCTGACTCAGGACGAGTTTATAGCAAAAATAAGCGAAAGCTTTACCGTTGAATCCGCGCCCGAGTCGCCTTATAAGCCGCAGGAGAAGCATACCTTCGGAATGTATCTTAGCGGAAAGTGGTACAAGCTCACTGCAAAGAACGGCACTTTCGATGCGTCCGACCCGGTCGCAGCGCTCGATGTTTCGATACTTCAGCAGAATCTCATCTCTCCCGTGCTCGGAATAGACGATCCGCGCACCGACAAGAGAATTGACTTCGTCGGCGGCATACGCGGTCTCAAGGAGCTTGAGCGCAGGGCGCAGAGTGATATGTGCCTCGCATTTTCAATGTTCCCGACGACCGTTGACGACCTTATGGACATAGCCGACGCGGGCAAGATAATGCCGCCGAAATCGACATGGTTCGAGCCGAAACTGCTCAGCGGCCTGTTTGTGCACAAGCTTAAATAAGGGGTGAAAATATGGTAAGATACAAGACCGAACCCGGCGAAAAGGAGCAGAAAATCCTCGCAGAAATTTCGCTCAACACGCCGAACAATCTGAAAAGGCGCAAGGTGACTTCTGCAGTTTCGGCGGTTCTCTGTGTCATATATGCGGCGTTCGCCGTGTGGATGTTCGCGCGCGGTGTTGTCGGCAACGGGTTCCTGCTGCTCGGCTTTGCAGTGCTTTTTCTGCTGATAATTTTGTTTTCCAAAAAGTTTCAGCTCAGTGTAATGCAAAAGCTCATGAAAAAGAGAAACAATGCTGTTTCGGGCGGAACTTTGGAATATGTCATTGACGATGACGGCGTGGCGATAACTTCGTCGCTCGGCACGGGCAAAAACAACTGGTCGGCATTTGACCGATGGGGCGAGCAGGACGGATATGTCTATCTCGTGCGTATCGATAACAATGTCGTGCTTATGGATAAATCCCGCCTGACTCCCGATGAACTGAAAGAGCTTGAAAGATTGCTCGGGAATGTGAAAAAAGCAAAGCTTGATAAAATGCTTGGAAAATGAAAATAGCCACCGGTTGATTCGGTGGCTATTTTTGCGTCATTCACTTTTCGGCGGAGAGCGGCGATGAAATAATTTGGAATTTGCAGTTTGTACAGCCCTATAACTCACAACTTAAAAACAACGGTGCTACCGAAAAGTCATGCCGTTTATAAATTTAATAATAGTCGCAAAGCGGGTGCTTCCCGTCCGTTTATTCGCCGTTATTCGTCCCAGTCAAATTTTGTAAGTTTGCCTTTTGTCAGCAGTTCGGGATATCCCCACTGGCGCAGAACTTCGTATACGCCGACGGCGACGGAATTCGAGAGATTCAGGCTGCGGGCGTCCGAATTGTTTATCATAGGTATTCTCACGCAGCTGTCCGGGTTGTCGTGCAGAAGCTCCTCGGGCAGTCCCTTTGTCTCCTTACCGAAGACTATGTATGCGTTGTCGGGATAAACTACATCCGAATGGATGTGTTCCGCCTTGGTTGAAAAATAGAAAAATTTTCCGCCTGCGTTCTTCTCAAAAAAGTCCGCGAGGTTCTCATAATATGTTATGTCGAGCAGATGCCAGTAGTCGAGTCCGGCTCTTTTGAGCTTGCGGTCGTCAATGGTGAATCCCATTGGCTTGACTATGTGCAGGCGCGAGCCGGTCGCGGCGCAGGTGCGCGCGATATTGCCGGTGTTCTGCGGTATTTCCGGTTCAACGAGAACTATGTTCAGCTGCATTTTTGTCCTCCTGTTTCGTGCGTTTTGACAAAACAAATTTTGTCTTGAATCCCGGCGCGCTCCCTGCTCAAAATATAAAGGGAACGCCCGAAGCGTTCTGAAAAATAAAAAGGGGTGTGTTCTTTTATGAAGATGGCTCAGTCCGGATCGACTGCCAAAAATGTCATGGTCGCCCTCGCAGTCGGCGGCGCGGCGGCCGCAGTGTCGGGTGCGATGATGATGGGCTCGAACAATTCGCTCAAAAAGGCGAAGAAGAATGTCAAGAAGAGCGCCGCAAAGGCTATGAAGACAGTCAGCGGCATAATGGACGATGTGTCCTCGATGAAAAACTTCAAGATCTGACTTTTTAATGGGATTCGGTCGCCGCGCGGTTATTTTGCGGCGTTGTAGAGTCCCATTGCCTTTTCGGTCTCTCCGTTTACGAGCAGGGGAATTGCGTCGCACGCCTTGAGACAGGCGGAGCGTAGATTTTCGAGGTCGTCGCCTTTCATGACCGAGAGCACCCAGTCTGCGAGCGGCTGCTCTGGGTATAGCTTCGCGCCGATGCCGAGCTTGATGCGCGGGAACTGATCGCTCTGAAGCTGATATATTATGCTCTTTATTCCGTTGTGACCGCCGTCCGTGCCTTTGCGGCGTATTCTGAGCCTGCCGCAGGGGAGAGAGATGTCGTCAAAAATGACGATTATCTTTTCGGGCGGAATCTTGTAGAACGAGGCTATGTCGCGCACCGCCTCGCCGGAGTTGTTCATGAAAGTCTGAGGCTTTGCAAGAATGCAGCGCTTGCCGCAAATTTCCGCGTCTCCGATGAGTGCGTTGAACTTCAAGCGGTTTATTTTTATATCGTTCTCCTGCGCGAAGAGATCGAGGCAGAGAAAGCCAGCATTGTGGCGGGTGAATTCATATTCCTTGCCCGGGTTGCCGAGCCCGACTATCAAAAATTCGGGTGCGCCGACAGCGCGGGGAGTGCGTCTGAAAAAATTCATATCTTTTTCCCTTACATTTTATACGGACGCCCGGAAACCCGAGCGCCCGTATGTTATTTTGACTTTATCAGAACTTTATATCGATCGCGAATTTATCGGCGTTTGCCATGTCAAATTTTACGAACGACTGGTTCGCGGCGGACTTGTTCTCCGCAAACACGATGCTCGGGTTGAGCTTCTTGAGAGCCGATTTGACAGCGTCGGGGCTGTTGTAGCCTTTGGCGAGGACATTGAATGTGAATGTCCCGGTTTCGCCGGGAGCGATGGTCACATAGTCGGCCTCGTTGGTGCGCGAGCAGACCCAGATGTTGTCCGTTCCGTTCGCTTCGCTCTTCGCGTTGGAGATGACTATCGCAGTGTCGCTGCGGTTCTTTATTGAGACTGTCTGGGCGTAAACGTTCCAGCCCTCGCAGTTGTTCTCATAGAACTTTGCAACATCGTCGGCGCTCATGCCGTAGAGCGATTTGAGTGTGATCTTGTAGACCTGGGGGATAGTCTTGTATGCGGTCATTGCGGTGTCGTCAACAACTATCTCCTGTGCAGATGCCGTTCTCTTGTTGCCGACAGGGATGACTCCTCCGAGGACGAGTCCGCCGACAACTATCGCCGCGGCCGCGATGACGGCAATAATGATTATCGCCGCTTTCTTGCCTTTCTTCATGGCAATTTCACCGTCTTTCTTTTAAACTTTATGCTTATAGGGCTGCTTTATCTTCACCCAGCCCTTTTTGACCGTCTGTCTGGAGCGGGCGACTACGAGCGAGTTGTCGGGGACATTCTCGGTCACGGTCGAGCCTGCCGCCGTGTATGCGTTTTCGCCGACCTCAACGGGAGCCACGAGGCAGGTGTGGCATCCGATAAATGCGCCGTTCTTGATTGTGGTGCGGCTCTTCTTGTTGCCGGAGTAATTAGCCGTAGCGCAGCCGCAGCCGATGTTGATTCCCGTGCCGAGATCGGAGTCGCCGATATACGAAAGGTGGGATATCTTTGTTTCGGCGCCTATCGTGCTGTTCTTGACTTCAACGAAGTTGCCGACATGGACTGAACTGCCGATAACGCTGCCGGGACGGATGCGGACGAACGGACCGATGTCCGCGCCGTCGAGTATCTTCGATGAGTAGCAGACCGAGCGGACGAACGAAACGCCGTCTTCTATCGTGCTGTTTTCAACGAGCGAGTCGGGACCTATCGTGCAGTCCTCGCCGATAACGCTGTCGCCTTTTATCACAGAGCCGGTGAGAATCACGGTGTCCCTGCCGATTTTTGCGCCGGGGCAGATAATGACGCCGTCGGTGCAGGGGATCGACACGCCCGCACGCATATGCTTCTCAAGCTCGCGGTGGCGGGCAAGCTCGTTGAGAGCGTTGAGCTGAACCCTGTCGTTCGCGCCGAGGATTATATCCTCGCTCTGCGCCGTGAACGAACCTGCGCGCAGACCGTAGGATTTTATCTCTTCAAGAGCGTCGGTCAGATAGAACTCTTTCTTCGTGTTCTCTCCGCTCGCGCGCTTTGCGTTGAGGCTGTTGAGCGCGCGCATCAGAGCTTTGCCGTCAAACCAGAACGCGCCGGAGTTGACTTCTCTTACAGCCGCCTCTTCGGCGTTCGCGTCGCGCTGTTCGACTATCTTTTCAACCGAACCGTCCGCCGAGCGGATTATCCTGCCGTAGCCGGTCGGATCGTCTATCTCCGCAGAGATAACGGTGACACTGTTGCCCTCTTTCTTGTGCAGGGCGAGTGCATCGTATATTGTTTTTGCGTCGATGAACGGAGCGTCGCCGTTTAAAACGAGGACATCACCGCCGTTGCTTTCAATAAAGTTTCCCGCCTGCAAAACGGCGTGACCCGTTCCGAGTCTCTCGCTCTGGAGCACGGTCTCGCAGCTGCCTGCAAGGTGCGCGTCGAGATATTCCGCGCCGAAGCCTTTAACAACGCATATGTCGTCTATGCCGCTTTCTTTTACGGCGCCTATGACCCAGTCGATCATCGGCGCGAACAGAACCTCGGCGAGAGCCTTCGGCTTTTTGCTCTTCATTCGCGTGCCTTCGCCGGCGGCGAGAATAACAGCACATTTCTTATCCATAAAGCTCATTGTCCTTTCCTTATTGATACCCGTGCGGTATCTTAAAATATATTATGACAGAAAAAGAGTGAAATTACAAGCCATTGTGCATATGACGGCGCGATTTTTCAAAGATTTTATAAAATGAGCGGGTCGGCTCTGCGGTTGAAAAAGCAGGTTGTATCCGCCGGATTTTTAAATTTTCGGCGTGGGGAAACATATTTTGTGCCATATATATTTGTATAGTCAAATCTGTACAAAAGAAAAGTCGCAAAAATCGCTATTTTATTGTAAAAATATATGGTATTTTTCCTGTCGGTCTGCTATAATAACATGAGGCGAAGATGCAGCCTTTGGTTTCTGCATCTTCTTCGCAGCTAAAAACACTATTTACGGAGGTATATCATGGCTCACAAGTACGTTTATTTGTTCTCCGAGGGCAACGCTCAGATGAGAGAGCTTCTCGGCGGTAAGGGCGCGAACCTTGCTGAAATGACAAACATCGGTCTTCCTGTTCCTCAGGGCTTCACCATCACCACCGAGGCCTGCACACAGTACTATGAGGATGGCCGCGAGATCAATCCCGAGATCATGGCAGAGATCAACGAGTACATCGTCAAGATGGAAGGCATCACCGGCAAGAAGTTCGGTGATAAGGAGAATCCGCTCCTCGTTTCCGTCCGTTCCGGCGCCCGCGCTTCCATGCCCGGCATGATGGACACTATTCTTAACCTCGGTCTTAACGAGGAGGTTGTTGAGGCTATCGCAGAGAAGTCCGGCAATCCCCGTTGGGCTTGGGACTGCTACAGAAGATTCATTCAGATGTATTCCGACGTCGTTATGGAGGTCGGTAAGAAGTATTTCGAGCAGCTCATCGACGCTATGAAGGCGAAGAAGGGCGTGACCCAGGACGTCGAGCTTACCGCTGACGATCTCAAGGAGCTCGCTTCTCAGTTCAAGGCTGAGTACAAGGCAAAGATCGGCACCGATTTCCCGACCGATCCCAAGGAGCAGCTCATGGGCGCTATCAAGGCTGTTTTCCGTTCGTGGGACAACCCCCGCGCAAACGTCTATCGCCGTGACAACGATATCCCCTATTCGTGGGGTACTGCCGTTAACGTCCAGTCCATGGCGTTCGGCAACATGGGCGATGACTGCGGCACCGGCGTTGCGTTCACCCGCGACCCCGCAACCGGCGCTAAGGGCCTGTTCGGTGAGTTCCTCACCAACGCACAGGGCGAGGACGTCGTCGCAGGTGTCCGTACTCCCATGAAGATCGCTGAGATGGAGCAGAAGTTCCCCGAGGCGTTCGCAGAGTTCAAGAAGGTCTGCAAGATTCTTGAAGACCATTACAGAGATATGCAGGACATGGAGTTCACCGTCGAGCACGGCAAGCTCTTCATGCTTCAGACCCGTAACGGTAAGAGAACCGCTCAGGCAGCTCTCAAGATCGCCTGCGATCTCGTTGACGAGGGTATGAGAACCGAGGAAGAGGCTGTTCTTATGATCGATCCCAGAAACCTCGACACCCTCCTTCATCCCCAGTTTGACGCAAAGGCACTCAAGGCCGCTACCCCGATCGGTAAGGGTCTTGGCGCTTCTCCCGGCGCTGCATGCGGCAAGATCGTCTTCACCGCTGACGACGCTGAGGCTTGGAAGGCAAGAGGCGAGAAGGTTGTCCTTGTCCGCCTTGAGACTTCTCCCGAGGACATCACCGGCATGAAGGCATCTCAGGGTATCCTGACTGTCCGCGGCGGTATGACCTCTCACGCAGCTGTCGTTGCCCGTGGTATGGGTACCTGCTGTGTCTCCGGCTGCTCCGAGATCATCATGGACGAGGAGAACAAGAAGTTCACCCTTGCAGGCAAGACCTTCCATGAGGGCGACTTCATCTCCATCGACGGCTCCACCGGTAACATCTATGACGGCATCATCCCGACTGTCGACGCTTCCATCGCAGGCGAGTTCGGCAGAATCATGGGCTGGGCTGATAAGTACAGAACCCTTAAGGTTCGCACCAACGCAGATACTCCGCGCGACGCAGCCAAGGCTGTTGAGCTCGGCGCAGAGGGCATCGGCCTTTGCCGTACAGAGCATATGTTCTTCGAGGCTGACAGAATCGCTGCTTTCCGCGAGATGATCTGCTCCGATACTGTTGAAGAGAGAGAAGAAGCTCTTGAGAAGATTCTTCCCTATCAGCAGGGCGACTTCGAGAAGCTCTATGAGACCCTCGAAGGCAAGCCGGTCACCATCCGCTTCCTTGATCCGCCTCTCCATGAGTTTGTTCCCACCGAGGAGGCTGACATCGAGGCTCTTGCAGCTGCAAAGCATAAGAGCGTTGAGGATATCAAGGCTATCATCGCTTCTCTCCATGAGTTCAACCCGATGATGGGTCACCGCGGCTGCCGTCTGGCTGTCACATATCCCGAAATCGCAAAGATGCAGACTGCTGCTGTTATCCGCGCTGCTATCAATGTTCAGAAGAAGCATCCCGATTGGAAGATCGTTCCCGAGATCATGATTCCCCTTGTCGGCGACGTCAAGGAGTTCAAGTTCGTCAAGAAGATCGTTGTCGAGGTTGCTGACGCTGAGATAAAGGCTGCCGGCATTGACCTTGAGTATGAGGTCGGCACCATGATCGAGATCCCGAGAGCGGCTCTCACCGCTGACGAGATCGCTGCTGAGGCTGATTTCTTCTGCTTCGGCACCAATGACCTGACTCAGATGACCTTCGGCTTCAGCCGTGACGATGCAGGCAAGTTCCTCAACGCTTACTATGACACCAAGATCTTTGAGAACGATCCGTTCGCAAAGCTTGATCAGAACGGCGTCGGCAAGCTCATGCAGATGACCATCGCTATGAGCAAGCCCGTCAACCCGAAGCTCCACTGCGGTATCTGCGGTGAGCACGGCGGCGACCCGAGCTCTGTCGAGTTCTGCAACGACATCGGCCTTGATTATGTTTCCTGCTCGCCCTTCCGCGTGCCGATCGCACGCCTCAGCGCAGCTCAGGCAGCTATCAAGAAGCACAACGCGTAAATCTAAATCAAAAGCTCCGTCCGGTTCTCCGGGCGGAGTTTTTATATACGGCAAACTTGCGCGCCCGTCTGCGCAAAGTGTCAATTTTTGCGATTGTTATTGATAAGAGAATTATTTGCTGTTATACTTATAATCAAGGACAGAGACTGAAATAAGGACGGTGATAAATAAATGCGCTTACAGGCAATATCAATATTCATTATGTTTATAACCAGACATTAAAAATATTTGATGATTTTAAATTTAAATAAATATGGAGGAGCAAA
>OGQA01000722.1_pt1 | contig 16500 bp, 13 predicted proteins | sample 1553011 | NCBI WGS metagenome assembly OGQA01 (sample SAMEA2580256, study PRJEB22360) | human gut metagenome | biome: human gut; feature: human-associated habitat; material: faeces | place: Denmark | collected 2008/2010 | reverse complement strand
CACGGTCTTTTTGTCCGGGTCCTCCAGGGCGTGGGGCAGCTCACGGAACATCTTCCCGCTGCGGGAATCCATCACAATGGCGGAGCGGCCGTGGTGGGCCGCCGGGGAGTAGCACAGATCGGCAAAGCCGCCCAGCAATGCCGGGGGAATATTATCCACGCAGTAGAATCCGATGTCCTCCAACGCATTGATGACGCGGGTCTTGCCCGCGCCGGAAAGACCGGTCACAATCAGCAGCTCCATGGGGCCTCCTTCGGGGTTGGTTCGTCATTTTTCATTATGATTATACAGGCTGCGGCCGCCGGTTGCAATACGGCAGCGGATGGATTTTCCCCCGCGGCAATGATTATCCTGCCGGGGGCATCCCATACTTTCCTCAATCGCATCAAACGGAGGAAATCAGTATGAAGATCCTGTATATTGACCACCACGCGGCGCTGCCCTCATCGGGCGGGGATTGCCGGGCGGTGCAGTTGGCGCAGGGCTGGCAGCAGTGCGGCGATGAGGTCACCATCGTGACCGCCGGGTACAGCCACCGCCGCGGCAAAAATCTGACCGTGGAAAAGGAGATGGAGGAGCAGCAGCTGGAGGGCGTTACCTTTTGCCCGCTTCTCTCTCCGGATTATGACCACGGGGTGGGGGAGTACCGCAAAAGCGTGCAGTCCTTCCTCAAAAAATTGTATCTGAACGCCCCCAAATTGGTGGAGCGCTATCATCCGGAAATCGTCATTGCGGCCAGCGGCTACCCCTACGATTATTTCTGCGCCCAGCGCATCGCCAAGCTGGCCCATGCGAAAACCGTCTTTGAGCTGAGGGAGACCTGGCCGGAGCTGCAGCGGGAGCTTTACCCCGCGGAGGACAGCCGTCTCAATCAGTGCATCGCGGAGTATGCCATGGGCTATGCGCTGCGCGGGGCCGATACCGTGGTTTCCTTCCTGCAAAAGGGGGAGGACTACTGCCGCCAAAAGGAGATCACCCCGGCCCACCTGGCCACCCTGCCGGCGCCCGCTCCGCCGCAGGCATCTCCCCAGCCCCTGCGGGAAGCCGACGCTGAAGCGATCCGGGCCCTGCGGGAGCGTTATCCCGTTATCGCCGCCTACGCCGGGCACCTCAATGACCGGCATTTGCCGGAGCTGCTGGTGGGCGCGGCGGGCAACCTGCGGGAACAGGGCATCGCGGCGGTCATTGCCGGCAACGGCGGCGATAAGCAGCTGCTGCGCCGCGTGATCCGGGAAAATAACTGGGAGAACATCCTGCTGCTGGATGCCCAAAGTGAGCGCCGCCAGCGTACCCTGTACGGCCTGGCGGATATCCTTTACTATGGGGATGACCGCCGCTGTGATGCCCCCTATGGCCCCTACACGCCGCTTTTGCTGCGCATGATGCAGAATGAGAAGCCCATCCTTACCGTCACCCACAGCCCCTTTAATGACGCTCAGCGGGCGGGATGCGCCGTCCCCGCCGGGCAGGTGACGCAGCGCGGGGTGGAGGAAGCGCTGCTCAGCTTTACCATGATGAACGGGGAAAAACGGGTGGCCCTGGGTCGGCAGGCCGGTGACGCACTGTGCATCACTCATGCTCCGGCGCAGGTCGCCCGGGATTACCGCGGCGCCCTTTTGCGCCTATGGGTATGAGAAATTCGTTGGCCCGCCGGGTGCTGTGGGTACATGTCATTTTGCTGCTGGCGCTGTGCGGGGTGCTGCTGCGCATTTTTGTCATTGGCCAGGGGGAACAGTACCGCCAAACCGCCGCGGCGCAGAGCCGCTATACCCTTTCGGCCGGTACGGCGCGCGGCAATATCTACGATTGCCGGCTGCGCCCACTGGTGAATGAAAGCGAAAAAACGGTCTTGGCGGTGGACCCCACCCCAGCGGCCATGACCGCCCTGCGGCAAGGCCTTTCGGCGGAACAGTTCGAGGAGATCTATCCCCTGCTGCAAAGCGGCCGCCCGGTGCTCCTCCCCAGTGATTTCCCCATCTCTGGGGAGGGCATCACCGCCCTCCAGGTCCCGCAGCGTTACAGCGCCGATCAGTTGGCCCCGCACATCATCGGCTATATCAATGGTGAAGGCCGCGGCATCTGCGGCATTGAATCCGGCTACGAGGAGCAGTTGACCCGCTGGGGTGGAGAGATCACTGTGCGCTACACGGTAAATGCCTGGCGGCAGGCCACCGGGCAGGCCCCGGAGGTGACCGATCCCACCGATCACACGGCCGGCATTGCCCTAACGCTGGATAAGGACCTGCAAACGATTGTGGAGCGGGAAGGCGCAGTGCTGGGTCGGGGTGCTGTGGTGCTGCTGGAAGCTGAAACCGGTGCCATCCGCGCCATGGCCAGCTTCCCGGGTTACGATGTGACCGATGTGGCCGCGGCACTGGAGGCAGCAGACAGCCCTCTTCTGAACCGGGCTACCGCCGCCTGGAATGTTGGCTCCATTTTTAAGGTGTGCGTGGCGGCCGCTGCCCTGGAAAATGAGGTGGAGCTGCCGGAGAACTACTGCTGCGAGGGATTCTACCGCCTGGGAGATCACTCCTACTTCTGCCACGAGCGGGCGGGCCACGGAACGCTGGATTTACAGCAAGCCATGCAGCTTTCCTGCAATCCCTACTTCGTGGAGCTGGGCCAGCGTACCGGTGCCCAGGCCCTGCTGCGGATGGCCCAGCGGCTGGGCTTTGGGGCCGGGAGCCAATTGGCGGAGGGCGTCAATTCTTCCGCCGGGTCGCTCCCAACATTGGCGCAGGCCACTCCCGGGGAACTCGCCAACCTCTCTTTTGGCCAGGGCAGGCTCACCGCCACCCCGGTACAGGTCGCTGGGATGCTGGCTGCCGTGGCCAATGGCGGCTATGCGGTGCAGCCCACCCTTTTCGCGGGCAGGAGCTTTGACGGCAAAATCCTGCAAAGTGATCCCGCCGGTGAGCCCATCCGGGTGATGAACACCGAAACCGCCGAGACCCTGCGCGCCCTGCTGGTAAGCGTGGTGGAGGAGGGTACCGGCTACCGGGCCAAGACGCGCTTCGCCAAGTTTTATAACCTGCCGGAGCTGATGAGCGTATTCAAAAATGTGGCGGACATTCAGACGGCAGATATGCTCAAGCTGCCCGTGCCGGAGGCGCATTACCATAACATCGCCCTGAAACCATCGGAGTACCAGAAAGAGATCGTGGCGTCGCTGGCGGAGCGCGCTGAGAAAGTCCGCAACCGTGAGGTGGACAGCAGCGTGGACAATATGCTGCTCATTACCAACGATGGCCGCAAGCTGGCGCTGGATCAGCGGCTCATCAACCCCATGCTCCCCAGCGACCCCAACAGCAAAGCTGCCAAGTGCGCGGAAAATGTGTTTGAGATCTGGCGGCGCACCGCTGACCAATGCTCCACGCAAATGATCTTTTGCGACCTCAGCACACCGAAGGATGACGGCACATTCAGCGTTTATGATGATATTCGCGCGAAATTGCTGGAATTGGGAGTTCCCGAAAACGAGATCGCCTTCATCCACAACGCCAAGAGCGAGGTACAGAAGAAAGACCTGTTCGGCAAGGTGCGGAGCGGTCAGGTGCGTATCCTGCTGGGCAGCACCCAGCGCATGGGCGCCGGCACCAACTGTCAGCAAAAGCTCATCGCCTTGCACCATCTCGACTGCCCGTGGCGTCCGTCCGACCTTCAGCAGCGGGAGGGGCGCATCATCCGCCAGGGTAATGAAAACCCGGAGGTGGACATTTACAGCTATGTCACCGAGGGCACCTTCGACGCCTATTTGTATCAGCTTGTGGAGAGCAAGCAGAAATTTATATCGCAAATTATGACCAGCAAATCGCCTGTTCGCTCCGCCGAAGATGTGGATGAGCAGGCGCTTTCTTATGCCGAGATCAAGGCGCTGGCCAGCGGTAACCCTATGATCAAGGAAAAGATGGATCTTGACATTGAGGTGTCCAAGCTGAAGCTGCTGAAAGCCAACCACCTTTCTCAGAAATATGCGCTGGAGGACGCCATCAGCAAGGGCTTTCCGAAGCAAATCGCAGAAACGCAGGCACGGATCGCCGGTTATGGCGCGGATATAGCCGCAGTTAAGGAAAGCACCCTCCCCAACGCGGACGGTTTCTCTCCGCTTACGCTGGCGGGTGTCACCTACGCCGAGAAGAAGGAGGCGGGCGCGGCGCTGCTGACCATGTGCCAGACGATGCTCTCCCCAGCGGCGACACAGGTCGGCAGCTATCGCGGCCTGACGCTGGAGCTTGCCTTTGATACCTTCGCACGGGAATACCGCCTGACCATGATCGGGCAGCTCCGCCACACGGTCACGCTGGGAACCGATGTGTTCGGCAATTTGCAGCGCATGGACAATGCGCTGGAGGGACTGCCCATCAAGGAGCAAACCTGTCGCGAGCAGTTGTCCAACCTGCAAACACAGTTGGAAACCGCAAAGGTGGAGGTACAAAAGCCGTTCCCCCGCGAGGCAGAGCTGAACACTAAAACGGCACGGCTGGAGGAATTGAACACCCTGCTGAATTTAGACCACAAGGAGCCGGAGATCGTAGACGCCGAACCAGACGAGGATCAAAGACCGCCGGAGCGCCGCAGACCGCAGCTGGAGCGGTAAAACCAATAGAAAACGGAGGAAATTATGGGTTATCAGGAAAGTTGGTTCTATATCGAGCCGCAGCATAAATTCAAGAAATTGATCCAGGCATACGAAAAGGCGGAGCAGTCCGGCTACTATGAGGTAGCCGGGGCGGAACCCCATTCCGTCATTGTTTTGAAGCAGCCCTTTGGGGATATTCCCGCCGGGAAGAAGCTGCTTTGGGTGTGCGGTGACCGTGGATTCCACTGTGCCGCTGGCGTATTTGGCGGGGAGCTGAAATGCTCCGGCAGGCTCCGCGTCATTCCGGTGGAGGCGGTGCTGAACGGCACCGACGATCCCCGCATGGAGGGGCTGGACTTTGACAGTCCGGCCCCCAGCGAAAACGCCTATATGAAACGATACAGCGTCGCCAATTACGCCCACCGGATGCGGGCGGGATTGGCAAGATGAAGGGAGGTTTACCATGACAAAGGAACAGTTGGAAAATAAACTCTATGAGCGTATGTCCGCGGAAAACGAGACGTTTCTGACCGATCTGAAAGCAAAGCCTGTGGATGAGATCATTTCTCATGCCTATGAAATTGCCTGCCGGGACAACCTGCTGATGCTTTTTGAGGATGAAACAAGCCTCTCCGAACGGCAGCTTACGGTGCTGAACGAGTTTGAGCATCCCCTGTCACAGCTTTATACGGACTGGCTCTCCCGCGATACGGATGAGATGGATGCCTTTCGTGACAGCATTGCGTGCTGTGCGGATGATATTCTGCGGAAAAGAGTCGAAGAAAAATATCGAGATCCCGCGCAGCCCATATATCCTAATACCCGTTCTGAGGCCGTGGTTCGCGGAGAGGTCTTTGAGTGGATGGCCAGCAGGGATCGGACGCTGACCTGTGCAGGAGCCTTCGAGAAGGACGCGACCAACGCCTACAACGATGGAAAGCTGCCTGCTTTTTTGAAAGAGTGGACAGCGGTTTATGGCAAGAACCGCTGTATGTTCGTGCTGGCCTGCACCATGGCGCAGCGCACGGGCGATGAGCGGTTCTACCCACCGGCGCGTCAGGCCGCAGGCCGCTTTGCGGCACTCCAAAAGCAGATGGGCGGACATACGGACATTTACGCAGTTGATACCCACTCCTGTGTGATCAATGCGGCAATGGAGCAGCTTGCCAAGCCGGAGCGCAGTGTGGAGCGAAAGGCGGTAAAAAAGGACGCGCCGGAGAGGTAAAATCGTTTTTGAAATAAGGCAAAGGAACAAATGACTTTATTTCAAAAAGTGATTGTCTTTTTGAAATAAAGCGGGTATAGTAGAGAGTATATTTCAACTTCTTTCAAAAGGAGGCGCATGAACAGATGAACCGAGCAGGTAAATTTGTCAATAATATGCCGGGAGATACTTCATATCAGTCATTTTGTCCTAATCCACTTCCGCCAGTTCCGGGACTTGAATTCGATGAGGATATGCTTCAAATTCTGGTCAAGGCAAGCCGCAGTTTGAAGCAGTTGGATGTTTCTGCCCAATTGATTCCAAACGCCGAGCTGTTTATATCTATGTATGTCCGCAAAGAGGCGCTCATGTCCTCGCAGATGGAAGGAACACAATGTACCTTGGACGACATCCTTGACCCTGAGCTTGATACCAACGCAAACTTGGATACAGCAGATGTCGTGAACTATGTAAAGGCAGCTCAATATGCCCTTACAAGGCTTCATGAACTTCCTATTTGTAACCGTCTTTTCCGTGAAGCTCATGCTATTTTGTTGGAAGGCGTCCGTGGGCAGGAAAAGAACCCCGGAGAATTTCGACGCTCACAGAATTGGATTGGCCCTGCCGGTTGCGGCTTGAAGGATGCGCGATATATTCCGCCAAATCCGGAAGATATGGTGACTGCTATGTCGGATTTGGAAAAGTATATCAACGAAAATCAGGACTATGATCCTCTGGTACGGGCTGCCCTGATCCACTATCAATTTGAAACGATTCACCCGTTTTTGGATGGCAATGGACGAATCGGCAGATTGCTGATTTTGCTTTATCTGATGGAACAGGGATTACTGAAGGAACCAGTTATCTATGTGTCCTACTTTCTGAAAAAGAATCAGGTGGAATACTATGACCGAATCAGCGAGGTACGCAGAAGCGGAAACTACGAGCAATGGGTAAAATTCTTCTTGGAGGCAGTAGATTCCGCAGCCTCAGATGCTGTGGAATCTATAGAAAAGCTCTCAAAACTGCATGAAAAGAATATCGCTTTGTTGCCAAAGCCAAAGCGGAAAAAGGATAATCTGCGTATGCTGTTCGATTACCTTGAAAAGCATCCTATCATTGATATTAAGCACACATCAGAGGCTCTTAAAATCAGCTATAACACGACTTCTACCGCGGTAAAGACGCTTGTGGAGTTGGGTATCCTGCGTGAAACGACAAATGCAGCACGAAATCGTGTGTTTTCTTACGAAGCATATCTTGAAATACTCAGAAATGGAACTTAATAAGTCTAAAGCGCAGGCAGAAATGCTTGCGCTTTTCTTATGCCCAAAGGAGGTGAACGCCATGCCTTATATTCCGAAAGACCAGATCGCTGCCGCCCGCGAGATGGACCTGCTGACCTACCTGCGCCGCTTTGATCCGGAGGAGCTGGTACATATCGGCGGGAACACCTACACCACCCGCACCCACGATTCCCTGAAAATCTCCAACGGGAAATGGTGCTGGTGGTCGCGGAATATCGGTGGCACGAATGCGCTGGACTATCTGACCCGCGTGGAGGGGCTTTCCTTTCTGGATGCCGTTCAGCGCATCCTTGGAGAATTGCCCCGTGTGCCGCCCACGCCAATGCGTACTGCACCGCTTCTGAAAACTGAATTTACCCTGCCACCCAAACACGCCGACACCCGGCGTGTTTTTGCATATCTGCGGAGCCGCGGCATTGACGCGGAGATCATCAATCACTGCATCAAGCATGGGCAGCTTTACGAGGACGCCGAGCGCCATAACTGCGTATTTGTGGGCTACGAACATGGGAACCCTGCCTACGGCGCACTGCGCGGGACCCTTTCGGACACCACCTTCGCCGGTGAAGTTCCCAGCAGCAATAAGCGGTTTTCCTTTGCCGTTCCCCTTTGCGCCGGTGGCAAAACCCTCTGCGTGTTTGAATCCGCCATTGACGCGCTTTCCTATCTGACCCTGCTGAAGCTGCGGGGGCAGGATTGGCGCGCCGCCAATACGCTGTCCCTCTCCGGCATCTATCAGCCACGGAAGGATGGCTCCATCCGATTACCCGCAGCGTTGGAGCAATATCTGACGGATAACCCCGGCGTAACGCGAATTGTGTTGTGCCTGGATAACGACGGGCCGGGACGGGCGGCGTCTGCGGCCATTCAAAAGAGACTTTCCGAGTATGAGGTCATCGACAACCCACCACGGCGCGGAAAAGACTACAACGACCAGCTCCAGCTTGTGAAAGGGATCAGCGGCAGGGTAAGGACCCGTGGCGGTGAGGCGCGCTGATTTTCTTTTTCGGCTGGTTTAGGACTGCAAGCGGCCTGCGGCTGCTTTGCAGTCGCAAGCATAGCATTTGACCGGTCAAATGCGCTTGTTAAGGGGCGCAGCCCCTTAATATCCCCACAACAAAAGAAGGTGAACTGTTGCGAAAACGATATAAACGAGTGGAAATCCACTTAACCGAAGAAGAACACCGCCATTTGAAAAAGCAGGTGTCTTATACAGGCTTGAGTACAGAATCATTTATCCGTAGCCTCATCATGGGCCTTACCCTGTATCCACGTCCGCCTGATGAGTATGCCGAGATACGCCGCCAGCTCGCCGCCATCGGCAATAACATCAATCAGATCGCCCGCACGGTCAACGCCCGCGGCTTTGCCAGCGGTGAGGACATTGCCGCAATCACGGCGGCGCAGGAAACGATCTGGAACATCGCGGAGCGGCTGTGACATGGCATACACCAAGGTATTCGCCATCCGCGCAAGGCTGGACGACCGCGTGAAGTACGCCGTCAATGGGGAAAAGACCGAGCTGGACGAGCGGATCGTCTACACCGCTGACCCGGAGAAAACCGATACTGTGCGCTTTGTGACCACGCTGAACTGCCGGCCTGCCGAAACCGCCTTTGCTGCCATGCAGAAAACAAAAAAGAAACACAAAAAGACGGGCGGCGTTCTCGGCTATCACTTCATTCAATCCTTTGCCCCCGGTGAGGTGACGCCGGAGCAGGCCCATGAGATCGGGTGTGAGTTTGCACGGCGATTATTCGGTGAGGATTTTGAAGCCGTCATCGGGACCCATTTGGACAAGGCCCATCCCCATAATCACATCGTGGTCAATTCTGTCTCCCGCACGGACGGCCACAAGTATCATTCCAGCCCGGAGAGCTACTACAACGATGTGCGCGGCACCTCGGACGCACTGTGCCGGGAGAATGATCTATCCGTCATCACTCCGCAGGGTAAGGGCAAGCACTATGCCGAATGGAAGGCGGAGCAGGGCGGTAAGCCCACCGTGCGCGGCATCATTCGCGCCGACATTGACACGATCATTGGGCAAGCCTACACCTACGATTCCTTTCTCATGCTCCTGCGACGGAACGGCTACGAGGTGCGGCGCAGCCCCAACCGGAAATACACAACGGTTAAGCCACCCGGCGCAAAGCGGGCGATCCGTCTGGACAGCTTGGGTGAGGGCTACACCGAAGCGGATATTATGGCGCAACTTTCCAAGCAACGGCACGGTGGCATGGCCCCGCCGACCGTCACCCATGCCGCCAAGCGTTACCGCGTGAAGGGCAAGCTGGCCACCGTCCGAAAAAAGAAAATCACCGGCTTTCACGCCCTCTATCTCCGCTACCTCTACCTGCTGCGTGGGGGCAGGCGGAAAAAGCTGCCGCCCAAGCTGCCCTTCTCCGTCAAGCGGGAGGTCATTCATCTGGAGCGGTATGAGCAGCAATTCAAATACCTTTTATCAAGCGGGATCACCACCGAAGCGGAGTTGGAGCAGCGTATCCGTGTGCTGGAGTGGGACATCCGCTTGTTAGAGGAGCAGAGAAAACCACTTTATCAGGAAAGGAGGAACACCAGCGATGAAGAAGCACAAGCCAAGTACAGCGCGGAGATCCAACAGCAGACTGCCGCCCTGCGTGAAAAGCGCGGGGAGCTGCATCTGTGCCGCAGGATACAATCGGACATTCCGCAGGTATCCCAGCAGTGCCAGCAGGCGCAGGCTGAACGGCAGGAAAATCTAAAGAAGAAGGAGGAACACGAGCATGAGTACCAACGGTGAAACCGCTGACCTGATGGTGCGTGAGGGCATCCAGATCACCGAGAGCGCCCTTAAGCTGGCAGGGCTGGGGGCTAAAAATCTTGCCGCCCTTCTGATCGCCCTTGCCAACGACAATCAGAAGCTCGCCGGTAAAACCAACCTCAAGCGCCTGATCCACGACGGCGAGGAGTTGACCATTTTTTCCGTCAAGCAGGAGGACTTGAAGGGCTTTCAGATGGAAGCCAAACGCTACGGCGTCCTGTTTTACCCCATCGTCAATAAGGTGGAAAAGACCGGTACGGTGGAGATCATGGCGAAGGCCAGGGACGCCAAGCAAATCAACCGCATTTTTGAACGCATGGGCTATCCCGCCCCGGTGAAGGAGGATACTGCCGCAAAAAAAGAGAACGCCCGCGCTCCGTCCGAGAACAGCTTGAAGGAGCGCGGGACTGGTGCGAGAGCGTCTACGGAACCGGCTGCGGAGAAAGTTGATGCCCGCCCCTCTGTCCGCAGCCGTCTGATGGCACTGCAAGCGGCAGCGGAGCGGGACGGCACAGCCCCCACCAAGGACACCGTGCGGGAAGCCATTCAAAAGGCTATGCCCACGCGGGAATAAATTGATTTTGAGAAGGAGAAACGAACATGGCAAAGTTAGACGATTTGATCCAGCAGAAGCAGCAGAGGGACGAGAACTGGAAGGCAAAGAAAACAGCGGAGCGCGAGGAATTGGGGCAGCTATCCGACGATGCGGTCATGCACGTCACCAGTGAACCCGGCGCATATCTGCATTATCTGGATACGCAGGCCATCAACCCGCGATACAGCGCATCCAATGTGATGCTGGCGATGGCGCAGAACCCGGACATCACCTACATCAACAGTCTGGAGGTGTGGAACCGGCTGGGGCGCAGCGTCAATCGTGATGAGAACGGCATGAAGATCCGCGTGTCGGATACCTATGTGAAGGACGGAAGAGAGTATCACGGCTATAAGATCGGGCGTGTGTTCGATATTTCCCAGACCCACGGCAAGGCCGGTGTTCCGGCGCTGAGTCTGAAAGACAATACGCCGGAAATGGACGCCGCCCTGCGCCGATTGCTGGACAGCTCCCCCGTTCCTGTGGTCACCAGCAGCACCATGTATCAGGATGCCATCTATGACCCCAAGGCGCAGAGCATTACCGTGTCCACCCGTCTGATCGACAGCAAGATCTTTGCGGCACTCTCCCGCGAGATCGTCCACGCCGGTATCCATGACCACGGGCGCTATCCCTACTACAACCGCGAGGACTGCGCGATGGACGCCGAGAGCGTCAGCTATATGCTCTGCCGCAATTTCGGCGTAGAGGTCCCGCAGCCCGATGTGAGCCGCGTGGGGCAGGTGTTTGACGGCATGGAGGTGCAGGATCGCCGCGGCGTGGTGGACAGCCTGCAAAAGTATTTCCGTAAGCTGCAAAATGATATTCAGCGTGAGATCTCTCCGCAGGAGCGCAAGCAGCCGGAGCAGAACCGGCCTGTCCGTTGAAGGGGGTGAAATCTGTGAAAAAGGAACTTTCGCTTTTGCTGTGCATAGCAGTGACATTGTGCGCTATGAGCAGCACGGCTCTGGCCGTTTCCGCTGAACCCATCAAGGAGGCTGATCCGGTAACTGCCATGATTACTGCCGCAGATACACTCCCCGGCATTTCCGCCTATCCCGCCGAGGTCAGAGCCAGCGAGGAAAACGGTGTGTACCGATTAGAAAAGGTCTACTACCTGACCGCAAAGGACGATCCCGCTACGATCCCCACCGCTGACTTTGAGCGTGAGGGCCACACCTATACGCTCCTTGATTTGCTGAAAAACGACCAGACAGAAACGGACACGCGGGAGCATATCGAGGTGGTCACGCTGGAGAGCAAGACCAAGGACATGGCGGAAATTCTGAAAATGCTGGAGCCGAAGCTGGAGATAAAGACCGAGGACGGCTATGAGGGTGTCCTGTCCCTTGACCACACCACCATTCAGGTGGAGGCGGTAGGCTATGGAACCAGCAGCCGCACGGTGACGGCAGAGCGCACCTATCCCAACCTCTCCGACGCGGATGTGTCCCTTGTTCCCAAGTCCGTGAATGAAAATGGCCGCACCCTGACGCTTGCCGATGTAAGCTGGCAGGAGGCCGCTGTCGATCCCACGGACGGCTATGACATTCCCGTTCGCTATACCGCTGTGGCGAGCTACACCGGCACCGCCACCAGCAAATATGCCACCGGCTACACCGTCACGGCAGACTATAAGGGTGACGTTACCCGCACAAGCTGTGATACGGTGGTTTATACCGCTGTTTTTTCCAGTGTTGGGAATGCGGCAGTGAAAACCGGACGCAGTAATTTTAACTGGCTGTGGCTGCTGCTCCCCGTGGGAGTGGCGGCGCTGGGCGGCTGCGGCTATGCCGGTTATAAGGGCTATCGCCACTACATCAATAAAAAAAGAGGGTACGCCGCATGAAAAAATATCTGACTACGCTGCTGGCCGCCTGCTGTATGCTGGCGGCTTTTTCCATGCCTGCATCGGCATTGGAGTATCACTTTGACGGCCCGGACGCAGGACTGTTCGGACGCCCCACCTCGGACGATACCATTTATGTCACGATGGATAAGCCTGCAAACACCGACCGCAGCAAAAACGCCGCCTACATCCCGCCTGCCTTTGGCTCGCCTACCTCTTATACGCTGAATGCCGGGGAGCTGCTGACACCAAACCTTGTGAGTGGTTTGGCCACGGGAACGGTCAGCGGCACAGGCGGTGTGACCGTCCTGCCGCCCTCTACTTCCGGCAGCACCGGCGGAAATACCGGCTCCTACACGCCAGTGAAGTACACCGCGGTCACGAAAGACCTCTATTACAGCGGCGGCTACCTCGGTACGCTGAAAATCCCCACCCTCGGCCTGTCTGTCAAGGTGTATCAGGGAACGGATGCGGACGCGCTCCGCAAGGGCGCAGGACATTTCGCCAACACCTCCATTTGGGAAGGCAATGTGGCGATTGCGGGCCATAATCGGGGCGTCAATAACCACTTCGGAAAGATCCACACCCTCGACATTGGCGACACCATCAAGCTGACTACCCAGCTCGGCACACGCAGCTATGAGGTGTACTCTGTCAGTAAGATCGGCGTGGACGATACCAGTGTTCTGAACGACAGCACGGAAAATATCATCACCCTTGTCACCTGCGTGATGGATCAGCCGGATTACCGCTGGTGTGTGCAGGCAAAGGCCAGTTGATTTTTTGACAACAGAAATAAGCTGCGTTATGCTGTATCTATCAAAACATAGGAGGTACAGACAATGAAGCGAGGAAGTTTTGCAGCCGGTTTTCTTACCTGCCTGTTGCTGATGGGCGTCACCACCACGGCCTTTGCCGCCGGGATCATGGCGGAGCGCAGCAATCACCGCATTTTTGTAGACGGGCAGGAGGTCCAGATGGAAGCCTATGTCATTAACGGCAACAATTATGTGAGGCTGCGCGACATTGGCGAGAAAGTTGGCTTCAATGTCTATTGGGACAGCACCAACGGTTGTGTGCAGGTGGAAAGCGGCAAGCCCTACACCGGAACCGCACCCCAGCAGACTGCCGCAGCACCCACAGACGGTTCCCGGTATGTTCCCAAGGTGGGCGATGTAATCCGCTGCAACGATGGTACGGACTACACTATTAAAGATGTATCCCGCTGGGATAAAAACGCTTTTTCCAGCGCACCGCTGGGAGAACTGCCTGCCGCCACCTGTGACTGGAGCAAGCTGCCCCAGCCGGAAATGCCGCAGGCAGAAGCGCGCCATTTCACAAGCGGCGGGCAGGACTACCTATTCCAGCGTAATCTCTATGAAACGCGCCGTATGCTCTACACCCTGTATAATGCCATCGGGGACAACCCGGAAACGTGGCAGAACGGCGCACCCGTGAGGTTTCCCAGCGGGAATGACAAGGTGAAGATCAACCTAAGCATCCCAGCAGAGGTTACGCCTCAGAGCTTCTGACCGTGGCGGGCGGAGCAGATCACGGAGCTGTTCAACTCCTGCCCTCCGGGGACCTACTCCATGGAGGCATGGGATGTCTACAAAAACGGCGTATTCCAGTACACCGAGTACAGCATCTATGTAAGCTGACAATTTCATATTCCAAGCAGGCGGTATGTGAAAAGCATACCGCCTTTTTATATCCAAAAAATTCAGGAGGAACGCACGATGAAAAAACGATTGATCTCCATGCTGCTGTTGGTGGTCATGGTGCTGGGGATGCTCCCGGCCACCGCTCTTGCCGCCAGCAGCGAGGAGGAAGCCCTGGGCGAAGTCAATATTTACAACGGAGAACAGAAGCTCTCCTATCTCTCCATCAATGGCCGCATCCGTGAGCTGATCTATACCTATTTCAACCATGTGGATGCCAACGGCAGGACGAAGGAGATTCCCGCGTACTGCGTCAATCCGAATACAACGGGTGTGCCGCAGACCGTGGCCCCCGGCGAGAGTATCAAATACATCGCCAAGGAAAAAGGCAGTGACCCGAAGGTCATGGGCATCATCGCCAACGGGTATCCCACCCGTGGCCTTTCGGAGCTGAAGCTGGAAAACAAATATCACGCCTACTATGCGACTAAAATGGCGCTGTGGTGCTATCTGCTTCCCAACTGGAACATCAATAACCTGAAGGTCAATCCCAACCTGACCGGTGCGGAGCTTCAGCGGGCGCGGGCTATCCTTGCCGCTGCCAAGGACATCTATGTGCGCGGCACGGCGTGGAGCAAGGTGTACTCGCCCCGTGTTACCGCCACGGCTGACCGGGATACCGCTTATGCTGTTACAGTAGACGGACAGCAGTACAAGCAGCAGGTGTTTACGGTCCACTCGGATACCTGGGTATGCGACTATGCCATCCGTGTTGCATTTTCGGACCCTGCTTCTGTTCCCGCAGGAACGCGCATCGTGGATATGGACAATAAGGATATTACCACCATCACCACCTCCGGCACCGGGGATGGCTACGGCGGTAAATTCAAGGTGCTGTACCCTGTCGCTGCGGTGGCGGGCAAGACCGGCAGCGTCCAGCTTTCTTTTACCACCGATGTTTATAAATACGCGGTATTTTATGCCACCTGCGCCGAGGTCAACAAGTACGGCAAGCTCCAGAACTATATGTGCGACACCGATCCTACCGTCACCATGCGCCTGTCCGCATACAGCAATTTCAGCGATGGGGAAAAGCCCGAAGCGCCTGACACCGGCCTGAAGCTCATCAAGCTGGAAAAGGGTACAGATACTCCTCTCAGCGGCGCTATTTTTGAGGTGGTCGATCCCGACGGAGCCACCGTCGGCACCTTCGCCACCGGCTCGGACGGCACCGTAACCATCCCCCTGACGCTGGCGGGCAACTACACCGTGTATGAGCGTGTAGCGCCTTTGGATCACCTGCTTAGTGATACGCCCGCACAGAACATCAAGGTGGAGTATGGCAAGGTGGCGGAGCTGACCTGCTGGAACGAGCCTTACGGAACGCTTCGCATCGAAAAGCTGTCCGACACCGGGGCGCACCTGCCCGGTGCCATGGTGCAGATCAAGCACATCGAGAGCGGCGTGACCTACACCGCCGAAACCAATTTTGCGGGCTATGCCATCTTTGACAACATCAAGCCCGGTGCTTACGAGATCAAGGAGATCACCGCGCCCTCCGGCTGGCTGAAGGACGACGCCACCTATACGGCTTCCGTGGCCACCGGCGAAACCACCACTTTTTCGCTGGTAAACAAGGAGCTGCCCGGTCTGCGGATCATCAAGTATGATCGCAAGAACATGGTGGCGATGGCCAATGTCACCTTTGAAATTTTCCGAGACAGTGTTTCTCTCGGTAAATTCCGCACGGACGAGTTTGGTGAAATCCTCCTGACCGATGCTGCTCCCGGCACCTACCGCGCTGTGGAGGTGGATACCGGCAGCGATGGCCACATCCTCGACACCACGCCGCAGGAGGTGGAGCTGTCTGCTGGTGACGGCATCAAGGAGCTGCTGTTCTTCAACGATGTGAAGCCCGGTATGCGGCTCATCAAGGTAGACAGCACCGACCCCAGCAAGGTCATCCCAAACGCCGTTTTTGAAATTCGCTCCGTAGTCGGTGATTACGGCCCCAAGGAATTTACCACCGATCAGAACGGCGAAATTGACCTTTCCAAGCTGCCCACCGGCGCGTATGTGGTGACGGAAAAATCCTGTGAGGGCTATGTGATCGACCAGGCGCAGCGCATTATCCAGCTCGACCCCAACGAGGACGCACAGTTTGTTTTCACCAATACCATCAAGCCCTCGTTGCAGATCATCAAGACCAGCTCAGACGGCTCTCGACTGAAAAATGTTCATTTCCATATCGCCAAGATCGAGGACGGAACGCACTACCTTGATCGTACCACCAATGAGCAGGGCGAAATTCTGATTGCTGATTTGGAACCCGGTGTTTACTCCGTCAAGGAAACCGCCACGGATTCCTCTCATATCCTCGACCTGCGGGAGTATCACATGGAGCTGTTCGCAGGCCGAACCAGCACCCTGACCATTGAAAATCAGAAGCGACCCAACCTGACCGTGTATAAGCACGATGCCGACACCGGCGAGCCGATTGCG
>OGQA01000720.1_pt1 | contig 16532 bp, 16 predicted proteins | sample 1553011 | NCBI WGS metagenome assembly OGQA01 (sample SAMEA2580256, study PRJEB22360) | human gut metagenome | biome: human gut; feature: human-associated habitat; material: faeces | place: Denmark | collected 2008/2010 | reverse complement strand
GGCGCCGGGGCCGTGGTGCTGGAATGGCGCGACGAGGCGGAGACCGGTGCTGCCGGCGCCGATGGAGCTGCCGGAGCCGCCGGAGCCGATGCGCCCGGCATCCTCTCCTCGTACATGGAAAACACCGACGACGTCGACCGCACCCTCTGGTGCGACAGCGCCTTCGCCTCCCGCGAGGTGCCCTTCGCCGCCGACGGCACGACCGCCGCCGGTGCTTCTGCCACCGCCACCCCGCGTCTTGCCGCCTCCGATGCGGAAAGCGACCCCTATATGCGCATGGCCGGCCAGGCGGTGTTCAAGTTCGCCACCTCCGCCATGATGCGCTGCACCGAGGAGGCGCTTACCCGCGCCGGGCTGACCACCGACGATGTCACCCTGTTCACGCCGCACCAGGCCAACGAGCGCATCATCCGCTACGCCGCCAAGAAAATGGATCTGCCCATGGAGCGCTTCCAGGTGATCATCGACCACGTCGGCAACGTCAGCGGCGCGAGCGCCCTCATCGCCCTGAACGAGGCGCTTTGCGAGGGCAAGCTGCAGCCGGGAGACATCGCCTGCATGACCGCCTTCGGCGGCGGCCTCACCGCCGGCTCCTGCGTCATCCGCATTTAGCCCGCAACCCCAGCAACTAAGGCTCAGTAGGCCGCGAGAAGGCGGAGGGGTGCCGCGCGCAGTTCTTTCTATGGCATAACGAAATGTCGGCAGCTCCCGACGAACCCTGCCATAGAAAGCTGTTTGAGCACGGCGCCCCTCCGCCTTCTCGCGGCCGGACAGGTTAATCGATGCTTTAGGAGGCAGCCGCAATGCGGTCGGCGGCTTCTTGCACCTTCGCGTCGATGCGGGCCTTCTCATCCCCTTCGGCCAGTACCGGCTGGTAGGTGTTGCGGTCGGTCTCCGTGGAAACCGAGGCGGCGATGAAATCCACGTCGTCGTTCTTGGCCACCTCGTCACCGGTCACCGTGAACGTTTGCTGGAAGATGAGGCAATCTTTGTCGTCGGGGTTGGTGTTACCGCCGAAGCAGAAGTTGCCGAGGCTGTAGACAATGTAGCGGCCCTGATACACCTCCCAGCCCTGCACCACGTGCGGGTGCGAGCCCACCACTACATCGGCCCCCGCATCAATAGCGGCGCGCCCGGCGGTCTGCTGCCCCTCGGTGATGTCGTACTCGTGCTCCTGGCCCCAGTGCACGTACACGATCACGAGCTGGGCGCCCTCGGCGCGGGCCGCGGCGATGTTGTCGGTCATCTCCTTGGTGTTCTCGGCGCTGTCCTCGGGGAAGTACGACCCGATGAGCGCCACCTTCACGCCCTTCACATCCAGATACGCGATGCGGTCGTAGCCGAAGCTTTGCACCCCCTCGGCGTCCAGCGCGGCAATGGTGTCGTCGTAGCCCGCCTGGCCGTAGTCCTGGGAGTGGTTGTTGGCCAGCGTGGCCGCCTCCACCGAAGCGGCCGGGAAGGAACTGGAGGGCCTGCGGGACGTTATGGAGGACGTGTACGCGGCCAACTACGGGGACAGCGTGGCCGACGTGGGCGACGCGGTGGCCATGGTCAACCGGAACATGGCCAACCTGGACCAGAACGGATTGACGGCGGCCACCGAGGGCGCCCTGGCCCTGCGGGACGCTTTCGAGTACGACGTGGCGGAAAGCACCAGGGCGGCGGAGGCCATCCGAAAGAACTTCGGTTCCTCCGCAGAGGAGGCTTTCGGCCTGATCGCGGCCGGCGCACAAAACGGCCTGGACTACTCCGGGGAACTAATCGACACCATCAACGAGTATTCCTCCCAGTTTGCAAAACTGGGCTTTGACGCGGATGGAATGTTTAACATTCTCCAAGCGGGGGCGGACGGAACCGCCTGGAACCTGGACAAGGTGGGCGACGCCATCAAGGAGTTTTCGATCCGGGCCATTGACGGGAGCGACAGCACGGTGGAGGCGTTCACGTCCCTGGGGTACAACGCGGAGAACATCATGGCCACCTTTGCCGCCGGAGGCGAGGGGGCCAACAAAGCATTTTTTGACGTGATCAACACCCTTATGGCCGTTGACGACCAGGTGGAGCGGGACGCCCTGGGCGTGGCCCTGTTCGGCACCATGTGGGAGGACCTGGGGACGGAGGCCATGGAGGCCATGGCCGGCGCGTCCCAGGCCGCCTACGATACCGAGGGCGCCCTGGAGAAGATCAACCAGGTCAAGTACAACGACCTGGACAGCGCGATCCAGGGGATCGGCCGCCAGATGGAGGTGGCCCTGCTGCCGGCGGCGGACGCCGTGTATCAATCCCTTATGGACAGTATGCCAGAGATCACGGAGGCCATGGAGGAGGTGTCCCCAGTAATCGCAGAGATCGCCGGGGACTTTGCCGACTGGGCTGGCGGGGCCATTTCGGACGGCCTGCCGGTCCTGGTGGACGGGATCCGCGACTTTGCAAACTGGGCGGGCAAGGCATACGAAAAGGCCAAGCCGTTCCTGTCCTTCCTGTGGGAGCATAAGGGGACGGTGCTGGCCGTGGCCGCTGGTGCAAAAGCCCTTTCCGTAGGAATGGGCGCAGCCAACAAGGCCATGGGTGCCTATAAAAACGCAAAGGGTATGCTGGCAAACCTGCAAAAGATCGTTCCGGTATATACAAAGTTGATTGCGGCCAAGGTCAAAGACAAGGCAGAAACCGCTTATTTGTATGCGCTGGAGGTAAAAGACGTACTGATCCGGGCCAAGACAACGGCGGCAACCTGGGCGCAGACTGCGGCCACAAAGGCCAGCACACTGGCGACTAAGGCGGCAACCGTCGCCACAAAGGCCATGAGCGCAGCGGTGAAATTCCTGACCAGCCCAATGGGAATGACGCTGGGGATCATAACGGCCGTGGCGGCCGCCCTGGTCCTGCTGTATAAGAACTGGGACACCGTAAAGGCGTGGCTGGTGAATTTCGGCAACACCGTGAACCAGATCTGGACCAACTTTTCCAACATGGTGGGAAATGCCATCGCGGCCATCGGCCAAAAATTCCCCATGCTGGGCGCGTACCTGCAGGGATGGTGGGAGAGTATCCAGGCGGCGGTGGATAACGTCAAAGCGATTTTTCAAAATATCATCGACTTTATCAGCAACGTATTTTCCGGCAACTGGAGCGCGGCCTGGCAGAACATTGTAAACATCTTCGGAAATTTGTTCGGCATGATCGTGAACCTGGCCAAGGCGCCGATCAACGGGGTTATTTCTGCCATTAACTGGGTTATTTCCAAGATCAACAGCATTTCCGTGACGATCCCGGACTGGGTGCCGGGCGTGGGCGGCAAAACCCTGGGCTTTAATATCCCCACGATCCCGCAACTGGCGGAGGGCGGCGTGGCCACCTCCCCCACCCTGGCGGAGATCGGCGAGGGCGGGGAACCGGAGGCCGTCATGCCACTGTCCAAACTGGCGGCCCTGCTGGACGAATACACCAAGAAACCGAAACCGACCGGCGGCACAGACGGCCAGGAGGGCGGCGACGGGGAAACCATCGTATTCTCCCCCGTGCTGAACTTCTACGGCAAAGCGGACCGCGAGGAGGTGGAGGAGGCCACCCGGATCTCCTTCGAGGAGTTCAAGCGCCTGTATAAGCGCCTGAAAGCGGAGGAGCGCCGGAAGAAATTCAAGCCGGAGCCTGCGATGGGGTAAGGAGGGCGCCATGGAAAAGACCTATACGACGAAACAGGGCGACGCCTGGGACGCCATCGCGTTCCGGGTGTACGGAGACGTGAAATATACCGGCTTTCTCATGCAGGCCAACTTCCCGCACCTGGACACCTTCGTGTTTGACGCGGGGGTGGTCCTCCAAACGCCGGACCTGCCGGAGGACGACGACCTGGCCAACGCGCCGATCTGGAGGACCACCGCATGAGGACACGGAGAGCGGAAACGGATCTGACCTGGAACGGCGCGGCCGTCACCAGCAAAATGGTGGGCTACAAGGCCACCGTGACCTATACGGACGCGGCCAGCGGTGAGGCGGACAGCCTGGAGATCAGCATGAACGACCGGGACCGCCAATGGACCACGGCGTGGATGCCGAAAACCGGGGACACCCTGACGGCCGCCATTAAGGTGTACGACTGGGAGCGGGAGGGCGACAACCGGACACTGGACTGCGGATTTTTCATCCTGGACAATTACAGTTTTTCGTGGTGGCCAATGACCGGGACCATTTCGGCCGTATCGGTGCCGGCGGATAGTGCTTTCCGGGCGACGCAGCGGACCAAGACATGGGAAAAGGCCACCCTGCAGGCCATAGGAAACGAGATCGCGGCCAGGGCGGGCATTACCCTGACCTGGGACGTGGAGGGGGAACCCATTACCGTCGAAAGCGTGGAGCAATCCGAGCAAACGGACTGCGAGTTTTATATGAGCCTGTGCGAGGAATACGGCCTTTCCATGAAGGTGTACGCCCAAAAAATCGTGGTGTATGACCGGGAGCAGTACAAGGAGCGGGACGTGGCGGGCACCATCCGGGAAAGCGAGATCGAAAGCGGTTCCTGGAATACCACCCTTGACGGGACCTATACCGGCGGGGAATACACCTACACGGACCCGAACACCGAGGAGGAGATCAAGGTCACGGTGGGGACGGGAACCCGGATCCTGAAACAATCCGGCAAGGCCGACAACAAGGCCGACGCGGAGCGCAAGATCACGGCGGCGGTGGCCAACGCCAACCACGGCGCCACCACCCTGTCCCTGACCATCATGGGGCGGCCGGACCTGGTGGCCAGCCAGTGCGTCACCGTGGTGGGGATCGGCCGCCTCTCCGGCAAGTATTTTATCGACAGTATCACCCACACGGTGGGCGGAGGATACACCATGGACATGGAACTGTCCCTGGTGGAGGCCATGACCGAGGAAGTGATCAAGGACGCCACGGAGCGCTTGGCGGCGGTGGGCGTCATGGACAGCCCGGAATACTGGGTGCAGCATTACAAGGACGTGGCCAACCTGGACGGCCTGATCCTGAACATGGCCACCCGGATCAAGACCAACCTGGGCGGCAGCAGTATCACCACCGTGGACGACGCCCTGGACGTGCTGACCCGCACCGGCGTGATCAACTCCCCGGACTACTGGGCCAGCAAGCACAGCGCCCTGGCGTGGCTGGATCGGCTGCTGATCAATGCCGCCAACGCCCTGACCGAGTAAGGAGGAACCAATGAAGGGAGAAATTCGCCTGGGGAAAATATCGTCCATCGACTACGCCAAGGGCATGGCCCGGGTGGTGTACCACGAAAAGGACGACGACGTGACGCGCCTGATCCCCCTTCTCTCCCATGAGTACAAAATGCCCCCGGTGGGGTCCCAGGTCCTTGTGGTCCACCTGTCCAACGGGACGGAGGCCGGCGTGGTCCTGGGCCGGCCGTGGAGCGAGAAGAACGCGCCGCCGGAGGGCGGGGCCACACTGTACCGGAAGGACCTGGGGCAGAACCCCGGGGACGCCATGATCCGGTACGACGGCAGCACCCTGACCATCAAATGCACCGGGGCCATCAACATCGAGGCCGGCGGGGCCATCACCATCAACGGCGCCACCATCGACCTGAACTAAAAGGAGGCGGGAACCATGCCAAACGCGGCAAGACTGACGGACGCGGTGGACGGGACCACCGCCGGGGAACATTCGGGGCACGTGCCCCCACACTCCCCCGAGCCATTCACCGGGGAGATCTCCGGGGCCTGTTCCGGGGACGTGCGAGTGAACGGACTGGCGGCCGCGACGGTGGGAAGTATCACCACCGAGCGGGACGGGTGCTGTGGATCCAGCCAGGGAGCGGTGGCGGCAGGCAGCGGAACCGTGCGGATCAACGGAAAAGCGGCGGCCCGCACCGGCGACGCCCTGGCCCCCCATAGCGGGAGCGGGACCATCACCGGAGGCAGCGCCACCGTGCGGATCGGAGGGTAAACCATGGCCATCGGAACACTGGGAAGAAAGATCGTTTTTGAGGTGAGCGACGACCGGGTTTTTACGTTTTCGGAAATGACCCGGGAGATCACGAGCCGGTGGGCCAACCACGAACCCCAGGGGGTCAAGCCAAAGCCGGAGTTTTTGGGCGCCGGCCTGCAGACGGCCAGCCTGACGATCACCATTTCCGCCACCCTGGGGGTCCGCCCCCGGGACGTGCTGGAGGCCATCGAGAACATGGTGGAGAGCGGCACGGCGGAAACCCTGGTGATCGGCAACAGGCCGGTGGGAAACAACCCCTTCCGCCTGACCGGATCGAGCGAAACCTGGGGCGTGGTGTATAACCGGGGCGAACTGGCCAGGGCCTCCATGACCATCAACCTGGAGGAGTACACATGAACGAAACCGGCGTTTACGACTTCAAACTGGAATACACCTTCGCCGGCGACTACATGGCAGAACTGGACCGGCAACTGGCCCTGCTCCTGTCCACGCGGGAGGGCACCATGCCCCTGGATCGGGAGTTCGGCCTGAACATGGACTTTGTGGATATGCCGCCAGAGGTGGCCAAAAGCCTATACACGGCGGAGGTCACGGAGAAGGTGGCCAAGTTTATCCCCACGGTACGGGTCCAGGAAGTCAAATGGAGCAGCGGAGGACAAGGGAATTTAATTGCAAAGGTGGTGATCACAAGTGCCTGACGAAATGAACGCGATCAAGAGCCTGCCGGACATTTCTTTCATCGACAACAAGACCATTGACCAGGTGCGACAGGAAATGGTGGCGGACTATGAAAGTTTTATTTCCGAGGCCACCGGCCAGACCGTGACCCTGGAGCGGTCCAGCGTCCACCGTATGGAACTTTACGCGGCGGCGGCGCAGATCTACCAGGCCATGCAGTACATTGACCGACAGGGAAAGCAAAGTATCCTGAAATACTCCTATTCGGATTTCCTGGACAACCTGGCCATTTTTAAGGGCGTGACCCGGAACCCGGCCACGCCGGCCACCACCACCCTGCGCTTTACCCTTTCGGCGGTGCGGGACACGGCCACCGGGATCCCCCAGGGGACCCGCGTTTCCACGGCCGGCGCCACCTACTTCGCAACGGACGTGTACGCGGAGATCCCGGCGGGGTCCACCGCCGTGGACGTGCCGGCCACCTGCACGGTGGCGGGCACGGACGGAAACGGGTTCGCCGCCGGAGAACTGGCCACCATTGTGGATCCGATCCCCTACGTGGCCAGCGTGACCAACACGACGGCCACCGAGGGCGGCGCGGAGATCGAGAGCGACGACGACCTGGCGGAGCGGGTTTTCCTGGCCCCTGGGGCCTATTCTACGGCCGGACCGGAGGACGGATACCTGTACCACGCCAAGGCGTACAGCGCCGCCATAGGCGACGTGGTGGCCACCAGCAACCAGGCGGCGGGGACCGTGGACATTGTTTTCATCATGGCCGACGGCAGCACCCCGGGGGAGGAAATGATCGAGGGCCTGGAGGGATACCTGCAGGGCAAGACGATCCGGCCCATGACGGACTTGGTACGGGTGGCCGCGCCGCAAGAGGTCACGTACACCATCAACCTGACCTATTACATCAACCGGAGCGACAGCGCCAAAGCCGTGACCATCCAGGCGGCGGTGGCCCAGGCCGTGGCGGACTACCAGACCTGGCAAAGAGCCATCGGGCGGGATATTAACCCCTCCCAACTGGTCCGCATGGTCATGGACGCGGGCGCCAAGCGCGTGACCGTAACGGCCCCCACGTACACCGCCGTGGACGCCACCAAGGTGTCCGCCCTCCAGGGGGACGCCGTGATCAGTTACGGAGGGCTGGAGGATGATTAAACTTTCCGGGAGCCGGTTCACGGACATTATGCCTGAAAACCTGGCCAGCCAGGTGGAAACCAAGGCTTTCGCCTACGCGGTGGGGCGGCAGATTGAAAAACTGTGCGCCTACTCCGACGCGGCCAGGACCTACGCGGCCATAGCGACCATGCCGGAGTGGCTGCTGGACTATATGGCCGTAGAACTTCGCACCCCGTCCTATGATGAAAACTATTCCCTGAAAACCAAACGGGCGCTGATCCAGGGGTCCCTCCTGTTTTACACGCAGATGGGGACGCCGGCGGCGGTGAACCGGATCATTGAAACCATCTTTGAAACCGGGTACATCGAGGAATGGTACGAGTATGACGGGGATCCACACCACTTCCGGGCCTACGTAGGCGACGGCGGAGAGGTGGGGCCGGGGGAACTGGAGGAGTTCCGGCGGGTCCTGTCCTCCGTCAAGCGCCTTTCGTCGTGGCTGGATGATATTATCACGATCACCGCCATGGACCCGGATATGGTGACGTTTACGGGGACCATGGGGAAGGGCTACACGTCCACGCCCCTGCCGGAGGCGGCGGTGGACTACCACCTGGAGGACGCGATCCGAGCGGGCGGAACATTCGGCACCATTACACAAACCGCCATCCCGGCGGCAATCTAAACAGGAGGAAAACCCATGTTTTACGGATTTGTAATCACCGAGGCAGGAAACAGCCTGCTGGCCAGCATGGTGGCGGGCCAAACCCTGACCATCACAAAGGCGGTCATGGGCGAGGGCACCGCAGACAACGCGGAGGCCGCCCGGAAGTTGACGAACCTGATCGACCCGGGACCGGAGGGCACCAGCACCGTGCCCACGGTGGAGGAGAACAGCGTCAACATGATCGTGGAGTATCGGTCCGACCTGAACGGCGGCCTGCAGGAAGGGTTCTGGATCGGTGAATTTGGCATTTTCGGCAAGGTAGGGAACGGTGCGGAAACCATGATCGGGTACGGTTCCCTGGGCGACGCCAAGCAGTACGTGAGCGCCTACGTTTCGGGCACCGCCCCGGACGTGCGCCGGTATCCCGTTTCCATCACCGTTACCACCGGGATCCAGGTTGATGTGGCATACCCGGCGGAGGCGTGGATGACCGCCGAGGACGTGGCGGAATACTTCAACCAGACATTGAAACCCGACCTGGAGGAGAGCCTGCAGGACCTGATCGACGACCACAACGAGGACCCGGACGCCCACCAGGGCGCCCTAAAGAATAAGCAGGACCAGATCAAGGTGGAGGGCCTGCTGAAAGGGAGCAAGACCACCACCGAGGAGGGCGACACGTACAGCGTGGGCGCGGCCACGCCTGGCACCGACTACCAGGCCCCCACCAACACCCTGACGGCGGCGCAGGCCATGACCACCCAGGACCTGATCCCCTTCTATGACGTGGCCAACAACCAGCACAAGCGGACCACCCTGCAGGCGCTGAAAGAGGCCATCGGGGTGCAAAGCCCGGCCATCAACGTGACCACCTGCGCGGGGGCCTCCGTGACCTGTTCGGACGGCGTGACAACCCTGGAGGGCACAGGGTCCACGGAGTTTGAACTGCCCAACGTGGGAAACTGGACCGTGACCGCCCAACTGAACGGGGAAAGCGTGTCCGAGGTGGTGAACGTGAGCGGCGCCCTGCTGTATGAGGTGGACCTGATGATCACGAGCGGGATCGCCGTGACCACCCAACCCACCAAGACCACCTATTTCATCGGGGAGGCGTTCGACCCGACGGGCATGGTGGTGACGGCCACCTTTGCCGACGACACCACCGCAGACGTGACCGAGGACTGCACCTTCTCCCCGGAAACCATGGCGGAGGGCACCCAGTCCGTCACCGTTACCTATCAGCGGGCCGGGGTCCAGAAAACCACAACGGTGGCGGTGGCCGTGCGGACGCTGGACCACATCGCCGTGACCACGGCGCCCACCAAAACAGCGCACAACTACGGGGAAACCTTCAACCCGGCGGGCATGGTGGTGACGGCCTACTACACCGACGACACCAGCCGGGCGGTGACGGGGTACACCTACTCCCCCACCGGCGCCCTGGCCATGAACAACACCACGATCACTATTTCCTATTCGGAGGGCAGCGTGACCGAGCAGACCACCCAGGCCATCACGGTGTCCAAGGTGCTGGACGGTATCGAGATCACCACGCCGCCCACCAAAACCGCCTATTTCTCCGGGGAAACCTTCAACCCGGCGGGTATGGTGGTGACGGCCCACTACAACGACGGGAGCAGCGCGGCGGTGACGGGGTACACCTACTCCCCCACCGGCGCCCTGGCGGCGGGAAACAACACGATCACCGTGTCATATTCGGAGGGCGGGGTGACTAAAACCGACACCCAGGCCATCACCGTGACCACGATCTCCAACACCCTGAACAGCAATTCATGGGCCACCATCAAGGCCGTTTCCGACGCCGGCCAGGGGGACAACTACTGGGACGTGGGCGACACCAAGCAGATCACGATCAACGGAAAGGTGGGGAATACGAACATTTCCAACCTGGCGATCAACGTGTTTATTATCGGGTTCAACCACAACGCCAGCCGGGAGGGTTCCAACCGGATCCACTTCAAGATCGGCAAAATCGGCAATACCCAGGTGGGCCTCTGTGATAGTGAATACGGAAATTATACTTCTACCTCCGGCGCGTTCACGATGAACACCAGCAACACCAACAGCGGCGGGTGGGCCAACAGCCACATGAGAAAGACGGTGCTGGGGTCCGACGCAAGCCCCACCAGCCCCCGGGCCAACACCCTGCTGGCGGCCCTGCCGGCGGACCTCCGGGCCGTTATGAAACCGATCACCAAGTATTCGGACAACACCGGCGGCGGCAACAATACGGCCAGTTATGTGACCAGCACCACGGACTACCTGCCCCTGCTTTCGGAGTTCGAGTACCACGGCGCCCGGACCTATGCCAACAGCGCGGAGCAGAACTTCCAGCAGCAGTACGCCTATTATCAGGCGGGCAACAGCAAGGTGCATTACAAGCACAACGCCACCGGCACGGCGGCCTGTGCGTGGTGCCGGTCCGTCTATGCGACGTACACGGACGGTTTCTGCCGTGTCAACACCAACGGCAACGCCAACCACTACTACGCGAGCTATTCCTGGGCCGTGGCCCCCGGCTTTGCGGCCTAATCCGGCGGAGCAATCGGGGAAAATCCCGCCCACGCAAGTGGGCGGGAACCCACCCAACACCAACCGAGAGGAGGGGCGGCGGTGTCTGTCCTGAAAAGCAAGCGATCCACCAGCAAGGCGGAGTATGTGAACCTGGCCAATGAGATTTACACGGAAACCGTGGCATTTTTGACCCGGCTTTCTGCCAGGTACGCCCGCCTGCTGGCGGAGCCGGTGGCGGCGCTGGCCGGGGAGGTGATCGACCAGACGGAAAAGGCGAACAGCATTTTTCCAAAGGGAGAGCCGAACCTGGGCCTGCGGAAAGGCCACCTGCTGGAGGCCAGGGCCGCGCTTATGGCCCTGGACGTGCGCCTGGGACACTGTTACACCATCCTGGCGCTGAACCCGCAGGGGTGCTTTACCAAGCCGGACGGGAAAAGCGTACCGCCGGCGGAGGCCACCAAGAAACTGGATGATATGTCGCAAAGCCTGGGCGAAAAGATCGACCGGGAAAATGAACTGATCCGGGCCGTTCTGGAGAGCGACCGGAAAAGAAAATAAATCACTGGCCATTTGGGTGTATCTCTGAAAACGTGCCGAGTGGCAGGGCGGCGGGTGCTTTGACGGCGGCCAATGCGTGGTGCCGGTCCGTCAATGCGACGAACACGAACAATTTCTGCCTTGTCAACACCAACGGCAACGCCAACAACAACAACGCGAACAATTCCTGGGCCGTGGCCCCCGGATTTCACAACCCCGCGAGGGGAACGGGTCAAATGCAGTAGGAAACGAACCGGACCCTTTGTGAAAGGAGAGATACTTCCCGAGCGATAAGCCCGAAACCGCCCTTTGTGGCCCATGCACGGACGCTGCTTGCATGGCGGGGTATTGTGCTACCCCCGTTTCATGTGCAGGGGCTACGCGGTTTAGCCGCACACCTACACCACAACCGCACGGAGGCGCGAATACTTATTATGACCAGCGAGGAGCGCCGGGAGGCGCGATACCATAGACGACAGGCCAGCCGGGAGGCACGGCGGAGGAAACGCAGCGAGGACCTGGGCGGGATCGCCCAGGCGTTCAGTTTCCGAAAAATGTTCAAATGGGGAAAGAAGTGCTGCAACAATGTACGGTGGAAACAATCCACGCAGAACTTTGAACGGCACCTGTTTTCCGGCACGGCCCGCCGGCGGCGGGAGGTGCTTTCCGGGAAGTGGCGGCCAAAGCCGGGCGCCCACTTCCTTCTCCGGGAGCGGGGCAAAATCCGGCCCATAGACGCCCCGCACATCAACGACCGGCAGATCCACAAAACCCACACAAAGGAGGTCCTGGAGCCACTATACACACCGGGCATGATCTACTACAACGGGGCAAGCCAGCGAGGAAAGGGCCTCCAGTTCCACTACAAGGGGCTGAAAAAGGCCCTGCGGAAAACCTACCGGGAGAGCGGCCGGAGCGGCTATATCATCCTTGTGGACCTAAAGCAATTCTTTCCCAGCGCCCCACACGCGGCGATCTATGAGCGGCACCGGCGCCTGATCTACGACCCGAGGATCCGGGCGGTGGCGGACACGGTGGTGGCCTCCGTGCCGGGCGGCGTGGGTATGCCCCTGGGCGTGGAGCCGTCGCAGATGGAAATGGTGTCCCTGCCGTCCGCCGTGGACAACTGGATCGCCTGCCAACTGCGGGCGGAAGGGCCGGCCCACTATATGGACGACTACCACATGATCGCGGAAACCAAGGAGCAGGCGGAGGCGTTCCGGGACGCCGCAACCGAGCGCATGGAGGCCATGGGGCTGACCGTGAGCCGGAGCAAAACCAGGATCGTGCCACTGTCCAAACCCTTCCGGTTCTGCAAGGTCAAATTCTACCTGACGCCCACCGGGAGGGTGATCACCCACGGGAACCGGGACGGGATGAAACGGGCGCGGCGGAAACTGCGGGCGTTCAAGGCCAAGGTGGACGCCGGTGAAATGACCGTCCCGCAGGTGCGGGAGTGGCTGACCAGCCAGATCGCCTATTTCGAGAACTACAACGACCACGGCCGGGTCCTCCGGCTGAACCGGATATTTCATGCAATTTACGGAGGTGCAGAACCATGATCAAGATCATCAAAGACGGGACAAGCCTGGGAATGACCGAGGCCCCCACCTACGTGCGGCAGGCAGAAAACGGGTGCTTTGTGCTGTGCCAGGAGGCGGAGGCCACGGGGATCGCCCACAACGGAACCGTGTACCACCTCCTGGGCCGGGAGGCCCTGGAGGGCGCGGAGAGCGTGATCCTGGAGGAGACAGACGCCGGGGAGGAGATCGAGCGGACGGCCACGACCAACGGGATCGTGTTCACCACCATGGCGGAGGCCGGGAACATTGACGACGTGACGGCGGCGGAACACGCGGACTTGTTCTCCCCGTGGGCCTATCCCGTCAACTACACAGCGGGGCAGATCCGGCGCTATACGGACGGAAAACTGTATAAATGCCTCCAGGCCCATACCAGTCAAGCCGACTGGACGCCGGACACGGCGGTGAGCCTGTGGGTGAGCATTTCGGACCCGGCGGAGGAGTGGCCGGAGTGGTCCCAGCCCATGGGGGCACATGACGCCTATGCCCAGGGGGCCAAGGTAAGCCACAACGGGAAACACTGGATCAGTGACGTGGCGGCAAACGTGTGGGAGCCGGGCGTGAGCGGATGGACGCAGGTGGACGGTGATGCCGGATGACAGGCAGGCTCGCGGCGCTGTTTGCGCCGATTGTTAATGCTGCGAAACTGGCCGCGTGGCCGGTGGGCAGCATCTATATGAGTATGGTGGCCACCAGCCCGGCTACGCTGTTCGGTGGGACGTGGGAACGCGTCGCTAATGGCCGGATGCTGATCGGCGCGGACAGCGCCAGCTATCCGGCAGGTAGTACGGGAGGCGAAGCAGCACACGTTTTGACAGTAAATGAGATTCCCAGGCATTTTCACGAAATGTCGCGACCTCCATATACGAATTCAGAATGGACAGATGGGTACGATGTATATGCGCAACAGAGCTCAACAGCGAAATGGGCAATGGGAACAAGTGGTGTGACTGGTGGAGGTCTTCCGCATAACAATATGCCGCCATATTTTTCCGTGTACATGTGGCGAAGAACCGCATAAAAAGGAGGATACAATCATGATTTACAGCACCTTCCATCGGGGGGGGTACGCTACCCCTTGTAGTTTCTCCCCTATCGTTAGGCGGTGGCGCGTATGACCGGCACGATCAGCGCGGTGATGCGCGCCATCATCGACCGGGTGTATCCGGTGGGGATTATCGTGGATTTTGCGGTGGAAATGGACCCCAACAGTGCCGTTGGTTTCGGAACGCAGTGGCAGCGTATCGCGGACGGGGGGGGGCTGGTAGCGGCCTGTGTATGCCGTCCCGTGGGATGGGCGGGCGGCGAGGAGGTACATGTGCTTACTACAGGCGAAATGCCCAGCCACAATCACCAAATACAACAAATGGGTTCGGATGGCGATATACATATGCAAATGGGCAAAGATGGTACCTATCCGAACGAAAGTTACCTGTCTTTCGGCACAAGCGTAAAGCCTTTTGCCGAATCTACGATTCTAATTGCATACACAGGTGGCAATGCAGCCCACAACAACATGCAGCCGTCGCTGGCCGTGGCCCGCTGGAAGCGCGTGGCCTAAGCTACACCCGAAAGGGGGCGGCGGTATGAACGGACGTATCGCTGCCCTCGCCGGTCGGGTGCCGGAACTGACGGCGGAACAGTTGGACGGGATGGACGCTGCGGACTTTGCTGCGTTATATGCGGGCGGAGTGCGGCTACTGATGGTAAAAAACAATGAAACCATCACGTTGCATTCGATAGACAGCGCTGGGACGTTGACCTGGCTGGATACCAATATGCCGCGGAAGAATCTGCTGATTAACCCGAATTTTCGTATAGCCCAGGCGGGCTATGGCGGAATGCATGGATCGTATAAGTATGCCGCAGACCGGTGGATGCTATATGTCCATGATGGCGGCAATATATCCGCAACAATGGATAGTCAGGGGATTTTGCACGTAACAGCAGAAAACCAAGACGGATCACTTTCGCAGCGTTTTTTGTCCCTAGATAACACAAAAACCTATACGGCTGCATTTTATATGGCAGATGGTACGCTGGAATTTACCTATATCAATAATGTGGGTGATGTTTCGTATGTTCAAAGTGGTATCCTGTCCGGACAGACCAGGATGTACAAGGGCGCTGTGCTGTATGAAGGAACCTATAACGCCATCACAATGCCGCCGTTTATTCCGCCTGATCCTACTGTTGAATTAACCAGATGCATGACATGCTACGAGAAAACGAAAAAAGAAAGCAGTGGGTTTCTTCCCTGCGCTTTCCTTGGAACGGGCATAGGGGGTAACTTTATTTGTTTGTACAAATGGAAGGTAAGAAAACGGACGGGGAATCCTGGAATTAGAATCAATGGCGCATCGGCAGGGCAGGAAGTGGTGATGCGGAATACATTTACCAACGCAACTACATCTGGTACGTTGGAACTGTGGGACGAACGATGCCCCGATGGACTTGGCGTCATCCAATTAAACGGTGCAACGGAAAACGTTTGTGGCGCATTATACGAGGCGACAATCGAAGCGATTGATGACATCATCTAATAAAGGAGAATCAAAGCAATGAAACCAACAGGCACAGATGTGGCCGCCGCTGCGGTGCAGGCGACCCACGTGGGCTATACCTATGACGAGATGGATTGCCAGGCCTTCGTGGAGCACTGCGCGCGCCAGGCGGGCGGGGCCATGGACTACCTGGGCACCAACGACATGGCCCGCCGCGCGGCATGGCTGGGCACGCTGGACGAGGCCCGCGCGCAGGGTCGCCTCGTGCCGGGCGCGGGGCTGCTCATCCGCGAGGAAACCGATGCGAATCTGCCCGCGCGCTACGCGGGCGACGGCCTGGGCGATTTCAGCCATGTGGGCCTGTACGTCGGCCCTGATGCTCTGACCGATACCGACAAAAACGGCAACGCCAGAAGCTGCGACGTGGTGCACTCCAGCGCCACGATGGGCCGCGTGGCCGGGTCCACGCTGGCCAACGGCTGGACGCATGTGATGTGGTTCCAGGAGATCGACTACGGCAATGATGCCGGGCTGGGGGTGGATCAGGGGGCAGGGATTGACCAGGGAGTGGACGACGGCGGAACATCCGTCGGGGATGGCCTGACTGCTGGCGCTCCTGCCACCGGGGCGGAGCGGTATGCCATGGTCGTCTCGCCTGATGGCGGCCCGGTGAAGCTGCGAAGGTCAGCCAGCCGGGACGAATCGCTCTACTGGCTGGTGAACGCGGGCGCGCGCGTCAGGGTGGAGCGCGCGAGGGACGGCTGGGTGCTGATCACCGCCATCTGCACCGACGGGCATACGCGCCGGGCCTACATGATGGCGCAATATCTGGAGGAGGAGAATGAGAGGGGGTGACGGGCATGCAGTTTTTGGACAATGCCGGACAGGTGGCCGCATCCGTATCCGCGATCCTTGCTCTGCTGGGGCTTATTTTTTTTGCACCGGTTAAACGATGGCTGAAGG
>OGQA01000719.1_pt1 | contig 16536 bp, 18 predicted proteins | sample 1553011 | NCBI WGS metagenome assembly OGQA01 (sample SAMEA2580256, study PRJEB22360) | human gut metagenome | biome: human gut; feature: human-associated habitat; material: faeces | place: Denmark | collected 2008/2010 | reverse complement strand
GTGTCAATTTGGCACTTTGGTGTTTCGCTTTTGGCACTTTGGAAAGTGTTTTCATCCACAAAATCAACATGCATATAGCGATTTTTTAATTCGTAGTTTGTACCGAGCAGAAGGTTTGAGAAAAACAATTCCAAATACTTTGTGGTGGAATGAATACCTTTTTGCAAATCGTTATAGTTTGCTCGGACCAATGCATTGCGGAAATACCAAGAGTTTTCACGGAACGCATCGTTGTTGACACGGAACCCAAAGGTTTTCATGTACTTAATCATAAACACGGCGGTGGCTCTTGTGTTACCCTCTCCGAAAGGGTGAATCTGCCAAATATCCGATGCAAATTTTGCAAGGTGCTTCACCGATGCTTCAACCGACAGTCCCTCATAGGAGAACTGCTTTTCGGTGGCAAAAACATAATCCAAAGTATCTTTTATGCTGCCCCAATCAGCGTAGATAACCGTTTCTCCGTTCAGTATCCATTCCTTTATTGCCAATTCTTGTCGGGCATACTTGTACCTCTTTTCTTACAATTCTTCCGTCTTAAAGGTCGTATAACCCTCATAGTAGTAGCTGTGGTCGATGCCTTTCATATAGACCTCGCGGCTATTGATCTCGTTGGTCAAAGCCGCCTTCAGCAGCACCTTGATCTCCACGTCCTTGATGGGGCTGCGCTCCATGGCCAGTAGGTAGTCCTCTTTATCGACCTTGCTCCAATCCACCACCTGTCCGATACCGGCTTTCAGCATCTGGTCAAGCCACAGGCGGGTGCTGCGGCCGTTGCCCTCTCGGAACGGGTGGGCGATATTCATCTCCACATACTTCTCGATGATCTCGTCAAAGGTGGACTGGGGCATCTTGTCGATGTTTCCAAGCGCCGCCTCCAGATACATCAGCGGCGCAAAGCGGAAATTTCCCTTTGCCAGATTCACCGTGCGCAGTTCGCCTGCAAAGTCATAAATATCCTCGAAAAGCGCCTTATGAATGGCTTGCAGCGACGCGAATCTGCCGGGTGCCAGCTTGTCCAGAGAGCCGCTTTCAAACAGTTCTACGGCTTTCTTCTTGCTGATCCGTTCCTCCTCGCGGGCAAGCTCGGCGGAGTTGGTGATGCCAAGTTTATTTTCAAGTGCCATCGTGGGCCTCCATGTGTTTGTAAAATAGTTTCTCAGAGCGTATCCAGAAGATCGGCGTATCGCTCACAGATGCTTTTTTCCAGCTTTTCAAAGGCCGGAATAAAGCGGCTGATGATCTCCGACGCCAATTCCTTTGCGGCATTTCCATCATAAATGTGCGCCATATTGTTGCGCTGGGACAGCATATCCAGCCACACATCTTCCTCTATGCAAGGGTAATACTGGTACGCCTGCTTGATAATTTCACGAGGGGAGCCTGTTTTAGCGGCATCAATGCCCTCGTAAATCAGCAATTCCTTTAAGACCTTCCAACCCAATTCAAACTGAATGGAGAACTTATCAATAATGCCGCTGATGATAAATTCATTGCTAAGATCCTGCCGGTCAGAGCGCCGCAGAACGTCTAAATTTTTTCGGTAGTTATCAAACTTTTTCATAGAGCAATACTCCCTCCTTGCTGATGGCTTCCCGCAATTCTGGGGACAAATCAGAACATAAATCTATCACATCAAAGGTCAGCAATGTATGCGTTTCTTCCTCAACATCCAGTCTGAAACGGCATACATTGCCTCCCTGCACAGCTAAATCGATATCGCTTGTGCGGTGGAAGTCCCCTCGCGCGCGGGAGCCGAAGAGAATCACCGTTTGGATGTGATGCCTATTTGCCAGATTAATGATTTGGTGAATAACCGTTGAATCAATTCCGTACTTTGTCATCACACCAACTCCTTCGATAAGCCTTCAAGCTCGCTGACCATTCTGGTTATAACCTTACAAAATAATTATACCACAAAACGCTATATCCACAAGCAATATTTCGATGCTTGCGTCCCAGAAGTGGGAATTAATCGATACAACAAAAAACGGGCGCGCAGCCTTGAGAAAGGAGGCTGCGCGCTCTGCTTTTTGTCGTTGGCCTTGTTCAGACGGCGTATATCTTGGAATAAGCTATCTCAAAGCCGCTTTGCGATCTGCCAGATCACCCGCTGTGCTGTCGTGACTGCGGCAATGTATTCCTTCGTGGCAAAGCCGCGGGTGTTGACAACATGAGCGATTTGATTGATGTTATTTCCAATGCCGGCGAGTTGACGCCGGATTTCGGCGTATTCAGCGAGTGGTCGGGATCGGAGGTTCATGCCAGAGATCAGCGCACGGAGGAATACTTCCATTGGGAAGCCAGAGAGCATAGCCTGCTGTTTCAAATGTTCATGCTCCTGCTCATTCAAACGGAGCGATATTTTGATTGGTCGTTTTCTCATGATCGTTTTTCCTTTCAATTCATAAGGGGTTATAGGGGAATTGCTTCCCCTAACAAGCGCATTTGGACGGCCAAATGCTATGCTTGCGAAAGCAGCTTCCGTATAGCGGTTTCATTTTCGTGACAATGCTGTTGTAAAATTAACTTCTTGATTTATTGGTGTCCAATAGGTATAATAATTGCGAGAAACTTTTGAGGTGAATGACCGTGCTACACGAGGAACGAACTGCAAATATTCTTATCAACAAGGCGGGTGGAAACGCCGGTCCGGATGCCAAGGGCTACCGCGTGGCTCTGCCATCTGCTTGGATGAAGGCCCTGGGCATCTCTGAGGGCAGCCGCACCGTAACGCTGCAATTCGATGGGGAAAGCATCACCATCCGCCGCCCTGCCGTGTCTGATTACGATGCCTTTCTGGCCAATGCCCGAAGCAGCGCTCACGCCCTCCTGATCCTGTACTACTACGATGGGAACAAGCTCTGTACGAAGATCTGCGCTGACCAAACCACTCATCAACTTGCCATCGAAAACGAGGTCAGTTCTCCCCTTTCCACCGCTTTCGGCGTGAACCGCAAGCCCACATGGGACGATCTGCAAATCTTCTTGAAAGACCGCTGTGTGCCGCAGGAGCGGGACGGTTTGAAATATTACCTGTCTGACTTGGGACTGGACTGCTATGACCCGCTGACGATCATCCGCAAGACCGAAGGGCGTATGGCAGAGGATTCGTGCTGGATCAAAATTGTGGAGGGCTGAATATGTCGATCAGACTGACAACGGGAAGCTGCATCGCGGAAACCTCGTCTAAGGGCAATCAGGAAAAATGGCTGGCAGATGGTCGCTGGTACAAGCTGGATCTGTTCGGCTACGAGGGACTGGCTGAAGCCGTGATCTCTGCGCTGCTGGCACAAACCAATACCGACGCGTTGGGCTTTCGCTATGTGACCTACCGCATGGAGCGGCTGGAAGTCCACGGTCATATCCGCAACGGCTGTTCCAGTGCCAATTTTCTACGTCAGGGCGAGGCCATTCTGACCCTTGCGGAGCTGCTGCGAAAAGGCGTTGGCCCGGACTGGCAGATCGCGGTAAACCGCCTGCCCAATCTTCAGAGCCGCCTTGCGTGGTTGGTGGAGCAGGTTGAGCGGCTGACGGGACTTGACCGCTTCGGCACCTATCTGACGCTGCTGTTCGAGGTGGATATGCTGTTCGGCAACGAGGACCGGCATCTGAACAACATCGCTGTGCTGCGCTGCGGTGATGGCTTTGACTACTGCCCCATCTTCGACTTTGGTGCGGGCCTGCTGTCCAACACACGGGACTATCCCATGGAGATCGAGCCGGACGCATTGGTGCGGCAGCTCAAGGCTCAGCCCATGAAAACGGGCTTTGTCCGACAGGTCCACGCGGCGCAAAATCTCTATAGGCCGCAGCTTCGCTGCGACTTTGCCGAAAAAGAGATCATGGCCTCCCTTTCGAAGCCGCTGGAGTTTTACGCCAAGCGGGATGCTCCCTATATCCGTGACCGTGTGACGGCCTGCATCAAATTCCAGCGGAAAAAGCTATTCTGATTTTCTGCCGTCCTCCCGCAGCCACGCGCCCCGCAGCACCATGCGGAGATACGCCGCCCGCCCGATGCCGTGGTCCTGCGCGGTGCGGGTGAGCCGCTCATATTCTGCCTGCGTCAAGCGGAGATTTACCTGCTTTTCCCGTAAGTTCTCTTTGTTCTTCATCTGATGATCCTCCCTATTATTCTTTTTTCGGCTTGGTATATATTTATCTCAGTATCGCTCTACTCAGTCTTATTAGACGCTGAAAATCAGCGTTCTGGTGCGCTGATTTTCAGCGTTCTTGAAGTTCGAAAATCGAAAGTCAAGAAATTCGATTTTCGAATTTCAGGGGATACAGCATAGACGGTTTCCCCAACCCCTGCCGTTTCCGGCGCAGCAGGCCAGCTTGCTCCAGCTCGGATAGCAGCTTCTCCGCCTTGTTGTGGGCGCAGCCCAAGTCCTCCATAATGTGGCTGATGCCATAGTAAACAAAGGCACGCCCCTGCTTATCGAACCACCCGCTTTTGCGGGAAAGTCCCATTTTGTCCAGCAATAATCCGTAAAGTAATTTTGCTTCACAATTCATGTTTTTGAATGGTTCCTCCGTAAACAGCACCTTTGGAACACGGTAAAATGTAAATAGCTCTGATTCATGCTCGTAGAAATAATCCATATTGTTCCTCCTTGCCCGTTGGGGCATAAAAATAGCGGAGGCAGGCATTTGACCTGTCTCCGCTTGCGTTGATTTTTTGCTTTTGTTTCCTTCTTGGGGCGTTATTTGGACTCTCGCAGGATCCCAAGCGCGGCGCTTTTGATGTTGTTCATCGCACCTACCCACGCCATTTGATCCCGCGCCTTCAAGTCCTCGTTGATGCCCTGTGCTTCCGCCATCTGGCGTATGATGATTTTCAGCAGCTTGTCCTCTGTGGTGTCCGACTCCGGCGGCAAAAGGCAGGGATAATACTGCTCGCCCCGCAGCTCGTAGTAAAGACCGTTCTCAAAAATGACCGGCGGCAATGGCGGTAAATTCTGCTCCATAATCCTCGCTCCTTTCTGCCTCTATTGTACGGAAGAAATTTGTATAGCGCCAGTATGCGAAAATCATCGCTCTCCCCTGTCCTTCGCGCGGTAACGGGCCTCCAGCAGCTTGATGATCTCCCGCTCCATCTGCTGCGCGGAATAATTGCGCGGGAAATACTTCCGCAGCGACTCGGTTTTGATGCGGATCTGCTCCTTCTGATTGGGCTTTTCCTCGGTGAGAATGGCGTACAGTACCTCCGGCGTCAGTTTTGCCTCGCGGGAAAGCTGCTTCATGCGGAGTGCCTGTGACAGCGATGGTGTGGCGTCCTCCCGCCCGATCAAGTCCCACAGCTCCGCCTGCTCGTCGCGGGTGAGATAGGACAGCTCCACGGCGGGAGAAAAGGCGATGCGTCCATCGTCCACCATCTGGAGCAGCGGCAGAACAAGGTTGGTCAGGCGAATGTAACGTTTTACCTGTGTCTGACTGTCATTACAATCTTTACCAATATCACGAGTTACTGACTTTGGACCAACTCGGTCTGAAGTTAAATCATTCCGCTGTCCTTGTCGTTTCATTGCCTCCAGCTTCATCTTATAAGCGAATGCCTTTTCGCTGGGCAGCAGGTTTTCCCGCTGAAGGTTGCTGTCCACCATCAGGATCACCGCTTCATCGTCGGTCATTTCCCGCACCAGCACCGGCACGGTGGGCAAGCCCAATTTCTGCGCCGCCAGACGCCGCCGATGCCCGCTGACCAGCTCGTAGCCCTCCCCTTTTGGCCGGGCCAACAAGGGTGACAGAATACCATAGGTGCGGACGCTCTCCACCAACTCGTCCATAGCTGCATCCTCCCGCACTTGATAGGGATGCTTTGCAAAGGGCGACAGCTTGTCCGGCGGGAGCTGTGAAATAAACTCCTTTACCATGTCGCCCATCCCTCCGAAAGCGCGGCGGACACATTCACATGGTAGTGCAGGTCAGAGCCGCGATAGTGGTAGTCCGCATCAAAGGAATGAAGCCAGCCGGCATTTCGCACATTCGCGTTTTTGTTCTCTTTTTCGGCCTGTAACCCTTGCAGCGCAAGGTTTTTTCGCGCTTGTGGCCCTTGGGCTTCCACGGTCGGCACAGAGGAGCTGGGGCATCTTGAGATGGTCGGCACCATCGTCCATCAGCTCACGCGGAACCTCACGGTAGATCAGATCAAGGAGGCCGGCTTCGATACCTATTTCGTCGACCACACGACCGGCGTGTTCCCGCAGTTCGCCTCCGGCTATCCGTGGTCGGCGGCGACGATGCAGGTCACGGGCGATACCATCGCCGACCTCACCGAGGACCTCGCCGCCGAGCAGAAGGCGCGCGTGACCTACGATAACATCCTGCGCCTTTCCGACGATCCCGACGTCAACGACGTCATCAAGTTCCTGCGTGCGCGCGAGATCGTGCACTTCCAACGCTTCGGCGAGGGGCTGCGGCTTGCCAAGGAAAAGCTCGACGAGAAGAACGTCTACTTCGTCAACCCCAGCTTCGACCGATAAAGGAATGGGAGGGCGTCCCTGCGGACGTCCTCCCAATGTCATGCCTTTTGCGTGAGCAGCTCCGCGAGCCGCCTGCGCTTTGTGCGCTGGTCGCCCTCGATGTGGAGCTTGGAATAGATCTGGTTTACATATTGCTTGACGCTTCCCTCGGAGAGAAACAGCTTTTCCGCGATCTCCCGGTTCGTCAGCCGCTGTGCCATCAGGCCGACCAGCGCATATTCCCGCTCCGTCAGCGCGGCGAACGCTGCGGGGCGGACCGTCCCGCTCTGCCGCCGCTCCCCTGCCTCGCCCAGCGCGAGCACCCGCGCCGTGAGCGCGGTCTGTGGTCCTGCGGCAAGCAGCGGCTTGAGATAGCGGTAATTCTCCGCAAACGGCATCACGATGCCGTCCGGCGCGGCGTCGGCAAGCGCCTGCGCCAGCAGCGTCTCGGCTTCCCCGCGCTTGCCCAGCCGCTCATAGGCCGACGCGGTCTGAAGGCGAACGTGCAGCGCGACGAGCGCGTAGTGCATCCCCTCGCACAGGGCGAGCAGACCTTCGCTGCGGCCGATCACCTTGGCGTAAGCGCCCTGGGCAAGATACACCTGATTTTCGATCATCTCGATCATCGGCCGGCCCGGCGCGAGGATGCTGACCGAGGCGAGGCGGTGCTCGGCAAAGACCTCCGGAATTTGTTCCATCTCGCCCGACAGAGCGTGGCAGTAGGCGCTGACGGCGTTCCAGAGGTTGAGCCACGAGGCGTTGTGGTGCCGCAGCAGCTCCGTGCGGCGCTCGGCAAAGCTGCGGTGCGGCCCGACCTCCGTGTACCGGGAGAGGCGCTGCGCGAGGAAGTCGCAGCAGAGCGCCATATTCTCCTGCCCGTTGCCCTCGATCTGCGCATAGGCGCTCTCCAGCGCGATGTGCGCGTCGGTGAAGCGTCCCTGCACAAAGGCGGCCTCGGCGCGCATGATGGTCTCCGCGCCCTGACCGTGACCGTTGGTGATCTTATAGTAGTGCGGCATACATTCGGCCATCTCGGCAAGCTCGCCCGCAAGCTCGCCCGGGGCGCGGTAGAACATCATCAGCACGGACGGCGAGCCGAAGGTCCAGCCGCCGCTCGAGCGGATGCTGATGGCGGGACGGGACATCTGCGCGCTGGCACTGCGGTGCAGACGGCTCATGGCGCTGATGTCGTTATAGCAGAGGAAGCTCATGATAAGGTCGCATTCGCCCAGCAGGTTGCCGCGCTCCTCCGCGGGCAGCTCGGGATGCTCCTCCAGTGCGGCGAGCAGGAGCGCCTTGAGCTCCAGCATTTTCGGGATATTGCGCCAGTTGAACATACTGCGCATCAGCACCAGAAGCGCGAACGGGTGCGCCTTCAGAGCATCGGCGGGACATTCGTCGAGAGCGGCCGGCACCTCCGACGGGGGCAGCGACGCGAGCAGGATGCCCGCATCCTCCTGCACCACGCGCAGCAGCGCGTCGTAGTCCCCGCAGCGCCGGTAGGCCGCCATGGCGTGAAGATACTGCCCTCGCCCCTCGTACCATGCACCGTAGCGCTCCCGGCAGCGCCGCTGCGTCTCCGCATCCAGCGTCCGGAAGGTGCGCTCCGCACATTCCTTCATCATGTGGTGGAAGCGGTAGGTCACGCCGTCCGGCAGACGCTTGACAAAGGCGTTCTGCGCGGTCAGCACGGCGAGCAGCTCCTCCGCGTCGGCGTCCCCGGTGACAAAGCGCGCCATTTCCGCGGTAAATTCGTCGGCAAGACCCATCACCGCGAGAAATTCCTGCTGCCGCTGCGCCAGAGGCTCGATCATGGCGGCGGTGAACATGGTGAAAATATCGGAATCACGTTCGGGCAGCGTCCCATGCTCCGAGAGCGTCCGCAGGTTCAGGTAGACGGCGGAGAACCAGCCCTCGCTGGAGTAGAGCAGCGATTCCGCCTGCGCGTCGGAAAGCTCCGTGCCGCAGCGGTGCGCGTAAACGGCCAGCTCCGTATGGTTCAGCCGCAGCTGCTCTGTGCCGAGCCGGTAGACCCTCGCCCCCAGCCGGACGATCTCTGCGGCAGGCAGAAAGCGGTCGCGGCTGGCGATGATCAGGTGGACGTTGGCGGGCAGGCGGCCCGCAAGCATACAGAGAAAGGCGTCCACGCGTTGGTCTGTGAGCAGGTGAAAGTCGTCGATGAACAGATAGCAGGGCGTTTCCCCCGCCAGCTCATGGCAGAGATCGTCCGCCAGCAGCCCGCCGCCGGCGGCGTCCGTGGGACAGGCATACTCCCGCAGCAGGTCGATGCCCGCGCGGGCAAAGGCGTCCTGCGCGCTCCGCCAGAAGATCGCAAGATTGTCGGAATACACGCTGATGCGGACGACGCGCAGCGGCCCGGCCTTTGCGCGCTCCTCCAGATACCAGTTCACCGCAGTGGTCTTTCCGTAGCCCATCGGGGCGACCACGGTGGTCAGCGCGCAGCGGGAGATCGGCCGCAGGCTCTCCTGCAGCCGCTCGGATATGTAGATGGTGTTCAGCTTCCACTTTGGCTTTGGCATGGCGCTTCCTCCGTGCGGCGATGTGCTCTGACCATATTTTATACGAAAACCGGCCCGCTCGCAAGCGGAAAAAGAAAAGAGGAATGCGCGGCATCCCTCTTTTCTTCTCTGCTGTTTTATGCGTTGATGGCCTCGTCATAGACGGCGGCAGCGGTAGGATAACTCGCCAGGAGCTTATCGCGGAAGGTGTTGACCAGCTCCTCGTTTCCGTACACGGAAAATACGCTCTGCCCGACCGTGACGATGACCAGCTTATCCGGGAAGCCGCACATCCAGTGCTTGGCCTGAATGGTCGTGCGCAGGTCGTCCGCGAGCCTGGCGACGTTGTTCGCGTCGGCGACATGGAACGCGCCGCAGGTGAAGGTGTTCAGATTCATCATGTGAACGAGCGAGGCGGCGCTGTCGATGAGCGAAGCGTCGTCCGCCGGGAAGGTGAGCTGATAGCTGAGGCTGTCGGCATTGCTCGCGTCGAAGCTGCCGGGCGCGCCGTCTACGGCGTGCTCGGAATCCCCTCCGGCGGCAGGGAACTTTTCTTCATCGCTGTATGTATTCCAGATCGCGTTGAGGATCGTCAGCGCGTCGTCGACAGCCGCGGCGGGCTTGTCCTCTGCCGGGGTCTCGGGCTTGGGCGTCTCGGTCGGCGGCTCTGCGCTCGTTCCCTCCGCAGGCTTTTCAGCCGGCTTGGGCTCGGGCTTCTGCTCGGGCTGCCTGGCAGGCTCCTTTTCCGGCTCCCCGGCAGGCTCCTGCTTGGGCTTGCTGTTGTCAGCCGGCTGCGTCTGCTCCGGCTTGCTGTCCGCCGACTCCTGCTCTGCCGGCTGCGTCTGCTCGGGCTGCTCCGGCTCGTCGGGCGTCCCGGTCGTTCCGCCGGACTGCTCCTGCGAAGGCGCGTTGTCATCGTCGGGCGGCGCGGCGTCCTTGCTGCCGCAGGCGGCGAGAGACAGCAGCATCGTGAGGATGAGAATGAGGGAAAGCGTTCGTTTCATGCGAATGATTCTCCTTGATAGATCGTTCTTTTGACCGCGTGCCGCGGCCCTGCATGAATAGACGAAGAAAAGCAGAAAAAGTTCCGGATCTTTCGATGTTTTTTTCGGGCGCGTTTTGCTCAGCCTACGCGCAGCTCGTAGTTGACGATATCGAGGTAGCGGCCGAATTTCAGCCCCACCTCATGCAGAGTCCCGGAGCAGGTGAAGCCGAATTTCTCATGCAGGCGGACGCTCGCCGCGTTGCCGCCCGCGATGACGGAAACGACCGTGTGCGTGTCCGCGTCCTCGCGCGCCAGACGGAGAACGGCCTCCATCAACGCGCTCGCAATGCCGCGGCCGCGGCTCTCGGGCGCGACGTAAACGGAAAGCTCAACGGTTTGCAGATAGGCGTCGAAGTCGCGGTAGGGCGAGAGCGAGGCGTAGCCGAGGACCTTACCGTCCTCCTCCGCCACGAGCAGCGGATGGTTGCCGGTGTTGTGCGCGGCGAACCACGCCTCCCCCACCGCGCCCGCGCGGGGCTCTACGTCGAAGGTCGCCGTGCCGTTTTTCACCTCGTAGTTGTAAATGTCGAGCATCGCGGAAAGATCGCGGCGCTCTGCCGTGCGAATGTTCATCAAATGCTCTCCTTTTCAGGAAAACAGGCCGAGCTGTCCGCCATTTTCGCCGTTTTCCGGATCATCTTCGGCCTTGCCGCCGAGCAGCGCCAGAAATTCGTCCTCCGTGAGCACCGGAACGCCCAGCTCCTGCGCCTTGCGCAGCTTGCTTCCGGCAGCCTCTCCGGCGACCACATAGCTCGTCTTTTTGGAGACGGAGCCAGCGGCCTTGCCGCCGTGGTCGGCGATGAGCGCCTCGGCCTCGTCGCGCGTGAAGCGCGTGAGCGAGCCGGTGAGCACAAAGGTCTTGCCCGCAAAGCGCAGGTCCTGCGGGGCTTCCGTGCTGGTCATGTTGACGCCTGCGTTTTTCAGGCTTTCGATGAGGTCGCGGGACTGCCCGTCCGCGAACCAGCGCTGCAGGAACTGCGCGGTGATCTCGCCGATGTCATCCACGGCGGTCAGCTCCTCGACCGTGGCGTTCATCAGCGCGTCCATCGAGCCGAAGCGCTGCGCGAGCACACGCGCGGCCTTCGTGCCGATCTGGCGGATGCCGAGGGCGCAGAGCAGCTTGGAAAGATCGTTCTGCTTGGAGCGATCAATGGCGGCGACGGCGTTCTGCGCGCTCTTGAGGCCCATGCGGTCGAGCTGCGCAAGCGTTTGCACGTCGAGACTGTAAAGGTCGGACGCCTTGCGGACAAGTCCGGCGTTCACCAGCTGCTCGAGCAGCGCGGGACCCACGCCGTCGATGTCCATCGCCTCGCGCGAGGTGAAGTGTGTGAGGTTGCGCAGCAGCTGTGCGGGACACTCCGCGCCCGTGCAGCGCGTGGCGCTCTCGCCCTCGGCGCGGTAGACCGGCGCGCCGCAGACCGGACAGCGGTCCGGCAGACGGTAGGGCTGCGTGCCGTCGGGACGCTTGTCCTTCAGCACGCGCACGACCTCAGGAATGATCTCGCCCGCCTTGCGCACCACGATGGTGTCGCCGACGCGGATGTCCTTCTCGTCGATGAAGTCCTGGTTGTGGAGCGTCGCGTTCGTGACGGTCGTTCCGGCCAGATGCACCGGCTCAAAGACCGCCTTCGGCGTCAGCACGCCCGTGCGCCCCACCTGCACGACGATGTCCGTCACGCGGGTCTCCTTCTCCTCGGGAGGGTACTTGTAGGCGATGGCCCAGCGCGGCACCTTGCTCGTTGAGCCGAGAATTTCACGGTCTGTAAGGCTATTCAGCTTTACAACAGCGCCGTCCATATCGTAGGGCAGCTCCGCGCGCTCCTCGCCGAGACGGCGGATCTCCGCGAGCGCGTCCTGCACGTTGTCGACCACCTTGTTGCCGATGACCTTGAATTTCTGCGTGCGCAGATAAGCAAGCGTCTCGGCGTGGGTCGTGAAGGTCCGTCCCTCGGCAAGCTGGAGGTTGAAAACAGCAATATCCAGCCGGCGCTTCGCCGCGATCCTCGGGTCAAGCTGGCGCAGCGAGCCGGCGGCGGCGTTGCGGGGATTGGCAAAGGTCTGCTCCCCGTTCTCCTCGCGCTCGGCGTTGAGCGCGGCAAAGACCTTCTTAGCCATGTAGACCTCGCCGCGCACGATGAGGCGCGGCAGCTTCTCCGGCAGCACCATGGGAATGGACTGGATCGTGCGCAGATTCTCCGTCACGTCCTCGCCTACGCGCCCGTCGCCGCGCGTGGCGCCACGGACGAACACGCCGTCGCGGTACTCGAGCGCGACGGACAGACCGTCCACCTTCGGCTCCACGCTGTATTCGACGTGCTCGAGCTGCTCGCGCACCTTCTCGTCGAAGTCCACGACCTCGGCGTCGGAGAAGGAGTCCTGCAGGCTCTCGAGCGGGACGGCGTGCGTCACCGGCTCGAACTTCGTCAGCGCCATGCCGCCCACGCGCTGCGTGGGCGAGTCTGGCGTGATCTCCTCGGGGTGCTCCTTCTCCAGATTTGCCAGCTCGCGCTGGAGCATATCGTATTCATAGTCGCTGATGCTCGGCTCGTCGAGCACATAGTAGCGGTACGAGTGTGCGTTGAGCGTGTCGCGCAGCTCCTTTATGCGTTCCTTGTAGTCCATGGCGTTCTCCCCTTTTATCCGGCGTTGTTCATAATGAAGTCCTCGGCGGTGGAGGACATATCCTCGCGTGTGTCGAAGTAGGTGTAGGTATCCGGCACGGAGCCGACGATGACCGTCTCGGCGACGGCGCAGCGGTTGGTGACCTTGGTGACGGTCGAAAAGCCCGGCAGCAGGACGCTCACATACACGTCCACCACCAGCCGGATCTCGTGGCGCGTCTGGTTGATGCCCGCGGAGGCGAAGGCATTCTCAAAGTGCGCCGAGGACGAGCCGACCGACTGCATTTTGATGTGCAGGAGCGGCCCGCGGCCCGCGAGCAGCGGCGAGCCGGTCAGGCTCCCGAGCGGGATGGCCAGCTCGCGCGTGGAGACCTCCGAGAGCCTTTGCAGCACGTCCGCGAGCACGGCGGACTGCAATCGGTTGAACTCCGCCATGTTGCTCTTGACCGCCGTGATGTGTCCCTCGTTGTCCTTTTCCAGCGAGATCAGGCGGTCGTAGTCCACACCGGCGTCGTAGAGCGTTTCGTTCACCGAGGTGTTCACGACGCGCGTGACAGCGTTCGAGACGCGCGCGGTGGCAAGGCTCGTGAGAATGGGCCGAAGCTGCGTCATCGCGGTGACGGCGAGCGCGATGAGCGCGGCGCAGACAAGGAAAAGCAGCAGCAGCCGTTTTTCCCGTCCCGTCATGCCGCGGCGCATATAGCGGCGCATGGGCGTTCCCCCCTTCGGGAAAATCTATGCGCCCACGGCTTTTCCCTATTCGCCGAGCTTTTTCACCATTTCCTTGTAGGCTCTGCCGCGCTCCATAAAGTTCGCGTAGCAGTCGAAGGCGGCGCAGGCGGGCGAGAGCGTCACCACATCGCCGCTCTCGGCGCAGGAGTAGGCGGCGTCCACCGCCTCCCGCAGGTCCTTGCAGCGGAGGATCCGCGGCCGCTCCGCTGCGGTCTCATAGGCTTCGCTCTCCACCACCGCGCGCTCGATGGCGTCGGCGGTCGCGCCGCAGAGGATGAGCGTCTTGACGTGCTCGACCACCTCGGGCGCAAGGGGTGCAAAGGGAATGTGCTTGTCATACCCGCCCGCGATCAGCACGACCTTGTGCGGGAAGGCGCGCAGCCCTGCGATGGTGCGCGTGGGACTGGTGGCGATGGAATCGTTGTAATAGCGGACGCCGTGCAGCTCGCGCACGAACTCGATGCGGTGCTCCACACCGGCAAACTCCCGTGCGACGCGGCGGACGGTCTCATCGCGCACAAGTCCGTCCACGGCAAGGAGCGCCGCCATATAGTTTTCCACATTGTGCCAGCCGGGAAGGCGGATGTCCGCCAGCGGCAGGACCTCGCGCTCCCCTGCCGCATCGCGCAGCCAGATCGCGCCGCCGCGCACGAACGCGCCGTCGGCGACCTCCTCCTGCCGCGAGAACAAACGCGCACGTCCGACCGCCTTGCCGCTCAGATCGCGCGTGATGGCGTTGTCGGCGTTGAAGATGGCGGTGTCCCGCGCGCTCTGGTGCAGGTAAATATTTTCCTTGGACGCGATGTACTCCGCCATGTCGCGGTGCACGTCCAGATGGTTCGGGGCGAGGTTCGTCAGCACCGCGACCTGCGGCGAGTACGGCATATCCATCAGCTGGAACGACGAAAGCTCCAGCACCGCAAGATCGTCCGGCGTCATCTGCTCCGCGTCCGCGAGCAGCGGACGGCCGATGTTGCCGCCGAGCCACACGCGCCGTCCCTCGGCCTTGAGAAGCTCGGCAATGACGCTCGCGGTGGTGGTCTTGCCGTCGCTGCCGGTCACGCCGAGAATGGGACACGGACAGACGGCGAAGAACGCCTCCATCTCGCTCGTGATGACCGCGCCGTGCGCCTTCGCCTCCAGCAGCTCCGGTACGTCGGGCCGCATCCCGGGCGTGCGGAAGACGACGTCCGCGTCCAGATCGCGCAGATAACCCTCGCCGAGGTGCAGCACCGCGCCGAGCGCCTCGTAGTGCGCCGCCGCGCCGCCGAGCGCCGCGCGCTCCTTCCTGTCGCAGGCGATGACCTTCACACCGTTCCGCGCCAGCAGCTCCACGAGCGGACGGTTGCTCACGCCGAGGCCGATGACCGCGGCGGTCTTTCCCTTCATGCCTTGCAGATATTCGTGCAGCGTCATACACAAATACTCCCCTCTGAACATTCACAATATAGAAATTATACCGCGCCTGCCGTATTTTATCAACGATTTCCCTGCACAAATTTTTGTTTCTTGACTTTGCCCGCTTCGTCCTTTACAATAGGGAGCGCGAGTAAGACAGGCGGTCGCGCGGCAAAGCCGAAAGGCTTGCTGTGAGGAAAGTCCGGGCTCCACAGGGCAAGGATAACGGGTAACGCCCGCCCAGAGCGATCTGAGGAAAAGTGCAACAGAAATAGACTACCCGTAGCAATATGGGAAAAGGTGGAAAGGTGCGGTAAGAGCGCACCCGTCGGCTCGAGAGTGTCCGACGCTGTAAACTCTATCCGGAGCAACACCGGTATGGGAGCAGGGGCTTCGCGCCCCAGGGTCGGCCCGACCGCTCCCGGGGTGGCTGGAGCGCCGCGGCAACGCGGCGCGTAGATAGATGACTGCCAGATACAGAACCCGGCTTACAGTCTTGCTCGCACGAAATATGGAAGGGGACGGCACGCTGCCGTCCCCTTCGCCTTGCTCACAGGGTGTAGTCCTTCATCCAGTCGTTTCGCCCCGCGGCGGACGGCGCGGGGGCTTCCGCCTCGCCCCGTGCGCGGGCGTAGCGCTGCGCCGCGCCCTGACTGCGGCGCTCGCGCTGGCGCTCCCACTTCTTTGTGTCACGCTCGATGCTGTTTGCCATGAAGCGGAACGCCATGCGCGTCTGCCCGTCCAGCGCCGGGTAGGAGGCAAGCGCAGTCTCCGGTGAAAGCGGCTGCTTTGCCGTCCGTTCGGCGTAGTCGAACAGCGCCAGGAGCAGCTCGCCGCGCTGGGCCGCACAGAGCGCGGCAAGGCTGGATGCGGCGTCAAAGTAAAGAACAAAGCCTTTTTTCTCGGTCATGTGGTTTTCCTCCTTGCCGGTAAGGGAAAAACCGCGTTCTGATGCCGGTTTTGGTGCAACAAAAGCGGAAAAGCTCTCAGAATTTTCTAAATTTACAAAGGACTCGATGCTTTGAAAGCATGAACAGGATTGCCGTTATAGTGATAGTAACAGGGATAGTAAGAGTAAGAGTTATTGCTATAGTAAGAGTGATGGCGCTTCCGGCGCGGTGCGCCGTGCGGCGCAGAAAAGAAAAAAACAACCCCCGCTGTATATCGCAGCAGAGGTTGTTATGCATATCGCAGATGGAGCCCTGTATGTCACAGCTGAGCGGTTTCAAAACAGCGGAAACCCCTGATACGCAAGGCTTAGTCCTCGGTCTCCCAGTTGTGGTAGGTGTTCTGCACGTCCTCGTTGTCCTCGAGCATATCGAGCAGCTTTTCCATGTTCTTGACGTCCTCCTCGCTCGTGAGCTTGACGTAGGTCTGCGGGACGAGGCTGATGTCGGCGCTGGCAAAGGTGTAGCCCTTGGCTTCGAGCGCGGCGATGACGTCGTTGAAGGCGTCGGGATCGGTGGTGATCTCAAACACGGGACCGTCGGCGGTGAAGTCGGCTGCGCCCGCCTCGAGCGCGTCCATCATGACGGTGTCCTCATCGTAGTCGCCGTCCTCGTTGTCGATGATGATGACGCCCTTGCGGTCGAACGACCAGCTCACGCAGCCCTGCGCGCCCATGCCCTTGCCGAACTTGTCGAAGTAATGGCGAACCTCGGGCGCGGTGCGCTGGCGGTTATCGGTCAGCGCCTCGACGATGACGGCGACGCCGCCGGGGCCGTAGCCCTCGTAGGTGACGGACTCGTAGTTGTCCG
>OGQA01000695.1_pt1 | contig 16905 bp, 12 predicted proteins | sample 1553011 | NCBI WGS metagenome assembly OGQA01 (sample SAMEA2580256, study PRJEB22360) | human gut metagenome | biome: human gut; feature: human-associated habitat; material: faeces | place: Denmark | collected 2008/2010 | reverse complement strand
CGTAAAGGAAGGATGGCCCTGTGTTTATCGGAAGAACAACGGAAATGTCCGAGCTCAATCGACTGTATGGCACGGGCTCCTTTGAGATGCCTGTGATTTACGGCCGCCGTCGTGTGGGTAAAACGCGCCTTATCACAGAGTTCATCCAAGGCAAGAAGGCTATTTACTTTCAGGCTCGTCGTACCAATGCGGAGGCAAACCTGCACGGCTTTAGCCAGGCGATACTTGCGGGCTCTGTTGGTGCTGCAGGCGTGTCGTTTCGTAGCTTTGACGAGGCGTTCGATGCATTGGCCACCATGGCTCGCACGGAACGTTTGATTGTCGTGATTGACGAGTATCCCTATCTCGCCCAATCGAATCCCGAGATCAGCTCGTTGCTGCAAGACAAGATTGATCACCTGTACAAAGAGACCAGGCTCATGCTGATCCTATGCGGCTCGTCTCTTTCGTTTATGGAGGAACAGGTGTTGGGCTACGAGAGCCCACTATATGGTAGGCGTACGGCCCAGTTTAAGATCATGCCGCTCGATTTTACGACGACCCTCGGCCTGTGGCAGAGCATGAGTCGCGAAGATGCTGCGGTTTGCTATGGCATGACGGGCGGCATTCCTGCATATATCGAGAAAGTCGATCCTGCCGCACCGCTCAAGGACAACATCAAACGTCTTTTTCTTACTCCTACGGGCTATCTCTTTGAGGAGCCGAGTAACCTGCTATTGCAAGAGTGCCGCAATCCCGAGCAATATGATGCGATCGTGCAAGCAATTGCTCAGGGGCGCTCGAGGATCTCGGAGATTGCGAGCTCTACGGGAATCCCTGCGAGCAACGTAAAGAGCTATGTGGATAAGCTGGCGTCGCTTGGGATTGTCGAGCGCGAGCTGCCCCTAAACGAGACGAGCAATAAGCGAGCCGTGTATCTGCTGAGCGATCAGATGTTTAGGTTCTGGTACAAGTTTGTTCCGCAGAACATCGGGCTGATTCAAAACGATATGGCTGCGATGGCGTATAAGCGCATTGAACCGCACGTATCGGATTACATGGGCACGGTCTTTGAGCTTATATGCAGGCAATACGTGTACGAACTCGCACGCGCGGGCCAGCTCGATGTGGTTCCGGCGAGTGTCGGGCGCTGGTGGGGGACGGATAATCGCACGCATACGCAGGAAGAAATCGACTTGATTGTTGACGATGGCGAGGGCACTGCGCTGTTTGCGGAGTGCAAATGGCGCAATGAACCGGTGGGCGAAGACGTGCTGCAAAAGCTCGTGTACCGAAGCGAGCTCTTTAGGCGGCAACGAAAAAGCTATGCGCTTTTCTCAAAAAGCGGCTTTACGCAGGGATGTCGGGATGCCGCGGAGAGTAGGGGAGACGTCAAGCTGATCTCGTTTGCCGAGATGTGAGGGCGGGGATAATGAAGCGCGTCCTGATTTGATGCTGGGAATGGGATGTGCTTTCCTTTTGCGACCTTTGGCGGAAAGTGCGTTCCAGATTTCGGCTTCAGGGTGGGACGCCGTTTCCGGATCGGGCCTCAAGCGGAAACTGCGTCCCGGAATTCGGCTCCAAAACGGGATACGCTTTCCCGGTGGCATCTCTAGCGGAAACTGCATCCCGGAATGAGCTCGGAACGGGACACGCTTTCCCATCGGGGCTTCAAACGGAAACCGTGTCCCGGAATCGAGCCTCAGGGTGGGACGCATTTTCCGGTAGAGGTCTGGGACGGAAGGCGTGTCCCAGAATCCGGCTAATCCGATGGCCAGGTGGTTGAGCGAGCGGGCTCCGAGGCTCCATTACTGAAAATTCATTTGTTAAACCTGGCAACCGTGGGTAGAATAAAGTCGACGGCAGCCCAAGGGTGATAGCTGGGCAGCGCCGTTACTTAGTTCAAGGGGTCAATGCCTTAACGGCGTCGACCCCTCTTCTTTTGCTTCGTACGCTGCTTAAGTGCCTCGGAAAGTCCGATAAGCGCCGTGAGGAGCGAGACCAAAGCGGTCAGGAGCTTCACGAAATCAATCAGATCGGTCATGGGCATCACCTCCCGTCGCATGGAGGGCGCTGCCCGGCACATGGAACTGCCGTCAACAACTGCCATTCTATCAAAGCGCGGTCATAAATACGAATATATGTTCGATAATAACAGCAACGTGATTCCCTCGAATAGCAGCCTTTCGTAAGGGCGGCAGAAGACGACGCTGGGCGATTGGGGATAGACGCGCAGGTCTTCGTCACCGAAAGCCCGTTTGATTAACCAGCCCTCTGTAGGTACACTGCATATTGATGGGCCCGGGATGACCGCTGATTCAAGTCACCGGGCCTAAATCTTTTTCATGCATTTGAATAGAGCGGGCAACTCTCTTGGGGCCGTCTGCATGGCGTGTGCCTGGCGCATGGTATTGCGCCCCACTTTCATGTCCGCACGGGCGCCTATCCTTACGGCAATGTAGCCGCCTATGTAGCAAGCGACAAGCAACGGAGAGGGGCCATAACCGTGTCAGCTGAAAAGACGCCGTGTATCTCGGCTATCGATACGACGAACTTTGCGCGCCAGATCGTGCTGGACTTTGAGTTTGCGCCGGTGCCAAAGCAGCGCCAGCGCCGTGGACTGCGCAACGAGATTATCGAGGTCGGCGCCGTCAAGCTCGATTACCACGGCAACGTTATGGGCGAGTTCTCGCAGTTTGTGCAGACGGAATTTACCGAAGGCGTTGCGTTCCCCGTCCGCGAGCTCACAGGGATATCGGCCGTGGACACCGCGATGGCCGATCCGCTCTATGCGGTGATTAAAAGGCTCAGCGATTGGATCGGTCGCTACTCCGCCCAGATAGTTTGCTGGAGCGGGGCGGATCGTCGACAGCTCTTGACCGAGTGCCAGGCAAAGCACATCGACCTTGCTGCATTTCCTATGGACTGGGCCGACCTGCAGGCGTTTTACACCTCGATTATGGACGTGGGCAGCCACGGGCGCGTCTCGTTGGGCGACGCGGCGACGTGGTTTGGCATCGAGTTTGACGAGTCGACGGGGCACGCCCACAGCGCCTTAGCCGATGCGCGCGTGACCGCCAAGCTGCTCAAGCAGGCGATGGAGGGGGACTATCACGTGAGTCCGCGCGCCCAGGAAGTCCGCCAACGGTGGGGGATGGGCGAGCGAGCCCAGACGCGCCTTTCCAGCAAATGCCCCGAGCTGGGTGGCCTGCTGCCAAAGCTGAAGGCAGAGGGGAGGTAGGGGCCTTGTCTGTCCTCGCAACCGAAGCCCATTTGATAAATCGTCCTCATGCGAAAAAGCTATAAGTTAATGGCCTCGGGAATGACCTCTGACTCAAGTCAACGGGGCTCATTTTGCTTTCTTTGGAGCTTTCTCACGGGGCTGACTTTACTTCGTCTCATTTCGTATAAAGCAGCTGCTAGATTGCATGGTGATGATAAAATTAATCAATTCAACATCAGCAGCTGTCGCTTTGCGCGATGAGGGGTTCCGAGACGTATGAACGAGTCTGATACACGGCTTAAGCTCATCGATCCTGCGATTATGAAGTCGTGGGATCGTAATACCCAAGTCTTCACTGAGTATTTCTTTACCAGTGGCGAGATCGTCGTGCGCGGAAGCATGGTCACCCGTAAAGACAAGAAGAAGGCGGATTACCTTCTTATGTACGCTCCCGGTATCCCTATCGCAATTGTCGAAGCCAAGGATACGGAGCACACCGTTGATGCCGGTCTCCAACAGGGGATGGGATACGCCCAGCTGCTCGATATTCCGTTTGCGTATAGCTCAAACGGAAAAGGTTTTGTTGAGCACGATTTTTTTACCGGGAAAGAGCGCGCTCTTGCCATGGACGAGTTTCCCACTCCGGCGGAACTTTGGACACGATACTCAAAAGCTAAGGGGCTTGAACATCCGTATAGCCAGGAGATTGTGACCGCTCCGTATTACCAGGAGCACGGCGGCAATCATCCTCGCTACTATCAGTGCATCGCCATCAATCGTACGCTTGAAGCTATTGCGCGAGGTAAGAATCGCATCTTGCTCGTTATGGCAACGGGAACGGGAAAGACTTTTACGGCTTTTCAAATCGTTCATCGCTTGCGACAGACTACCGAGGTTCGTAAGGTTCTCTATCTGGCGGACCGCAATATTCTCGTCGATCAGACCATAGACGGCGATTTCAAGCCTCTCAAGAGGGTTACAACCAAGGTCGTAGGTCGAAAGCTCGATTCTGCTTACGAGGTCTATTTCTCGCTCTACCAACAGCTTGTTGGAGAAAACGGTGAAGAAATATTCCGCGAGTTCGACTCGGAATTCTTCGATTTGATTATCGTCGACGAGTGCCATCGCGGAAGCGCCGCGGCGGACTCCGCATGGCGTAAGGTACTTGAGTATTTCAATTGTGCAATTCAAATCGGTATGACGGCTACGCCAAAGGAGACTGAAGAGGTTTCAAACATTACCTACTTCGGCGAACCTGTCTACACCTACTCCCTTAAACAGGGAATCGAGGATGGCTTTCTCGCCCCGTATAAAGTTATTCGTCCTAAGCTGAACGTCGACATTTACGGATACCGTACTGAGGAAGGCACCATAGATGATCGCGGCGAAGCTCTGCCCAAACGTGTTTTCGAGAAGCAAGACTTCGACAGCGAGATTGTCATCAAAGAGCGCTACGAGGAAGTCGCCAAGCGGATAACTCAATTTCTAAAGGAGACGGATCGTTACTCCAAGACCATAGTCTTTTGCGTTGACATCGAGCATGCCGAAAATATGCGACGTGCCCTTGTAAACGAGAACGCCGATATCGTAAGAGATCACCCCACCTACATCATGAAGATTACGGGTGACGACAGGGAAGGTAAGGCTCAGTTAGATAACTTCATCGACCCCGACGAGAAATACCCGACCATCGTTACGACTTCGAAGCTTCTCACCACTGGTGTTAATTGCAAGACGTGTAAGGTAGTCGTGCTCGACAACAAGTTCGGTGAGCACGGAATGACGGAGTTCAAGCAGATTGTCGGCCGCGGAACCCGTATCTGTGAGGACTACGACAAACTCTATTTCACCATCCTCGATTTTCGTGACGCATCGCGTTTGTTTGCAGATCCCGAGTTTGATGGCGAACCTGTTGTTGTGTTTGAGCCTAATCCGGGTGACCCCATTGCGGATCCGGGTCCCGGCGGCAATGGCGGCAGTCCCGTTCCGCCTCCGTCTCCGATCGTAGACCCACCCGTATTGCCGCCGGACGATCCGTCCTCCCATGTGAAATATCACGTTCATGGGGCCGACGTCTATGTAGTGTCGGAGATGGTGCAGTATTACTCCTCCGATGGCCTTCTTGTAACTGAGAGCCTTAAGGACTATACGCGAAAAAACATTCTCGGCGAATACGACACTCTTGACCACTTCCTAGCGGCGTGGAACTCTGAACATAAGAAACAAGCGATTATCGATGAGCTGCGCGCGCGTGGCGTATTCCTGGATGAGCTGCGGCTCGAGACTGGACAGGAGCAAATGAGCGACTTTGACCTCATTTGCCACATTGCTTACGACCAGAGACCTCTTACGCGCAGCGAGAGAGCCAATAGTGTCAAGAAAAAGGGCGTGCTCTATGAGTATGCCGGCGTCGCGCGTGAGGTCCTTGAAGCGCTTCTCGACAAATATGCGACGTCGAACCTCGTAGACTTGGACGACACCCACGTCCTCGACCTCGAGGAATTCCGTCGGTTTGGCAGCCCAATGAAGATCGTCGCCGCATTCGGCGGCAAACAACAGTACATTCAGGCAGCGCAGATGCTCGAGGACGAGCTCTACATCGCATAGAGAAAGGTAACGATAGCAAATGGCACTGGGATCTCTCGTAAAGACCCTGCAGAACATCATGCGCAAAGACGCCGGCATCAATGGCGATGCGCAGCGCATTGAGCAGATGACTTGGCTTTTCTTCCTCAAGATTTACGATGCCAAGGAGCAGGAGTGGGAGTTTCACGATGACTCCTATCAGTCCATCATCCCCGAGCGCCTGCGCTGGTATAGCTGGGCGCACGATGCGAAAGACGGCAAGGCGCTTACTGGCGATGAGCTTCTCGACTTTGTAAACAATGATCTATTCAAGACTCTTGAGAGTCTTGAGCTTGCACCTGATGCGCCTTTGCGACACGTCGTCGTCAAGGCTGCTTTTACTGACGCCAACAACTACATGAAGGATGGGATTCTACTTCGTCAAGTCATCAACGAGATTGACGAGTCGGTTGATTTTACCGAGTACAAAGAGCGCCACGCCTTCGGTGAAATTTACGAGACCATCCTGAAAGACTTACAGTCCGCGGGTAATGCCGGCGAGTTTTACACGCCCCGAGCGGTGACTGACTTTATGGCCCAGGCACTTGCGCCCAAGCTCGGCGAGACTGTGGCTGACTTCGCGTGTGGCACGGGCGGCTTTTTGACGAGCGCCCTCAAGATTCTCGACTCCCAGGTTCAGACTCCAGCCGATCGTGAACTCTATGCAAGATCGGTCTACGGCATCGAGAAGAAGCAGCTCCCTTACCTGCTGTGCGTGACCAACATGCTGTTGCACGATATCGATAATCCTGAAGTCTTTCACGATAACTCTCTCGAGAAGGATGTTCGCGAGTGGAAGCACAAGCCTGACGGCCAGTTTGACGTCGTACTTATGAACCCGCCCTATGGCGGGTCCGAGAGTGCATCGGTGCAAAACAACTTCCCTGTTGCACTCCGTAGCTCCGAGACCGCAGATCTATTCCTTGGACTCATTCTTTATCGTCTTAAGCGAGGCGGCCGCGCTGCTGTTATCATTCCGGATGGTTTTCTCTTTGGCCAGGATAGTGCAAAGACGGAGATCAAGCGTCGCCTGCTTGAGGACATGAACTTGCATACTGTCTTGCGCCTTCCACAGAGTGTTTTCGCTCCGTACACGAGCATCACTACTAACGTTCTGTTCTTCGATAATACGGGGGCCTCTGAGGGCGTTTGGTTCTATCGCATGGACATGCCCGAGGGGTATAAACACTTCTCTAAGACCAAGCCCATTAGGATCGAACATTTTGCACCTGTAAAGGAATGGTGGGAGAACCGTCGGGATATCGAGGAAGACGGCAATCCCAAGGCCAAGTACTATACGGTTGACGAGTTGCGAGACGGCGGTTTTAACTTTGACGTGTGCGGCTATCCTCACGAGGAAGAGGAGATCTTACCGCCTGACGAACTGATCAGGAACTACAAAGAAGAGCGCGCTAAGCTCGATGCCGAGATTGACCAGAAGCTTGCTCGTATTTGCGAGATTCTTGGGATTGAGGCGTAGATGAAGGCAAAAGACCTGAAGAACTCAATCCTGCAAATGGCGATTGAGGGAAAGCTCGTTCCACAAGACCCGAGTGATGAGCCTGCAAGCGTCCTGCTTGAGCGTATTCGTGAAGAGAAGCATAAGCTTATTGCTGAGGGTAAGGCTAAATTCCCGAAGGGCGGGGAGAGCATTATCTATATCGGTTCCGATGGCTCCCCCTATGAGAAGAGGGTGGGTGCCAAGGGTCGCGTGACTAGCGATAAGTGCATCGCGAACGAAGTGCCGTTTGAGGAACTGCCCGAGGGGTGGGCTTGGGCAAGGCTGGAAACCGTATATAACTTCATTGATTACAGGGGTAAAACACCTCACAAATCACCTTCAGGTGTTCGACTAATGACTGCGAGCAACATTCGCCAAGGCTATATTGATTACACGCGCGAGGAGTATATTTCAGAAGACGAATATGCAACACGCTTGTCTCGCGGGGAGACCCACCGTGGCGACTTGCTGTTTACAACCGAAGCCCCGATGGGGTATTGCGCGATATGCGAAATGAAACGTTGCAGCTGTGGACAGCGTGTCATTACCCTTCAGAATTACGGCACAGTTGGTCCAGACAATGCCCTGTTCTGCCAAATAATTCTATCTCCACTGTTCCAAATTCAAGTTAAGGATCATGCCACGGGGACGACCGCAAAAGGAATCAAAGCAGCAGTGCTAAAAGAGCTATTTCTTCCGATTCCGCCCCTCGCCGAGCAGCGCCGCATCGTCGAGCGCGTCGGCGAGCTCATGCCCCTGGTCGAGGAGTACGGCGGGCTCGAGGACGCCCGCGAGGCGCTCGACGCCGCGCTGCCCGGCCGCCTGCGCAAATCCGTGCTGCAGCTGGCGGTTCAGGGAGGGCTCGTGCCGCAGGACCCCGCAGACGAGCCCGCCGGCGTCCTGCTGGAGCGCATCCGCGGGCGGCGCCGGCAGCTCGTGGCCAAGGGGGAGATGAAGGCCCCGAAGGGCGGCGAGTCGATCATCTTCGCCGGTTCCGATGGCCGCCGCTATGAGAAGAGGGTGGACGCCAGGGGCCGCGAGTCCGAGCCCGCCTGCATCGAGGACGAGATCCCGTTCGAGATACCCGAGAGCTGGGAGTGGGCGAGGCTCGAGAGCGTCACCACTTACATCCAGAGGGGCAAGTCGCCGAAGTATTCGACCGTCGAGAAATACCCCGTGATCGCCCAAAAGTGCAACCAGTGGAGCGGATTCTCCGTGGAAAAGGCGAGGTTCATCGACCCAGCCACCGTATCCAAGTACGCGGATGAGCGGATTCTGAAGGATGGTGACCTTCTCTGGAACTCGACCGGCCTCGGCACGTTGGGCAGGATGGCGGTCTATGACTCGGCGAAAAACAGATACGGCTGGGCCGTCGCCGACAGCCACGTGACGGTGATCAGGACGCGGGAAGATTGGCTTGATCACCGGTTTGCCTTCGCCTATTTCGCGGGGCCGTCAGTCCAGTCTGAAATTGAAGACCAGGCAAGCGGCAGCACGAAGCAGAAAGAGCTTGCGCAGGAGACGGTCAGAAACTACCTAATCCCAGTTCCGCCCCTCGCCGAGCAGCGTCGCATCGTTTATGAAGTTGACTGGCTTTTCAAAATACTTGTCTAACTGTTTTCATGACCTCGTCGAAAGGAAGATGTCATGAGAATGTTTGTACAATACTTGCAGGAAAAGGGTTATGCGGAAAACACTGTTGACTCGTATTCCTTTGCAATTTGTCAGCTAATCGATAAAACTCAGTCTCTAACAAACCAGCCACTTCTCGCGCACAAAGAGTGGCTGGTTTCTTCATTCGCTCCGAAAACGGCCAACAACCGCATCGGCGCAATTAACACCTACCTTGATTTCATCGCTTTCGATGGAATCCGACTCAAAGGAGTGCGAATTCAACAGAAGCCGTTTCTCGACAATGTCATCACCAATAAACAATACATACAGTTAATCAGCGGCCTGAAGCAAGACCGTGATTGGTTTTGGTATTTCATTGTTCGCTTTCTTGGTTGTACGGGTGCGAGAGTAAGTGAGTTAAGACAGTTCAAAGTAGAACACGTTACCGCTGGATATATGGACATTGTTTCAAAAGGCCAGAAGCTTAGGAGAATTTGGATACCTGACTCTTTGCGTGAAGAAAGTCTTACATGGAAAGCCAAGCCAACGAATGGTCTTCTATTTCCAGGCAAAAACGACAACGCGATTACTTCACGCGGCATATCCGTAGGGTTGAAACGTGCCGCACTGCGCTATGGCGTCGACCAAGACGTCGTATACCCGCATTCATTTCGGCACTTGTTCGCAAAAAACTTTATCAACCGCAATCCAGATATTTCACTGCTTGCTGATCTTATGGGACACGAAAGCATTGAGACAACGCGAATCTATCTGCGGCGCACCGCCGATGAACAGCGCGCCGCGGTTGATGAAGCAGTTAATTGGTAAGAGCAAATACTTCGGTGACTCTAGAAACAATTCGTTTCTGCTCGCTGGCCGAGGGAACAGGAATTAGAGCGCGATACAGCCGGTTGTCATTGATTGCCGGATAGGCAACCCCCTTTGCGTTCTCATTGGCATTTGCATAAGAGTCAAAGCTGGGAGAAACCAAACAGTAGAGAAGAAAACTGGGAAGGAATCCGTCAAGACATGAAAGGACAGCAAACCCAGTGCTTGCGATGGGCTCAATATTAAAATCCCTATCTACGATACAGGCATTATGCAAATAAGGGCGGACGGTCGCATAGAGCACATCATTCTTTGCGACTAGCTTTCTTGCTCGTGAGGGCGCGTCAGCTGCATTTATAACAGTTTCCTGTCCGAGCTTTTGGTTCACATTGTCAATCGACGAGATGTCGATATAGGCAAAACGCGCCTCAGGCCTCTTCTGCCCGCGATTCAAGACAAGAGACCCTAAGCGACGCCACTCCCAGCCCTCGGGTATCTCGAACGGGATCTCGTCCTCGATGCAGACGGGCTCGGACTCGCGGCCCCCGGCGTCCACCCTCTTCTCATAGCGGCGGCCATCGGAACCGGCGAAGATGATCGACTCGCCGCCCTTCGGGGCCTTCATCTCCCCCTTGGCCACGAGCTGCCGGCGCCGCCCGCGGATGCGCTCCAGCAGGACGCCGGCGGGCTCGTCTGCGGGGTCCTGCGGCACGAGCCCTCCCTGAACCGCCAGCTGCAGCACCGACTTGCGCAGGCGACCGGGCAGCGCGGCGTCGAGCTCCTCGCGGGCGTCCTCGAGCCTGCCGTACTCCTCGACCAGGGGCATGAGCTCATTCACCCGCTCGACGATGCGACGTTGCTCGGCCAGGGGCGGGAGGGGGATGAAGATTAGCCCCATTTTGGCCTGGTTCATCTTCGGTTGAGCGGTCCCAGTTACATATGGCGCAAGGTTAATCGAATTGATATATAGGGCGATGTACTCAAGGTAACTCTCGCTTATTCCGTCTAAAACATGCGCATGGTTATTGACCCAATATTTTCCTCGAGCCATAAAGGCGATTGGCTTTGAACGAGTAAGAAGGTTTGCCCCGTCTTCACCAACGAGCAGCAGAGGCTTGTCAAACAAATAACTGTCAACCTTGTCAATTACGCCAGAGGCACCGTAGTAGTCGTATATCTTGTCCAACTTTTCTCGGTCAGCAACCAAAACTGGGACCCTCTCTGCATCACGATTGAACAAAGCGCTCTCCAACCGCGCCCAAGCCCACCCTTCAGGTAACTCCTCAAACGGCATCTCATCCGTAATGCACCTATCACTAGTCACGCGGCCCTTGGCATCCACCCTCTTCTCATAGGGGGAGCCATCGGAACCGATCAGACGTTCAATTGTGTTCGCAACAAGCGTTGTAAAATCTAGTGATATGAGCATCCCGGTTACTTCTGTGCTTCGATGCTCTCATCTTTAGCGCCCTCCGTTCAGTGGAGGACTGACGGTAGGTGACGTAAAACAAGAAGAGGGAGCAAGCGCAAATGAAAGCAACCGAGGCAAATCTACTCGACCTTATGGGCGTGGCGAAGATGCAGTTTGTCATTCCCGTGTACCAGCGAGTTTACTCGTGGAGTGTAAAAGAGTGCGAGGTGCTATGGGATGACGTTATGCGAGCGGGTCGTGATGGCGTATCGCACTTCGTGGGTTCGATGCTCTACATCCCCGAGTCCGAGAGCTCTGCCACGAGCATTTCGCGCGTGCTTCTGATTGACGGGCAGCAGCGCATGACGACGTTTTCGTTGATGATTGCAGCTTTGGCTGACTATTTGGAGAGCAACCCCGACAAGGCTGGCTTCCTTGGCGATCTCAAGATCTCAGCGCTGCGGAAGAACTACCTCTTTAACGATGACGACTACAACGGGCTGGCGCGCTACAAGCTGGTGCTCTCGCAGGACGATAAAGAGACGCTGTTCTCCATCGTGTCTGGGTCTCCCGTGCCAGATGAAAAATCGGATCGCATTGTCGAGAACCATGCGTTCTTCCGCGAAAAGATGCACGGGAAATCATTCGACCCTGCAAGGCTTTGGGCGGGGCTAAACCGCGTGCAGGTCATCGACACTAAGCTCACCGCTGGCGTTGATAATGCCCAGCTCATATTTGAGTCCATGAACTCCAAGGGCAAGCCGCTCACGCCCATTGACCTTATTCGTAACTACGTTCTTATGTCGCTTCCCAACGACGAGCAGACCAAGCTTTACGAGGGTTACTGGCATCCGCTCGAGCGCCTGTTTGGAAAAGGCGGCGAGGAAGAGTTCAATGCATTTATCTGGTACTGGCTGTGGCTTAAAGTTCCCAATAGGATGCCGAAGGAGAGTGAGGCCTACTACGAGTTTAAGCGCTATTTCGCCGACGACTACGATGGTGACACCGAGGGCCTGCTTAAGGAGCTGCGCGGGTATGCACATAGATACGCCAGTCTGTTTCTTGGTAAGGAGAAGGACGACGGACTGCGCCGAGTGTTCGGCAGAATCGTAAGCCTCGACGTGAAGCAGATAAGGCCCCTCTTAATGTTGCTTTACTCGGTTTACGAGGGGAATGGGCTAGACCGCAATGCGTTTCTACGTATCTGCGAGACTATCGAGTCGTTCCTGTTCAGGCGGGCGGTTTGCGGCAGGCTTACCACGGGCCTAAATAATTTCTTTGCCGGCATGTATCGCAATCTCGAGCAGCAGGATGATATAGAGGAGTACGTTACGGCGATGCTCCTTATCCACAGCAGCGGTATGACTGCGTACTTCCCGACAGACGAGCATTTTGTCGAGGAGTTTAAGACGCGTGACTGCTACAACCGTTTCTCCAAAAAGCGCTATTACCTGGAGCGCATGGAGAACTGGCACCACCCGAAGGAGCCCATTTCGGCCGGCGATTACCAGATCGAGCACATCATGCCCCAGACGATCGATGATGAGCACGGCTGGAAGGAATCGCTTGGCGAGAACTGGGAAGACATCCACGACAGGCTGTGCAACAACTTGGGAAATCTTACGCTGACGGGCTACAACCAGGAGTACTCAAACCGGTCGTTCTCGGACAAGCTCAATCTTCCTGACGTGGGGCTTAAGTGCAGTCCGCTCTACCTGAACAAGTCGATCGCCTCGCATGAAAAATGGGGTGAGGAAGAGATTGGACAGCGCGCGGACGAGCTGGCGAAAGAGGCGTGTGAGATATGGAAATATCCCGACCTTCCGGCAGACGTCGTCGACAAGTACCGTCCTTCTCGCGGGGAGTCTGATGAGGCTCCTATCTGGACTCTGCAAGAGAATCACCCCACTTTTGCTGAAGGCGGACTCAACCAGAAGCTTTTCGATGAGGTGTGCGAGTCTGTTCTGAGTGGTAACCCTTCGTGGGAGTCCTATATAGCCAAGTACTATGTAGGCTTCAGGTCGGGCAAACGAAAGTTGCATGCCGTGCTGGAAAGCAGGACTAGCAACGGTGGCTGGATTGCCGTTGGCTTGGCAAAGAGCGTGGATGATCTGACGGATCCAGAGGACATGTGCCAGGACAAACGCACGCAGGGTGGATTTGGCCCAGGCCTGCCGACCTATGTTGCCCTTCGTAATGCCGATGACATTCCCGTGGTGCTCGATCTTATAAAGCAGTGCTAGGTTGAAGGCCGGGAATCTAATTCCCGGCCCTTGCCAGCTCAAAATCGTCGATGGCCCATTCGCCCGTCTACGCCCCCACAATCCCTCGAGTCGCTTGATTTGGTTTACGGCCCTCAGTTTTCGGCATTTGTTATTCGTCGTCCCCGTCGTTGGGGTCGCCCTTGAGGGTGTTGATGTCCAGGTACTGGTTATCGTCCTCTTTTTGCTGGGTCTCCGACTCCGCTTGGGTGGGGCCGCGGAACAGCTGGAATCCCTCAAACGCAATGACACCGAGCAGGGCAATGATAATGGCGATAAAGGCAACCTTGACTGCCTGCGGAAATTCCGAGAAACGCAGCGCCTTTTCCTCGGCGTAATAATCGGCGAAGCGCTCTTCGCCCGTGCTTTTGGTATACGCCGGCGCGGACGCGGCCTCCGGGTCATATTCCGGTGCGGGCGTGGCAGCGTACGGATCGTTGAGATAATCGCTCGATGCGGTGCCATAATCCTCGGTCTCGATGCGACCGTTGCCAGCATAGCCATCGGAATAATCGGAATATGCCGCACCGCCCTCATAGTCCGCGGCGCTCGTGTTGGCGGCAAAAAGCGGGTTAACTGGAACGTCGAGCGCCGGCATGCCGGTAGAGGTCTCATCCAGATCGGCTGCAGCCCAGGAATCGTAGGCAACTTGATGGGCAACGGGCTCATCGAGCCTTGTGACCGGAGGCTTGCGTGCCGCAGGAACGGGCAACTGCTGGGCGTTGTACATAACGGTGCTGTCGGCCGATTTACCCTGCGTCGCTGCAGCGAGAAATGCCGCCGTCTCGGACGGGTCGCTTGCGGGGCGGGGAGCGGGCGTGGGCGCCGAAGTGGGTGCGGGCGTAGGCGCGGGCGTCGAAACAGGCGACTGCGCAGGAGTCGGCGCAGATGCGGGCTTAGGCGCAAGTGTGGGATCGGGACTTGACGGGCGAGCCCCGCCGCCCATGAGTTCGTCGGCGGTCCACGGGCGATCATCCATCACGTCGTCAAGGCTCAGCGAAAACAGGTCGTCTTCACTCTCATCGAACATGTGGTGCACATGTCCACCAATTGCCGGAATCAATCCACGACCGGTGCATGATGCCTTGCTCAACGCCATTCTGTTCCATCCTTTCGAAATACTAATGACATCGATTATATGGAACTTCCCAAGCTGCTCGGTCTTGGATTCGTGCTTTCCAGAACTCGCGCCCAAAAGGGGAGGGGCAATCCAGGCGAGTGCCTACTTGTCGCCGGCTGCCGCCTTGGCCTCATTGAGGTAGCTATAGAAGCTGTACTTGGAGATGCCAAAGAACTCGCAGGCGCGCTCGCTCGACTTGGAAATGAGGAAGGCACCGCGACGGTCGAGGTAGCCAATGGCACGAATGCGCTCGTCTTTGGTCATGAGTGCCGCGGGCTTGCCCACAAACTGCTCGCACTCGTGCAGCAGGTCCTCGAGCAGGTCGCCGATGTTCTTGGTAATGGGCTCGGGCTCGGTATAGCCCGTGCCGCCGGTGCCGGTAAAGGCGTCGAGCGAACGCTCAAAAGCCTTCATAAGCGTAATGTCAAAGTTGATGCCCAAAATGCCGACGGGCTTGCCCTCGTCGTTGCGGATAAAGATGGTCGAGGACTTGAGCAGCTTGCCATCGGTGGTTTTGGTGAGGTATGGCTCGCGGTCGTGCACGTCGGTGGTGCCCTCGTGCATGGACTCAAACACAATATGGCTGGGGCCGTCACCCAGTTTGCGCCCGCTGACGTGGCCGTTTTCGATCACTACGATGGAGTGGTCCACGTCCTCGGTCTCCAGATCGTGGACGACGACTTCGCAGTTGGGGCCAAATTGGAGCGCCAGACCGTGTGCGAGGCGCTTGTAAAACTCAATCTGTGCGGGGGTCATGGGTGCCTTCCTAAAAATTAGTTTGGGCACACTTTGCCATAAACCACACTTGACCGCAAACAAATCCATCAACAAGGCAATTCATGACCGTTCGGCGGCGAAAAAGTACCGATTACGGCAACAAACAATTCGTTAGGTATGCCAATCAAAAAGTGTGATAGAACATTACTAACAAACTTTTTGTTTGGCATCCACATAAAAGTTCAGCCGTGTGAATGGAATCGGGCTGAAACGCGTATGCGGGGGCCGGCAAGAGAGGACTTAAGGAGTTCACCGTATGGCCGATAAGATCCAGTGGGCGAGCAACACGATGCCCAAGAGCGATGACAAGCACTTGGGAATCATGAGCCTCGACCACGTGAAGAAGGCCCGCGCCTTCCACCAGTCGTTCCCCCAGTACACCGTCACTCCGCTTGCTCGCCTGGACGGTCAGGCCGCGCGCCTGGGCCTGTCCAACCTGTGCGTTAAGGACGAGAGCTATCGCTTTGGCCTCAACGCCTTTAAGGTCCTGGGCGGCTCGTTTGCCATGGCCAACTATATTGCCGACGAGACCGGCAAGGACGTTGCCGAGTGCACCTTCGATTACCTGACCTCCGATCAGCTTGCCAAGGACTTTGGCCAGGCCACCTTCTTTACCGCCACCGACGGCAACCATGGCCGCGGCGTGGCGTGGGCTGCCAACAAGCTGGGCCAGAAGGCCGTCGTGCACATGCCCAAGGGTTCTACCAAGCCCCGCTTCGATAACATCGCCGCCGAGGGCGCCACGGTGACCATCGAAGAGGTCAACTACGACGAGTGCGTGCGTATGGCCGCCGCCGAGGCCGACGCCTGCGAGCGTGGCGTCATCGTTCAGGACACCGCCTGGGAGGGCTACGAGAAGATTCCGTCCTGGATCATGGAGGGTTACGGCACCATGGCTTCCGAGGCTGCCGAGCAGCTGCGCGAGATGGCCATCAACCGCCCGACGCACGTGTTTGTCCAGGCTGGCGTGGGTTCGCTCGCCGGCGCCGTGGTGGGCTACTTCACCAACCTGTATCCCGATAACCCGCCCACCTTCGTCGTGGTTGAGTGCGCGCCTGCCGCCTGCCTGTACAAGGGCGCTGCCGCCGGCGACGGCGATCCGCGCATCGTGGACGGTGACATGCCCTCCATCATGGCCGGTCTGTGCTGCGGCGAGCCCAACATCCTGGGCTGGGATATCCTGCGCAACCACGCCACCGCCTTCGTGTCCTGCCCCGACTGGGTCACCGCTCGCGGCATGCGCACCCTGGGCGCTCCCGAGAAGGGCGACCCGCGCGTCATCTCCGGCGAATCCGGCGCTGTGACCACCGGCCTGGTCGAGACCCTCATGCTCGATCCCGAGTACGCCGAGCTAAAGGAACTCATCGGCCTGGATAAGACGAGCTCCGTGCTTTGCTTCTCCACCGAGGGTGACACCGATCCGGATCAGTACCGTCGCATCGTCTGGGAAGGCGAGTATCCGACCTGCTAGCGAGCCTAACCTGTCCGGGTTGCGGAGCATATGTTTACTCCCTGCTCGGACAGTCCTGCTCGCACGGAGAGCACATTAAGTGCTCTCCGGCTCGT
>OGQA01000692.1_pt1 | contig 16946 bp, 11 predicted proteins | sample 1553011 | NCBI WGS metagenome assembly OGQA01 (sample SAMEA2580256, study PRJEB22360) | human gut metagenome | biome: human gut; feature: human-associated habitat; material: faeces | place: Denmark | collected 2008/2010 | reverse complement strand
CTTCTGTTTGATTCCCCTCCATGCGGCCTCCCTAGCGCCCGGCCGCGGCGAGGTCGCGCGCGGCGGGCAGGCCGTAGGCGCCTTCCGCCTGCTCGACCGCGCGCACGACGGCGCCCTGCATGGCCTCGGTGGCAAGGATGGCGAACGTATCGTAGTCGGCTTCCACCTCGCCGGATGCGAACGTGAACACGGTGTCGCCGTCGCCGGAAGTGTGCACGGGCTTGATGGCGCGGGCGTAGGCGTCGTGCACGGTCGAGGCGGTCTTGCTCGCCTGGGCCTTCGTGAGCCTGATCGGCGTGCTGCTGGGGCTTTTCTGCACCTGGCAGGTCGCGGGCTTCCTCTCGGGCGAATCGGGGCTGACCCAGCTCGTCGCGGACTACCTGCGCGTGTACCTGCTCGGTTCGCCCTTCACCTTTGTGACGCTCATCTTCCCCTACATAATCAAGTCCGACGGGCAGCCGCGGCTCTCATCCACGGCGCTCGTCATCGCCAACGCCACGAACCTCGTGCTGGACGTGGTGTATATGCGCGGCTTCGGCATGGGCATCGAGGGCGCGGCGCTCGCCACCATCACCGGCAACGCCGTCGGCACGGGGCTCTACCTCATCTACGTCTTCTCGAAGGGCAGGAGCCTGCGGCTTTCCCGGCTGCGCCGCGCAGACCTGAAGCTCTACGGCGACATGTTCCGGATGAGCGTGTCCTCCATCTTCGGCCAGGCGCTGATGTTCGCAAAGATGTGGATATTCAACATGATAGTCACCGAGACGGCGGGGCAGGCGGGGCTTGCGGCCTTTTCGATCTGCTCCTTCTGCCTGTCCTTCGTGTCCATGTTCATAGCCGGCGGGGCCCAGACCATGATGCCCATGGTCAGCGCCTTCAGCGGCGCGAAGGACTACACCGCCATCCGCCTGACCGTGAGGAAGTCGCTCAAGCTCATACTCTGCTGCTGCATAGGCGTCACGCTGCTCTTCGAGCTCTTCCCGGACGCCATCATGGCTATCTACGGCGTGGACGGGGCGGACACCGCGGCGATAGGCCGCACCGCCGTAAGGCTGTTTTCCATCGCCTTCACGGGCATAGGCTTCTCGTTCAAGTACATGTACTACGCCCAGTCGAGCGGCAGGTCTGGTTTCGCCATGCAGATCTGCGCGCTGGAGGGCTTCTGCATCATCGTGCCGGTCTGCTACCTGCTCTCGCGCGTGCTGGACAGCAACGGCATCTGGCTGTCGTATACGGTGAACGAGCTGCTGACGGCGGCGTTCATCGTGCTCTCGGCGCGGCGGAAGGTGAAGCGCTCCGGCGGGCAGCTGCACGGGCTTTTCATGCTGCGCGAGCCGGAACAGCCCGAGCTGGAGCTCTCCGTGGACGGCGGTCTGGTGGAGATGATCAACCGCATTGGCAGAGCAGGCGGCGCAGGCCGCTGCGGAGCATGCGCGCGCGAACTATCCCGGTGCAGGCGACGTGAAGCGGCTGTGCGCCGCGGCCCTTGAGCTCGCGCGCAGCGCGTATTCGGAGGCGCCGGCCTCGAGGGGCAGGGGCGCCGCGGACATAATAGTTCGCGACGGCGCGCTCTATATAAAGGACATGGGCAGGGATTACAGCCTGCTGAAGGATAAAAAACCGCTGGAACGGCTCCGGGAGCTTTGTCCCGGCTTTGAGACGACACAGATGATAGGCATGAACTACACGAGCATAGCGCTTTAAAAGGAGGCACGCAAATGAGCAGCAACAAGCAGGCGCCGCTGAGCAAGACCCAGCTGGGCATCTATATCGAGTGCATGAACGCACCGGAATACACCCTGTACAACCTGCCCTTCCTCGCAAAATTGGGCGAGGGCATAGACACGCAGCGGCTCAAGGCGGCGCTCGAGGCCGTCGTGAGGGCGCATCCCGGACTCGAGACCCAGCTGTACCTAGACGGCGAGGGCCGGGTCATGCAGCGCATAGCCGAGGGCTCCTGCCGGGTGGAGGTCAGGGAACTGACGGACGCGCAGTTCGAGGCCCTGCGCTCTCAGCTCGTGCGGCCCTTCGAGCTGCTGGGCGGCTGCCTGACACGGTTTGAGATCTACGTCACGCCCACGGCGCGATATCTGTTCGAGGATTTCCACCACATCATCATGGACGGCGGCACGCACTGGATGCTTGCGGACGAGCTGCGCGCCGCCTATGACGGCCAGGCGCTGGAGACGGAGCTGCGCAGCGGCATGGACGTCGCCCTGGACGAGGCGAAGGCCGAGGGCGGGGAGGAATACCAGCGCGCGAAGGAGTTTTACACCCGTCTGCTCGACGGGCGCGACGGCGACTGCCTGCCCGTCCGGGACGTCTTCGAGGACGAGCCGCGCCAGGGCTGGCTCACGCACGAGTTCGAGATAGATGCAGCGGCGCTTAAGGCCCTGCGCAGGGAGATCGGCGTTTCGACCACGGCGTTTTTCACCTCGGTCATGGGCTTTCTGGTCGGCAAGTACAACTACAGGGACGAGAGCGTCATAGCCACGGTCTACGATGGACGACGCCTGCCAGAAAACCGCAGCGTGTATTCAATGCTGGTGAAGACCATGCCCTTCGTCGCGGACTATGGCGGCAACGCGGCGATAAGAGACTTCCTAAGAAGAAGCGGCGACGCGCTCATGGCGAGCCGCGAGAACGACCTCTATTCCTTTGAGGAGCTGGCCGCGGAATACGGCGTGAGGGCGGATGTGAACTTTGCCTTCCAGGGCCGTCTCCTGGCCTATGAGCTCATGCGCGGCTCGGACATGGAGGTCGAGCGCATCTACGACGAGAAGCATATAGAGAACACGGCGCTCATATTCGAGCTTTCGGACCTCGGCGGCGGGCGCTACCAGCTGCATGTCGGCTACAGGGCGGACATGTTCAGCCGGGGCCTCGTGGAGAACATGGCCCGGGCATATGCGAAGGCGGCGCAGGAGTTCCTCGTCCGGGAATATGTGGACGAGGTGGAGCTGGCGGACGACGCGGCCTGGGCGCAGATAGAGCGCTTCAACGCCACAGAGCGGGACTACGACTGCGAGCGCACGGTGGTGGAGCTCTTCCGCGAGCAGGCGAGGCTGCACCCGGAGAACACGGCGCTGGTGTACCTCGACAAGAGCTTCACCTATGCTGAGCTCGACAGATTGACGGACATACTCGCAAAATGCCTGCGGCGGCGCGGCATAGGCAGCGAGACGGTGACGGGCGTGCTCATACCCAGGTGCGAGTACATGGTCATCTGCGCCCTGGGCATACTCAAGGCCGGCGGTGCGTACCTGCCCATGGACCCGAGCTACCCGCCGGAGCGGCTGAACCTGATGCTCAGCGACTCGGGCGCGCGGCTGCTTATCACGACGGACGAGCTCGAGGGCCTGGTGGACGCGCAGCTCGGCCTGTCGGTGATGAAGACGGACGTGATACCGCTGCTTGAAGACTGCGACGAGTACCTGCCCACGCCTGAGCCGGGCGACCTCTTCATCATGCTCTACACCTCGGGCTCGACGGGCCTGCCCAAGGGCGTCATGCTCGAGCACGGCAACCTCATGGCCTTCTGCGCCTGGGCTAGGAAATACTTCGGAATAGGCACGGACTCGCGCGTCACGGCCTACGCCAGCTACGGCTTCGACGCGAACATGTTCGACACCTATCCTGCTCTGACGAGCGGCGCGGCGCTGTATATAATCAGCGAGCAGATGCGCCTGAGCCTGCTCGAGCTGCAGGAGTATTACAACAAAAACGGCATAACGCACAGCATGATAACCACCCAGGTGGGCCGCCAGTTCGCGCTCATGGAGGGCACGACGACACTGAAACACCTGACGGTCGGCGGTGAGAAGCTTGTGCCGCTCGACCCGCCTTCGTATACGCTGCACAACGCCTACGGCCCTACGGAGACAACCATCCTTGTGACGATAGCGAAGGTGGACAGGCGGTACAAGGACGTGCCCATCGGCCCGGCACTTGAGAACGTGAAGCTCTACGTCGTGGACAAGAACGGCAAACTCCTGCCGCCGGGCGCGGTGGGTGAGCTCTGGGTGGCGGGTCCGCAGGTCGGGCGCTGCTACCTTAACCGGCCCGAGCAGACGGCGAAGGCCTTCACGGAAAACCCCTTCTGCGATAAGCCGGAGTTCAGCCGGGCCTATCACACGGGCGACGTGGTGCGGTTCATGGAAAACGGCTCGGTGCAGTTCGTGGGCAGGCGGGACGCGCAGGTCAAGGTGCGCGGCTTCCGCATAGAGCTCTCGGAGGTGGAGGAGATCGTCCGCAAGTTCCCGGGCATCAAGGACGCCACTGTGGTAGCCTACGACGACCCGGGAGGCGGGAAATATCTCGCGGCCTACGTGGTCTCGGACGAGCCGGTGGACGTCGGGGCGCTGGGCGAGTTTATCATGACCGAAAAGCCCCCCTACATGGTGCCGGCGGTGACGATGCAGATAGACAGGATACCGCTCAACCAGAACCACAAGGTCAACAAGCGCGCCCTGCCCGTGCCGAAGCGCACCTTTGAGGACAGCGTGCCGCCGCAGAATGATACGCAAAAGCGCATCTTCGACATCGTCGCCGAGGTCATAGGCACGGACAGCTTCGGCATCAACACGAATATCTACCTCGCGGGCCTGACCTCAGTCGGGGCCGTGCGGCTGAACGTGCTGCTGTCCAAGGCCTTCGACAGGACGGTGCAGACGAAGGATCTGAAGGAAAACGACACGGTGGAGAAGCTCGAGGCCTTCCTCACTGCCGGCGCGGAGGAGGAACAGTTCGAGAACTTCGCGGACTACGGCCTGACGAAGAACCAGGAGGGCATCTTCATAGACTCCACTGCGAACGCGGGCAGCACGGTTTACAACATACCCATCCTGCTGGAGCTCGGAGGGAATATCGAGCTGGACAGGCTGCGCAATGCGCTGGCTGAGGCGGTAAACGCGCACCCGTATATAAAGACACGGCTCTTCATGGACAAGGACGGCGGCATCCGCCAGAAGCGGCTCGACGACGAGGCCTTCACGCCGCTGGACGTGGAGTACCTGCGCGCGGGCAGCATAGACGAGCTCAAGGCCGGGCTCGTGCAGCCGTACGAGCTGCTCGGCGGGCGGCTTTTCAGGATAAAGCTCATTGAGGCGGACAAGAACTACCTCTTTATAGACATGCACCACATCATCTGCGACGGCACCTCGCTGCTCATCTTCTTCGAGGACGTGTCGCGCGCCTACGCGGGCGAGCGGCCCGAGCGCGAGCGGTACAGCGCATTTGAGGCGGTGCTGGCAGAGGAAAAGAACCGCGCCGGGGACTACTATGAGCGTGCGAAGGATTACTACGCGCGCCTGCTCGCGGACGCGGACATGGACTGCCTGCCCGCCGGCGACCTGCGCGAGGGCCCGAAAGCGGGCTCGGCGGATATGGAATACTACGGCGAATACGCCACAGCGGAGGACGTGAAGCACTTCTGCGAGGCGAACAAGCTGAGCCTGAACGGCTTTTTCACGGCGGCTTTCGGCCTGACGCTCTCTAAGTTCTGCCGCAAAGAGAAGGCCGTGTTCACGACCATCTACAACGGCAGGAGCGACTCGCGCCTGAGCCGCAGCATGGCCATGCTCGTGAAGACCTACCCCGTGGTGTGCAGCCTGACGAAGGCCGACGGCGGCAGGACGGTTACGGAGTACGTCGCCGCTACGGGCGCGCAGATGATAGAGAGCATGGGCAGCGACATCTACTCCTTCGGCGAGATCAGCCGGGGCTTCGGTCTGAAACCGGACGTCATGTTCGCCTACCAGGGCGAGGACTTTGACTTCAACGAGCTGTGCGGCGAGCCGGTGCGGCAGATAACGCTCGGCCTCGACCAGGTCAAGGCCCCGCTGAACCTGAACGTCTTCCTCCAGGGCGGCAGGATACGCTGGTTCTGCGAGTACCGCAGCGACCGTTTCAGCCGCAGGTATATCGAGAGCTTCCTCGACGCCTGCGACATGGCCGTGTCGGAGCTGCTCGTGAAGGAGACGCTGCGCGAGGTCTCCGTTCTCTCCGACCGGGCCGCGCGGCGCATGGAGCGCTATAACGACACCGAGGGGCTGGTGGAGCCGCTCGCCGCGCCGCAGCTGCTCGAGCGCCAGGTGCGCCTGCATCCGGACAAGCTCGCCGTGGTCTCGGCGGGGCAGAGCCTCAGCTTCAGCCAGCTCAACGAGCGCGCGAACAAGATAGCCCACGGCCTCATCGCCAGGGGCGTCGGCCCCGAGGACATCGTGGGCCTGTACATGGACAGGTGCGTGGACGTCTACGCCATACGCCAGGGCATAATGAAGTCCGGCGGGGCCTTCCTGTCAACGGAGCCGGCCTACCCCGACGAGCGCATCGCCTATATCTTCAGCAACTCCGGGGCGAAGTACGTCATAACGACGCGCGCGCTGTACGAGGGCCGCAGGGCGCTCTTCGACGGGCTGGGCGTCGGCCTGCTGCTGCTCGAGGAGCTGTACGAGGGCGCGGACGCCTCCGACCCGGGCATCGCGCCTGCGCCGGATTCGCTGGCCTACTGCATCTACACCTCCGGCTCCACGGGCCGGCCCAAGGGCGTGATGATAGAGCACCGCAACCTCATGAACCTGCTGCAATACCACGACAAGAACGTGCTGGCCCACGACTATGTGGACAACACCGGCGTCTTCCTCGGCCTTGCCGCCATCACCTTCGACGTCTCGGTCATCGAGGAGATGATGCCAATCTACCACGGCCAGAGCGTGGCCCTGGCTACGGAGGAGGAGATACACAACCCCATCCTGCTCGCCAAAATGATGCGCGAGACGGGCGTGGACATGATGAAGTGCACGCCGAGCTATATGCAGACGATGCTGGACTTCCCGCAGTGCTGCGAGGCGATACGCGCCCTGCACGCCATCATCATAGGCGCGGAGCCCTTCCCGGCGCTGCTGTATCAGAAAATGCGCGACGCGGGCTTCGAGGGCACCATCTTCAACAGCTACGGCCCGACGGAGACCACGGTCACGGTCACGATAGACGAGCTCGACGGCGAGCACGTCACGATAGGCCGCCCGGCGGGGAACACCAAGGTCTATATGCTCGACAGCTACGACAACATCCTGCCGGAATACGCCCGGGGCGAGCTGACCATCCTGGGCGGCAGCGTGGGCCGCGGCTACGTCGGGCTGGAGGAGCAGACGCGGGAGAAGTTCATCAGCTACAGCGGGCTGAGGGCCTACCGCAGCGGCGACATCGCCTATTGGAACGGCGACGGCAAGATAGTCCACTGCGGCAGGAGCGATAACCAGATAAAACTGCGCGGCCTGCGCGTGGAGCTGGACGAGATAGAGAACGTCATGAACCGCTTCGAGGGCATAAAGCGCAGCGTGGTGCTGGTGAAGGGCGAGGGCAACGAGCAGTACCTGTGCGGCTACTACGTCTCGGAGTCGCCGGTGGACAGCCAGAGCCTGGGCGCGTTCATGGGCAAGACCCTGGCGGCGTATATGATACCCAGCGTGTTCGTGCACCTGAGCAGCCTGCCCATGACGAGCAACGGCAAGGTGGATAAACGCGCCCTGCCCGAGCCCGTCACGGAGACGAAGGCCCGCAGCGGCAGGGAGCCCTCGGGCGAGCTCGAGCGGCGGCTGTGCGGCATCTTCGCCATGGCCCTGGGCGTGGAGAAGGTCTATGCCGACGACGACTTCTTCGCCCTGGGCGGCACCTCGCTCTCGGCCTCGAAGGTGGCCATGAAGTGCATGACGGAGAATATAAACGCGGTGTACTCGGACGTGTTCGACTACTCCACGCCCGAGAAGCTCGCGGCCTTCATCGCGGGCAGGCAGGCCGTGGCCGAGGCGGAGCAGCCGAGGCCGTCCAAGACCGGCGTCACGTCCCGGACGGAGGCGAAGGACCCGCTGTGCGAGGTGCTCAAATACAACTGCCCGGACTATGTGGACGAGATAAGCCGCAAGGACATAGGCCATGTGCTGGTCTCGGGCGCTACGGGCTACCTGGGCATCCACGTCGTGCGCGAGCTGATGAAGGCCGGCTGCGAGCGCATCTACTGCCTGGTGCGCCGGGGCAGGAGCCAGACTCCCGAGTCGCGGCTCAAGATGATGTTCATGTACTACTTCGACGACACCTTCGACGCCGAGTTCGGCAGCCGGATCGTCGTGGTGGACGGCGATATAACGGACAAGAACCTGGGCGGCAAGCTCCGGGAATACGAGTTCGACACGGTCATAAACTGCGCGGCCTGCGTGAAGCACTTCGTGAAGGACGACCTGCTCGACAGGATAAACGTCCAGGGCGTTGAAAACCTCATCTCCATCTGCGAGGCTAGGCACAAGAAGCTCATCCAGATCTCGACGGTGAGCATAGCGGGCGAGTCCGTGGACGGGCACATCCCCGAGGACGTGAAGCTCAAGGAGAACATGCTCTACTTCGGCCAGGCGCTGGACAACAAGTATGCGGACACGAAGTTCCGGGCGGAGAAGGCGGTGCTCGAGGCGGTGTCGCGCGGTTTGAGGGGCAAGGTCATCCGCGTCGGCAACCTTATGAGCCGCGAGAGCGACGGCGAGTTCCAGATAAACTACTCGACGAACGGTTTTATGAAGCGCCTGCGCGCCTACGGCATCATCGGCTGCTTCCCGGTGAGCGGCATGGACACGCCCGCGGAGTTCTCGCCCATAGACTGCACGGCCCGGGCCGTCATAACCCTGGCGGGTACGCCGGACAAGTTCACCGTGTTCCACGCCTACAACTGCCACCACGTCCACATGGCGAACGTCCTGGCCGTCATGGCGGATTACGGCGTAAACATCCGCGTGGTGAAGGACGAGAAATTCCGCAGCAGCTTTGAGGCGCTGCTGGCCGACGAGAGCCGGAACATGGACATCTCGCCGCTCATAGCCTATCTGAACAGCGGCAAGGCCGACCGGACCTTCGTCGGCTCGGACAACAGCTTCACGGTCAAGGCGCTCTACCGCCTGGGCTTTGCCTGGCCTCTGACGGGCGAGCGGTATATAAGGCAGGCGGTGAACGCGCTCTATACCCTGGGCTTTTTCGGAGGCAGGGCGGATGAGTGAGGTGCTCGTCTGCTGCGCGGACGCGGCGGAGCTGGCGGACGAGGCGCTGTTCCGCCGTGTGCTCGCCGCGGCCCCGCCGGAGCGGCGGGAGCGTGCGGAGCGCTTCCGGTTCAGGAAGGACAAGCAGCTCTCGCTGGCGGCCTGGCTGCTGCTGGACACCATGCTCAGGCGGGAAGGCGTCCGCAGCTACAGCCTGGAATACGGCCCGCAGGGCAAGCCGGCCCTGGCCGGACGCGCCCGGCCGCAGTTCAACCTTTCCCACTCGGAAGAGCGCGTCATGTGCGCCGTGTCGGAAAGCGAAGTCGGCTGCGACGTTGAGCGCGTGCGGGACATAGAGCTCGGCATAGCCCGGCGCTTCTTCTACGCGGGCGAGTACAGCTATATAATGTCCGGGCCCGACGCGGCCGAGAGGCGCGAGCGCTTTTACAGGCTGTGGACGCTCAAGGAGAGCTATATGAAGGCCACGGGCCTGGGCATGTCCCTGCCCCTGGACGGCTTTGAGGTGACGATAGGCGAGGGCATAGGCCTGCGCCGCGCCGGCGAAGACAGGCGCTGGCACTTCGCCGAGTTCGACCTTGAGCCTGGCTACAAATACGCCGTCTGCGCCCTGAGCGCCGGCATCGCCCGGCCCGAGTTCATAAGCCTGCGCCGGGCCTGCGGGATGTGAATACGCAAAATAAAGAACAAAAGCGGACGCCTTATCGGCGTCCGCTTCTTCGTGTGGATGGCCTTTACAGGCCGCCCAGGTAGGCTTTTTTGACCTCGTCGCTCTCTGCCAGCTGCCTGCCGGTGCCGCTGAGGCTGATGCGCCCCGTCTCCATGACGTAGGCCCGCCCCGCCACCGAGAGCGCCATCTGCGCGTTCTGCTCCACTAATAATATAGTGGTGCCGCCCTCGTGCAGGCGGAGGATGATTTCAAATATCTGCTCCACCAGTATGGGCGCAAGGCCCATGGAGGGCTCGTCGAGCATGAGGAGCTTCGGGCGGCTCATGAGCGCCCGGCCTATCGCGAGCATCTGCTGTTCGCCGCCGGAGAGCGTGCCGGCGGTCTGCCTGCGCCGCTCCTTCAGCCGCGGGAACTGGTCGAAGACCTTCTCCAGCTCCTCCTCGGGCACGCCGCCGCGCCGGGTGAAGGCGCCCATCTCGAGGTTTTCCTGCACGCTCATCTGCAGGAAGATGCGCCGGCCCTCGGGCACCTGGGCCAGGCCCTTTTCGACTATCCTGTGCGGCGGCAGTTTGGCGATGTTCTCGCCGCAGAACTCTATGGAGCCCGTGCGCGTGTGGTTCAGGCCGGAAATTGTCTGCAGCGTGGTGGATTTGCCCGCGCCGTTCGCGCCGATGAGCGTCACGATCTCGCCCTCGTCCACATGGAAGGAGATGCCCTTTATCGCGTGGATGGCCCCGTAGTAGACGTTGATGTTTTCGACCTTGAGTATCTGTCCCACGCTCAGGCCTCCTTCCTGCGGCCGAGGTAAGCCTCGATGACCACGGGGTCGGACTGGATATCCGCCGGGGTGCCCTTGGCTATGACCTTGCCGAAGTTGAGTACGCAGATGCCCTCGCAGATGCCCATGACCAGGTTCATGTCGTGCTCGATGAGCAGGATGGCTATCTGGAAGGTGTCGCGTATTTTCATTATGTTCTCCATGAGCTCCGCCGTCTCTGAGGGGTTCATGCCTGCGGCGGGCTCGTCGAGCAGCAGCAGCGCGGGGTTGGTGCCGAGCGCGCGGACTATCTCCAGCCTGCGCTGGGCGCCGTAGGGCAGGGAACCGGCCTTCTTGTCCGCCATGTCCTGCATGTCGAAGAGGCTCAGCAGCTCCAGGGCCCGCTCGTGCGCTATGCGCTCCTGCTTCCAATATGACGGAAGACGCAGTATGCCGCCGAGCATGCCGTATTTTATCTGGTTGTGCAGGCCGAGCTTCACGTTGTCCTCGACGGAGAGATTGGAAAACAGGCGGATGTTCTGGAAGGTGCGCGCTACGCCGAGCTTGTTGACCTGTACGGTGCTCATGCCGTTCGTGTCCCTGCCGTCCACCATTATCGAGCCGCGCGTGGGCTGATAGACCTTTGTGAGCAGGTTGAAGACCGTGGTCTTGCCCGCGCCGTTCGGGCCGATGAGCCCGGCTATCTCCGTGCGGCCGATGACGAGGTTGAAGTCGTCCACGGCTTTCAGGCCGCCGAAGTCTATGCCGAGGTGCCGGGCCTCGAGCACGGGCAGCTTGTCGAGGTCGCGCTCGGGGATATAGGCGCCGCTGGGCATCGAGACCAGCGGGCTCTCGTTTTTGGATTTAACCTTGGCCACTTGCCGCGCCTCCTTTCGCCTTCCCGGAGAACATCGCCGGCAGCGGTGAAAACAGCTTTGCGAGCATGGACTTGAGCGCCGCGTTGTTCGTAGCCAGCATGACCAGGATGAGCACGACGGCGTAGACGAGCATGCGGTAGTCCTCAAAGCCCCTGAGCGCCTCGGGCAGGATGGTCAGCACCGTGGCGGCGAGGATGGAGCCCCAGATGTTGCCGAGCCCGCCAAGCACGACGAAGACCAGGATGAGTATCGAGGTGTTGAAGTTGAACTTCGACGCCGTGAGGTTGGAGTAGTTGAGGCCGTAGAGCGCGCCCGCCGCCCCGGCGAGGGCCGCCGAGGTGATGAAGGCCATGAGCTTGTATTTCGTGATGTTGATGCCCACGGACTCGGCCGCGATGCGGTTGTCGCGCAGGGCCATGATGGCGCGGCCAGAGCGGCTGCGCACGAGGTTGAGTACGACGACGAGGGTTATCATTATGAGCACAAAGCCCGCCGTGAAGCTGGCTATCGTCTCGGTGCCCGTCGCGCCCTGGGCGCCTTTTATGATGACCTTGCCCGTTTCGCTCAGGCCGAGGTCAGTGGCGCTTTTGGTGCCCGTGGCGTTGAAGATGATGTGCAGGCCGTTCTCGTCGCAGCCGACGAGAAGGCAGTTTATGAGCTCCTTTATGATCTCGCCGAAGGCTAGGGTGACGATGGCGAGGTAGTCGCCGCGCAGCCTGAGCACCGGCACGCCGACGATGAGGCCCGCAGCGGCGGCAAAGGCCGCGCCGACCACGAGCGCGACAGCCAGCCTGAGCGGCTCTGAGGGCAGTATGTTTTGCAGGCTCATCGCCGCGACGACGCCGGTGAAGGCGCCGACGCTCATGAAGCCGGCGTGGCCGAGGCTGAGTTCGCCCAGTATGCCGACCGTAAGGTTCAGCGAGACCGCCATGACGATGTAGCAGCAGATGGGCACGAGCTGCCCGGTGAAGGAGCGGGTGAGCGCGCCCTCGTTCATGAGCCCGTTCACTATGAGGAAGGCCGCGACCACGCCGAGATAGGTCGCGTAATCCGTTATCCTGGCCCTGCCGAGCCTGATTTTCCTGACTTTGTTCATCCTGGCCGCCTCAGACTTTCTCCGGCACATATTTGCCGAGCAGGCCCGCCGGGCGCACCAGCAGCGTGATGATGAGCACGGCGAAGACGATGGAGTTTGCAAGCTGGGTAGAGATGTAGGCCTTGGCCATGGATTCGATGATGCCGAGCAGTATCCCGCCGAGGAAGGCCCCGGGGATGCAGCCGATGCCGCCGAAGACCGCCGCGGTGAAGGCCTTGATGCCGGGCATGGAGCCGGTGGTGGGCATGAGCGAGGTGTTGAAGGAGCACAGCAGCACGCCGGCAATGGCGGCGAGCCCCGAGCCGATGGCGGAGGGGGCTGCTCTGGGCCGGAGCCCCGGCGCGGCGCGGGTGGGGGGGGGGGCCCGGGAGCCGATGGCGAAGGTGAGGCTGATGGTACGGTTGACGTTGATGCCCATGAGCTGGGCCGCGCCCTTGTCCTCGGAACAGGCGCGCATGGCCTTGCCGGTCTTGCTGCAGCTGGTGAAGGTGGTGAGCGCAGCCATGATGACGACGCACATGACGATGGTCAGCAGCGAGATATAGCTGATGCTCAGGCCGCCGAATTGGAGCGAGCCGGAGATGATGGGCGTGTAGGACTTTGGGCTCGCGCCCCAGAGCAGCTGAGCTGCGTTCTGGAGGAAGTAGCTCACGCCGATGGCGGTAATGAGCACGGCCAGCGAGGGCGCGGCGCGCAGCGGCTTGTAGGCCAGGCCCTCGATCACGACGCCGAGCACCGTGCAGACGACCATGGCGAGCAGCGCCCCGGCCCACCAGGGCAGGCCGAGCGAGCTCATGGCCAGCAGCGACACATAGCCGCCGACCATGATGACGTCGCCGTGGGCGAAGTTGAGCATCTTGGCGATGCCGTAGACCATGGTGTAGCCCAGGGCTATGATGGCGTAGACGCTGCCGAGACTGATGCCGCTTATCATATAGGATAGAAATTCCAAACAGGTTCCACCTCTTTTTCAGACGCGCACAGGCTGCCGGTAAGACCGACAGCCCTGCGCATGAACTGGGGGATGAGCTTACTCAGCGGAGACGTACACGCCGTCGTGAATGACGACAGCCATGGGCAGCTTGCTGACGGTGCCGTCGGTGCCCCAGGTGAGGCCGGTGCCGGTCAGGCCGTCGAAGCTCATGGTGGTGAACTGCTCGATCATCGCGGTGCAAATGTCCTCGGTGGCGGTCTCAGGCGTGCAGCCCGCGGCCTCTATCGCCTGTTTGAGGGCGTAGATGCAGTCGTAGCCGTCCGCAGCGAACTGGTTCGGGGTCTCGCCGAAACGCTCGTTGTACTCGGTGACAAAGTTCACAGTCAGGTCATCGGTGGCGTCCGCGGAGAAGGGGGTCAGCACCATGACGCCTTCGGCGAGGCTCATGTCGAAGTTTTCGAGAGTCAGGATGCCGTCCATGCCGTCCACTCCGAAGAAGGTCGGCGCATAACCCATGGCGTTGGCCTGGGAGAGGATCACAGAGGCGGGCTGGAAGTAGATGGGAAGGAACACTACGTCGGCGCCTGCGGACTGGGCCCCGGTCAGCTGGACGGAGAAGTCGGTGGCGGTGTCGGCGGTGAAGGTGCCCTCATAGACGACCTCGAGGCCCTGATTGGCGGCCTCGGCCACGAAGGTGTCGCGGATGCCCTGGGAGTATGCGTCATCGTTCCTGTAGATGACGGCGACCTTGCTGCCCGGCATGTTCGCGCCCATGTAGGTCGCGGAGCCCATGCCCTGGTTGGGGTCGGTGAAGCAGAGCTGGAACATGTTGTCCTTGCCCGTGACGACGTCCAGAGACGAGGCGGACGGTGTCAGCGCGAACACCCTGTCAGCATAGATCTGAGCGGAGACGGAGATGGCCGGACCGGTGGTGACGGGGCCGACAAGGATCTGCATGCCCCAGTCCATCAAATTGTTATAGGCGTTCATCGCGGTCTCGCTGTCGGAAACGTCGTCCTGGAAGCTGAACTCGACCTGGTAGCCGTTGATGCCGCCGGCGGCGTTGATCTCGTTTACCGCGATTTGCGCGCCGTTCATGACGGCGACGCCGTAGGTGGCGTTCTCACCGGTCAGAGGCCCAATGCCGCCGAACTTGAAGACGGCGGTCGTGTCGCCGCCGGATTCTTCCTCACCGCCGGCATCGGGCGCGTCGGTAGTTACGGCGTCGGTGGACGGGGCGTCGGTCGCAGCGTCGCCCGCGTCCTGCCCGCAGCCGGCCAGCAGGAAGCTGCACATGGCCAGTACCAGCACGAGACAGATGAATTTTTTCATTTCATTATCCTCCTAAATTATTCAATTTATATACAAAAAACCGGCCCCGACCGCCTGGTCGGAACCGGTTTAAGTATATACCTAAATCAGCATACCGTAAGCCAAGGTGGTCGTTCTGGGTTGTCGCCGGGTACAATAACGCCGGCGCATATAAGGCGTACAAGGCGTATGGCAACCAGACGCAGGGCAGCAAAAATGGACACCGCAAGAGCAGTGTCCAGGCATATAAGGCGTATATAATTGGCAGAATTCGCACAAGCGCAGGTATTTGCCGCGCGACGGCAGCCGCGGCCGGTTCGGGTATTGAAGCTGTTAAAGCTGCGTGCAAACATCGTTCGCGGCTCCTTTCTGCGGGATGTATGTAATCTAGCACGATGAATATTCACTGTCAAGAGCTCTGAATATATTTCCGCTATTTCAACATACCCGGGCAGAGAGCCGGAGCGGCGCTTTATCAATTCTTCACAAAATAATTGCCAAATTAAGTGCATATCGCCGAGCGCCGCTTCTTGTAAAGGCGGCGGGCCGGGTTTATAATGGGCGCAGAAAGGCGCGGAGGTAAGAGGCGGATGGGCTATCAGGAGATAAATTCCGAGACGATAAACGGTTGGTGCCGCGAGGGCTGGGAATGGGGCCGGCCGATCCCGCACGAGAGCTACGAGCGCGCGCTGCGCGGGGACTGGGAGGTCTTCCTCACGCCGACGAAGGCGGTGCCGCGCGAGTGGTTCGGCAGCCTGGACGGCAAGAGGCTGCTGGGCCTGGCCAGCGGCGGCGGGCAGCAGCTGCCCATTTTCACCGCGCTGGGCGCGCGCTGCACGCTGCTGGATTACTCACAGGAACAGTGCCGCAGCGAGCGCATGGTCGCCGAGCTCGGCATCAGCGTGTCGGTCGGGGTGTCGTGGAACAAGATCTTCGCCAAGTTCGGCAGCGACTACAAGAAGCCCGATGCCGTCACGGTGATAACGCGGGAGAACTACCGCGAGGTCGTATGGCAGGCCCCTGTGCGCGACCTGCTCTACGTAGGGCCCGCCACGGAGCGCAAGCTGCACTCCTCGGGCATCGACACGATAGGCCAGCTCGCGTGCGCCTCGGACGAGCTGTTGCGCAACAGGCTCGGCAAGATGGGGGTCGTGCTGCGCGGCTTCGCGCGCGGGCAGGACGCTACCGAGGTCAAGCCCTACGACCGGGACGCCGCCGACGTCATGCGCGAGATCAAGAGCTACGGCAACGGGCTCACGGCCCCCAGGGACATATGCGACCCGCAGTCCGCCAAGGCGTACGTCTGGATGCTCGCCGAGAGCGTCGCCCAGCGCATGCGCGAGGGCCGCGCCAGGGCCCGCACCGTGTCGGTCGGCGCAAGGGCCGCGGACGACCTCTGCACCCGATCGCGCCAGTGCAAGCTGCCGGTGGCCACCGACGTGACGCTCGAGGTAGCGCGCGCCGCTTGGGGCCTCCTACGCGAGCTTGAGCCGCTAGACGCGAGCCATCCCCTGCGCGGGATCCACGTGCGCGCCTCCGACCTCGAGCCTGCCGACGCCGACCTGCAGGCGTCGCTCTTCGACCCGCTTACCCGCCGCACCGAGATGCGCGAGCTCGACGCCTCCGTCGACGACCTGCGCCGTCGCTACGGCAACAAGTGCGTCGTATGGGGCGCGCAGCTCGTCGACGAAGGCGCGGCCAGCGTCGACGCCAAGGCCGACAACACCGTCCACCCCGTCAGCTTCTTCCACTCGTGAGGAGCTGCTAAATGCATGGAATCGAGAGCCGCAAGAAGACCTACGTGGAGGCCGTGGTGGACATCGACCCCGACGGCCGCCAGCGACCGCTGGCGATCTACTGGGGAGACGGACGATGCTTTGTCGTGGATCGCGTGCTCGAATCGAGGCGCGCGGCGAGCATGAAGGTCGGCGGCCACGGGATCCGCTATACCGTTGAGATCTGCGGAAGGACAAAGCACCTTTGGCATAGCGACGACGGCCGATGGTACGTAGAGGAGATCGTGCCCGGCAACGCCGGGGCACTCTAGCGCACCAGGTCGGACACCTCTACCTCCAAGGCCTCCGCGATGCGACACAGCTTGTTGAACGTCACGTTTATCTCGCCTGCCTCGAGCAGGCTGATGTAGGTCTGGTTGGTGCCGACCATCCGGCCCAGGCGTTCTTGGGATAGCCGCTGCTCCACCCGCTCGACGCGGACGGCATTCCCAAGTCGCTTCCTTCGCTTGTTAAGCTCTACGTCATC
>OGQA01000678.1_pt1 | contig 17137 bp, 15 predicted proteins | sample 1553011 | NCBI WGS metagenome assembly OGQA01 (sample SAMEA2580256, study PRJEB22360) | human gut metagenome | biome: human gut; feature: human-associated habitat; material: faeces | place: Denmark | collected 2008/2010 | reverse complement strand
CCGCGTCGTAGAGCGTGACGGCGTCTTCCGGCGAAACCAGCATATTGCGCATATAGCTCAAAATTTCTTCCGTCGCGATATCGATGGCCACGCCGCCTTCAATCGTTTGAAAATCCTCGGTGCTCACGCTGGGGCGCGTGAAGGAAACCACGCGCCGGGTTTTTTGAAAAATATAGGGGAATTCGCCCTCGGAAATGGTGTAATACTGGCCCTGCGCGCGCAACTGCGCCAGATGCGCGCGCAGTTCGCCGTCCATGGGAAAAAATGTGACGAGTTCATTGGAATACAGCGCCTGGCCGCACAGCAAAATGCGCACGCGCACGACGCCGGAAGTGCTTTCCAGCGTTTGGGTGAAAGCGGAAATGTCCTTGGCGTCCTGGATTTGCTCGGCCAGCGGATACGCCTCGCCCGAAGCCGTTCGGGAAATCGCGTCTTTCACCAAATCCTGGCTCAAAATCAGCTCCGTCAGCCGCAGGCATTCCTGCATCCGCTTGGCAATGGAAGCGGCCGTAAAATGCGCCAGCTGGGCGCGGGCGTCCATCGCCTGGGTGGAAATGGTGCGGTAGCTAAAGGCGCCAATGCAGCCGGAAACCAGCGCCACCGTGACCAGCACCACCAAAAACGTCATCACGATCAGGCGCTTTTTCACCGGCAAGCGCTCCAGCCAGCCGCCATCCCTACGCATTGCGCCCACCCCCGCCGGAAAGGCTCGCCGGGGAAACGCCCACCTCGCGCTTGAATAGCTTGGAAAAATAGGCGACATCCGGCAGCCCGACCAAATTGGCGGCCTCCTGCACCGTGCGCCCGCTGGAAAGCAGCAGCCGGGCCGCTTCCATGCGCAATTGCGTGGCGTATTGCTTGATGGAGCAATCCAGGCTCTGCCGGAACAGATAGCTCAAATGCGAGGCGGAAACAAACGCGGCCCGGGCAATTTCCGGAACGGATACCGGCTGGGCAAAATTTTCCATGATATAGTGGATGGCCCGGCTCACGGGAAACCCCACCGCCTTTTCCAGCATTTCCCTGGCGCAACGGACGGCGCGGCGCGAAAATTCCGCCGAAGCGGCGGCAAAGTCCGCGCACAATTCCAGGCCCTCCATTTCCAGGCCCTCCATCTGCGCCGCGATGCCCTGCATGCCCTGCAACACCTCTTCCCGCCCTGCCTCGGGCAGGGAAGCGAGCCGCTCCAGATAGCGTTGCACCACCGAGCCAATCAGCGGAAACAGCCGCTTTTCGCGCAGCGCGCGGATCTCCTCTACAGTGCGCGAAAGCAGCGCGCCGCACGCCGCGGAAGGATCCGCGTAACGCTGCAAGCCGCGCAGCGGCCGCATATAGGCCCGCTGCGTGCAACGATCCGCCTGCCTGTACGCCTCTGGCAGCGCCTCTATGGAGGAAACGGGGCTGGACAGGCACAGCGCGTAGCCGCCCCCCGCGCGGTTGAGCGCGTCCACCAGGCTTTGAAAGGGAAGGAGTTCGCCGTGCCCGGCAAAGACGAGCAACGTCCGCTCCGGCGATTCTTCCTCCAAAATCGCCCATTTGTAAAAGGCGCGCACCGTGCCCGCCACCTGCTGGCTCGTGAGGCGCAACCCATCCGCCGCCAGCAGCAGCACGGCAACCCAATAGCAGGCGGCGTTTTCCAGCAGGGCTGGGGCCTTCGCGCCAGGGCGCAAAAGCTCGCGCACCGAAACATAGCGCCGGGGGATGCGAAACGATTCCGCAACGGCGCGGATGCGCTCCGCAAGCTCCTGCGCCATCACCGGCTTTTCGAGATAATCCACCGCGTGGTAGCGGATGGCAGCCATACGCCGCTCACTGTGGAGCCAGACATTCTCGCGCTTGCCGCCCAAGCGCCGCATTGGATTCTGGCCATCAGCAAGGACGATCGAAACCCCGCCGTAAAGACCGCCGTTTGGAGACTGCCGGACGGCGCGCCTGCGCCGGAGCATCTGGTCTCCTTTAATTCCGTAATGCCCGGCGGGCTGGATGCGTTGATCGACACGATCGGAGACTGCTTTCCTGCCGGCGTTCCCGCGGGCGGCACGCTGCTCACCAACGCCCGGCAGGCCGAAGCCATCCGCCGTGCGCTCGAGAGCGTCCGTGCGGCGCGCGAGGCGCTCACCGCCGGGCTGACGCCCGACGTGGTGCTCACCGAGGCCGAGGGTGCGCTTGACGCGCTCGGCGAGCTGACCGGCCGCACGGCGCGCGAGGACATGGTGACGCGCATTTTTGAACGCTTCTGCGTCGGAAAGTAAACGGAAAGCATTGTTTACAGAAAATGATTGATATTATCTTAACGTTCTGCTACAATACTGCCATTCTAAGGAAGAATCGACTCTATTCCCCAAAAGGGGCCGTTTGTCTGCGGCCCGGAAAGGAACGCCATGCGTGACTATATTATCATGACCGACAGCTGCTGCGACCTGAATCAGCAGGAGGTCGACGAGCTCGGGCTTACCGTTCTGCCGCTTTCCTTTACGATCAACGGCAAAACCTATCTCAACACGCCCGACCATGCCGAGATGTCCCCCGAGGAATTTTTCGCAAAGATCGCTGCGGGCGAGAACAGCACTACCGCCGCCGCCAATGTCGGTCAGTTCGACGAGGCGATGCGCAGGGCGCTCGACGCGGGCAAGGATATCCTGTGCATCTGCTTCTCCGGCGCACTGTCCACCACCTACCAGTCCGCCTGCATTGCGGCGGAGGACCTGAAAAGCGAGTACCCCGACGCGAAGATCGTTGTCATCGACTCCCTCTCCGCCTCGCGCGGACAGGGAATGCTGCTCTACCGCACGGTGCAGGAGCGCCGGAGGAGCAGCCCCGACATCGAGACGCTGGCGGCATATGTGAGGAGCATCCTCCAGACCCAATGCCACTGGTTCATCGTGGACGATCTCAACCACCTCAAGCGCGGCGGCCGCGTGAGCGCCACGGCGGCCTTCGTCGGCACGATGCTGGGCATCAAGCCCGTCATGCACACCGACAGCGAGGGCAGGCTCATTCCCATGAGCAAGGCGCGCGGCACCAAGGCTGCGCTCAAGGCGCTGGTCGACAAGGTGGAGGAGCTGGGCGTCGAGCCGGACAAGAACCAGCCCTTGTTCATCTGCCACGCCAACTGCCCCGACTCCGTGGCGTATGTCAAGGAGCTGCTGGAGGAGCGCTTCGGCGTGACGGACGTCCGCGCGGACTTCATCGGCCCTGTGATCGGCGCGCACACCGGCTGCGGCACGCTGGGGCTGTTCTTCGTGGGGACGCAGCGATGAAGTGGCTGGAGCTGCATATCGACACCGCCCGCGCCGGTCTGGAGCCGGTCAGCGAGCTGCTGCGTGAGCAGGGCGTCGAGGGCCTTGTCATCGACGACGAGGCGGACTTCAAGGATTTTCTCGAAAACAACCACCAGTATTGGGACTATGTGGACGATGAGCTGCTGGCGGAGAAGCACGGCAAATGCCGCGTGACCTTCTACCTCGAAGAAAGCGAGAGCGGTTTTTCCACGCTGGCGCAGGTGCGCATCGCGCTCTCGGCGCTCAAGAAGCAGCATCCCGAATACGCGCCGCTGCTCCTCACGATGGAAAACGTGGAGGACGCCGACTGGGAGAACAACTGGAAGCAGTTCTATAAGCCCATGGAGATCGGCGAGCGCCTGCTGGTCATTCCCGAGTGGGAGCAGGCGAAGCCGACGGAGCGCGTGAAGCTCATCCTGAATCCCGGGCTGACCTTCGGCACGGGCAGCCACGCGACCACACGCCTGTGCCTTCAGGCGCTCGAAAAGCACATCCGCGGCGGCGAAAAGGTGCTCGACCTCGGCTGCGGCAGCGGCATCCTCTCCATCGCGGCGCTGCTGCTGGGCGCGCGGGACGCCTTCGCCTGCGACATCGATGACAAGTGCGTGGGCGTCGCCTACGAGAATGCCGCGCTCAACGGCATCGGACGGGAGCACTACACCGTCCGCGCGGGCGACGTGCTCAGCGACAAAAGGCTCGCGCGCGAGTTCGGCGGAGACTATGACATCGTCGTGGCGAACATCGTGGCGGACGTCATCATCGCGCTCGCACCGCAGGTGCGGCCGCTGCTGAAAAAGGGCGGGCTGTTCCTCTGCTCGGGCATCATCGACGACCGCGCGGTCGAGGTCGCGGACGCGCTGCGTCTTGCGGGCTGGGCGATCATGGAGGCCCGCGAGAGCGAGGGCTGGTTCTCATATTTGTGCAAATAACAGCATAGCAAAAGGGGAGCGTTCTCTGCCATAGAGAACGCTCCCCGTGTTTGGTGCCGTATCGCGTGCAATTTATTTCCTGATTTTTTGCAGCATCCTTGTAAATTCCTCCGGCAGGGGACAGGAAAGCTCCACGACCTCGTGCGTGCGCGGATGGAGAAAGCGCAGGCCGACCGCGTGCAGGCATTGCCCCGTCAGGCCGGGGACCTCCTTCTTTGCACCGTATACCGTGTCGCCGAGAATGGGATGCCCGATGTAGGCCATGTGGACGCGGATCTGGTGCGTGCGTCCCGTTTCGAGCCGGCAGCGGACGTGGGTATAGCCCGGATAGCGGGCGATGACCTCCCAATGCGTGACCGCCTCGCGCCCGTCGGCGACCACCGCCATGCGCTTGCGGTCGGTCGGATGGCGCGCGATGGGCGCGTTCACCGTGCCGCGGTCCTCGCGCAGAGCGCCCACAACGATGCACTCGTAGGTGCGCGCGAGCGTGTGGTCGGCGAGCTGCGCGGAGAGGTACTGGTGCGCCGCGTCGTTCTTCGCCGCGATGATGAGACCGCTCGTGTCGCGGTCGATGCGGTGGACGATGCCCGGGCGCAGCGCGCCGCCGACGCCCGAGAGCGTTCCTGCGCAATGGTACAGCAGCGCGTTGACGAGCGTGCCGTCCGGGTGTCCCGGCGCGGGGTGGACGACCATGCCGCTGGGCTTGTTGACCACGATCACGTCCGCGTCCTCGTATACCACGTCGAGCGGAATGTCCTGCGGCACGGCCTCGACCGGCGCCGGCTCGGGCAGCGTCACGGCGACGTCCTCGCCGCCCGCGAGCTTATAGCTTTTGCTGACGGCTCTCCCGTTCACCGCGACCTCGCCGCTCTCGATGAGCCGCGTCGCCTGCGAGCGGGTCAAGCCGTCAAGGCTCGACGCAAGAAATGCGTCGAGCCTTTGATTTTTGCTTTCTTCACTTGCCCTGAGCCGGATCGGTTCCATGGTCCTTCTCCCAATTCTTCGCGTCGGTGTTCGGGTAGATCCAAATGTAGTAAACGAGTGCCGCGATGGTGCCGCAGACCACAAAGCAGTCCGCAACGTTGAAAACTGGAAACTCGATGAACGTGCAGTCGAGCATATCCACCACATAGCCGAGGCGGACGCGGTCAATGAGATTTCCCACGCCGCCGCCGATCACGGCGGTCAGCGACCACACGCCGAGCGGGTGCCGCACGATCCGCGCGAGCAGCCATGCGAGCGCGAGCATCCCCACGCCCGTCACGCCGATGAGCAGCCAGCGCTCGCCGGAAAAGCTCGACCATGCCGCACCGAAATTGCGCACATAGTGCAGCCGCAGCAGCTGTGGGAGAAAGGGCTTGCTCTCGCCCACGGCGAAATGGGTCACGATATAGGCCTTCACCCACTGGTCCAGCGCGACGATGGCCGCGATAGCCAAAGGGCAGAGCCACAGCGAACGCTTCTTCACGGCTGCGGCACCTCGCTGTCGTCATTGGGATAGACGAGCACCCACTCCGCGTCCGCGGGGGCAAGTGCGAGCGTTTCCGCCTGCGCCTGCCTCATGCCGAGGCCCTCCGGCAGGTCGCGCAGCGCGGCGATAGGGGCATAGTAAAAGCCCGCGTCGTCGGCTCTCACGCCGCCGCTTTCCGTCACATAGTCCGTCGCGCCCGCGCCGTACAGCTCAAACATCGGCAGGCCGTAGTCGGCTGCCAGAAATTTTCCCTCTCTTCCGCTCTCGCCGATGGGAGCGGTCTCGCAGTAGTATTCTGCCTCTGGGCTGCCGTTTTCCAAGTCAGCGGGTGCGTTTGCGGTCTTGAACCCGTCCGCCGCCGCGCCGCCAAGCTGGCGGTCATAATACGGGCTGGACTGCACCGTTTCACAGCGCTGCTCGGGATATTCCACCTCGGCGTCCGTATCGGGCAGCGGATCGCTGGGCGGCGCCGCCATCGAAAACATCGCCTGATCCTCCTGTGCGGCAGGCGCGGCAGGTGCAGCGTCGTTTGCTTCCTGCTTCATCGCCGTTCGCGGGATCGTTACCGCCGCCGCGAGTGCGACGATCGCCGCGCAGGCCGCCATCGGCATCCACCGCCGCCATGCGCTCCGCTTTTTTGTTTGCGGCTTTTTCGCCGCCTTTTCTGCGCGCACCGCCGCCATCACGCCCTCCGTGAAGCCTGCGGGCACGTCCTCGTCCTCCAGCTCGCCGAGGGCGGCGTGCAGGGCCGTCAGCTCGCCGAGCAGCCTTCTGCATTTCTCGCATTCGCTCACATGAGCGAGCACCTCCGCACGCTCCTCCTCCGTCAGCTCTCCGTCAACAAAGGCCGAGAGCAGCGGCGCAAATTCTTCACATTCCTTCATATTGCGTTCCTCTCCCCTCCGACAGTCTGATTACATTCTGTAACCTTTGACGCTGGCTTTTCAAAAAAGTTCCCATCTGCCGCCAAATAATTTCGCAGCAGCAGCCGCGCGCGGTTGATGCGTCTCTTCACCGTGCCGAGCTCCAGCTCCGTGACCTCGCAGATCTCCGCATAGCTGAGCTGGTGCAGCTCGCGCAGCACGAGCACGCGTCGGTAATCCTCCGGCAGCGCGGCAAGCCCCTCGCGCACCAGCCGCTGCGTCTCCCGGCCCTCGACGTGCTCCTCCGGCGTGGGCGCACGGTCGCGCACCTCAAGGTGTACGTCCTCGTCGTCGAGCGATATGCCGTCCACCGTGCGCTTGTTGCGCCGCAGCAGGTCAATGCAGGCGTTGCTCGCCAGACGGTAGAGCCATGTGGACAGCGCCGCATCCTCGCGGAAGCCCTCCAGTCCGCGCCAAAGGGCGAGGAAGGTATCTTGCGCGGCCTCCGCCGCGTCCTCGCTGCTGCCGCACATACGCAGGCAAAGGTTGTATATTTTCTTCTCATGCAGCCGGACGAGCTGTTCAAAGGCTGCCTCGTCGCCGCCCCGCGCGGCTTGGATCAGTTCACTTTCGTTCATGTCCGCTCCGTGTGTTCAGTCGCTCAGATCGCGCTTGATGCCCGCCGTGACGCGGTAAAGATCCTCAAGCGTCTCCATATGGTTGATCTGGTCTTTATAGTAGTTGGCGTATTTCACGCCCTTGAGATACCAGCAGTAGTGCCGCCGCGCCTCGAGCAGCGCGACCTTTTCATTGCGGAATTCCGCGCTGCGCTCGATCTGGCGTACCAGCGCGTCGCAGCGCTCGGCAAGCGGCGGCAGCGGCGGGATCGGCTCGCCCGCGAGCGCGGCTCTGCACTGCTGAAAGAGCCACGGATTGCCGAAGCAGCCGCGCCCGATCATCACCGCGTCCGCACCGGTGAGCTTCAAGGCTTTTATCGCATTTTCCGGGGTAAAAACATCGCCGTTGGCGATAACGGGGATCTTCACCGCTTCCTTGACCGCGCGGATGGTCGACCAGTCTGCCTGTCCGCCGTACATCTGCACGCGGGTGCGCCCGTGGACGGTGATCGCCGCGACGCCGACGCTCTCGAGCAACACGGCCAGCTCCGGCGCGTTGATGCTGCCCTTGTCCCAGCCGCGGCGCATCTTCACCGTGACCGGAACATTTACCGCCCTGACCACCGCCTCGGCGATGCGCGCCGCCTTTTCAGGGTCGCGCATCAGCGCCGAGCCGTCGCCGTTGTTGACGACCTTGCCGACCGGGCAGCCCATGTTGATGTCCAGAATGTCCGCGCCGCTCGCCTCAATAGCGATCTGCGCGGCCTCGGCCATGCAGACTGGGTCGCTGCCGAAGATCTGGGCCTGCATCGGATGCTCGCCCGGAAAGGGCGCGAGCAGTGTGCGGCTCTTTTTATCCTGATAGCACAGCGCCTTCGAGCTCACGAGCTCCGTGCACGTCAGCCCCGCGCCGAGGGACGCGCACAGCTCGCGGAACGCCGCGTCGGTCACGCCCGCCATCGGCGCGAGCGCGAGCTGCGAGTTGATCTCCACTGTACCGATGCGCATGGACGTTCCCTCCTTCTCCATGTTTCATAGAAGAAAATTATACCACAGCTTTCCCAAAAGCGGAAGTCCTTATTTTTGCGCGGCAAAACGCAGCAAAAAAGGGCGGCTCCGAAGAGCCGCCCCGGTATGTCGTATGCTGTTTTGCTCAGGCTGCGTCGCGGCTCTCGCCGGAATAGCTGCTGCCGTAGTAGCCGTTGCCGAAGAAGCTATTGAAGAAATCCCAGGGATTGTAGTAATAGCCGCCGTTGCTGCCGCCCTGCTGTTGCTGCTGGCTGTTGTCCTGCGCGGTCTCCTGCGTCTGCGGGACGGCGTCGAAGGTCAACTCGACCTCCTTCGTTCCACCCGCGCGATAGATGGTCAGCGTCACGGTATCGCCCGCGCGGTAAGACTTCTTCGCGGCGTTCAGGTCGTTCATGTCGCTGATCGCCGTGTCGCCGATCTTGGTGATGACGTCACCCATCTGAAGGCCAGCCTTTTCCGCGGCGCTGCCCGGCTCGACCGAGCAGACGAACACGCCCTGCGTGACATCGTAGCGGTACTGCTGCGCCATCTGTGCGGTCATGTTCTGCGGTGTGATGCCAATGTAAGGCTTGTTGGTCACATAGCCGTCGGTCATAATGTCCTTGACCATGGCGAGCACATCGTCGATGGGGATGGCGAAGCCGATGCCCTCAACGGTGGTGTTGGAGTAGCTCGAATACTTCGCGGACACGATGCCGATGACCTCGCCGTAGCTGTTGAACAGCGGGCCGCCGGAGTTGCCGGGGTTGATGGAGCAATCGACCTGGATCATGTTGAAGGGCTTGCCGTCCACATTGATCGCGCGGTTCACGCAGGAGACGATGCCCTGCGACATCGAGAAGGTCAGCTCGCCGAGCGGGTTGCCGACCGCGGCGACCGTCTCGCCGATCTGCACGCTGCCGGACTTTCCGATCACGACCGGCTGGAAATTCGTGCCCTCGACCTTGATGACAGCGATGTCGTAATCCTCGTCGCCGCCGATGACGGCGGCATCATAGGTCGTGCCGTCGTAGGCCGTGACCTTGACGGTGCTCGCACCCTCGATGACGTGATAGTTGGTGAGGATGTAGCCGTCCTTGGTGATGAAAAAGCCGCTGCCGCTGGCGGCGGACTCTGTCGTGCGGCCGAAGACATTCGTTGTGGTGGACACGTTGATGCTCACGACGCTGTTGACGTTGGCGGCGTAGACCTCCGGCATGGTGAGCTGCTGCTTGCCGTCCACCTTGACCTGCCGGACCTCGGCGACCTGACGGTCGGAGACCTCGATCTGCGTCGAGCCGTGCGCGGAGGTAATGGCGTGCGTGATGCCCGCGCCCGCCGCGCCGCCGATGAGCGCGCAGGCGAGCGCCAGCGCGGCGATCTTCAGCCCCAGCCGATTCTTCTTCGGCTTCTTTTCCTCCCAGGGGTCTGCCTTTGCCGCGGTGTTCGGCACCTCGGTGTAGTCCACGTCGCGGACATTCTCCACCTTGTCGCCTTTGCGGTAGCTGTAATGGTACAGGTTGTTTTCGTCTTCGTAATACATAGATAAGCCTCCTTGCCGTGAAGCGTTTATTTTTCTTTTGATGCTACCGATGATACCCCCTGTTTATGTCCATTTCGTGAAGCCGGAACGAATTTTTTTGAACTTTTTTTGAATAGGCCATAAAGAAATCCTGAAGAATGGCCGAATTGGAAAAAATAGCTTGCGCGGGACATTCGGATATACTACAATAAAGCCGATTTCCCAATGCGAAAGGAGCGCTGCCATGCTGAAGATCGAAGGGCTGAAGCTCGCCCCGGGCGAGAGCGAGGCGTTATTATACGAACGCGCCGCGGCGGCGCTGCGTGTCAAAGCGCCCCTCCATACGCTGCACATTCTCCGCCGCAGCATCGACGCGCGCGACGGCGTGACGTTTATTTATACCGTTTCCGCCGCGCTCGAGAACGAGGAAAGAGTGCTGCGCCGCGCGAGAAACAAAAGCGTCAGCGTCTACGCGCCCGCCTTTTACGAGCTGCCGCCGATGATCGCCCCTCCCGCCGTGCGCCCCGTGGTGATCGGCGCGGGCCCGGCGGGACTGTTCGCGGCGCTGGTGCTCGCCCGCTGCGGCGCGCGGCCCATCCTGCTCGAGCGCGGCGAATGCGTCGAGCGGAGGCGGCGTGACGTCGAGCGCTTCTGGGCAACGGGCGAGCTGAACGAGCGCTCGAACGTCCAGTTCGGCGAGGGCGGCGCGGGCACGTTTTCCGACGGCAAGCTCAACACCGGCACGAAGGACGTCCGCCACCGCTATATTTTAGAGGAGTTCGCCGCGTTCGGCGCGAGCGAGGACATCCTCATCGACGCCAAGCCGCACATCGGCACCGACCGGCTCTACACCGTTTTGCAGAATCTGCGGCAGGAGCTGCTTTCCCTCGGCGCGGAGGTGCGCTTCGCGCATCAGGTCACCGGACTGGAGCGGAGGGACGGACGGCTCGCCGCGCTGCGGGTCATGTCTCCCGACGGAACGTATACGCTCCCCGCGGAGCACGCGGTGCTCGCGGTCGGCCACAGCGCGCGCGACACCTTCGCCATGCTGCGCGGCGCGGGCATCCCGATGGAGCCGAAGCCCTTTGCCGTGGGCGTGCGCATCGAGCACCGCCAGAGCGATATGGACGCGCAGCAGTATAAGCAGTACGCGGGCCACCCCTCGCTGCCGCCGACTTCGTATAAGCTCTCGGCCCACACGGCGGCGGGGCGCGGCGTGTTCTCGTTCTGCGTCTGCCCCGGCGGACAGGTCGTCGCCGCGGCAAGCGAAGCGGGCCGCGTGGTCACGAACGGCATGAGCGAGCTGGCGCGCGACGGCGAAAACATCAACGGCGGGCTGCTCGTCTCCGTCACGCCGGAGGACTTCGGCGGCACGGACGTGCTCGCGGGCGTCGCCTTTCAGCGACGGCTGGAGGAGGCCGCCTACGCCCTCGGCGGCGGGGGCTATGCCGCTCCCGCACAGACGGTCGGCGATTTCCTCGCGCACCGTCCGTCGATCGGGCCGGGGAGGGTCACACCGACCTACCGCCCCGCCGTGCGCTGGTGCGACCTGCACGATTGCTTGCCGCCGTTCGTCTGCGCGGCGCTGGAGGAGGCGCTGCCGCTGCTGGAGAAAAAGCTGCACGGCTTTGCCGCGCCCGACGCGGTGCTCACCGCGGTCGAGACGCGCTCCAGCTCCCCCGTGCGCATCGTGCGCGACAACACCTATCAAACCGCTCTGCGCGGGCTCTATCCCTGCGGCGAGGGCGCCGGCTACGCCGGCGGCATTCTCTCCGCCGCGGCGGACGGAATGCGCTGCGCGGAACAAATTATAAAGGAGATCACTCAGCATGGCTAAAAAGATCGGCGTCATCATCGACTTTCTCAACGACAAATACGAGCGTCAGCTCAACGCGGCGGCAGCCAAATACGGCTATGAGATCGAGTATTTCCCCTCGTCCGCTGAAGCGGTCGGCAGGGTGGACGACTGTGAGATCCTCTACGGGCACTGCTCGCAGAAGGTCATCCGCAGCGCGAAAAGCCTCAAGTGGTATTGCTGCTGCTGGGCGGGTGTGGACCACTTCTGCGACGAGAGCCTGTACCAGAATCCCGACTGTCGGCTCACCAACTCCTCCGGCGCCTACGGCACCACCATCTCCGAGCATCTCATCATGGTCTGCCTGATGCTGCTGCGCCGCCAGATGGAGTATACCGAGATCATCCGCGCGGGCGGCTGGGAAACGCTCCCCGGCGGTATCCGCTCGCTGCATGGCGCGCGCATCACTGTGCTCGGCACGGGCGACATCGGCACGGAGTTTGCCCGCCGCGCGCAGGCCTTCCATCCCGCGTGCATCACCGGCGTGCGCCGCACGGTCAGATCCTCCGACCCGGCGTTCACCTCCATCCATGCCATCGCGGAGCTGGACAGCGTCCTGCCCGAAACGGATATCCTTGTCATGGCGCTGCCCTCCACGGCGGAGACCGTGGGCATCCTCTCGCGCGAGCGCATCGCGCTGCTGCCCGACAGCGCCTTCGTCGTGAACGTCGGCCGCGGCACCGCCATCGACCAGGAGGCGCTCTGCGACGCGCTCAACGCCGGGCGGCTCGCCGGCGCGGCGCTCGACGTGGTTGTGCCTGAGCCGCTGCCCGCCGACCACCCGCTGCGCCGCGCGAAAAATCTGCTGCTCACGCCGCACGTCGCGGGCAACATGACGCTCGGCTACACCTGCGACAAGAGCGTGCAGATGTTCTGCGACGATCTGGAAAACTATGCCGCGGGCCGTCCGCTTGCGCATCTGGTCGACCGGAAGAGAGGCTATTAAAAATGGGTTTCTCCCTCAAGACGGTCCTGCTGCGGCTGGTGCAGGGCTTCATCATCGGCGCAGGCGGCATTCTGCCGGGCATCTCCGGCGGCGTGCTGTCGGTCATCTTCGGCATCTACCGGCCGGTGATGGAGGTGCTCGCCCACCCGCTCAACGGGCTGCGCCGCCATCTTTCCCTCCTGCTGCCGGTCGGCGCCGGTGCGATCCTCGGCTTCCTGTGCGGCGGCGGGCTGATCCTTGTGCTGTTCGACCGCTCGGAAAAGCTCGCGACCTGCCTGTTCATCGGCCTCATCCTCGGCACGCTCCCGAGCCTGTGGGCCGAGGCGGGCGCGCAGGGGCGCGGACGCGGCGCGTACCTTTCCTGCGCGGCCAGCTTTCTTGCCCTCTCCGCCGTTTTGCTCTACGCGCAGTACGGTGCGTTCTACACGATGCGCCCGGGCTTCCTCGGCTTTCTCTTCTGCGGCCTTCTCTGGGGGCTGAGCCTGATCGTGCCGGGCATGACATCCTCCTCCATCCTGATGGCGGTCGGGCTGTTTACGCCGATGGCGGAGGGCTTCGCAAGGCTCGACATGGCGGTGATCCTGCCGTGGCTGCTCGGTATGGCGCTCATCGTGCTGACGCTCGCGCGCGTGGTGAACTGGTGCTTCCGGGCGCACTACCCGCTTTTCTACCACGCCGTGTTCGGCATCGTGCTGGCCTCGACGGTCGTTATCATCCCGCTGCATTACGACGGCGCGCGCGACGCGCTTTTGTGCCTGCTTGCCGCCGCGCTCGGCGCGCTCGCAGCCTATCTCAGCGCGAAGCTACAGCCGAAGGAGGATGCATAAGAACATAAAAAGTCGGCAGGAACCGTATGGCTCCTGCCGAATTCCTTGTTATCCTCTCTTCCTCCTTCGGTACAGCCGCGCGAAGCGGCGCAGCAGCTCGTCATAGAGAAAGAGCAGCACCGCGCCGAGCGCAAAGGTCGCCGCGATGAGCCACGGGGCGGTCGCTGCCAGCTCCGCCGTCACCGCGTCGAGCCGGAACACAAAGACGAGCAGCGCGTACATCGCGCCGACGGCGAGGACGTACAGCCCGAGCTTCGTGAGAAAGCGCAGCGCGCGGCTGCCGATCGCGTCGAGACTCGGCTGCACGAGCGGGTAATAGCCCAGAAAGCAGAAGAGCAGCGCGGATTCCTTGTCCGGCCCCAGCAGCAGTCCCAGAATGGCGGTGGCGAAAAAGCAGCACCATTGATAGCTCACGCGGCACTCCTCGCGCACGGGCAGCAGGCAGGCGGATGCGAGCAGGGGACAGGCGTAGAGCGCCAGCGGCAGCACGCCGCCGAGGAACAGGAACAGCACCGCCAGCGCACCGAGCACGCTCGCAAGCGCCAGCTCCCTCGTCTGTTGTCTCATAGGACTCCTCCTTACGGAAAAGCGCCGCCTGCGGGCGGCGCTTTCGGTTTATTCGTGGTCGGGCGTTTCCGCGCCGTCACCGGCGGGAGCGTCCTGCGCAGGGGTCTCCTCCGCGGGCGTTTCCGCGTTCTTGCCGTTCTCCGCGTCGGATGCGGCGGACTCGTCCGGTGCTTCGCCGTCCAGCGGCGGCATCTCGATCTTCTCGCTCGTCATGGAAATGTGACGCGCGGGCGCTTCGATGGTGCTCGGCACGGAGGGACGGAAGTCGCTGTCGCTCCTGCGCGTGGAGGCGTAGGCGTCCTCCACCGTCGCGGGATCGCGGCCCTCGAGGATGGCGACCATCTCGCCGCCGGTGATCGTCTCTTTCTCCAAAAGATAGGCGACGACCTTGTGCATATCGTCAATATTCTCCTCGATGACCTTCACCGCGTCGGCGTAGCACTTCTCCAGAATTTCCTTGACGGCCTTATCCATCACGGCGGCGGTCTCCTGCGCACAGTCGAGACCGTAGCCGCCGTCGAGATACTGGCTGCGCACGGAGCCGAGCGCCATCATGCCGAACTCGTCGCTCATGCCGTACATGGCGACCATGTTGCGCGCGATGTTCGTGGCCTCCTGAATGTCCTGAGAGGCGCCGTTGGTCATCGTGTGCATGATGACCTCCTCGGCGGCACGGCCGCCCATGGAGACGGCGATCTTCGCCATCAGCTCGTCGCGGGTGCGCAGATTCGTCTTGTCCTCCTCGGGCATGAGGAGCGTGTAGCCGAGGCTCCCCTCGGTATGGGGCACAATGGTGATCTTCTGCACGGGCTCGGCGTTCTTCTGCCTGTAGGCGACCATCGCGTGGCCGACCTCGTGGTAGGCGACGAGCTTCTTTTCAAACTCGGTGAGCACGCTGTTCTTCTTCTCGCTGCCCGCGATGACGAACTCGAACGCGGCGAGCATATCCTCCTGCGTGACGAGCTTGCGGCCCTTGCGCACGGCGCGCAGAGCCGCCTCATTCACGATGTTGGCAAGGTCCGCGCCGACGCAGCCGGCGGTCGCGAGCGCGACCTTCTTGAGATCGACGTCCTCACCGAGCTTGATGTTGCGGGTGTGGACCTCAAGCGTGGCGATGCGGCCCGCGAGGTTCGGGCGGTCGATGGTAATGCGGCGGTCGAAGCGGCCCGGGCGCAGCAGTGCCTGATCGAGCACTTCGGGGCGGTTGGTGGCCGCGAGGACGATGATGCCCTTGCCGGGGTCGAAGCCGTCCATCTCGGCGAGCAGCTGGTTGAGCGTCTGCTCACGCTCGTCGTTGCCGCCGAAGCGCGTGTCGCGCGTCTTGCCGATGGCGTCGATCTCGTCGATGAAGATGATGCAGGGCGCTACCTTCGAGGCCTCGGCAAAGAGGTCGCGCACGCGGCTCGCGCCGACGCCCACGAACATCTCCACAAAGCCGGAGCCGGAGATGGAGAAGAACGGCACGTTCGCTTCACCCGCGACCGCCTTGGCGAGCAGCGTTTTGCCCGTGCCCGGAGGGCCGACGAGCAGCGCACCGCGCGGCAGCTTCGCGCCGATGTCGGTATACTTCTGAGGATTGTGCAGGAAGTCGATGATCTCGACGAGGGATTCCTTCGCCTCGTCCTGACCGGCGACGTCGGCAAAGGTGACGCCGGTGGATTTTTCCATGTAGACCTTCGCGTTGGACTTGCCGACGCTGCCGAGGCCGCCGAAGCCGCCGCCCCCGGTCTTTTTGCTGATGAAGCGCATCATCAGGATGAACGCGCCGACCATCAGCGCCATGGGCAGGACGTAGTTGAGCATGATGATCTCGAGATACGAGGTCTCCGCCTTGTAGGGCTTGCCGAACTCCACGCCGTTTTCATCCAGGAACGACCGCAGCTCGGGGTCGTTGATCTGCGTGGTGAAGAGCTGGAAGTCCCCTGAGTAGGTCTTGCCGTCCGCGTCGGTGTAGGTGAAGCCGTCCACAGGCGTGATGTTGAGCGTGCGGTCCGCGATCTCGACCTCCTTGACCTTGCCGTCGCGGACAAGGTCGAGAAATTCGTCGTAGCGGATCTCGCAGGTGCCCTCCGCCAGCTTCCTCGTGTCCATCGCCGAGAGGAGATAGTTGAAGCCGATGGTCAGCACCAGCGCCCAGATGAGCAGCGACAGCACGCCCCTGCGGCGGTCGTTGTTCTTGTTGCTTTTGTTTTTGTCGTTCTGATCCATGTATCTGCGTTCCTTTCCGCCTGCGGCCCTGCGCGGGCACAGGCGACAGCTTGCCAAGTTAATTATATGGTATTTTAGCATACCCCTCCTCGTTTCACAAGCGCCGCGGTATGAATTTTCGGTGAATTTTTGTCCGCTTCCCTCTTTATCTTATCCGCGTGTTGTGCTATAGTGTATTATGTATACGAATTTTGACCGGGAGGATCGGTTTATGTCAAAGGAATACGAAGAAAAGCGCGGGCCGCGCGGCGCGGACGAGCACGTTGGAAAGCGCTTCCCGCGTGAGCGGAAATCGGAGGAAAGGGTCCCCATGCGCGAGCGCGACGCCGGGGCGGATGGTCTCATCGAGGGACGCAACGCCGTGACCGAGGCGCTGCGCGCCGGCACGCCCATTGATAAGATCTTCATCGCCCGCGGCGAGACGGACAAAACGCTCGGGCACATCGCCTCCACCGCCCGCGCGGCGGGCGTGGTAGTGGTCGAGGCCGACCGCCGCAAGCTCGACTACATGAGCGCGACGAAGGCACACCAGGGCGTCATCGCCCTCGCCGCCGTGCGCGAGTACGCGAGCGTGGAGGACATCCTCTCCGCCGCCCGTGAGCGTGGGGAGGCCCCTCTGCTCGTGGTGTGTGACGAGATCAGCGACCCGCACAACCTCGGCGCCATCATCCGCACGGCGGAGTGCGCGGGCGCGCACGGCGTCATCATCCCCAAGCGCCGCAGCGCGGGCTTGACGAGCATCGTCGGCAAGACGAGCGCGGGCGCGGTGAGCTATCTGCCCGTCGCGCGCGTGCCGAACATTCCGGCGCTTTTGAAGGAGCTGCAGCAGCAGGGCGTGTGGATCTTCGGCACCGCCGCCGAGGGGACCACGAGCCTGTACGAGGCCGACCTCAAGGGCCCTGCCGCCATCGTCATCGGCAGCGAGGGCGACGGCATGGGCCGGCTTGTGCGCGAGGGCTGCGACTTCCTCGTCAGCATCCCGATGAAGGGCCGCATCTCCTCGCTCAACGCTTCCGCCGCCGCCGCCATTCTGCTCTACGAGG
>OGQA01000661.1_pt1 | contig 17349 bp, 16 predicted proteins | sample 1553011 | NCBI WGS metagenome assembly OGQA01 (sample SAMEA2580256, study PRJEB22360) | human gut metagenome | biome: human gut; feature: human-associated habitat; material: faeces | place: Denmark | collected 2008/2010 | reverse complement strand
CCGCTGGAGGCGCTTGCGCATGACATCAGACATCTCCACTTGCTTGAAAGAGGAATCCAATGCGCCGGCATGGGCGTTGATGAACTCCAGAACCTTCGGTTCTGCTAACACCTCAATGCGGAACTCCGAACTGTTCTAGGAATAGAGCGTGTGCATCATGCCGTCGGACAGTTCAGAGAGCTGCTTGCGTACCTGCTCCTGCTCTTTCGACAGCGACAAGGTTTGTGGAGTATCGCCTAACGGACGGGCATATCGTTGGTGCAGCCCCAGGTAATCACTGGGGCTCAATCGAAAAAACTGCCGTGCGTGTTTTGCTGCTGTTTCTTCTAGTCGTCTTGCGGCTCGCTGTTACCATCGTCTCCCTCATCGTTATTATCCCCTCCTGTCGGTAACATGGGCTGTGCATTGCGTCGTTCGCCTACAGGCATGCTGTATTTCTCTGCAAAGTAGGACGGGTCCACTTCGTAGCGGTCGGCAACCATGGTCTCGTATGCCACCTGCTGCTCTGGTGTGTAATCGACAGCATCATCCCATTTGAAGCGCATTCCCTTGATAGGGAAGCCGTGCTTTACCATGCGCGGGATAAGCTGGTTGTTCACGATGTCGCGCAGCATGGTGCAGTCGCTTTCCACCAGGTTCTCGAACACCTCCAGGTGTGTTTCCGATTGTGAGAGGCTGCTGCCGTCCTCGATGGTCATAGTCTGTCCGATGATGAGCTTTGACAGTTCCGAGTTGGCGCGATCGATGCGCTTGTCATAGACATTGAAGGCATCGCTCTTGCCGCTCTCCACAAACTCAATCTCCGTGTCCTGCCCAGCCACCATGTACTGGCTTGCTCCGGCACCCTTGAGCATCTGTTCAAGCCGTCCCATTTCCTTGGGGTCGCGTGAGGTAGTGCGTGCAATACGCATCGGCATACCAAAAATCTCGCCGAATGAATCCCAGAATGCCAACATGTTTTTCTTCGGAATGGTCTGCGTGGCAGCCTTCAGATACAGTCCGAGGTCGTCAGGCCGTCCAGCTTCAATGAGCCAGTCGGTGAAAGGTGCGGAGCGGTAGTCGATGCCCGTAGTCCAGTCCTGTCCGAGCTGTTGAATCACACGGCCGTATTCCGGAATGACATGCTTCCGTGGAATGAGCTTCACATCCGTATAGCAAGGACATCCGTCCCCATCGGTGGTGAGGTCGCCAAGTTCGATGAGCGAGTGTCCCCAAAGATTGGCAGCAAGCGCATATTCGAGCATTTGCTTGAACCAAGCCTGGTCGAAATAGTGGTGTGCCTCCTCGTTTTCATTACCATTTGCATCGACCAGTTTGAAGGACTTCGCCATGACGAATCCTACACGCTGGCGAACACAGCCCGATAGGTGAAGGTCAATATCCACATCGCGGTATATGTCGTAGAGCCGTTGGCGGTTCGGGCTATCGACATTGATGGCCATCTGCCAGGCAAGTCGCCAGTCGGCAATGTCCCTGCGTGTGAGCGCATCGGTGGTGCGTTGCAGTTCGATGACCATCTTCTTTATGCGCTTGCGGTCAGACGACTTCGCAAGGTTGAAGTCCCCATTTGGCGTGTGCAGTATATTTTGACTGCTACCTCCGAACATACCGCTGAAAAAGTTCTTTATATCCATAGCGTTACCAGTTATGTCGTAATTGTTTCTGTGAACCGAATATGAGCAGGTCGCCAGTCGGTGTGCCGTCCTCGTCGGTGGCGAGCGGCAGGTCAGGGATGATTTTCCCGGCTTGCACGCCTTCCAACCACTTGATGGCACGTTCGTAGCGTTCCTTGCGTATTTCGCTGCCCATCTTTTGGGGCATAGCGGCAATCATGTGATAGAGCGCAATGTCGGCGGCATACATTACCACCAAACGGTTGCGGTTTTCGCCTTCAGCCGAGAACACCGCTTCCGTGTCGTATTTTGGTCTGAGGTAGCCGGCAATCTCTTCGCAAGCCTCCAGTTCCGCATTGTCGCGTATATCCTGCGATGCCTGCGACACGACCTTCAGCGCATTTTCGCCTATGACCACTCTGTAGTCCTCTTCCGTGATAAACATAGTAAGCCTCCTTCCTAATGCGTCACATAAATGGCACGACGCTCGATGTCGGCAACCTTTACACCTTTACGGAAGCGGTGCTTGGCAACCAGTTCGCGGATGGTGCGTTTCGGTACGACCTTCAGCGAGCCGTTCATGTAAATCACATAATACTTCATGCCAAGCAGCTTTGAGAGCTTGTTGGCTTTCTTGATGGCACGCTTGCACTGCCATCCCCAGATAATGTCCTTTATTACTTGTATCATTGTTACCAAATGTTTTTGGCGGTCGGTCTTTTGCCGAACACCGGTTTGAAACTTTCCTGTCTTGTATTGCGCTGGAGTATCCATATAGCGCCTTCATCAGCGTCAGGCGCATCGTCATGCACACGGCTGCCACGCTCCAACGCCAACGTCTGTTCTATGCCCACCTGCATATCGGGGTCTTCCTTCTTGCGCTCGTTGTACCATACAAAGCCTCGTTCCCAGAGAGGACTGACCGCCTCGATACGCTGGATTTTGTCTGGCTTCTTTCGCTTGTCGGGCATGATGGGCAGCTGGTAGCCACGCAGCTCACCTTCCACGGCAAACTCGTCCAAAATCACATCCTGCATGAAGTTCGCTTCCATGAAGAACTGAATAGCCACCGTGTCGCGTGTACGCTCGTAGAGGTCATATAGCCATCGAACCATCTCGCTGACTGTTGCCTGGCGCACGAAACTGTCTATGAGATGCAGTTCCGTGCCAATCTTTCCCCAAACGCGGCTCGCCTTGTAGTCGTTCGAGGTTGTCGATTTGAACGACGGGTCGGTATAGCACACAATCATGTCGTACTTTTCGAGCTTTGGCAAACGCTTGTATCGAATCCAATCCGCACGGAAGATCGTACCATCCACGATAGGGTTGTGCATCATCTCCTTCTCCCAGGCACGATAGCCCACGAAGTCGCGGTAAGCCTGCGCCTCCTCTTTGGTCCATTTCTCTTTCCATACCGGTTCTCCGTTACGATCGACCGCTACGATTTTAGAAAGGAACACCCCCTTTGTACGTGAGAGATTGTAGAGCACAGAGTTCTTGCTGATGAGGTTGCCCACCATAATGAAGCGTCCACGGCCCACATCAAGCGCACCAAAGAGAGCCTCCTTCACCCAGTCGGTGAGGTCGTGTACGAGTTTGTCGTTCTTGCAAAGCTGATCGTCGTCAAGGTCATCAATGACGATGTAGTCAGGACGGGATTCACGGTCACGCAGACCACGAGGCGACTGTCCACGACCGCAGGCAAGGAACTTCACACCGCTCTTTGTCTTGAACTCGCCCTCCTGCCATCCGCCATCGTTCTTCTGCTGTCCGAAGTCGGCAATGAGACGTTGGTTGTATTCCAGTTCCGCTTGAATATCTCCAAGCAGTCGGTCGGCATTGTCCTCCGACTTCCCGACAACCACCATAAAGTTGATAAGCCGCTTCGGTTGGAACATCAACCAGAGCGGCGTGAATACATCAAGGTGGGTCGATTTGGCGTGACCGCGTGGCCACATGAATACAGCCTTCAAGTCGGGCGTGTTTCGGACCTTGCGTGCAGCTTCGTTGTGGAACGGAGCGTTGTGAATGGTGCGTATGACCTCGCCGGTCGTCTTGTCACGCAATTGCAGGAAGTGGGGAAAGTAATACTCGCAGAACGCTGCGTAGTTGTTGAGCAAGCGTTTGATACGCATGTCCCTTTCTACTGGCGTTTCACTTTTCAGGAGTGACGTGTCCGTAATGGCTTGCACTTGCCGGCATCGCTCTTTCCACTCCTCGTATGCCTTTTTCTTTTCCGCTGCTGTTGCCATAGGCTGCCTCCACTATTTTATGCCCATCTGTTCTGTGATGTACATGTCCTGGTACTTGTTGATTACACGCATCAGTTCGGGAGTCACCTCTGGGTCTGTCTGCGAGCGGTACTCCAGCCACTTGGAGAACGCCATGAACACCTCGATGGCATCCACCACATTAGCCTTCTTGTCGAGTTTCTCAATGACCGACGAGAGTTTAGCCAGCTTGTCGCCAAGCCCTGCAATGAGTGCAGGGTCGTCGGAACCATTCACTTGTGTAATGAGTGTGTCGATGGTGAGCAACAGTTTGTTCACCAGTTCAGGGCGTGTGATGTTCTTGGCGGCACGAGCCTCTTTCCACCCCTCGGCTGAGCACCATTTGGATATGGTGACGCGCGACACGTCCACCTTCTCCGCAATCTCCTGCTGCTCCATGCCCGAAAGATAGAGCGTGCGTGCCAGCGATTTCTTTTTTTCAATATCTGCCTTTGTCATGTTGATAAGGTTTTTGTTCACATCAGGGCATACCACGCCCCGATTCCTTCTGCAAAAGTGCCACGATTTCGGTGGCTCTCCAAAAAAGTGTGCAATGGTTTCATAGAAGTGTGCAACCATTGCACACTTTTTTGGCGGACAGACAATTACCTCGTAATATTGCACTGCGAATCGGGCAATGCAGCCCAGAAAACGACAATGATATGAGTAAAGGAAAACGCGTAAGAATAACCAACGATAGCCTGAACAGCTACGGCACAAGAGTGCTGACAGCTGGCATGAACGTGGAGCAGTATCAGCGCAACCCCGTCCTGCTGTATATGCACGAGCGTGGTAATGTGATAGGCTATGTGAAAGACCTGAAGGTGGAGGATGGTGAAGTGACCGGCGAATTGATGTTTGACGAAGCATCCGAACTATCCACACGCTGTAAGAAGCAGTATGAGTTCGGCAGTCTGAAGATGGTGAGCGCAGGGCTTGACATATTGGAGACAAGTGAGGACCCCGAACTGCTTGTGCAGGGTCAGACCAGTCCTACCGTCACCAAGAGCAAACTGTTTGAGGTTAGCTTGGTGGACATTGGAGCCAATGATGATGCCATCGTGCTGCAGAAGGACGGCAAGAAGATTACTCTCGGCAAGGACAGCGAGTGTCCCTTGCCAATGTTGAACAATAATAATCAAAAACAAATGGAACAGAAACAGTATGCCCTGAAGTTGGGCTTGCCGGAAACGGCGACTGATGCGGAGATTACCGCCAAGCTCAACGAGCTGAATGCCGCTAAGCAAGAGAACGAGAGACTCCAGAAGGAGAAGGAGACCCTCACGCTTGCCAGTATCACTGCCGTTGTGGAGAAAGCAGTCGGCGAGAAGCGTATCGCCACAGACAAGAAGGACGAGTTCATCAACCTCGGCAAGGAAATTGGTCAGGAGAAGTTGGAGCGCATCATCTCTGCCATGTCGCCACAGATGAAGCTCAGTGCCGTTATCGGTCACCAGGGTGGAGCTCCAACCCAGCAGCCTGCCACATACAAGAAACTGAGCGATGTGCCGTCTGCAGAACTCCTGACACTCCGCAAAGAGCAGCCCGAGGAGTATAAGCGACTCTACAAGGAGGAGTACGGCATGGAGTGTGAACTTTAGTACAAACCAATAATACAAAAAGAATGAAAACAATTTTGACCATGATTACGGCTTTGCTGTTCAATGCGTTTACAGGAGCCGTGTTCGGTATGACTTTGGGCGTATCGCCCGTGGCAGGTGCAGTAGGTGCCAATGCCATCGCATTAGCCGTGAGCGGTGCAATGCCAGTTGGCGTGGCACGCGAGGGCGTGCTTAAGGAGATTTGGACTGGAGAGTTGGTTAAGTCCTTGCGTGAGTTTCTCGCAGGAACTTGGCTTGATGGAATCCCCGACAGTTCAAGCATCGTTGACAATGATGTGATTCACTTGGTGGAGGTTGGCGTTGACCCTGACGTGCTTGTCAACAACACCACCTACCCAATCCCCTTGCAGGCACTTGATGACAAGGACATCGCCATTAAGCTTGACAAGTTCCAGACCAAGGTGACCCCAATCACCGATGATGAGTTGTACGCCATCAGCTACGACAAGATTGCCCGAGTGAAGGAGAGTCATTCAAACGCCATCAACGATGGCAAGTTCGCCAAGGCAGCACATGCGCTCTGCGCCCAGAAGAATACAGCCAAGACCCCAGTGCTGACCACCACCGGCGAACGTGATGCTGCTACTGGTCGTCTCAAAATGACCGTCAAGGACCTGCTTGCGATGAAGGCAGCCCTCGACAAGTTGGGCGTTCCGACCACCAACCGTCGCCTCGTATTGTGTACCGACCATGTGAACGACCTCTTGGAGACCGATCAGCGTTTTAAGGAGCAGTACAACATCGACCGCAACACCGGCAAGGTGGGTAAACTCTACGGCTTTGACATTTATGAATTTGCCAATACCCCTTATTACACATCCAATGGAGTGAAGAAGGCAGTCGGCGACAAGGGAGATACCGCAGGTGATTTCCACTGCTCATTTGCATTCTATACACAGCGTGTGTTCAAGGCTACTGGCTCCACCAAGATGTACTGGAGTGCTGCCGAGCACGACCCTGAGTACCAGCGCAACAAGGTGAACTTCCGCCACTACTTCATCTGCATGTTCAAGAAGGCAGACGCAGGTGTCGTAATGACCAGCGGATATAAAGCTGAAGCGTAATGGCGAGAATGAAGTATTTAGTCCTACACTGCACAGCCACCCCTGAAGGTCGTGAGGTAACTTCGAATGAGATACGCCACTGGCACACTGACCCGGTAAGCAAGGGTGGGCGTGGCTGGAAGCAGGTAGGCTATACCGACCTGATACACTTGGACGGCAAGGTGGAACGCCTTGTCGATAACAACGAAGATGCGGAGGTCGATCCGTGGGAAATGACCAATGGCGCGAAAGGCTACAACAGCGTGAGCCGACACATCGTGTATGCCGGGGGCTTGGCCAAGGACGGCGAGACCGCCAAGGACACGCGCACGGCAGCGCAGCTGAAGGCAATGACCGACTATGTGCAGAACTTCCACGAGCGTTTTCCGCAAATCAAAATCGTGGGACACCGCGACCTTCCGGGCGTGAACAAAGCCTGTCCGAGTTTTGATGTCGCCAAGTGGCTCAAGTCAATAGGCATTTATCAATAACAAAAATATGGATGGCATGAATATCAGTGAAGTCCTGAACGTCCTCCTCGGCGGAGGTCTGGTGGCCACCATCGTAGCGATATGCACGCTGCGGGCTACCATAAGGAAAGCGAAAGCGGAATCGATGAAGGCGGAAGCCGATGCCGAGACGGTGCGTATGGACAACGCCGAGCATGCCACCCGTATCTTGGTAGAGAACATAGTGAAACCATTGAAGGAAGAGCTCAATGAAACAAGAAGATACCTCGAAGCGTCAAAGCGCGAGATGGCGCGTCTGCGCAAGGCTATCGACACTGCTAACAGTTGCAAGCATCATGATGACTGCCCTGTTCTTGTCGGGCTGCGCGACAAGCCGAAAGGCGAGCGTGGCCACGGAGGAAAGCGTGAGGCAAGTATCCGCGGACACCCTCCGGAGCGAGGTGCGTCAGATGTGGACGGAGACAGTACCGCAGGAGGAGGCCAAACTGAAGATACCCCTGGCGGAACTGACTAACCTGCCCGAAAAGGCAGAGTACCGCGCCAAGAACGGCAGAGCCAGCGCGACCGTGCAGAACAAAGGCGGCACCATTGTGGTGTATGCCACCTGCGACAGCCTGCAACGCCAGTGCGAATACTACGAGCGCCAGATGGCGAGCTACAAGAAAGCATTGGATCAGCAGAAGAATGAAGCCAGAACGGAAAAAGAACGCAGTTCAAATCCGTGGAAGATGCTTTTCATTGCCTTTATTGTCGGAGTGGCGACCGGCACAGTATTAACAATCATAACAAGAAAAATATGGCAGAAAGTAAGAAATTCATGTACGGCATCGGTGTCGTAAAGTTTGGTGACAAGACAGTCGGCTATATAGAGAAGGGCAGCTGGGACTGGGGTGGAGCCAAGCCTGAGAAAGTGGATGTGGAAGCCGAGCAGGTGCCCGGTGCCCCCGTGCTGACTCTTGTCACGAAGAACGGCACTATAGCCCCCACGTTCAACCTCATACAGCTGGACTACGAGAACCTCCAACTCGCCCTTGGTGGAACGCTTGTCGGCACGCAAGGAGCCTATACCGGTTGGAAAGCCCCGACCGACCTTGTGGAACTCCGTGACAAGTGTGAGATTCAGCTGAAGAGCGGTCAGACCGTGACGATACCGAGTGCCACCCTTATGGCCAACCTTGGTGGCAAGCTCACCCTGACCGAAGTCTCCAAGATAGAGTGTCAGTTGACGGTGAACGCGCCAGACGACGGCAGTGCTCCCTATGATGTGGCCGACACTAAACCAGGGGAGTAGCGTATGAACCGAGCACTCGAAAAAGAAGCGGCGGAGGCACTCCTTGACAGGGGTGTCTCCGTGCCGTTTAAGGACATACGACTGCCGTTCCGCAAGAAACCGCTGAAGGTGCGCGTCACCATGAAACGCCCCACGTTGGCAGGGCAGATAGAAATCGGCCGGCAGTACCTGGAGATGGACATAACGGCAGAAGAGGTGCGGACTATGCCTAAGCTGGGGCAGATGCGTTTCATTGCCAAACACGGCAAATGCCTGTCGCGCATTATCGCCTACACCGTGTGCAGGGGATATATATCCCGCCATCTGCTTGTGGGGCTGACCGCATGGCTCGTGCGCAACTTTGTGGCGTACCGGTACCAGGTGGCCGCCACCGAGCAGTTCGAGCGGCTGATGGGCACAGACCCTTTTATGAGTATTATCAGATCCGCGGAACGGACGAACCCGATGAAGCTGAGGCTGAGCCAAGGAAAGAAGGGGAGTTAAGGACCGAGTATGAAGGTTCCCATAGCCCTTTCGGATTCGTGTGGCAGATAGCCAGCGCCACAGGCTGGAGCGTGGACTACATACTCCACGGCGTGAACTACCAGACCCTCATCATGATGCTGTGCGATGCCCCACGTTACATCAAGAAGAAAGCAGGCAGACCCGACAGCGGCAAGACCGCCGAGGAGGAAGCCGAAGACATAGCAGGATTTTTCCAAAGTAAACTGAATTGAAAGCATGAGCAAGCCCGTAGAGATAGAGTTCCTGATGAAGGACAAACTGAGTGACGGTATCGACAATGCCAACGCGCATATCGACACCCTCATCTATAATGCCAAGAAAGCGGCCGAGCTGGTGAACGCCAAGATAGCCGAGCAGCACAAGGTCATTGACGGCGTGGCCGCAGACCTCAGCCGTATGGAGAGGCAGCTTGCAGGCATGAAACCAAGTACCGCCCAGAAGGAACTCGTCGCCGATGTCATGGCTTGCCGTAAGGTGCTGGACGAGGAGCGGAACACCCTCGTCTATCTGGAGAAACAACACCGCCAGGCGGAAAAGGCTGTGTCCGACTTAGAGAAGGAGCATGGCAAGCTCTCCGAGTCCAGCACCACGGCGGCTGTGGCGCAGAAGACCCTTGCCGAGCGTATCGCCGAGAGCAAGGACTTGGTGAAGTACACCACGTCCTGTATCAAGGAGCTGGAGAAAGCCTACAAGAACGCAGCCCCCGGTAACGCCCAGTCCGCAGCCCTTGCCGAACTCAACGCCGCCAAGAAAGCGTTGGAGGAAGAGAAGCTGATACTCGCCAGCCTCACACGCGAGCAGGAGGAAAACCGGGAGAGCAACAAGCGTCTGGCCATGCAGTTGCGCGAGTTGCAGAACGCGATGGCCAAGATGCGTCTGGAAGGGAAGCAGGACACAGAAGAGTACCGCGAGATGGCGGAGAAGGCAGCCCTGCTGTCCGATACCATCGCCGACCTCCATACCCAGACCAAGATACTCTCCAACGATGATGCCAACCTGCAGGGCTTCATGTCCGGCATCAGCGGTCTGTCCGGCATGTTCACCGCCGCCACCGGTGCCGTGTCCCTGTTCGCCTCCGAAAACGAGAACCTTGCCAAGATACAGGCGAGGGTGCAGTCCGTCATGGCCGTCACGATGGGTCTGCAGCAGGTGTTCAACACCCTGAACAAAGACTCCGCATTCCGACTGGTGACGGTGGTGAAGATGAAGAACCTGCTGACGGCGGCCAACACAAGGCTGGCGGCAGCCCTCCACAGGGGCGGCGCCCCCCCTCGGCATCTCCACCGCAGCGGCGTCTGCGCTCATGGCGACCCTCACGCTGGGTCTGTCCGCCGTCATCACCGGCCTGATAGTCCTGTTCAACAAATACAGCGATGCGCAGGAGGAGGCACGGCAGAAGGCGCAGGAGCTCATCGAGGTGGAGAGCGAGGGCAGGGCGCAGATGATAAAGACCCGTTTCGAGATAGACAACACCATTCGCGAGCTGAAGGAGTTCACCGGCAGCAAGGAGGAGGAAAAGAAGAAGACCGAGGAACTGAACCGCAAGTACGGCGAGGCTTTCGGCTACTATGACACCGTTGCCGAGTGGTACGATGTCCTCACGCAGAAAGCGGCCGACTATATCCAGATGCTCTTCCTGCAGGCCAAGGCACAGGCACTGGTCAACAAGGCCGTGGAAGCCGACGACAAGGTGAACAAGCTGAAGGCGACCGATGCAGATGATGTCGATGGCTCCATGGGGTGGTTCAAGAAGTCTCTCCTCTATTTTGCGCAAGGAGAGACCAACGGCCAGATAGACGCGTCGGCCATCATCAAGGAAGAGAATGAGAAGAACAAGGAGCAGGCCATCGCCGATGCCGAGAAACTCCGTGACGACCTGCTCAAACAGGCGGAGGACCTGACAAAGGAAATGGGCGAGATAGGCAAGAACAGCAATATCGGCGGCCATTCCAAGCCCGAACACAAGCCGACTGGTGGCAACGGAGACAAGGACCGGCAGAAAGAACTGGAGCGCGAGAAGGCGGCCGAGCAAAAGCGGGCCGAGGAACTTGCGCGGCTCCGTCAGGAGAACGAGCAGGAAAGCATCGACCAGATGGCTGAGGGCAGTGCCAAGCGAATCCGGCAGATAAAGTTCAACTACCTGAAAGAGGAATCCGAGATAAAGGCGCAGGAGGCCAAGTGGCGCGATGCGCAGGGTGGAAATCTCACGGAGGAGCAGGGCGAAGCCCTTGCGGAACGGCTTCGTCTGGCACAGGAGGAACAGCGCAATGGTCTGGAGGAAATCGACAAGGAATCCCTGAAGAACGAGCTCCAGGCCATGGTGGACTACCTGCGCGAGTATGGTACGCTCCAGGAGCAGAAATACGCCATCGCCAAGGAATACGCCGAGAAGATACGCGAGGTGAACGAGGGCGACGGCACGGCGGAGGAAAAGCGGTGGCAAGTCCGCAAGCTCGAAAAGGAGCGTGATGCTGCCGTCAGTCAGACCAATGCCCAGAACCTCGCCTTGAACATAGACTGGAGCACCACTTTCGAGGGTGTCGGCAACGTGCTCAAAGACGTTGCGAAAGAGACACTCGCCAAGATAGAGGAGTACATGCAGACCTCCGAGTTCAAGAAACTCTCGGCGGAAAACAAGAAGGTATATACCGACCTACAGGCGAAACTGAAGGACGAGACCGGTGGCAACAGCACCAGCGCCTTCAACTTCAAGATATGGGACACGATTGCCAAGAACGTGAAGGCCTATCAGGACAGCGTGCGCACGCTCCGCGAGAAAACAGACGCCCACACGCAGGCCGTGACCGATTTGGAACAGGCGCAGCAAGACCTTGCCGATGCCACCGACGATGCCTCAAAGGAAATCGCACAGAAAGCGGTGGACATAGCGCAGGGCAAGGTCTATGCGACGGCTGCGTCGCAGAACGAGGCGCAGGAGGCCAGCGACAAGGCACGGAAAACCCTCACCGACAACACCAACGCGGCGGCGCAGGGCATCAAGAATTTCACCGGCTACCTGAACGAGATGTCGGACGGCTCACTGTACGGCTTTGCCAACGGCATCACCAAACTTATCACCTCGCTTTCCAAAGGCTCTGACGGCATCGGCAAGTCGTTGGGCGAGCTGGGCGGAAAGGTGGGCGGCATCGTCGGTGCCATACTCCAGATACTCGACGCGTTGGGCGATGACCCGAAAGGCTTTATCAACGACCTGCTTGACAAGGTGGCCGATACGATAAACAAGGTGGTGGAGGAACTTCCCGAAATCATCATCGATGTCATCAAGGACGTAGGCAACATCGTGCAGGGGCTGCTCAGCGGCATTGCCGGGTGGTTCGGCATAGACGACCTCTTCGGTCTGAACGGCAACGAGAAAGAGGTGAAGAAGACCATAGAGAATCTGACCGAGCGCACGGAACTCCTGCAGAACGCCATCGAGGACCTGACCGATGTGATGGAGAAAAGCTACGGTCAGAAAGCCACCGATGCCTACGAGCAGGCCAAGCGCAACCAGGAGGAGACCAACGCCAACTACCTGGGCATCGCGCAGGCACAGGCAGGCTACTGGAAGCACCACCACAGCTGGAACTACTACTGGAACGGCTTTTCAGATGACCAGACGGCATGGATAAGGCAGAACGTGAAGGAGAACTTTGACGGCAGCATCTGGAGCCTTACACCGGAGGAGATGAAGAAACTCCTCTCCAATGTGGATATAGCCGAGTACATCAAGAACACCGGCAAGGGCGGTTATGGAAATGATGTGCTGGACAAGCTGCAGGACTACGCGGACCAGGCAGGAAAGATAGAGGAACTGACCGACAGCTGGCGCGAGACCATCACCCAGATAAGTTTCGACAGCATGAAGGACAGCTTCATCTCCAACCTGATGGACATGAAGAAAACCTCCAAGGACTTTGCCGAGGACTTCGCCACGGACATGCAGAAAGCCCTGCTGAGCTATTCCATGGAAGACCTCATCAACGGTGAGCTGAAGCAGTTGTACGATGACTGGGCACAGCTTATCTCCGACAAGAACGGCGAGCTGACGGAAAAGGACATCGAGGACTTCAACCGCCGCTATGACGAGATAGTGGCGGAAGGGCTGAAACGCAGGGACGAGTGGGCGAAGGTCACCGGCTACGAGGACACGGGCGGTACCAGCCAGAGCGCGAAGTCCGGAGGCTTTACCGCCATGACGCAGGACCAGGGCACGAAACTGGAGGGCATGTTCACCAGCGGACTGCAGCACTGGTCAAGCATGGACGAGCGTCTGGAGACCGTGGCCGACCGCATGAACCTTGCCGAGAGCCACCTTGCCCGGATTGCCGAGAACACCGGCACGAGCGCGGGGCATCTTGGCGAGATAAAGGAGGACATCAGAAAAATAGTAAGGGACGGACTAAAAGTAAAATGACATGGACAAGATACTTGGAGGGCTGGTGCTGGTGAACGGCACCGACATCTGGAAAGAATACGGCGTGTTCCTCGTCGAGGACAAACGTGGCGGCATGGATAACCTCACCGCCATACTCACACCGAGCAAGACGAAGAAGGACACCGCCGCGAACATAAGCGAGGAGCAGGGCGAGAAATACTCCGCCACGCTTACACCGAGAAACGAGCCGAGGGACATCACGCTCAACTTCGCCCTGTATGACAAGACACAGGCGGGTTGGCTGCGGAAATACTTCTCGTTCATCAATTTCCTGAAACATGGCAAGGGCGGCTGGCTGGACATCGTATTCACGCAGCTTGACCTTACCCTGCATGTGAAATACAGCGAGAGCCCCAAGTTCACACCGCTCACCTACCTGTGGAAGGAGGGTGTGAACGCCGGCAAGTTCAAGGTGAAGTTCCGCGAGCCTGTCCCCATCATCTAATGACATTCAAACAGCATTCCTATATGGTTCTGACGATATACGACAAATACGGCACCGCCCGGACGGACATCTCGCCCGGTGACGGCAGCACCCAGCAGAAGGAGGTTCAGGGCGACAACGTGCTGACGCTCTCCTTCACCCATTACGAGCACATACCCCTCGATGTGAACGACTATGTGGACTTTGAGGGCGAGCGCTACTGGCTCACCGAGAAATACGCCCCTGCCCAGAAGAGCGATGGCGAGTGGTCGTATGACGTGAAATTTTACGGCATCGAGAGCCTGATAAAGCGTTTCCTCGTGCCGGAGACCACAGACAACAATGCCGAGCCCATGTCCCCCCCCCCCGCCACTCCGAGAGAGCATGTGGCGATGGTGGTGAAGTGCATCAACAACGGCATGGGGCACACCACCGACTGGAAGGTGGGGCAGGTGGACGGCACCGACCTCATTGTCATCGACTACGAGGGCAAGTACTGCGACGAGGCGCTGAAGGAGATAGCCGAGAAAGTGGGCGGCAGTGCCGAGTGGTGGGTGGAAGGGCAGACCGTGAACATCTGCAGATGCGAGCACGGCGAGGAAATAATATTGGGGTACGGCAACGGACTGACGAGCCTGGAGCGTGACACTGACAACACCAACAAGTTCTACACGCGCCTGTTCCCGATAGGCAGCACCCGCAACATCGATGCGGAGAAATACGGCCACGGCCGTCTGATGCTGCCCGGCGGCCGCCAGTATGTGGAACTGCACACCGACGAGTACGGCATCTATGACCACTACGAGAAAGACGCGTTCAGCGGCATCTATCCAAGACGCACCGGTGAGGTGAGCAGTGTGCGCAGCGAGAATGTCAAGGACGATGACGGCAACGCGTTCACTATCTACTACTTCAGGGACGACATGCTGAACTTCGATCCCAACGACTATGAACTGGCAGGCGAGACCAAGCGCGTCTCGTTCCAGGACGGTGAGCTTGCCGGGCTCGGTACCGATGACGACCACTATTTCGAGGTGAACTTCGACAGCAAGACACGCGAGTTCGAGATAATCACCATCTGGCCGTATGACGACGACACCCAGCTGCCCGGAGGAAAGCTCGTGCCCAAAGTGGGCGACCACTATATCCTGTGGAACGTGCGCATGCCCGACGAGTACTACCCGATAGCGGAGGAGGAGTTCCTGAATGCGGTGGAGAAGTACAATGCCGAGCACTGGAAGGACATCAGCGTCTATAAGGCTCCGACCGACCATGTGTGGGTGGAGGAGAACAATGCCGTGCTCCATGTCGGCAGGCGTGTCCGGCTTGTGAGCGACAAGTATTTCCCGGAGAACGGCTACCGGCAGAGCCGTATCACCAAGATAACGCGCAAGGCGAACCTGCCAAGCCAGATGGACCTTGAAATCAGCGACGCCCTGCAGACAGGCGCGCTTGACAAGGTGAACGACAGCATCGGAGAGCTGAAGAACTATACCAAGTCCAGGACAGAGGGCGTGGCCCTGCCCGACATCATACGCTCGTGGGACGACACGCAGCCGACCGACAACAACATTTTCTCCGCAAGACGGAGCCAGCAGGAGTTCATCAGCAAGAAACGCAACGACCGTGCGAAGAAGAAAATCACTTTCGAGGAAGGCATCGGTATCGGACTGGAAGAGAATGGGCGCATCGATGGCAAGGGCAATGCCGAATTGCTCACCCTTGTGGTGCGCGAACTGTTGCGCAGCGCCAACTATGGCGGCAGTGGCATGACAGGCAACGGCTGGCAAATCGGCCTTGACGAGGACCTGCTGTCGCACCTGATAGTTGACAAGATAACCGTGAGGCGCGTGATGAATGTCTTTGAACTGCTGATAAACAAGGTGCGCAGCGTGGGCGGACAGATTTGCGTCAGCGCGGCCAACGGCAAGATAAAGACGGTGCGGGAGCAGGGCGACTACTGGCACATCACCTTCGAGCAGGAGAACACCTTCGTGGCGCACGACCTGATGCGCTGCCAGGTGTTCACCGGCACGTCGCAGAAAGCCTACTGGGTGGAAGTGGCCGGCATCGCGAATGGTGGCATACTTGTGGAGAAATCCGAGTTTGAGACCGCACAGCCCGAAGAGGGCGACGAGTGTGTGCTTATGGGCAACACCGAGACGGCGAACCGCCAGAACCTCGTCCTCATCTCCGCCTCGGAGGACGGCCACCCGAGAGTGGACGTGCTGGACGGAGTGAACGCCAAGAACTTTGACCACGCCCTGCGTGCAAGGCTCGGCAACCTTAACGACATCAAGGACGACCGCTTTCCACTGGATAACCAGCCGAAGGGCAACGGCCTGTATGCCGACAACGTGTATCTGCGCGGCACGTTCCTGCTTTCCACCGGCGAGGACATCAAGACCAAGCTGGAGATAACGGAGGGGAAGGTGCAGAGCGCGATAGACAGCGTGCGGAACGACTTCCTGAGCGAGAAAGGCTACCTGAACAACCCCACGTTCACATCGGGGCTGGAGAAATGGAACTCCGAGAACGAGACCGTGTTCTTCCTTGTCGGCAACAAGTGGATATGGGCCAACGGCAACGTGCTCTCCAAAAAAGGCGACGGCGCAAGCGTGGTCACGGACATGGGGCGCACGGTGGTGCGCATACGCAACAAGTACATACTGCAGAAACACGGGAACCTGCGCTATGTGCCCACGTTCCCGACCAATGACGAGGGGCAGAAAGAGGCCCTGCCTGTGTATCTGACATTCTTCTACCGCTGTGCCAAGGTCGGCACGCTGAAGGTCCGCTTCGAGAATGTGGACAAGACAGGCTTCGCCAACTTCAACAGCATGGAGATAAGCGAGGAGATTGCGGAGACCGAAGGCTATGTGCAATATACCGGAAACGGCCTGTGGAACGGAACGGGCGACTTCCGTCTGGAGTTTGACGGTGACATCTACATGTATATGCTGGTGCTCAGCACCGACAAGTACGAGGCGCTGACGCACCGCTACCGCACGTTGTTCGAGCAGAGCGAGCGTCTTGTGAAAATCTCCGCTGCCGTGTTCGACAAGGACGAGAACATGCTGGAGGAGACAGGGCTTATCACCACTTCCAAGGTGTCGGGTCTGTACGCCATCGACGGGGACGGTAATCTGAAATCATTTGTCGGAGCGGGTCAGGACGGTGTGAAGATAAAGGCCGCCAACATACAATTGGAGGGAATCGTCACGGCCAACGGCAACTTCAAGATATTGGAGGACGGCAGCATCGTCACGCAGAATGCGACGATATACGGCAAGGTGTTCGTCGAGGACGGCGGAAAAGTGGGCGGCTTTGATATTCAGAACGCCTGCATGAAATGGAGCGACAGCCTGGCTGAGATAAGGCTTGGCTATGACGATACCTGGAGCAGGAAAACCTGCGTGTATATCAAGGCGGACATGTTCAGCAACGCCATCGCCGGGCTTGCCCCGATGGGCGGCAGTGGAATTTACGGAAGTTGCAGGAGCACCCCCACATTCCCGAACAGCAATACCATGTGCGCGGGGTATTTTGACGGTGACATACTTGTCAACGCAGGCGATATAATTGTAACGGGCGGTACTATCCAGGCGGACAGAATGTGGCCACAGAACGGCTGGTCTGGAAGATTCAAGGGTAAAACTGTGACGGTAGAGAAC
>OGQA01000660.1_pt1 | contig 17367 bp, 10 predicted proteins | sample 1553011 | NCBI WGS metagenome assembly OGQA01 (sample SAMEA2580256, study PRJEB22360) | human gut metagenome | biome: human gut; feature: human-associated habitat; material: faeces | place: Denmark | collected 2008/2010 | reverse complement strand
CCAAAGTTATAAAATTATTTTCTGATACGGAACGTATAAAACAGCAAATAAAGTACACCGACAGTCATGACGGCAATTGCACCGTTCTGCCCCATTGAAGTGTCCGAAGCCACTCCCATAGCCAGCGGGAACACCGTTCCGCCGAAAAGTCCCATAATCATCAGACCGGAAACTTCGTTTTTCTTACCCGGCAAATAAAGCAATGCCTGCGAGAAGATAACGGAGAACACATTCGAGTTGCCAAAACCTATCAAAGCGATACAAACATAAATGATTGCCTTTTCGTGGAAGATAAACAAGCCAATCATGGCTGCCAACATCATAATAACACTGACAGCGAAGAAAGACTTCGCGGACATCTTGCGCAATATGAAAGATCCGAGGAAACACCCTGCCGTACGGAAAATGAAATAAAGACTCGTTGCAAAAGCTGCATCATCCAATCCCATTCCGATGCGCTCCATTAAAATCTTCGGGGCGGTAGTGTTTGTGCCCACGTCGATACCGACATGACACATGATACCGACAAAGCAAAGCAGGATAAACGGCTTGCCGAGCAAGGCAAGGCATTGTCCGAAAGTAGACGGTTTGCCTTCTTCCTTTTCTTCTTCAATCTGCGTGGCGTTGAGCAGAAGAATGGCGACAACGGCCACTATCATATAAACCGGGAAAAGAATCCGCCAGCCCAAATCGAAAGACGGAATAGCTTGCGTCGCTCCCCACATGGCAATGTATGGTGCCAGAAAAGAAGCAATCGCCTTTACGAATTGTCCGAAAGTCAGGCTGCTCGCCAAGCGGTCACCACGCACGATATTGGAGAGCAACGGGTTCAGAGAAGTCTGCATCAACGCATTTCCGATTCCCAACAGAGAGAAGGAAATCAACATCAACATATAACTGTCACCAAAAACCGGCAACAATAATGAAGCGAATGTCACGAGCAGACTGAGCAATACGGTTTTCTTCTGACCGATACGGCTCATCAACATCCCTGTCGGTACGGAGAAAATCAGGAACCAAAAAAAGACGAGTGAAGGGAAAATGTTTGCTTGTGAGTCCGACAGGCCGAGGTCTGCCTTTACATAATTGGAAGCAATGCCTACCAAGTCAACGAATCCCATGGCAAAGAAACATAGCATCACCGGGATCAGTTTGGAGCGAGAAGAGTTTTTACTGTTTTCCATTGTTATATCTATTATTTTATAAATTCTGTGTCCTTATGGCTTAACCGGTCCGCCCCTACGGGAATAAACCCGTTTACCGCTTATACAGTTGATGTTTCATACTGATATAATAGGATGAAAGCTACGGTAATGTTGGTTCGCCACGGCCGTGACGAATTCTTTCCATGGCTGTGGAGAGATCTCTTCATGGCTGTGGAGAGAAGTTACCACGGCCGTGGTGAGGTATTAATACCGTAAGCCTGACAGAAGTATACCGTTGCCTTCAGTGTACTAATCCGTAGGGGTAGACATACTCTGCCGTAGGGAATCAGGAAAAGAGCGCATAGATTAAATGGCAGAAGCTTATTGCTTCAACCGGTAGACGATAAACGAGTCTACCTTGTAGGCTCCGCCTTTGCTGTAAAAATCGATGTGATTGTAAGGTTCCGAAGGGAAGACCTGATTGGTCATTGCGAAACGCCCACCGTCACCAAATGCTTCCACGCTTGATTTATCTACAAACAAATGAAGCTTCAGCTCATTCTTACCGCTTTCAACAGCTGTCCACGTCAGTGCCGGGAAATTCTCGTTGAAGCCGACATCACCACTTTTACGACGGTCCATAGAGAATCTATTCTCTTTCATATCATATTGCATATCCACTTCTTCGCCCTTGTCATTGTAAAGACGGAAGCCGATAACGTCCGCATGCAGGTTCTTGATAGACAGTTCTATTTCGTAAGCGCCTTCGTTGACCGGAATCATTTCTTTTACCGTACGTGTTCCGTTCACTCTGAACGAACGTTTCTTTGAGATGTCACGCAGTTTCTGCAATTCGGGAGATGGGGCAGATTGAAGATAAGTCTCACCGCCGACGGTAAAGAGACCCAAATCGCGGGGAACGGAGTTCGGACTGCGGTATTGGGAAGTCGGAACATCGTTGGCATATTGCCAGTTGCTCATCCATGCAATAGCGATACGGCGGTTGTCGGGAGCATCGCTCCAAGTCACGGTTGCATAATGGTCTTTTCCCCAGTCCATCCATTTGGTTTTGGAGGGAGATTCGTTTACAAATTCTTTTCCGTTGAAGGTTCCTACAAAATATTGAGTGGCACTTCCTCCGAACGGACCGCCGGGATTCAAATTACAAAGCAACACCCACTTCTTTTCATTCGTCCCTTCTACCGGAAGTTCAAACAAATCGGGACATTCCCATACGCCACCATGTGCGCCCTGGCCTTCTCCGAAACTGCTTTCGTACGTCCAGTCTTTCAGATTGGGAGAAGAAAAAATCTGCATCTCCTGTCCTACTGCCAATATCATAATCCAGCGCCGGGTTTCTTTATGCCAAAAGACTTTCGGGTCGCGGAAGTCACGTGCATCGGATGTCAGTACGGGATTGTTCTCATAGCAGGTGAAAGTGCGTCCGTTGTCGGTACTGTAAGCAATGCTTTGTACTTGCCGGTCGCTGTTTTGCGTATAAATGGCGATGATAGCTCCCGCACCGAAACCGGCAGTGTTATCGGTATCGACAACAGCCGAACCGCTGAAGATAGTTCCCAATGCATCGGGCGCAATGGCTACGGGGAGATGTTGCCAGTTTACGAGGTCTTTGCTGATAGCATGTCCCCAGCTCATATTTCCCCATTTGGAGCCGTAAGGGTTGTATTGGTAGAAAAGGTGGTATTCGCCATCCTTGTATACCATTCCATTGGGGTCGTTCATCCAACCGTAAAGAGGTGAGAAGTGATAGGTGGGACGGAACTTTTCGCGGTTGCCGGTATCGAAGGTGTCGGCCAACTTCATCTCCTTGCAGCAAACAACAGAAAGTTTGCCCCGTACAGGGTCGTTCGAGCCCAACTTAAACTTCAATAGTACGTTTTTGCCGGTATAGCCCGAAAGGTCCAGCGGAACGAAATAGTCCACTCTGTTCACCGCCAGACGAACGTCCGCAGCCTTCACCTCTTTATTATTAACGATCATGCTGACACGCACATCAGGCATCACCTCCTCAACGGGGAGAAGCAAATATCGTTGGTTCGTGTTTATCTGTACCAGACAATGCCCTTCGCCCAGGTCCTTGATTATCAAGGAAGGTGCGTCGGCAACAGCGTCCGGAAATGAGAAAATCATCATAGCCAGCATTGCCAATAAGGTCCGTAACTGTTTAAACGAGAATAATACATTCATATCAATATGGTATTAGATTAATTATTAGTATTCATAGCCTTTCATTTGTCACAATGCAAAGATAGGCGTAACGGATAGCTACACCTATCACTTTTGTTTCAAAAGATAGAAAAAATGTTACCTGCCTATTTCTTAGCGCTTAGATAATGCAATATGTTCTTCGTCATGAGCATGATATTATCCTGATAAACGTTCAGATTACTATTCTGGTTCCATTCGTAAGCAGCCAGTCCGAGAGCGATGCAAGTTCCTTGATATTCCGTTGTCGGGGCAAATTCCACCATTCCGGCACAACAATAGTCCGTCACATGACCCCATGTTGCCAAAACGGTAGCGTTATTTTCCTCTTCAAACGCTTTCACCACATTTCCTGCATTGGGGTAAAGGCCGGGGAAACCATAAGAATTCAAATCCCACATACAGTTATGGTCTTCACGCTGTCCGGGACCGATCAACGGGAATGTTTCGTGAGGGAATTGGTCGGAAGTAACCATACCGGTAAAAGCAGGATGCGAGCGATGGTCATACTCCATTCCGATATTGGCATTAATCGTCCAAATGTCTGCACCTGATCCGCCTTCACCGTCTCCAAATATTCCGGGAGCCCGTTCGGTACGTCCCAAAGGTACAACCAACTGAGTCGCATGATTGCTCAGGAACAGGTTTCCACCATTCTTATAATAGGTTGTCAACGCGGCAACCGCATCGGCAGACAAAGGTAACTTGTCCCAGCCGGCTCCAATACCCACACGGTCTATATGTACCCAAATAACATCATAAGCAGAAAGATCCTCGCCAGCCAATGCAGCGGCAGTAATGACTTTGCCATTTACAAACTGTTTCTTGAACCATGTATAGGAGGCCTTTTCATCATCATCTTCTATCTCTTCGGGAGTGTCATACGTTATCACATAAGCTGCGTTCGTCAAGTCCTGCGCTTCAGACGGTTTCACCTTTATATTTTCTTCTGTCACTCCGCAATCTATCACTTCGGACGATTCGCTGACATAAAAGACTTGATTGCTGTTCGTATTTTCTATCGTGAAACTTGCGAAACGGTTATTTTCCCCTTCCGCAGCATTCACAGTCACGGGGTTTTCTATACCGTCACTCCAATCCGCATGAATGGTGTTCGACGTGAAGTGGTTATATTCTCCTTTCACATGAATCACTCCATAGTCCGCCTCTTTGCCATTGAGTTGATTATCGCTCCTGCTTACGGTGAACACGTTGTCACTTATCAGATTGTTTTGCCCGCTTATATCAAAGAAGGTCATTTTGTTTCCTGTAAATTCATTATCCGAGATATTCACCCGGCTGCAACCTGTAAAGCTGGCACAACGGTCATCTTCCGCCGTCAGTTTGTTGTGAGAAAATATCAGATTACTTTCACCGGAGATACGCGCCGCCACACCGCCCTGCGCTGATCCGAAGAGGGAGTTGGTCACCATATTCTGTATGCCGCCGTTCATTTCAATACCATTCACTGCGTCGGTTGCATCTATCCGAGCCAATGTAATGGCATCACATCCCTGGAGTTTAATACCCTGGTACATATTCTCCATTCTGATGTTGAAGAAGTGCAGGCGATCGTTATCGTGCTCGACAAAGATTCCGGTTCCCTGATGATCGGCCTTTCCCACAAGTGTAAGTCCGTTTACCTCCACACCGCTGATACGGTTCTTACGTCCGTCTATATCGGTAACAGGGGCAACGTGTAATGCATATTCGGCATTTCCCAGTATCAGGCGACTTTCCCGGGCATCGGCAGCAGTAGCAGCGACGTCGTCATTCACGCCTTTCAGCGTCACGAAATTGCGGGTGAGCTGAATGGGACTATCCAAACGGAACGTTCCTTCGGGAATAAGTATCGTACCTCCCTCGGGCGGAAGGTCGGCTATTATGGCATTGATGAGGTCGGCACAATCGGTAGAGCCATCAGTCGGAAGCCCGAACTGGGTTATATCTATTATCTTCTGACCGTTACATTCATCACAAAGCGTATAGTTATCGTCATTGCTGCAAGATGTGCCCAATATAAAGAGCAGTCCGCTTATTAAGAATTTATTTATCTTCATGGTGTTATTATATTAATAATGGTATATGATAGGGAGGTTATTCTACTATGCTCACCTTATCGGATGATACACAATTGGAGACTTCGGTTTGTGCGTTCACCAGAAATACCCGATAGCTCTCCAAGTTGTCAACAAAGCAATTCTTGAACACGTTACCGGTTCCCTGTACGGCATTTACAGTCACAGCACCGGCATAAGCCCATTCGCACGACAAGCTATTGGATGCAACCATATTATTGTTGCCCTTTACGTTGATGATGCCAAAGTCATCGCCGTGGTCGAGCAGCTGGTTCTGAACAGCTCCCGTAAGCCAGAAGATGTTCTTATTCACCGTATTATCATTACCGTTCAACACCAGAATACCATTATAGTAGCTCTTGAAATTGTTGCCCTCAATCACACAATTATTACAAGCGTCAAGTACCAGATTTTCACGTCCGTCGGGATAAACCTGATTATTGATGAACGAAAGTTTGTTCACTTCCTGCACCTTGCAAGTAATCCCCGTAGGTTGAGCACCCAATTGGCAGTTCTTCACAACAATATTTTCACCGCCAATCAACTCGATACTATTAGGGAGTTCGCATACCCAGCAATTGACTATCTGCATATTTTTTGCCTGTTCTATCTTAACACCGGTATGCAAATTTATACCGATAATATTAGAAAGCATTCCATTATCGGTCGCGCCGGCAAAGTGTATGCCGATGTTCTTGGCTTCCGTGCCGCCTGACACCATCAGGTTCATAATCTTTACGCCTTTCATGCCCGTCTCCACTTTTATGGCAGCCTCGGCATTACGCGCCACCAATTTACTTCCACCGCCAGGACCCAAGAGGTCATTTATTCCATTCACGTCAATATTGCTGCGCATACCGGGATTCAATCCCTTGATCGTCACATTATGCTTATTGATTACAATGGGAGCGTCAAGTACAAAATCACCTTCGGGAATCACCAATACTCCCCCTTCGGCGGGCAACGAGGCTATTGCACTATTTATAGCTTTCGAACAGTCGGTCTTTCCATCGCCAACAGCTCCGAATGCAGTAACATCACCTTCGATGTCAGTATGGGTACCATAACACAACAGGTTATTGTCATCACTATCGCAAGCCGTGAACATACACAGGCAGAAGGCGCTCATCAAGTATCTTTTTATTTTCATCATATCTATATTTAAGGAGTTTATATTAGTTAAACTTACCATATCCGGGGTTTTGTACATAAGTACCTTCAGAGAAATTATATTGTGCATTGGGAATGGGTAAGTATTCATCCCTGCCACCGATGAAGCGGGTACCGCGATAATAAACACGCTTGTTTTGCTCCACAACGATATAACTGTTCATGGTTTCCTCAGCAATCCCCCAACGTACCAGATCGAAGAAACGGTCACCTTCCATGGCAAACTCCATGCGACGTTCCCAACGTAATGCTTTGCGGGCAAAGTCCTGATTCCAACCTTCAGCCGGATATTCGCCTATCAGGTAATTGGCCGCATTTTGTTCGGGATGCTTAAAGTCCTTCACATAAGGACTATTCTTGGCACGCAGACGAATACGGTTAATAATCTTGCGGGCTTCTTCCAGTCCGGCAGCTTCGCCAATCTCTATCAAGGCTTCAGCCTTCCACAATAATACATCAGCATAGCGGATTATCTGCCAGTTAAGATGAGAGGCTCCCCAAGGCCACCCCTGGAACATATCTTCACTTTCAGGCGAGATGTAAAAGCGCTTGGTGCAGTTAAAGCCATATTCGCCACTGTTACGTATCCAGTTTGCTTTGCAAGGCTCAACTGTGTAAGTTTTCCAGGTAATGCCCGGACGACCGGTAACAAAATCCAGACGGGGATCTACTGTTGCCTCAACGTTAGTGAGCTCATTCCCTTCGTACGTTCCATAATCACTGTTGTTGAAGGTATCAAACAAAGGCAGTCCATAGGCATCTGTCTTATACGCGTTTATCAGATTCTGACTGGGCAGGAAGAATCCGTCGCCACCGTAAGGACCTTTGGGGGCATTGAGCAGGTTGCTCCAATTTATGTTTCCGGCACCTTCGGTTTCATCATCCATCGAATATTGTACGGCAAACACAGACTCTACCCCATTTTCATATTCCAGTTGGTCGAGCTTCTGAAAGTCATTCAAAAGATCATACGCCTTCCCTTGCGCACCTACTTTATCACAAAGAGCCGCTACTTCAGCAAGCAACTGTTTGTCGACAGCAATGACCTGATTATTCTCATCTTGTTGGTAAGCTTGATAAAGTTTGGCTTTGGCAGCGTATGCGTATGCTATGTTCTTGGTGATACGGCCTATTTGGGATTGAGTGTCAGGCAAGTCGTTAGCGGCGTCAAGAAACTCCTGCGCAATCTTGCCAAGAAGTTCTTCGCGGGTAAACTGATTGTTGGGGATGTATTTATAATCATCAATATCCACGTTTTCGTCAAAGTAAGGTACTTGTTTGAAAAGGCGGACCAGTTCGAAGAAAAAATGTGCACGAATCACTTTCATTTCAGCTTTACGGCTCTTAAGTACCGGCAAGGTGTTCTCATCAAGTGTATTCATGACTCTCAATGCACTGTTGCAACGTTGCAAGCAACAATAAAGTTGAAACCATTTTTCATCGGCATTAGCCCATGTAGCATCTATCTTAAAAGTTTCAAGCAGTGTACAAAAGTCACCATCGTTTACACCACCGCCACCTTTATAGGCATTGTCCGAACGTACTTCACCATACGTCCAATTGGTCATCGGTACCCAGTGCATATCACGATTGGGACCTTTCAGCCCGGCGTAAGCCGAAGTGACCAGAAGTTCCACACCTTCAGCCGACGACAACAAATCGTCATTGAGTGTACCCTGAGGTTTAGTATCAAGAAAACGACTCTCATCACAACCGGCCAATAGTGCCACAACACCTGCCGCAAGGATATATTTCAAATTCATAATGTTCTGTATTTAGGATAAAAGATTAAAAACCAAGTGATAGACCGAATGTGTAGGTACGAGGCTGAGGATATGGATAGCCCAATCCTTCAGGGTCGGCACCAGTATAATTAGTCAGCGTGAAGACATTCTGCGCTTGCAGATATACACGCAAATTAGAAAGACGTGCTTTCTTAATCCACTTATCGGGGAAGGTGTAGCCCAGTGTCAAAGTCTTCAACTTCACATAAGAACCATCTTCGATAAAGAAAGTAGAACTGCGTGTTTCCACGTTATTATCAACCACCGTCAGTGCAGGGATATTACAATTGTAGACTCCGGTTTGCTCATATACATTCCAAGCATTCATTGCATCAATCAGACGTGTAGAGTGATTGCCCGTCCAGCCTTGGAAAAGATCCGTATAGAACTTTGAGTTATTCCATGCATCGCGAATCATACCGTTGAAGAATACGGAAAGATCAAACCCTTTGTAGGATGCACCTATGTTCAGACCACCGATAAACTTAGGCTGGTCGCTGCCTTGCCAGTCCATATCGGCAGTATTGATGATGTTGTCACCATTAAGATCCTTATAACGAATACGTCCTACGCCGGGAGCACCAATCTGCACATCATACTTGCTCAGGTATTCATATACCTCTTGTTTGGTTTTGAATATGCCATCGGCTTTATATGACATCCATGAACCGAAAGGCTGTCCTACAATAGTCTTATCCACACCGTTACCACCTCCCCAAGTGTATTTGATGACATCCGGAAGTTCGGTTATCTTATTTTTGTAATAAGAGAGGTTGAATGAGATATCATATTTGAAGTCCTTTATTTCGTCCCGCCAGGTCAAAGTCGCTTCTACACCGTTATTATCCATACTGGCAGCATTATACCATTTATAACCACCTTCACCGATCACACCGATATATGGTTTCTGAATTAACATATCAGTGGTTTTCTTTTGAAAATAGTCCAGAGTCACCCCCAAACGAGCGTCAAAGAAGGCTGCATCAATACCGAAATTCAATTGTTTGGTTTCCTCCCACTTCAAATCGTTGTTGCCCGAACGGTCTTTCTGTACGCCGGGTACCACCGTCGCCCCGTCGCCGTTGAAATTGTAGGAACCATTGGACATATTGGTGTAATAGAGATTGTATGTAGCATTATTGTCAATCTGGTCGTTACCATTAATACCCCATGATGCACGCAGTTTAAGGTCTGACAGCCAACTTTGTGTACGTTCCATAAATTTCTCGCGTGAAACTCTCCAGCCGGCTGATACCGAAGGAAAGATTGCTGAATTGTTACCTTTACCGAAACGTGAGGAAGCATCACGGCGTACCGTTCCTGATATCAGGTACTTATCATCGAACGCATAGTTCACCTTACCGAAGTAAGAAACCATAGCATAAGTGGAAGCATTGTTACTCACACTTTTTCCTTCGGTCACTGTGTCCAGATAGCGATAGTCGAGGTCTTCTATCACCAATCCGCGACCATACCCCTGCAAATGTTCACCGTTTTCTTTCTTGGCCTCGGTTCCTATCACAGCACTGATATTGTTCTTTCCTAATTCTATGCTATAATTGGCGGTATTCGACCATACCCACTGCACACTATTATCCTGCCGCACAGTCAGCTCATTTATATCGACCTTACGATCGGCTTCGCTCCACTTCGGGACGAAGGTTGAGTTGAAACCGGTAGTGTAGTTCAATCCAAACTGACTCTTCAATACCAGGTTTTTAATTGGCTCTACTTCCAAATAAGCACTGCCAAAGATACGCCAGCTTTTATGACGGTTATCAGCTTCGTTATCTGTCAAGCGAACGGCATTCGGCTTATCCCCCAATATGTCTACGTAACCACCGGCATATCCTCCGTTTTCATCATACACAGGAATAGCAGGATGCTGGGCAATCACAAGTTCTTCTATACCGGACGGATTGAGATGTTCCAACCAGTGGTTCACGGAAATGCTTTCACCCACACGTACTTTGCCATCAACAAAGCGGAAATTAGAAGCCAGGCGAGAATTAAAACGTTCATAGTCAGTGTTGCGACAAAGACCATCCTGATTCATATAGTTTATAGTAAGAGCTACATTACCGTCTTTGAATCCCTTAGAGAGAGAAAGGTTGTAATTCTGCATCAAAGCCGTACCGAATATCTCCTTTGCCCAATCGGTGTTACCCGATTTTATTTTGACTCCGTTCTGGTCGAAATAATATTCCTGCAACTGGGCTTTTTCCCCATTTCCATACACTACACTGTTCGGATGAGTTCCGTAAGTGTTTTTATAGGCTTGCCAATAAACATCTCCCCATTGGTAAGCATCGAGCATATCAACACCACCGGCAAAAGTCTGGGCAGTGAGTGACATATCAAAACTCACTTTCACATCACCTTCCTTAGCACGCTTTGTGGTAATGATAATGACACCGTTGGCGGCCTGCGCACCATAGATCGCTGCAGAGGCCGCATCTTTCAGCACCTGAATGGATTCGACATCATTGGAAGAAATAATTGAAGCGACATTGTCATGTGTCTGAATGCCATCTATCACATAAAGAGGGGAAGAATTATTAATGGTAGTAATACCGCGCAACTTAGTATCCGTGTTTCCACCACCGGGTTTACCATCGGTTGTTACATTCATACCGGCTACACGACCCTGCAAGCCCGACATCACATTACCTGTGGGAATATCAGCCACTTCTTTCATCTTCACCACAGCTACCGAACCTGTCAGGCTGGCTTTCTTCTCAGCCATATAACCTGTCACAACCACTTCATCAATCATCTTGGAATCTTCTTCCATTACTATCTTCAACGAAGGTTTTGCTGCAATAATCACTTCTTTATATCCTATATAAGAGATAGCTAATGATGCATTCTTCGGTACACTAATAGTAAAGTTACCGTCCAAGTCTGTAATAGTCCCTGTTGATTTCGAATCGTTTTGCACCACGGAAGCACCGATAATCGGTTGCCCGTCCGTCTTGGAAGTCACATTTCCCTTTACCGTTATGTTTTGCCCCCAAAGGACTGACACGAAAGCAAACAGGAAACAAACACTACAAAGAATTTTTTTGTTCTTCATAATACTGAGCATTAGTTTAATGTTATTAATTTAAAAGTACGAATATTCTCTTTATCGCTGTTGCAAATTACGGTTGATTTATGTCAATCGGCTAAAAAAAATGTTTCAAAGGCTGTAATATTTGTTGCATACCTCCTTATTTTATGGGATTTCAGAGGTGTTTCTCCTTGTCATAGGCTTAATCTATGTACTTTAAAAGTATCGACTTTGAATGTCCCGCCCTTGCTGTAAAAACACATACGATTGTATGGCTCTGTCGGGAAAACAAGATTGCTCATCGCTATCTTTCCTTCGTTCAAAAAGATCTCTACCGAACATTTATCTACGAAAATATCCAGTCGGTACTTATTCTCTTTTCGGACAGGTGCCCATGTAGCTAATGCAAAATCATCAATGTAGTTGATAGAAGTCGTTTTCCGACGGTCGTGTACCTCTATCTCATGTGTCACACTGTTTTTGCCAAAATCTACGATACCGCTCTTTGTACGATCCATTACCAGTTTTCTTTCAGGAAGATTAAAGTAAATATCCACCTTCTCACCTTTATCATTGAACAGGCTGAATCCAATAATTTCAGCTTTTTCTGCCGTAATGTCTAATGAAAGTTCGTAAGCACCTTCATTATCCGGTAATAAAGATTCAATATGATAATCATTTGCAACGGTAAAAGCAGGAATTTCTTTTGTCTCTTTCCTTAGATTTTTCACTTCCGCTACCGGAGCTGCAGAAAGATAAATGTCACCGCTTTGCGTATAAAGTCCCAGTTCACGCGGCAAGGCGTTGACGCCACGAAACGGTTTGGTTGGGACATTATTACAATATTGCCAATTACTCATCCAAGGCACTACAATCACACGTCTTCCCATATTCGAAAAGGAAACTGTCGCATAATGGTCTTTTCCCCAGTCCAACCATTTCGTAACATCCGGTTTGCTATCACAAATAAATCTTGTTCCGTCAAAATCACCTATGAAATATTGGGTCGCACTGCCTCCGAAATAACAGCCGGGATTTACATTGACAATCAATGCCCATTTCTTATGTTCCGTATCACCGTCTACCGGTAACTCTACCATATCCGGACACTCAAACTGACAAGGCTGTACGCCATAACCTTCACCAAAGCTACTCATATAATTCCAGTCTTTCAGATCTTCTGAATCATAGAAACGCATCTCTTTATCGGCAGCAACAATCATTATCCATTTATTTCCCGGAGCATACCAGAATACCTTCGGATCACGAAAATCTTTCCTTCTATCGGAAGAACGCAAAATCGGATTCTTATCATATTTGGTAAATGTGCGACCGTTATCATTGCTATAAGCGAGACATTGAATCTGCCCGTTTTTATCGCTGGCAGAAGTATAAAAAGCTAATATGGTACCTGTACCGTACCCTGCCACATTTTCCTGATCAACAATAGAACTGCCAGAAAATATATGTCCCAACGTATCACGAACTATAGCAGGTGCCAAATGTTCCCAATGCATCAAATCTTTGCTTATCGAATGCCCCCAATGCATATTCCCCCATTTAGAACCATAAGGATTATACTGATAATATAAATGATATTCTTCATCTTCATAAACCAGCCCGTTCGCATTATTCATCCAACCATAAAGGGGAGCATGGTGATATACAGGGCGAAACTTATCTGTATGGGACGGATCGAATGTATCGGATAATTTCATTTCTTTCCAGCAAAGAGCATCTCCAAGGCTCTTTTGTACACGTACTGTTACAGTTTTAGCATCAGCAGGTAGGACAAACGGAACCCAATAGTCTACTTTAGTCTGTGCAAGCCGAATATCCATATCTGTATCCGCTGCATCTCCTATGTCCAGACGAACCCGGCTTTCTTCCGCTGCCTCTTCGATCGGAAGCAATATATAATTAGTAGGATTGGTGATGTGAATGAGAGTCAGGCTGTCTCCTTTCTGTTCCAACATAAATTTGCTTTTATTCGTATGGCAATAAATCAGTCCGTAAGAGACCGCCAATGCAAGTACCGCACCTTTACATAATTTCATCCAAGAGGTTGTTTTCATGGTAACAAAGTATTTTACAAGTATCTAATCAAAATTGACGGAGGCAAAAATAGGTCATATCTTCACCTCCGTCTATCAACTTTGTTTCAAAGGGTATCACTTTTGATGCAAGTCCTGAACATTTTCTTTTTTGCCTGTCACATCGCAATGAAGCTATCCCTCTCTTCGCATACCTGAATTTATTTTCCTACTTTTGAGACAAAGCTTTATTCTTCTGCTTATGCCAGCTAATAGAATACTTTCTTCGATGATCTGGTAAGAGTAACTAAAAATTCCGGAAGCAAAGCAGAAATAGTGAGCTTCAAAGTAGCGGCTGCCGAACAGTATAAGTAACTTACTTCTTTCATCTAAAAAATAAAGCTATAGAGATGTAAGAATCTGTTTATTTTTCGACCAAATTTCTTGCACATTCGTACCCTTCCTCATAAAATTCTGTCAGTTTCTGCACATCCCGTTCAATACGATCTACCATCACAGGATTCTGCGGACGGATAACGAAAATCTTTCCTTCATCCTCCATTTTCTCAACCATTTCCAACTGTTCATTGTAGACAGCACAACGGCGGCTGAGTGCTTCACGGAGTTTAGGATATTTCCGGTATACAAACGAAGGGACACGAATATCTTTTGAATCTTTCCGGTATCCCCGGTTGCGGGTAAGTACTACGACATTTCTCGTATAACCATCAGCAATCGCTCTTTGCAAAGGAATAGAATCTACAATTCCCCCATCAAGCATGGGAATATTATCTACATAAGTAATAGGACATACAAAAGGCAGACTACTAGACGCACGGACAATGTCTATCACCCGGCGTTTATCTTTCTTTTCTTCAAAATAGTTAGCTTCCCCTGTGATACAATTGGTAGTTACCATAACGAAACGTTCCGAAGAAGCGAAATAAGTTTCGTAATCATAAGGAAGAATATGTTCCGGAAACTCATTGAACAACAGATCGAAATCGAGAATATTCCGTTTTTTAAGCAGATGTTTCAGACCGATATAATTGTATTTCTCCAACAAGTCAATATTACTGTATTTAGCACGTCCTCGTTGGCGCGATGCATAGGACAGCCCGTTGCACGCACCGGCAGAAACTCCTATCGCATAAGGAAACCGGATATCATGATCCATAAAATAATCAAGCACGCCGCAAGTAAATACTCCGCGCATTCCCCCGCCCTCCAACACCAACCCTGTAGATTCATCAATTTTCAAGTTCTTCATCTTAATCTTCCCAATTTTATATTTATCACTCTCTTTACATACCCCGTTTTATTACTGTTTGTTGCATATATATTATAAAAACAAACAAAAAAGGCAGAACATTTGGCAAAAATAGCAAATATTTAAACAAAACCTTGCTTTTTTGCTTCAATCTACGTAACTTTAGGCTAGCTTAATTGTTTTAAGGAGGAAATTATAAAAAAGTCCTGCCCGCAGGCAAGCACCATGAGAATACAGTTTGAGATTAAAGAAAAGTTGCCGGAAATTATTGAAGAAATCATGAATTCCGGAAAATGGCAAACTTCCGTGAAAGAAGAACTTAGCGGTCGGACGACCGTTGTGATCCGTGACCAAGCGTATGGCTCAGAAGCAACCATTGAAATCTATGCCAAATCCATTGAGATTAAAACCGCATGGTCAAAGTACTCCTACCGTATATTTGTCGCTAACGATATTGTATGGTGTGAATATAACGGGGCTTATCGTGGCCTACTGGAACAAGTACTCTTACCAACCATTACCCCTAAGGAAAGCTTGCTTGATTCTGACGTAACCGAAAGTTCACTCTATGGACGTGAACATAAAAAATTAAGAGAATATGCTGAAGACAATCTGAAACTGAAACAATTCCGACGGGAAAACTTCAATGAACAGAGAAACGGAACAGCAGCATTTGATCATCCGAAGCGTGTATACGACGAATTTATTAAAGAAGATTACGTAGTAACACCTAAAGACAATAAATAATGAAGAAGAGGGTATCCCCAAAGGATACCCTTATACTATTATCTATTTTATTTTAATTTAGCTCTGTAAGTCTTTTCCGAGAAAGTGATATTCAGGAAGAAAGCCAGTTTCTGTCCTTGAAACCTCCCTGAACTTACCTTAAATTGATCTGTATATTTTACCCCTAACGAAAGCGTACTGCGGCTACGGTATTCAAAATTAATTCCGGTACTGAGATAATAATTAGTTGTCGTCTTATTCTGAATAGAAAGATACGAATTCCCTATTCCAGCCCCGAGTAACAGACGTACAGGTTTCCGATAGGGATTCCCTAATGTATAACTCCCTCCCAACATCAAACGGTGCTGGTTATGAAAACTAACACTAGAACGAGAAGACTCCAACCGACTCCAGTCAACAAACTTATAATCGGCGGAAGCCATCCAACGCAACGTATTATAAGATACCCCTACTCCGAAAAACTGCGGTAAGCAGGTACGATACTTCTTACCTTTTTCTGTAATACTCCCACTACTACTGCTACTACTTACCGAATGATCGTTGTCTTGAAGCAAATCCTGGGAATATCCATATACAGCACCCGCTACCAACGAACGGTCACGCTCTATCTCATAAGTATACTGTAATCCAAAATCAACATACACTGTATGTTTATACGAATTGTTTGTTTCCGTAGCACTTCCCTGACTCTCCGATTGCGTAATAGTACCACCCACATAAGAAAAGTTAGCTCCCAGCGAAAGCCCTTTCCACAACTGATGAGCAACGCTGATTCCAACTTTGGATAATCCGCCTTCCCCTTGAAAAAGTGAAGTCACAGTCTCGCCATTTGTACCCGCCACATCCTGCTCGAGCGATATGGCATACCCCACACTACTGACAGGAGCCATAAAAATAGCCCCATACCACCGGGGAGCAATACGAAACCCAGCACCCAAATTATTAAGATTACCATTAAAAGAATGATTGTTTGCACCGGACTGTGAATACTTTTCATACGCTCCGCTAACTCCCAAATCGAAGAAAAAATACTGCGGCATCAATCCCGTCAAAGAAGCCGGGTTCGCACTATTATAAGCATTTTCTCCCCGCAATGCGATACCAACTCCCCCCATACCGGAATAGATTCCTCCTTCTCCGGTAGACAATTCACCCAGTCCGAACATAGAAGCCGGAGAGTTCGTCATGTTTTGAGCAGTAAGATTCAATAAGTTTGCACTTAATATGAAAATAGATAGAACTTTTCTTTTCATTTCGTATATGTCTTGTAATAAATAGTGAGAGATACATTATTATTATGGTCATTCACGGGATGTTTACTATCTCCGAAAATGACTCCCTGAACTGTGTTATAAAAATCATTGTCGGAGAGAAACAACTGTAATTTTTCGCGGCTCTGTCCTGCCGTCCCCAGATTATTCTGAATGAACGAGGTAATATCAAATGAATAATGAGTATCCTCATAATAGACATTGTCTTCTACCAGATTTCCTGTTTGTACGGAATTTCCGGAAAGGTCCGTTATGACACTTTGGGTTGAATTGTTCTGGTCTGCCGTATAGAGAGTCAATGATTTCGGCAACGGATATTTTCCGTTATAAGTACCTTTTATAGGATAGAGTTTAAGTACCGCACTTTCAATGGAGACAAGCCTCCCTTTCTGGTTCAGATTATTCAGATGCAGAAATTCAAGATTGATATACATACCGGTCAATCCTTGCAGATACACCTGATGATCACTTTCAGAAGAAAAAAGATTATAATCAGTACCGGCTCTGAGAGATTCTATGGGAGTACCGGTACGGTCGTGTTCCACCTTTGTATAATTCAATGAACTGCTGGCCTTAAACACTAAAGTCTGT
>OGQA01000651.1_pt1 | contig 17436 bp, 12 predicted proteins | sample 1553011 | NCBI WGS metagenome assembly OGQA01 (sample SAMEA2580256, study PRJEB22360) | human gut metagenome | biome: human gut; feature: human-associated habitat; material: faeces | place: Denmark | collected 2008/2010 | reverse complement strand
AAGGACGCGCCCGGCGGGGGGCTCGAGCGCCAGCGACGAGCCAAAGTCGATCAGGCACAGGTCAAAGGTGCCCTCGGCAAGCTGCCGGTCAAGCGGCAGACGCGCCGCACGCACCATAATATTAGCGGGCGAGATATCGCGATGGACAAAGCCCTCACCCACCAGGCTCATACGGCAGAGCAGATCGAACAGGTCGCGACCCAGACGCGCCGCCACAAGCGGCGACAGGCGTCCGGCATCGTCCACGGCAAGTCGCGAACGCAAGCGGGCAAGCGTCTCGCCCTCGACCCATTCCATGACAATTGCAGGCACACCGTCGACCTCGCCCCAGCCATAGAGGCGGGGAAAGCCCTTAAGGCCCGAAAGGGCGCGATGGCATTCGTATTCCTCGCGAAACGCCGCCTTGAACTTGGCGACCAGCGCCTCGTGAGCGGCATCGTCATCAAACTCATCGCGCGTCGGCAAGATGAGTTGCTTGAGTGCCACGGCCTCGCCTTGGGCGTTGACGGCACGCGTCACGCGGCCGATACCGCCACGGCGCATGGTGGCATCGTCGGCAAACAGCATCGTAAAACGACGCAGATAGGCAGGCAGTTCGTCCTGGCCGAGCGCAATGGCCGGCTCAAACCCGTCGACACGCGCCAGGCGCAGGCCGACCATGGGATCGCGACCGAGCGATTGTGGTGTGGTGGATGCAAGATCGGTCATCATAGGGCAAGCGCCGCCACGTTATTGTTGAAGTTACCGAGCGCGACGTCATCATCGCCGTAATGGCCGACCCATTGACATAGGTTGGTGTAACAGCCCCACAGATTGGCATACTGCTGATACCACTTTGACCGGGGCGAGAATGTCTGACGACCGAACTCGGCTCGAATGACAAACATCTCCCCGACCAGGCTGTCGCACGGCCTGGGATCTCCCGTAGAGTTATAGGTCGAGACCACGTCATTGGCACGGGAAACATAGCCGTCGAGCATGTTGTACTTGGTCACAAGCCAACTGTGAATGCTCTCTTCCTCGGCAGCGGAAAGGCCACCGGAGTTTGCATCGTTGTCAGTGTTGCCACCCGTCGAGCCGCCGTTTCCAGATCCTCCGGCAGAGGAGCCCGACCCAGAGCCGCCGCCCGAACTCGATGAATCCGAGCCGGAGCCAGAAGTATCCGAGCTACCGGGCTTTCCGGACTGCTGGGCGTCCTGCTCCTTCTGCTGCTCGACCTTATTCACCGTTGCCGCCACGCTATTGTTGGACAACCGATCGATGATCTTGGTGTTGGTGAGCACGATGGTTTTGCCATTGGCAAGCGTGACTTCGTTGTCCGGGGCCTCGGCGCCGTCCGCACCGTCGGTGCCAAACACAATATGCGCGACCACACTTGCCCAAGCATATCCAGTCGTGGTACCCAGATCACTTTTGACCTCATGCCCCACGCGCGGTTCGCGTGCGGCATGCGCCTGCATCATGGACGGAACGGTCATGCCATAGGCAGAAACACCAGCTATGACCAGCACCAGCGAGCAAGACAGCAGTGCGTACGCCCGCGGCGCCAAGCCCAGTCGGCGTCGCATGCGCACCGCGGCGCCGCGCTTTGTCTGAGTGCCACCGGGCCGCATGCGTTCTCCTCCAACAAAAACACGCCGCTCGGGAGCGGCGCATTCATTCGAATCCATATTTGAGTGTATCAGCGAACCAAAAAGGTTGCGCAACGAATGGGCAAATTAAGGATGCGAGCGGAAGCATCCATGCGATAAGCGGATACGAAGCATCTTTGTTGCACAACAAACTCACAGTCGCACGGGGAAATTATGACTACCCCGTGCGTCGCGAGGAAAACATACGGCAGGAGCAGGCTCGCCATCTAAATCGCGCGACGGGCCTCGATGGCGCGGCCAAGCGTAAGCTCGTCGGCATACTCCAGGTCGCCGCCCACGGGAAGGCCGCTTGCCAGACGCGACACCTCGACGCCCAACGGCTTGATAGTGCGGGCCAGGTAGCTCGCCGTGGTCTCGCCCTCAATATTGGGGTTGGTGGCGATGATGACCTCATGGATATCCTCGTGACCCAGACGCGCCAGCAGCTCACGGATGTGCAACTGCTCGGGACCAATCTTGTCCATGGGGCTGATCACGCCGCCCAGCACATGGTACAGGCCATGGTAGCTGCCCGTGCGCTCGATTGCCTGGACGTCGCGCGGCTCGCCCACCACGCAAATACGAGTGGTATCGCGCATCGGGTCCTGGCAGATGGAGCACTCGTCGGCCGTGGCGTAGTTAAAGCAACGGCTGCAAAAGTGGACCTCCTGCTTGACCTCCAGGATGGCCTCGGCCAGGCGGCGGGCCTCCTCGGCATCGGCCTCGAGCAGGTAATAGGCGATGCGCTGGGCCGACTTGGGACCAATGCCCGGCAGACGACCCAGCTCATCGAGCAGTTTTTGCAGACTGTGATTCGCACTCATATATATGCGTGTCTTAGAACGGCATGCCCGGGATGTTGAGGCCACCGGTGATGGCGCCCATCTGCTTGTTGGCGAGCTCGTTGACGCCGCGGACGGCCTCGTTGACGGCAGCCATGATCATGTCCTGCAGCATATCGACGTCCTCGGGATCGAGCGCATCGGGATCGATGGTGAGGTTGACGAGCTCCATCTCGCCGTTAACGGTCACCTTGACCATGCCGCCGCCGGCAGAGGCGTCGACGGTCTGGGACTTGAGGTTCTCCTGCGCGGCGGCAAGCTGCTCCTGCATCTTGCGGGCCTGCTTCATCATCTGCTGCATGTTCACACCGGCCATGATGGCTCCTTTACGTGCGGCCGCGCGACAAGCTGCAAGGGCAGCCGGAGCACGGCGGGACTTTCAAACTCAAAAATCGTACCACGGCGCGAGGCCAGCGAGCGGGGCGGACACACTACCTCAGTCGATATACATGTCCTGGAGTGCAAGCCGCGCCCAAAGATTATGCAAAGTTGAATAATTCGCATCTGCATAATATTGAAAGCTAAATCTTGTAGAGCCGGAATCCGGCATTTTCTGCATCCAGCTAGATAACAAAATGCCGAACCGCAGCTCGAGGCGGCGCTCATGATGGCAGGGTATAATTTGATTGTCACAGACAGCAATTTGGAGGTGCCCCATGAATGCCCCCGACGTGCTCCAAAACATCCGCTCAAAACACCCCGTTGCATATGTGGTTCTCTATCTCTTTGTCGGCTGGGCATTACTGGTTATCATCACCCATGCTATAGCCTTTGGAGCAGAACTACTGATAGCCAGCTCGGACCAGCCCGTCGTCAAATGGGAAGCGACCGATGAGTGCACCGACGGGACCCGGACCGTTTACTACAACAGCCCGTCCCTTTACCAAGAGCTCAAGGTCAAGATAAAAGATTCCAAGATTGTTGATGCCGAGCCAGGCTCTTTTTTGACAATCGGAGCAGTTGCCAACGGCATGCAAGTCGAGTACACAGACAGTCGTGCGACGTATCGTGTCGACCTCAGCACCCTAGGACGACCGTCGCGTACCTGTCTGCTCGAATGCGATATAAGCGGCACCACACTACACATGTCCGAAATACAGATGCGCCCGGACAAAGAGATCTCTTCTTGAGTAGCGTACCCGCCCGCACGGTTACTCCACCGGCTTGAAGATGGTGGCCTGACCGAAGACGCTGCGGATGAGGTCTTTGGCCTCGTCCTCGGTCTGCGGAATGCTCGGGGCTGCACCCTGATGGCCGAAGGGGCTGCCCGCACCGGGGTTGGACTCCCAAGGAGCTGCAGGAGCGTCCTCCTCTTTGGGGGCAGTTGCAGCGGACTTGGGCGCGGACGCCGCACCCGGCACGTCGAACGGAGGCAGATCGTCCCCGCTCGCATCGCCGGCGAAGCCGCCGACCATAGCGTCGTCGTAGGGCACCTGCTCGGATTCCCACGGCGCGACAGGCTGAGCCTTGGGAGCGGACGCGCGCTCGGGCGCTCGGGGTGCGGGCTCGGTCGGGAGCTTACCCGTGGCAGGAGCGCCGGCGGGGTTGTCGGAGCGTAGCCAGGGGGCTTTGCCCAGGTCAGACGACTTGGGCGCGGGTGAGACGGGCTTGGGCGCGGGTGTCGGAGCAGCCGGTTTGGGCGCTGCGGGCTTAGGCGCCGACGGGGTCGATGCCGCTACCGGCGCCGCCTGCTGCTGCGGCGCGCTGGCGCTCGAGGATACAGGGGCCGCCGAGGACACGGGTTGCGGGTCCGCAGATGCCGCAGCCCGTGCAGATGGAGAATGCTCCTCATGTTGAGGAGCCGGCGTGCCACCCCCATCCAGGACATAGTCGACGGTACGACGACCGAAGACCGCGCAGACCGTCGGCAGGACCACCGATTGCGTGTCAGCGCGGCCGAGCATCTTGATGGCAAAGGTCGAGCCCGCAGGGAACGAGACGGTGAGCTTGGAGCCGTCGTCGGCCGTGGCGCGGGCGTTGAGCAAAAGCCCTGCGTAGGAAGCCTGACGCGCCTTGACACGCTCGACGACCTCGGCCCATTTGCGCTGCAGCTCTCCGGCATCCTCGACCGCGGGCGTCTCGGCAGCACCGGCGGCGGCAACCTGGGCGGCATTGTTGGACTGGGGCTTAGGCGCCGGAGCGGTGGCAGGCGCAGGGGCCGCAACGGGCTGAGGCGTCGGAGCCGGCGCAGGCTGAGGTGCAGGCGCTGCAGGCTTGGAAGCTGACACGGACGCAGAACGGGACGCAGGCTGAGCCGCCGGAGCGGCAGCACCACGGTCCCAAGGCATACCGCCCTGGCGCGCGGACGCAGCAGCGGGGGCAGCGGATGCCGCCGGGGCGGCAGCGCGGGCGCCCGAAATTAGCGTCGGCTGTTGGGCAGCAGCGGATACGGATGCGGCAGGCGCGGCGGCCTGAGCAGCAGCCACGCTCGCCGGCACGGCGCCGTTGGCAACCATGGCCTCCAGGCGTGCCACGCGCTCGGCCAGGGCCTCAATGGTCAGATCGGCCTCGGGACGTGCCAGGCGCGTGCAGGCAATCTCGAGCACCAGGCGCACGTCGCTCGCGCCCCTCATCTCCAACGCGGCATCGTCGAGCACCGTCAGCACACGGGCCAGGCGGTCGGCAGGATGCTCGCCAAAGGCAGCGGCCTCGGCAGCAAGCGCCTCGGCCTGCTCCGAGCCGCCCTCAAACAGCTCGGCACGGGCACCGGCAACGCAGGCAACGTACACGTCACGCACATGCGCCACCAGGTCGCGCGTCAGCTCCAGCAGGTCGTTTCCTTCCTCGACCTGCGCACGGATCAGTCCATAGAGCTCAGCAATATCACGCTCGGCGATGGCGCGGGAAAACTCGCCCAGGATCTGGTCCGAAACCTCGCCCAAAAGCGAGCGGGCGTCGTCCGCATGCACAGAACCGTTGCCAAAGACGCTCAGCTGCTCCAGCGTGGACAGCGCGTCGCGCATGCCGCCCTTGGCATGGCGCGCCACGATAGCCAGCGCCTCATCGTCGTAATCGAAGCCCTCCTGCTCGCACACGTATGCCAGGCGATGCTCGATATCCTCGTTGCCGATGCGATGGAAATCGAAACGCTGGCAGCGCGAGAGGATGGTCTCCAGAATCTTTTGCGGGTCGGTGGTGCACAGCACAAAGATCACGTGTGCCGGCGGCTCCTCGAGCGTCTTGAGCAGCGCGTTGAACGCCGCCGTCGTGAGCATGTGGACCTCGTCGATGATATAGATCTTGTACTTGCCGCGCACCGGGGCAAAGTTGACGGAGTTGATGATTTCCTCGCGCACATTGTCCACGCCGGTACGGCTTGCGGCATCGAGCTCGTAGACATCGGGGTGGTTGCCCTCGGCGATGAGCTCGCACTCCTCGCAAGTACCGTCGGGCATGCAGCCGCTTGCACCCTCGGCGCGCGCCGCCTCGGCATTGCGGCACAGCAGCGCCTTGGCCAGAATGCGCGCCATAGTGGTCTTGCCCGTGCCGCGCGGTCCGCAGAACAGGTAGGCGTGGGACAGGCGCCCCTCGGTGATGGCGTGTTCGAGCGTCGAGACGATATGCTGCTGGCCCACCACGGAGTCGAAGGTGAGCGGGCGATACTTTCGGTACAACGATTCCATGGGTGCTCCCCCGGGTATACTGAGACTTGTTGCCGCGACGGCCATGCGGTCGCACGGCATACTGCATTCATAATAACCCGTACGGCGAGCCCGCCGCGATAGGAGTCCAAAGAGCATGGCAGACGCAGAGAGCAACCTCGTTCCCTCCGAAGCAGCCGACCAGGTCGAGGTCGCGCTCGAGGAGCAGGCCGCAGCCGATGACGGCATCCTGTACCTCAACGAATACCAGTACGAAAACGACCTAGTCACCGACTTCGCCCGTCTGGTCGCCTCGCCCAGGCGTCGCGGCTCGCTGTATGTCGCCGCGGCAATTGCCGCGCTCATCGGCATCGGCATGCTGGTGGCCGGCGGCAACTGGATCAAGTTTGGCGTCGTGCTGATCGTATTCGGCGCCTTTTTGGCCTGGTGGAGCAAGAACCTGCACCACACGCTCGCCCGCGACTTTATCGACGCCGTCGAGGCCGACGAGTCCATGGGCGGCCGCTATCGCCGCGTCGCCGTTAACGAGGACGGTCTGATGGTTTGGGGCAAGAGCGGCAAGTCGCAGTTCTTCCCGTTTGACAAGCTCGACCACGTGCTCGACGGCGAGCGCATCTTTGTGGCCATGTTCGCCGACCAGGGCGTGACGATCCCCAAGGACACCTTCATCCGTGGCGATGCCGAGCAGTTCGGTCCCTTCCTCAAGGCGCGCATCAACAAAAAACTCCGCATCGAGACCAAGAAGAAGAAAATGAAGGCCGAGAAGGCCGCCGCCGAGGCCAAGCAGGGCGACAAGCCCCAGGAGACCAAGGGCAAGCAGCGCAAGCAGAAGAAGAACAAGAAGAAGCGCTAGGCCGGACGCAGGGTCCAGACCCCAGACGGAGCTTAAATTGAATGTCGCCCACCTGCGCGTGCTACACTAGCAGCATCTATGCCACCGCGAACGGCTCGGCTCCGCGCCCGCCACTCGCAAACGAACTTTAAACGCACGAGGGTTGGCCATGCCGCTTTTCTCGCAACATACCGCCCGGTTCTCGCCGGACGTTCCCTTGGAGGGCACCAGCTCTCGCGAGCTGCTCAAGCGGTACCAGCCGCTCGAGACACTTGCGACCGGCGGTTTTGGCTCCATCGAGATCTGCCGCGACACGCACCTGCGCCGCCGCGTCGCCATTAAGCGCATCCCCCTTATCAACGGTGCCGGCATGCCCGCCAGCGACATCATGGATGTCCTGCGCGAGGCGCACACCGCCGCCATGCTTCAACATCCCAATATCGTGCAGGTCATCGACTTTACGCACGACACAGCCTATGCCTACCTGGTTATGGAATATGTCGATGGCATGTCGCTGGCCGAGTTTTTGCACCGCGCGGACGGCCACTCACTTACCTGTGACGAGGCCGCGGCCATTGCCGATGCCCTGGGCCAGGCGCTCACCTTCGCCCACAGTAACGGCGTACTCCACCTGGACATTAAGCCCGCCAACGTGCTCATCGACCACTCGGGCAATGTAAAGCTCACCGACTTTGGCATGGCGCGACTGTCGTCTGCCGGTGGCTTTGGCGGCTCACGCGGCGGCACCATCGGCTACATGCCGCCCGAGCAGCTCGATATCGAGACCGGCACGGTCGATGAGCGCGCCGATGTCTTTGCCCTCGCCTGTGTAATCTATGAAGGCCTGTGCGGCAGCGCTCCCTTTATGGCGGCCACGCCCGCCGACTCGCTCGACCGCATCATCGGCGGCGCCACCTATCCCAGCGAGCTGATACCACACTTTCCCCCGGGAGCCGAGAGCGCGCTCATGAGCGCGCTCTCCCCCATGCCGCAGGACCGCCCCAACAGCATCGAGGCATTTTGCGACCAGCTCCTTGCCGGTCTAGGCAGCGTGCGCGAGGGCCGTCGCAGCCTGGAGCAAATGGTCGGCGAGCTTTCGGATGACGAGCAGGAGCTCGACGGTATCGAGCCGTCGCACTACGAGGACGACGCCATCGAGGTCGACCCCGCACTCGGCTGGGCGGGCACGCGCTGGAGCCATGCGCGCGACTACACCATGCGCGCTATCTCGGCGCTAACGTGTGGCACCTTTAGCTTTTTGCTGATGCAAACGGCCGGGGTCGCGGCGCTTCCCGGCCTGGTCATTGCGGCCATCGCGATCGGCGCGGCGGCTGGCCTGGCCCCCCAGATCGGCTCGGCCATCTCGGCTGTGGGCTTTTTGGTGCTCATGGCCAACGCCACCATGCAGGCACAGGGCATCCTGTCGATGCTGCCCGTCGCGGTGATCTTTGCCGCCGCCATGTCCGGTTGGTGGATCGCCTGGGGTCGTACCGAGGCTGCCGCGAGCGCCGCGCTCACCTGTGCACTCGCGCTTGGCTGTCTGACCGGCAATACCTTCCTGGCAGCTGGGGTCGCCGCCGGCGTCGCGTCATTTTGGCTCGGCCCGACAAGCGCCGCTGCGGCAACGGGCATGGGCGCGCTTTTTGCCCGTCTGGCCACGGTCGCGCTTTCAGCCGGAGGCGTGCTGGGGCTCGGTAACGTTGCCGCAGCGCTGGGAGACCCACTCCTTTGGGCTGCCTTTGGGCTGGCCGCGGCAACTGCCGCGGCGTCATCTGCGCTGCTCAATGCCCATGCCAAGCGTGCCGATCAGGGCTCAAACCTTGCCGCAATCGCCGCCATCGCTGTCACCGGCATCGGCTGCGCAGCGGCGTCCTGTCTTGCACACCATATGGAAATTGCCAGCCTTGCAGCCGCGGTCGTCGCCAAGGCGGCGGTTGTGGGGACCCTATCCTCTATAATCGTTGGAATATGCCTATATTTGCTCGGATACCAAAGAACCTATACGGAGAGTGATCTTTCGTGAACTTCCTGAACATCTTCGAGGACCACGTGGCCGGCATCTTCGGTGCCACCCGTGCCCCGTTCTCCTTTAAGAAGCTTGCCAAGCAGGCCGCTCGCGACATGGAGGATCAGACTCTGGTGATCAACGGCGTCAACACGGCGCCGGCACTCTATACCATCCTTATCGCCGCCGACGACGATCCCATGCTCGCCCCGTTCTACCCCGAGCTTTCGCGCGAGGTCCGCGAGTTTGTGAAGGCGCAGGCCGAAAAGCGCCGCTATGTCTTTGTCGGCGAGCCCCTCGTGCGCTTTATGATCGATCCGCAGCTGCGCGCCGGCAAGTTCTCGGTCTTTGCCGAGAACGTCGATGCCCCCACACTCGGCCGCCTGTACGAGGAAGAGCGCGCCTATCAAAACGGCCTGGGCCAGAACAACTCCGCGGCAAGCCGTGCCGCCAGCGCCCCGCGCGCCGGCCAGCAGCAGTTTGCTGCCCCGCAGCAGCAGCGCCCCGCCGCCATGCCCCAGCAGCAGCCGACGCCTCGCGCCGCCGCTCCCGACCCGCTTGCCGTGGCAGACCCCTTCGCGCCTAGCGTCCCCGACCCCGCCGCCGCACCCATCCCGGTGCCGCAGACCGTCTCGCGCGACGCGCTTGCCGGCATGGGCGGAGCCGCCGCGACCGGTGCCGCCGTGGGCCTAGGCGCCGCAGCCGGCATCGCCTCCAACATGGCGAGCACTCGCGCCCCGCAGCGCCCGCTCGCCCAGCTCGTCGACGTCGTGAGCGGCGAGAGCCATAGCATCACCTCCGCACAGGTGACCATCGGTCGCGAGCGCTCAGTTTCCGACATTGCCCTGCGCGACCCCAACGTGTCGCGCCGCCACGCCCAGCTCACCTTTACGGGCTCGGATTGGTCGATCGAGGACCTCAATTCCACCAACGGCACGCTCGTCAACAACCGCCGCATTACGCGCTGCCCGCTGCGCAACGGCGATCTGCTGACGTTTGGCCTGAGCACCTTTGAATTTAGGGGATAGTCGCTTATGAACATCGATATCGTCCTTTTTGCAGGCCGCATCGTCCTGGTCGCCCTGCTCTATATCTTCCTGTTCGCCGTCATGAAGACCGGCGTGGGACTCGTGCGCGGACAGCGCCGCGACTCGGCTATCTGGACGATCGATGTGGACAAGGGTCCGCGCGGCATCCGCGGCATTCACGTAGACATGCTCGGCCCCGTTATCGTCGGTCGCTCGCCATCTTCGGACATCTGCATCAACGAGCCGTTTGTCTCGGCCTCGCACGCGCGCTTTTCGCTGCAGGGCCCGGCGCTCATCATCGAGGACCTCAACTCACTTAACGGCACGCTCGTCAATGGCCGCCAGCTCGTGGAGCCCGCGACGCTGCGTGAGGGCGACGAAGTCCAGATTGGCGACGTGGTCATGAAGGTGAACCGTCGATGATCGACGAGGAGAACAAGTCCGCAACCATGACCGAGGCACCGGCTGCCGCCGCAGCTGCACCGGCCCACGCCGCTCCGGCGGGCTCCGCACCCGTGGAACCCGAGGACACCGTGTTCTCCCTGCCTCTTTCGCATGTAACGCATGATATTTCGGATCTAGCCGATAACGAGGACGAAGAGGATGCCGTAGCGGCGCCCATCGGCGCACATGCTGCGGAACAGCCCGAAGCAACCCCGGCGCCGGCTCACTTTGCAGAGCCCGTCGCCGCGGCAATCAACGAGAGCGCTGCGGTGTTTGCGGCACCCGAGCCCGCCGCGCCGGCGTTTCCCATAGCCCCGGCATCCGAGGTTGCGCCCGCGTCTACGCCGGCGCCCGAGCCTATAGACGTCAGCCCGCAAGACGACGAGTCGACCGCCCGCGTTTCCGAGGAGCCCGACTCCCCGAACACCGGCGATTCCGAATCAAACGCCGTGACCGACACCGTCTCTCCCGGTGACACCGCCGAAATCGACGTTGCCGCCGTTGAGGCCAAGCTCAAAGACCCCGGCTCGACCATGAGCTTTGAGCCCCTGACCGAGGAGCGCATCGAGACCGACTCGACCTATGATGCCGGTACCACCACGCAACTCATGTGGGGCGCCCGCTCCGACGTTGGCTGCGTGCGCCCGCACAATGAGGATTCCTACCTGGTGCAGTCGCCGCTCTTTTGCGTATGCGACGGCATGGGCGGTCACGCCGCCGGCGAGGTAGCCTCTTCCATCGCCGTCGAGACTATTGCCAAGACGGCCCCGCAGTCCGCCGACGCAGCGCGCCTGGCCGCAGCCGTCGAGGCAGCCAACGCCGCCGTAATCGAGGCGGCCCTGAACGGCCTGGGCAAGCCCGGCATGGGCTGCACAGCCACCTGCGCCTATATCGAAAACGACACGCTCGCCATCGCCCACGTGGGCGACTCTCGCGCCTACCTGCTCCACGAGGGCACGCTCATCCGCGTGACCCGCGACCACTCCTACGTGGAGGAGCTCGTGGACGCTGGCGAGATCACGGCAGACGAGGCTCGCGTCCACCCCAACCGTTCGGTCATCACCCGCGCACTGGGCTCGGACCCCGCCATGTATGCCGACCACTTCACTCTGCATATCGAGGAAGGCGACCGCCTGATCCTGTGCTCCGACGGCCTCTCGAGCATGATTCCCGATAGCGATATCGAGAACATCGCCACGCAGTCCTCAACCGCGCAAATCTGCGTCGACAACCTAGTGGACGCGGCGCTTGCCGCCGGCGGCCACGACAACGTGACCGTAGTAGTCGTTGACCTGGTTGACGATGGCGTCATGCGCGAGGCGCAACGCGTGCGTCGCCGCAACGTTACTATCGCCGCCATCCTGGCCCTCGTCTTTATGCTGGCAGCTGGCATCTGGGCCTACACGGGTGTCACCGGCTCGTACTACCTGGGTACCTACCAGGGCAATGTCGCCGTCTGGCGCGGCCTGCCCGGCAAGCCACTCGGACTCAAGCTCCACTGGCTCGAAAGCGAAACCAGCATCAAGCTGTCCGACCTGCCCGAAGACACGCAAAACCGCCTCAAGGCGGGCATTCCGCAAACAAGTGTCGACGATGCGCAGGACACGATATCCAAGTACCGCCACCAGATCGACGAGGAGCAGACCCGCCAGGTGATCGACGCGCAAACGATTCGCGACAACACCAATCAGGGATCGGCCTCCGAATCAGATTCCGAGAAAACCGCCGAACAGTCCGCCGAGGCCGAAGCCTCCGATAAGAATTAGAAAGGGAGTGCCGCTTATGAGTCGCCGCAACACCGAGCTGCTCTTGCTCATCGCCTCGGCGTTCCCCGTCATCCTGCTGTATGCGATGTACGTCCTCACCGCGGGCGCTGCCATCTCCTTTGAGACGCTCGCCGTACCGATCGGCCTCTTTGCCGCCTTTGCCGCGGCCCACATTGCCGTGCGCATCTTGGCGCCCGGTGCCGACCCCGCCATCCTGCCCATCGTATTTATACTTTCGGGCATCGGCATCACGTTCGTGACGCGTCTCGCCCCCGCTCTCGCCATCTCACAGCTCATCATCCTGTTTGTCTCGGTGGCGCTCATGGTGGGAACGCTCGCGTTGGTTAAGAACCTCGACGTGGTCATGCGCTACAAGTACACCTTTGGCATTATCGGCATCATCCTGCTGATGCTGCCCATCTTTATCGGCACCACGATCTCGGGCTCCAAGCTGTGGATTCGCATCGCGGGCTTTACCATCCAGCCTGGCGAGTTCGCCAAGGTCTTTATCGTCCTGTTCCTGGCCGGCTACCTAGCCGAGAACCGCGAGCTGCTCTCCATCTCCAACCGCAAGATCCTGGGCTTTAAGATCCCTCGTCTGCGACTGCTGCTGCCGCTGTTTGCCGTGTGGGGTGTGTGCCTGCTCGTCGTCGTCTTCGAACGCGACCTGGGTTCGGCCGTGCTGTTCTACACCATCTTCTTGCTGATGCTCTACGTTGCCACGGGGCGCTTTTCGTATGTCGTTATCGGCCTTGCGCTCTTAGCCGTTGGAGCCGTGGGCGCCTACAAGTTCCTGTCGCACGTTCAGGTGCGTTTCCAGGTTTGGGTCGATCCGTTTAAGGACGCCCAGGGCCAGGGCTACCAGATTGTCCAGTCGCTCTTCTCGCTTGCCGACGGCGGTCTGGTCGGCGTTGGCATCGGCAACGGGATGGCCAACAACATCCCCGTCGTCGAGTCCGACTTTATCTTCTCGGCCATCGGCGAGGAGATGGGTCTTTTGGGCGGCGGCGCCGTGCTCATCCTGTTTATGCTCTTTGCCGTGCGTGGCCTCACCACAGCTGCCCGCGCTAAATCCGACCTCGCCGCCTTTAGCGCCACCGGTCTTACGGCAGCCATCAGCTTCCAGGCCTTTTTGATCGTGGGCGGCGTCACCCGCCTGATCCCGCTGACCGGCGTCACTCTGCCCTTTATGAGCCAGGGCGGCTCCTCGCTGCTGGCGAGCTTTATCATCGTCGCGCTCCTGCTGCGCGCCGGTGACGAGGCTACCGGACGCGAGGCCGAGCTTACCGGCACCGGCACCATGGCCGCCATCACCGATGATCAGGTCGCATCTGCCGCCGCCCCGACGGGCACGCGCTTTGCCACCTCGTCTTCCTACGGCAGCGGCAGGCATTCCGGCGGCGCCCCCCCGGCCCCGCGCCCCTCGGCCAGCCATTCCGTCGGCTCGCGCATGCGACGTCGCCTGCTCGACACGCCTGAATCCGGTGTGCTCGGCCGCGTTGCACTCGCCAACCGTCTAACCCGCGCGGTGCTCGCCTTTACGGCGCTGTTCGCCATCCTTATCGGCAACCTCACCTATGTCCAGGTCATTAAGGCCAAGGACTATCAGGACATGCCGACCAACAACCACACCATCGCCCGCTCCAAGTACATCCAGCGCGGCTCCATCATCACGTCCGACGGCGTGACGCTGGCCGAGTCGCTGCAGCAGGAGGACGGCACCTACGTACGCTCCTACCCCAACGGTAACCTGGCAGCGCACGTGGTTGGCTACGTGAGCCAGCAGTATGGCACCACCGCCATCGAGAGCGTCATGAACGACACGCTCACCGGTTCTAAGGACTACTCCAGCTGGAACAATGCCATCGCGTCGCTCGCGGGCCAGACCCAGCCGGGCAACACCGCCAAGCTCACCATCGACTCGCGTATCCAGACGGCGGCCGAGCAGGCACTCAAGGGCTTTAAGGGCGCTGTAGTGGTCATCGACCCGCGTACCGGCGCGGTGCTCGCATGTGCCAGCTCGCCCACCTACGACAACACCAACATCGATGCCCTGCTGCAGACGGGCGGCGGCGAGGACGGCTCCATGTACAATCGCGCCATGGACGCGCTGTACACGCCGGGCTCCACGTTTAAGGTCGTTACGCTTTCCGCGGCACTCGAGACCGGTACCGCCAGCCTGACCAGCACCTACCAGGCGCCCGGCTCCATGGATATCGGCAACGCACCGGTCACCAACTATGCCAACGAGAGCTACGGCACCATCAGCCTGCAGCAGGCCTTTGCCGTGTCCTCCAACGTCGTCTTTGGCCAGGTGGCAAACGAAGTTGGCGCAAACACGCTCGTACAGTTTGCCAACGCCTTTGGCTACGGCCAAAAGCTCGGCCAAGACCTGACCTCCGCGGCCTCCATCATGGCCGACCCGTCGCTCATGACCGAATGGGAGACCGCCTGGGCCGGCGCCGGCCAGCCTGTCGGCATGGACCATACGCCCGGCCCGCAGACCACCGTCATGCAAAACGCCGTGATTGCCGCCGCCATCGCTAACAGTGGCGTGGTCATGGACCCGTACTTTGTAGCCCAGGTACTCGCTCCGGACGGAACCGTGGTCAAGACCACGCAGTCCCGCTCGCTGGGGCAGGCCGTCAGCTCCGCCACGGCCGACCAGGTCAAGCAGGCTATGCTCGCGGTTGTCCAGTCCGGTACCGGTACCGATGCCCAGATTCCGGGCGTCAAGGTCGCCGGCAAAACCGGTTCGGCCGAGACCGGCGGCACCAACGTCAACTCGATGTTCGTTGGCTTTGCACCTTACGATTCACCCACGGTCGCTATCTCGGTGGCCTTGGAGGATTTCGACAAGCATGACGTCAAGGCCGCCAAGATCGCCGGTATCGTCCTGACCGCGGCGCTTGCCGCACAGGGAGCGTGATGCCCATGATCGAATCGGACACCCGAGGCGCGCCGCGGCCGAAGAGTTAGCCTCAACGCGCCAAACGGCCCCAGCGGCCACATCGTAGGTACTACACACATCGTTGAGCGAATAGTTATGTTAGGAGCAGGAATGGAACAGAGGGTCCTCGGGGGAAGATACCTCCTCAAGGATAAGGTGGGAACAGGCGGCATGGCGACCGTCTACCGTGCACAGGACCAGGTCCTCGACCGCACGGTAGCCGTCAAGATTATGCTGCCGCAGTATGCTGGCGACGCAACCTTCGCCGCACGCTTTAAGCAGGAGGCCCAGGCAGCAGCCGGTCTCTCCTCACCCTATATCGTGGGCGTCTACGATTGGGGCAAGGACGGCGACACCTATTACATCGTCATGGAGTACCTGCGCGGCACCGACCTTAAGAGCGGCATCAAGAGCCACGGCGCCCTCGACCCCAAGAAGGTCGCCCAGATCGGCTCGCAGATCAGCTCCGCGCTTTCGGTCGCCCACAAGCACGAGATCATCCACCGCGACATTAAGCCGCAGAACATCATGGTGCTGCCCGACGGCAACATCAAGGTGATGGACTTTGGCATCGCGCGCGCCAAGAACAGCCACCTCACGCAAGACAACAACGTGCTGGGAACCGCCCACTACGTCAGCCCCGAGCAGACCCGTGGTCAGGACCTCGGCCCCACCTCGGATATCTACTCGCTGGGCGTCGTGATGTACGAGTGCGCCACCGGCCGCGTCCCCTTTGACGGTGACGACGCTATCTCGGTCGCACTCAAGCAGGTCAACGAGCTGCCTATTCCGCCGAGCCAGATCAACTCCGGTGTCGACGCCGACCTTGAGCGCATCATCCTCAAGTGCATGGAGAAGGACCCGGCAAACCGCTTCCAGACCGCCGACGAGCTGCGTCAGGTGCTCAACAGCTACCTGTCGGGCCGTGCCGTCAACGTCTCGGAGCCCACGCGCATCATCGGTGCCCCCGGTGAGCTGGGCGCCACCAAGACTCGCGAGCTTTCCGATCAGACGCGCGCCATGGTGCGTCCCGTCTCGGGCGTGAGCGGCCAAAATACCGCCCGTAGCTCGGTTTCGGGCTCCACCGGCTCCTACGAGGTCGAAAAGCCCAAATCCAACAAGAACAAGATCATCGCCGCCGTGGTGGCAGCCGTTGCCGTCATCGGCATCGTGGTGGCCTTTGCCACAGGACTCTTTGGCGGCGAGCAGGTCACCGTGCCCGATGTGCTGGGCAAGGACCAGCAGACTGCCGTCGAGCTGATCAAGGAAGCCGGCCTCGAGGTCGGCACCATCGACCAAAGCTACAATGACGATGTCGACGAGGGCAAGGTCGCCGAGCAGACGCCCAACGGCAACACCAAGAAGGCCAAGGGCACCAAGGTGAACCTGGTAATCTCCAAGGGCCCCAAGCCCTCCGAGAAGGTTGAGGTTCCCCGGCTTGTCGGCCTGACCAAGGACCAGGCAGAAGCCGCGCTGGCAAGCGTTGGCCTGAAGGGCAACGCCTCCGAGGAGGCCAACGAGGCCGATGAGGGCCAGGTCTTTGAGCAGAGCACCGAAGCCGGTAAGGAAGTCGCGAAGGGCACGACCATCTCGTACAAGGTCTCGAGCGGCCCGGATACCACGTCCGTCCCCGATCTGACCGACATGACCGAGGCCCAGGCGCGCAACGCCCTCGATATGGCAGGCTTTGGCGTCGACGTTAGCTACCAGGAGAACGACTCGGTTACCGAGGGCACCGTGATCAGCTGGAACCCCAGCGGCAAGCAGAAGCCCGGCGCCACGATTACCGTCGTCATTGCCAAGAAGTCCGGCAAGGCCACCGTCCCGGGCAACCTGTACGGTAAGAGCATTTCCGCCGCTGTTACCGCGCTCAACAACGCCGGTTTCTATAACATTGGCTTCTGTGACCAGAACGGCAATCCCGTAAGCGGTAACGAGGATGCCACCGTTACGGGCGTCTCCCCCACCGGCAAGCAGTCCACCGACAGCACGATTACGCTGACGGTCGCACTTTCTGGCTCGGGTTCGGGCTCTGGCTCGGGCACGGGTGACGATTCCGGTACGACCAACTAGCCGCCACCCTACCGCTCATCACGGCTCTCGCCGCAAACATATTCGCTCACAGGCGCCCGCTTGCTTCCCCAGCAAGCGGGCGCTTTCTTTATCTGAAGCAGCGAATACTACGGCATGCCTTAAACCAAAAGAGCCCGGCACCGTAACGGTACCGGGCTCGATATTCCTCTGGTGCCCCCGGGCGGATTCGAAAACTCCCCCCGCGGGGAAATTGGTGACGCGGGTGTCGACGGGCCGCACTCGCCCCAAGCCTCAAAATGAAG
>OGQA01000631.1_pt1 | contig 17779 bp, 16 predicted proteins | sample 1553011 | NCBI WGS metagenome assembly OGQA01 (sample SAMEA2580256, study PRJEB22360) | human gut metagenome | biome: human gut; feature: human-associated habitat; material: faeces | place: Denmark | collected 2008/2010 | reverse complement strand
ACACCGTTCGCGGTGCTGCTCACATAGTAATTGCTTGCCAGAGCGCCGGAGGGGTCGGTCAGATACACGCCGGAGGTCAAACCGGATTTTGCAAGAACCGTGTAGGTATAAGCGCCCTCGCTGCCAGCGCGCTTGACGATGTAGTCTGTCCCGTTGTTCTTGACCTTCGTGCTCGGATCAAAGCTGAACGTGCCGCCGGTGATGGAGATGGTCTCGCTGCCCGGGCCGCCGCCCTTCTGAATTTCGCCATTGAAAGAGCCATTTTTGATATTGATAACAGCTGTTGTGTCAGTTGTAGCATCAGCGCGAACAACACCGGTAAATGTACCGTTCTCAATGTTGATCGTACCGCCGGAGTTGTAAACATAGGCAGCATACGGAGCGGTATAGGTGCCGCTCTTTACAGTGGCGGTGCCGCCATACTGAACAGCCACCGCACAATTCAAGTACGTGCCATCTCCAGTTCTGATATCCGTAACTTTGATCTCGCAATTTTCCAATGTTGCATTGCTTCCAACCTGCACGCAGCCGCCGTATTTTGCGGTCAGCTTCATGTCGGTGAACGATGCGGTCTTGGTTTCAAAAGCAGCGCCCAAGAATGCATTGATACCAGTGATGTTATAGGTGCCGCCGGAGACAATGACCTCACCACAGCCGGAAGCCTTCACAACGCGCTCGTCCGTCTCGGCGCTGACATTGTTCAGGACCAACTTGCTCTCACTGCCCACCGTAAACAATGCAGTGTAGTGGTAGCTGTCGCTTGCGCAGGTGCTTCCGGTGTAAGATCCGCCGTTAATCGTCACTGTAGAGCCGGCAGAACCTTCGCGAAGGTCAACAAATCCCCAGACTTTCGTCTTCCATTCGGTATTATGCGTGTCTCCCATCTTCATGCCGCTTCCTGCGGTCATGCCGTTGATGGTCAAGTTTACATTTTTAGCAGTGACCCAAATCGCACTGTTTTTCTCATCCTTAGATTCACTTCTATCCGATGCCGTCGCAGCAGTCAGTACATGACCGTTCAGATCAAGCGTCATGCTCTTCGTGACTTCAATCGGCTTTATAACGGTCACATCCTTCAGCAGCGTGACGGTCGCGTTTTCGTCAGCGGCGGTGATAGCGTCGGGGAGGGTGGTGTACTCCTTTGACCCGATCATAGCGACCGTATCCTCGTTCGGCTTCACCCAATGACCCTTCGAAACCTCCACAAGCACTTCGTTGGCGTTCTTGTTAACAATATCGCCGTAAGCAGTACCGGCGGCAACGACCTTGTTGTCAACGATCACAAGACCGGTATCGTTGACCGCGTCGCGGCCGAAGATGCTGTCTTTGGGCTTTTGGGGGTCTGCATTTTCCTGCGTCAAGGTATTCTGGCTTGCGGAAGTAGCAGCGTCAACGGTGATCTGCCCAACGTTCGCCGTGCCGACCAGATCGCCGACGCGCCAGCTCTTTCCCGTCTCAGTGCACGTCAGAGTGCTGTCCTTTACAGTGCAGCCCGTGATGGTGTGGTAGGTGGCGGGATTCGCACCGGCGTGACCGATCAGGCCGCCGACAGAGCCCTTCGCCTCAATCGTCACATTCTCGACGGAGCAGTTTGTAAGCGTGACCTTGGTATCGACCGGGCCGTCGTTCGGGTTGTTATAGCCGGATGTCCAGCCGATCAGACCGCCGACGCGCGCGTCGCCGGTGCTGACAATTTTGCTGTTCTTCAGATGGCAGTTATCCAGTTCGATTCGAGTCATGGAATCCACGCAGTTGATAAATGCGCCGATTCCCTGATTATTCGTTGTGTCGTTGATATCCGCATCAGCAATGGTCAGATCCTTGATCACAATGCCGGATTTGCCCGCAAAGCCGCCCGCAAACAAGGGGGCGCTCAGGCCGGTGATGGTCTTGCCGTTGCCGTTCAGGGTGATGACGCCCTGACCATGGTATCCATCCACACTCACCGGCGTCCAGCTCTTACCGGTCATATTGATGTCGTCCAGCAGCTCGATCACGGTGTCGCCGGTTTTGTTTGCGGCCGCAAAGGCGGCGGCGAGGGTGGGATACTCGGTATCGACGATTTTGGCAACATACGACATTTTAACCTCGCCTGTGGTCGCGTCAAAATTTGCACCAGGCGCAAGGTAGTCATTGTTGATTCCTCCGGGGAACGTACCGGCTGTGATGTTGAACTCGTTCTTGGCGGCTTCGGCATCCTTTTGGGCTGTAATATTAAAGTCACCGCTGATGCCGGTGCCGTTGGCCTCGATGGTGACTTTCTGCTCGCCCTTAGAGCCTTCAATGTCCTTCTGAAGCAGGCCCTTAGTGCAGTCCGTAGCGGTCACAGTCGTCAGCGTGATATTCGTAGGCTTGGAAGCAACGATAGCCGCCTTTTCAGTCAGACCGTCAAAGCTCGTGTCCGTGACCGTCACCGTGGGCGCAACATCCAAATCCCCCTCGTTGTAGGTCTTGATGCCGCGCGTGCCGGTGAAGGTGCTGCCCTTCACTTCGGTATTGCCGCCGTAGTTCCACAGATTGAACTTACCAGAAGTATCATTGGTGAACTGGCATCTGTCAAACACCGTCTTGCCGTACTGGTTGTTGCACACGCCGTTCGGGAAAACACAGTTCGTGTAGGTCACGGTGTTTTCCGCCGCGCCGGTGTTGCGGAGCCAGCAGGTGAAGTAATTGGTGCTGTGACCGTAGTCACCACCATAAGTTGGATTAGGTTTGCTCAGCTTCAGGTTTGTAAAACTGACATCGATGTCGTACTTCTGATCAGCCAAGATTGCAAGACCGCCGGTGATGCAGATTTCCGCATCGTCGTTTATGCCAACGAACGCGACCTTGGAGAGGTCGGCCAGATCAGCTTTTGCGACCTGCACCCAGCCGGTATCAGTCACATCAACCTTACCACTGATCTCATAGGTGATGACGCCGTTTTCGTCAGGCGCCGCCGCATTGACGGCGTCGCTAAACGAACTATAGGTCTCCCCCCCTACCTTGATCGGTCCAGCGCCTGTCGCCCCCTCCGCCAGGGCTGCCGTCGGTAAGAGCGACAGCGCCATCGCGAGGCATAGTAAAATGGATAGCAGCTTATGTTTCATAATGATCCTCCTACAGTATATGTTTTCTGCGGCTCCCCGCAGTTTGGGCACTTATTTTTACCGGCTCCGCCGGAGGTTCACTTAAAATCGCTGTGCATCGGTCCAATGGCCGGCCCGCGCAGATTGGGCAGCCGCAGCGCTGTTTTCCTGTACGGCTGCTGATGACCGATTTCCACGCATGGCCGTTTTCACACAGCCACCAGGCCTTCCGGCTGCTGCCGGGCGTCACCTGCTGCGGCGTGAAGCTGCCGTTAAGGGTCGGATGCCACTGCGATGCGATCACCGGCTCCTTGGTCTCCAGATCATTAAATCCCGGCAGGACCTTGCGGTTGGTGCAGTACGGGCAATCGCTTTCCCTGTTCACACGGTGGGCGATGACCGCACAGAAAGAATGTCCTCTGTCACAGAGCCACCACACGCGGCGATTGGAATATGCGCTCACCGTCTCCGGCGTCAGCGCACCGTTCTTTTTCCGATCCCACTGTTCAGCAAGCTGCGGATGCAGCGAAGCGAGATCATTGAATCCGGACAGGACCTTTTGTCCCGCGCAGAACGGACAGCCTGCGTTTGATGTGACGCGGCTGGCAACGCTCGCCTGCCAGCTATGTCCTTTCGGACACCTCCACCAGACCTTCTGGTGTGCTCCCGGCATGACCTGCGTCGGCAGCAGCGGAGAATTCTTTTCCGTGTCCCACTCCGAAAGCAGATCAGGAAATTTTGCCGCCAGAGAGTTTTCCTCCGGCAGAACAGCGCGGCCCGCGCAGACGGGACAGCCCGTTCCCCGCGCGCGGATTCTGACTTCGGAACGATAGGAATGGCCTTGGGGGCATCGCCACCATACCTTTTGATGGCTTCCGTAGGTCACATCCTTCGGCGTGAGCGGCGCATTGCGTTCATCGTCCCATTGTGCCAGCAGGTGAGTTTGTTCATGCCCGGCGCAGAAATCGTACAGAGACGGATGGATCGCTGCTCACCTCCCGCAGAATAGTTGTCCGCCTGCAATACAGGCGGAAGGGTCTTTTATCGCGCATTGTGTATCTGGCACAGTGGATAAAAATGTACGCTTTTTTAGTCGGCTTTAAGCTGTTATCCTATTGAAATTCTATTAGAGGAGTGCTATGGTTAAGGTGTAGATTTTATGTATATCGCTGTGGTCGGCAACCTGTACTTTTTTATCCAGCCCTTTTTACTTTCTGCGTTTTCTTAACGATTTCTTTACACCCGTCATCCTGAGCCCAGAGCAAAAAGCTCCGGTGGGTGACGCCCAGCAGTTTTCCTGCCGCCCGTGCGGACAGCTCGCCGCGCTCCCAACGCGCTTTGACTTCGCCGAATCCTTCCGGCAGCGCCTTGCGGGGTCTGCCGAATTTCACGCCGCGCGCCTTCGCTGCGGCGATCCCTTCCGCCTGCCGCTGGTGAATGAACTCGCGCTCTGTCTGCGCCACATAGGATAGCAGCTGCAACACGATGTCCGCGATCAGCGTTCCGGTGAGATCTCGGTTCCGCCGCGTGTCAAGCAGAGGCATATCCAGCACAACGATTGCCGCACACTTTTCCTTTGTGATGATGCGCCATTGCTCCAAAATTTCCTCATAGTTTCTTCCGAGACGGTCGATGCTCTTGATCACAAGCGTATCGCCGTCTTTCAATTTGCGCAGCAGTCGCTGGTAGCTGCGACGGTCAAAGTCCTTGCCGGACTGCTTGTCCACAAAAATCGCCCGGTCCGTTAAACCGAATTCCCGCAGAGCGATGAGTTGACGCAGTTCATTCTGTTCCTTGGTCGAAACTCTTGCATAACCGTATTCCATGTACTGACCTCCCAATTTATCGGTGGATAAATTGTAAGCCAGGTGCCGGCCACATGGGCAATATAGTGTTATATCACTATATTAACACATATTTTTCGATTAGTGAAGTATCACTAATAACCTTTTCTCAAATAATTTACCATAGTGATAAATCGTCATGGAGGTTTACACTATGGATACTCGGGAAACTGTTGCACTTCGCATCCGCCAACTTTGCGCAGAACGAAAAATTACGCCGAACGGGTTAGCAAATCTATCTGCTGTTCCTCAGGCAACCATCAAGAGTATCCTTAATGATGAAAGCAAAAATCCGGGCGTCGTGACGATTAAGAAGCTTTGTGATGGTCTTGAGATCACCCTCGGTGAGTTCTTCTCCACACCTGAATTCGATATGCTGGAACAGGAAATCAAATGAAGCCTCTTTCTCAGCCTCTACCGCCAGCGCTCCTCCATTTTTCGCGTAGAGTACACGCATAGTGCGTGAACTCTACGCTCTATAAGGGGTATTCTCTCTTTTTCGCGGAAAATCTTTCATCCGCTGCTGCGTTTGACGGTTACACATTGCCGCCGCGCCTTTTCTCATTTGAATGGAGTGCTGCTACATGAAAAATGAATCCCAATACGGCCTGCTGCTATTACAGCGGTATCTGTATGAGCATACGGATGACCAGCATCCGGCCTCTGTGGCGGATATTCTTGCCTTCTGGCAGGAGTGTGGCATTCAGGCGGGGCGCAAGAGCGTATATTCCGCTATTGAAGTCTTGCAAAGCAGCGGTATGGACATCGTCTGCGTCAAAAGCACCCAGAATCGATACTTCGTGGGTGAGAGGCTGTTTGAACTGCCGGAGCTGAAGCTGCTGGTGGACGCGGTAGAATCCTCCCGCTTCATTACGGCCAAAAAGAGCGAGCGGCTTATTGAAAAGTTGGGTAAGCTCACCAGTGAATCTCATGCCCGTCAGTTGGATCGGCATATTTATATGGACGGCACCGCCAAACCGGAGAATGAGTGCATCTATTACAGCGTGGATGAGATCCATAACGCCATTCAGAAAAAACGGCAGATCACCTTTCAGTATTACGAATACACCCCGCAGAAAGAAAAGATACTCAAGCATAACGGCTACCGCTATCAGTTCAGCCCGTATGCCCTTATCTGGAGCCGAGATTGCTATTATGCCGTAGGCTGGTCGGAAAAGCACGGAAAGATTGCACAATTTCGGGTGGATCGCATGACGGCAGTCGAACCGCTGGAACATACGGCAGTCCAGACACTGGATTTTGATCCGGCGGAGTATGTCCGCAAGGTGTTTGGGATGTACCCAGACAACCTCTGTACCGTAGAGCTGCTGTGCGATAATGAGGTCATGCGCAGCGTGATCGACCGCTTCGGTGAAAATGTGCAGACGGAAACTGTAGATGAACAGCATTTCCGTGCCACAGTCGAGGTCGCGCCAAGCCCTCCGTTCTTCAGTTGGGTCTTTACCTTTAGCGGTAAGATTCGCATCGTCAGCCCAGCAGCAGTGCTGGAGGAAATGCGGGATATGGCAGCGTGGCTGAAATAATTTCTGGATGGTGTTCCCTGCGGGGAACACCATCTTTTTCACGTCTTGCCAATCGAACGAACGTTTGCTATACTGAGGCTACAGTGTTTCCAGAGAAGAGAACACGGATAGGAGGTGAGTTACTTGGAACAGACATTCGGCAGCTTCGTTCGAGAGAAACGGCAATCTATCGGATTGTCCCTGCGCACACTGGCGGCAAAGCTGGACTTGTCGCCAGTCTATCTGAGCAACATTGAGAACGACCGCAGACCGGCGCCGACGCGCGCATATTTGGAACGGTTGGAGCAGGAACTGCATCTGAGCAAGGTGGAAACCGAGCAGATGCTGGATCTTGCCGCCAAGTCCCAGAATAACCGGGTATCCGCAGACCTGCCGGACTACATCATGAATCGGGAGATCGTCCGGGCCGCGCTCCGCACGGCAAAGGAGGCAGACGCCACAGACCAGGAGTGGCAGGAATTTATCGACCGGATCACCCAGCGCGCAAAGAAATCCAAAGAGGGCGGTGAAATAGACGCATGAAAAAAGCATATTACCGCGAACAGGCGCTGGAGCGGATCGCCCGCGATGTGATCACCGCCTATGACCCCAGACTTTATTACGGTTCCCCCGCAGCCATTCCCATTGAGGACATCATCGAGGCACAGGGGCTGGTGCTGGAGTATCAATATCTGCGGAATAATGGGCGGGTTTTGGGCGAGACCATCTTTGACGACGGTCTCACAGCGATCTATGACTGGGAAAACCACCGCTATGACCTTCTTCCCGTCAAGGGCGGCACCATCCTCATCGACTGCTCTCTCTGCGAAGAGGAAGCATCTACCGGGCGGCTGCGCTTTACCTGCGCCCATGAGCTGGGGCACTGGCTGCTCCATAAGAAACAGTTCAGCGGGACCGGCGAAAACGCGGCGCTCCGTTCCGGCGATGAGAGCGACAACACATTGGAAGTGCAGGCGAACCTGCTGGGCTCTATCCTTCTGCTGCCGCTGCCGCAGGTCAAGCGCTGTTTCTATCAGCTGCGCTCCGGACGGACGAACCAACAGCTGGTGACGGATATGGCAGGTATCTTTCAGGTATCCAAACAGGCCATGCGCATTCGGTTGGAGAACCATAACCTGCTGTAAAAAATTTTCATGTGCTGTTCTCAAAAAAGAGAACAGAGAAAGCGAGGCGCTATGTCAAAAACCAATTCCCTGCGCTGTCCGCTGTGCGGCAAGGGCCGTATCGCGGATATCCCCAGTGGTGCGGAGCAGTCTCAGTACAGGCTGTTTGCTCTGCACAGAGCGGAACACCCTGACCTGATCGCCAAATGCCCCAAGTGCGGCGAACAGATCGGCATCACGGTGCTGACACCGGATGCTCACCCCCTGATCCACACGCCCATCCCCTTTATGGGATATGTTCAGGCATAAATTAAAAATCCAATTGATATGACTTCGTCAAGCGCACCAGCCACCCATCATCGAATATGGGAACATTGAGTTAGGAGCCTTACAAGTAGCTTTTCAGCTATGCGTAAGGCTCTTTTTTTGTGCCTTTCTTCGGCTGAAAAGCGGAAAGGCACACAATGCGCAGACGCTGGCAGCCCTATATCGCTAAATATCCGTGACCCAATCTCAGACATTTCAAAAAAATCTGAGATTGGAGTCATGAATCATGAAAAAATGGCAGGAAGAACGCAACTATCGGCGCGTTCGAAGCGAAGGTGGCGAAGTCATCGCCAATATCATCACTGTAGACGGCATGGACGTAGAGGTGCCGGAGGATGTCTACCTCGCCTATGCGCAGGCAGACCGCAGGGAGCGCTACATCATGGAGGAACAGTCCTCCGGAAAACTGCTCTCTCTGGAGCAGATGGAGGAAGATGCGCTTTTGCCGGACTATGTCGGAGCAGAAACGTCCCCCAGCGCCGAAACGGAGGCACTGGAGCGTGAGGAACTTCGGAATCTGGCAGAACAGAAGCAGATCCTTTTGCTGGCGCTGCTGTCACTAAAGGATACCGACCGGGAACTCATCAACGCCCTGTTCTTCGACGGCGCGTCTACACGGGAATACGCCCAAAGAATGGGCGTCAGCCAGCGGGCGGTCATCAAGCGGAGAGACCGCATCCTGCGGGATCTCAAAAAGTTTTTTGAAAATTCCTCGAAATAAGGGTATTCACCGAACGCAATTTTCGGGAGGACAGTGAGGGGCTCCGAATCGCCCCTCGCTGTTCCTTGAAAATTGCATACCAGCAATACGGATAACCACCCGGACAGAAGAGCAATCCGCGCAGTGTGCGCCACGACCCGCGGGAAGCCTTGCAGCTTCCCGCGGCGAGCGATTTTACCTGCGCAGGGACGGCGTTGGCAGCGCCGCCCGCAGAGACGCTGTCCGGGCAGATAATGAGACACAATGCACTGGCCAGCATGAAGAGGCTGGGCTGCTCCGGGATTGAAAACAGTAGAGATCCCGGAAATACGCCCGTGAAGGTCTTGCCGGACCTTGTCCGTATTGTTCCCTTTTCCCACCGGGGCGCGCGCTGCAAATACGGTGGAAACGAAAACAAAGCATGACAGGAAAAGAGGTAATTATCGGATGAATACCAACGATAACAGGCTGAAAGCCCATAAACTGATCGACCATATTTTTCAGGACCTTCTTCCCGCCCACGGTATGGCGCAGCGTCCGGAGCAGATCCAATTGAGTCACCGGATGCTGGAAGCCATGCAGGACGGGAAGATCGCCCTGTGCGATGCCGGGACGGGCATCGGCAAGACCTACGCCTATCTGGCGGCTGCCACGGCAGCGTCTGCTTTCCCGACAGGGCAGATCGCCCGCCCCATCATCATTTCCACTTCCAGTATCGCGCTGCAAAACGCGGTGCTGATGGAGTATCTGCCGCTGCTGTCCTGCGTCCTAATGGCGGACGGGATTCTTACCAAGCCACTGAAAGCGGTCATCCGCAAAGGGAAAAGCCATTATGTCTGCGACGAGCGATTGGACAGACGGCTGCGTCAGGTAAATCTTGGAAAGAAAAATCCGGAAGCGTTGGCAGCGCTCCGGACTCTTAAGGAAACGCTGGACATGGACAGAGTTTCTCATCTCAGCGGCTATGACCGGGAGCGTGTCTGCGTACCGCAGGTCTGCGACTGCAAACAGAGGGACTGCCGCTATCAGCGGTTCCTCAAGACCTGCGACAAAAATCAATTTTTGTTTCAAATCTGCAATCATAATTTGCTGGTGGCAGACGCCATCCACCGCAGCGAGGGAAAACGCCCCATCTTCCCGGAGCACAGCATCATCATCGTGGATGAAGCCCATAAGCTCCCGGAAACCGCACAGCAGATGCTGGGTGTGACGTTGGTGGCCGAAGAGATACGAAACCTTATCCTTCAGCTAAAACAGGAACGGTACTTACTGGCGGCAGAAATGCTGGAGGACAGCACAGGTCCTTTGCTGCGCAAGCTGGCGCAGCCCAGAGAGGAAGCGGAGCCGGTGGAAGCCTGTTTGCGATTGCTGACCGCGCCATCCTGCACACTGCCCATCATCCAGCGGCAGATCGGCAGCCTGCTCTCCCCGCTGGGAAGCCGCCAGCTGAATACGGTGCTGGACGCGGTCAAGCTGTTCACCAGTTCCCAGACAGATATGATTTTTTACACTGCCGAAGATGTCAGCACAGGCGGCGCCATGCTGTGCGCCGCGGCTGATGACATCACGCAGCGGATGAAAAAGATCCTGTGGCAGCCGGATCAGGCGTTTGTTCTGACCTCCGGCACCATGGCGGTGGGCAGTGATTTCCGCCGTTTCAAAACGCAGGCAGGATTGGAGAAGGGACACCGTGTCATGGAATCCGTTTCTCCATCCCCCTTTGACTACCGGAACAACTGCCTGCTCTACCTTCCGCAAATCCCGCCCCGCCAGAGAGTGGAGGATACGGATGTGTACTTTAATGAGCTGACTGCCGAGCTCGTCGGACTCATCAAAGCAGCCACCGGTCACGCGCTGGTGCTCTTTACATCCTACGCAGCCATGTCGGCTGTGAAGGAGCGGCTGTGGGAGGAATCGCTCCCATTCCCACTGCTGACGCTGGGCCGCAACGCGCCCCACATCATCGAACAGTTCCGGCACACGCCGGGAGCGGTGTTGCTGGCCACCGGCGCGGCATGGGAGGGCTTTGATTTCCCCGGCGACTGTGTATCTCTGCTGATCATCCCACGCCTGCCTTTCGCCTATCCGGACGCCCGGAAGGAGCGGGAATTGGAAAAGTATCCTTCCCTTCACGCATTCATCCGTGAGGTAGCTGTACCAGAGATGCAGATCAAGCTGCGCCAGGGATTTGGACGGGCCATCCGCACGGAGAGCGATACCTGCGTCATCGCCATTCTGGATGAACGGGCCTGCCGTGGCCGCAGATACGCCCAGGCTGTGAGTGAGGCATTGCCGGAAATGCGGAGGACCGGCAGCCTGCGGGAAGTGACAAGGTTTCTGCGGGAGAAAAAGCCGGAGAGCTATTTTGAGGTGGGAAGATGATCGACGCAAAGAAAGAATTGCAGTATCGGCTGGCAGTCAGGATGCTGGAGCATCTGGCGGAAATCGGCCTGCTGAGCGCGGAAGAACTGTCTTACGCCAAGAGACTGGCCAGAGAGAAATATTCCCCGCAGACTGTTTGGGAATAGTGCTGGATATTCTGCGGATCGTGTGGTAGCTTGTGTGTTGACAAAAAAGATACAGGGAAGTGAAAAACATGGCACAGGTAAAAATCATCGCGCCGCAGACGCGGGAAGCGGAACATCTGCGGGTGGCAGCCTACTGCCGGGTCAGTTCGGACTCCAAGGATCAGCTGCATTCCTACGCCGCCCAGATCCGCAGCTACACGGAGGAGATCGCCCAGCATGACGGCTGGGAGTTGGTAGACGTGTATGCCGACGAAGGGCTCACCGGCACCCGGATGGATAGGCGGGAGGACTTCAACCGGATGATGGCAGACTGTCGAAAGGGCAAGATCGACCGAATTCTGGTGAAGTCCGTATCCCGCTTCGCCCGGAATACCAGAGACTGCCTGTCCGCCCTGCGGGAGTTATCCACCATGGGCGTCAGCGTCCGGTTTGAAAAAGAAAATATCGACACGAAAACGCTCACCACCGAACTGATGGTGAGCGTTTCCGGTTCTCTTGCCCAGCAAGAATCCATCTCCATCTCCGCCAATCAGAAGATGAGCTATCAGCGGCGGATGGAGCGTGGGGAATTTATCACCTGCACCGCCCCTTACGGATACCGAATCGTAAATAAGAAAGATCTTGAGATCGTCCCGGAGGAAGCCGCCACGGTGCGCTGGATCTTCGACGCATACCTCAAGGGGCGCAGCTCCGGATGGATCGCGGAGCAGCTGACGGCGAAAGGCATCCCCTCCCAGTCCGGCGCGGAATGCTGGAGAGAAACGGGGGTTCGATACCTGCTGACCAATGAAAAGTATATCGGAGACGCTCTGAGCCAGAAATCCTACAGCTGCGGTTTCCCCTTCGTGCAGAAACGAAATCACGGGGAACGCCTGCAATACTACACGGAGAACTCCCATCCAGCTATCATCGACCGGGACACCTTTGAGCGGGTGCAGGCACTGCTGCAAAAGAAAGCGCAGAAAGAGAAAAAGCGCAGAGAAAAAAGCCCTCTTGCCTTAAAAATCGTTTGCGGGAACTGCGGGACGGTGTTTCAGCGCCGAAGCAGCCAGAACGGATATGTGACCTGGGTCTGCCGAACCCACGACCGCCACGCCGCGGACTGCCCTGTAGGACGCATCCCGGAAACGGAGATCCATGCCGCCTTCCTGCGGATGTACCACAGGCTCAAAAGCAACGCGGACATCATTCTGGCCCCGGCCCTCCGGCAGCTGAACACACTGGGCACGATCTTGCGGCAGAATCATCCGCAGGTGCTGGCCATCAACCGGGCCATCGCGGAAGCGACAGAAGAAAGCCATAAGATCAGCACCCTGCGGGCCAATGGCTTGCTGGACGCGGATATCTGCGCCGCCCGCATGAATGCCATCAGCGCCAGACTGGCGCAGCTTCGCGGAGAACGGCGCAGGCTGACAGAGAACGAAGCGATAGACGAAACGATGGACGCGCTCCGCAAGGTGGAGCAGACGCTTCTCAACGGACCGGAACGGTTGGACGGCTTCGATGAAGAGCTGTTCGAACGTCTGGTGGAGAAGATCATTGCAGAGTCTCAAAACCGTATCCGCTTCCGGCTTTACGGAGGCTTGGAGCTGACAGAACAATGGGAGGTGGCGGCAAGATGATCAACCGCAAGGTGTTATACGGGTATCAGATTCAAAACGGCGCGTTGGAAATCGCGCCGGAGGAGCAGCGGGCCGTCAGTATGGTCTTTACGCTCTATAACGCCGGGGCTTCCTATCAGGCCATCTCGGACGCCTTGAACCGGCAGGACGTTCCGTATTGCCGGGAAGTGCCGCTCTGGAACAAGCATAAGGTAAAGCGCCTTTTGGAAAATCCCCGTTACACCGGTAAGGAGGGATACCCCATACTGGTGGAAGCGGATATTTTCCAAGCGGCGCAGGAAAAGACGGCGGAAAAGAATGCCAGGAAGCAGTCCCACGGAGAGAAGCCTGCCATTGCGCGGTTGACTCCGTACTTCCGCTGCGCCTGCGGCGGGAAGATGACCCGGCTGGGCGGCGGCTGGCAGGACAGCAGCAAGCTGTATCTGAGATGCGAAGGCTGCGGGAATACCGCGGTCATGGACATGGATGCGACGGTAAACGGGATCGTCCGTCAGTTCCGGAACCATGAACAGCCCAGCTGCACCGCCTACACGCCCTCTGCGGAGGTCATGCGGCTGGACAATGCCATCAACCGGGGGCTGGAGCAGCCAGACTCGCCGGAAGCGGTGATGGCGCTGATCCTGCAGGGTGCGGCAGCGCGGTATGCCTGCTGTCCAGAGCCGTCTGCCGAATCTGAGCCGTCAGATAGTCTGACAGAGGCGGATTGGAGACGCTTCCAACGAGCGGTTTCCCATATCACCATCTCACAGGATACCGAAGTAACTCTTATATTTACGGATAAAAAAGCGACAGGAAAGGATGAATGATTCATGGAAGCGACAGCAGCCACCTTAGAGCGGCGGGTGCGGGTGATCCCCGCAACCAGAAAACCGGAAGAACTGCACAGAGACCATGACGGAAAAATGCGCGTAGCGGCCTACTGTCGCGTCTCGACGGACAGTGAAGAGCAGCTCAACAGCTATGAGGCGCAAAAGACCTACTACACCCAGAAGATCCAGGACAGCCCGGATTGGGAGATGGCAGGGATCTATGCCGATGAGGGCATCTCCGGCACCAGCCTGAAAAAACGGACGCAGTTCAACAAGATGATCACCGCCTGCAAGCGGGGACACATCGACCTCATCATCACCAAGTCCCTCTCCCGCTTTGCCAGAAACACGGTGGATTGTCTGGATACGGTGCGGCTCCTGAAAGCAAACGGCATTGGGGTGTACTTCGAGAAGGAAAACATCAACACCCTCACGGAATCCAGCGAATTTCTCATCACCCTGTTCAGCGGTTTCGCCCAGGCGGAATCCGAGTCTCTCAGCAAGAATGTCGCATGGGGAAAGCAGAAGAGCGCGGAGGCGGGAAAGGTCACCTTCCAGTACAAAAAGATGCTGGGATACCGGAAGGGGGCGGACGGACAGCCGGAGATCGTACCGGAGGAAGCGGAGATCATCCGCCGCATTTACCACAGGTATCTGGACGGCTGCACCCTGGGACAGATCAAGCGGGAGCTGGAGAAGGACGGTGTTCCCACCGCACAGGGTGTAGAGCGCTGGTCTCCCTCCATCATCCACAATATCCTGACCAATGAAAAGTACATTGGAGACGCCCTGCTGCAGAAAACCTATGTGACGGACTGCATCAACAAAAAGGTCAAAAAGAACCGTGGTGAACGCACGATGTACTATGTGGAGAACAGCCATCCGGCCATTGTCTCAAGGGATCTGTTCAATCAGGTGCAGCAGGAGATGACGCGCCGGTCCAGCAAACGGAAGGTGCTGCAAAAGAGCGGAAAAACGGAACTTGGGAAATACTCCGGCAAATACGCTCTGACAGAATTGTTGGTGTGCGGCGAGTGTGGCTCCCCCTACAAGCGGGTCACATGGGCCAGAAATGGGAAAAAGCGCATCGTGTGGCGCTGTGTCTCCCGGCTGGAGTTCGGTACAAAATACTGCCAGCACTCTCCGACACTGGATGAAGGCAAGCTGCACAGCGCCATCCTCGCGGCCATGAACGAGTACGCCGCCATCCGGCAGGAGGTCTGCCCCGATGTGCTGGCCATGGCGGAGGAAGCCAGGCAGGCGTTATCTCAGGCCGGTGCACGGCTGCTGCAGCTGAAGAAGCGTATGGATGCGGTGAGCCGGGAGCAAAGCGATGTGCTGGATCGGCTGCTCGTCAACATGGCCGATACCGAGCTGAATGCCAGGATGAAAGCGCTGACGGATGAGAAGGAATCCCTTAAGGCGCAGATCGCAGACGCGCAGCAGGCAGAGGTCGATCTGGAGGAACAGGCTGCCAGACGCCGGCAGATGTGGGACAGTATCATGGAATGCGCCGCGGGCTATACGGAATTTGACAATGAGCTCGTCCGGCAGGTCATCCAAAAGATCACGGTGGAGGACGCGGAAACCATCCGCATCCAGTTCCGAGACTCGGATGTGGTGCTGGAACAGGAAGTAGAATGAATAGAAAAGGGAGAAAGGAAATGGCCATTTTTATAACCGGTGATACGCACGGTGATTTCAGCAGGCTCCTACCTGCAGCATTCCATGAGCAACGTGACCTGACCAAAGAGGATTACCTCATCATCTGTGGAGACTTCGGCGGTGTCTGGGATGGCGGCGATGCGGAGCAGCAGTGGCTGGACTGGCTGGAGACCAGGTCCTTTACCACGCTGTTCGTCAGCGGAAACCATGAAAACTATGATCTGCTCCGCAACTATCCAATCAGCCAATGGCACGGCGGCTTGGTACAGGCCATACGCCCCAGCGTCCTGCATCTGATGCGGGGCCAGCTTTATAACATCTGCGGAAAGCGGATATTTACCATGGGCGGCGCCAGCAGCCACGATATCCGAGACGGCATTCTGGAACCGGATGATCCGGACTATGAGCGAAAGCTGCGGCAGCTCAACGCCGCAGGAGCGTTGTTCCGTGTCAACCACAGGTCATGGTGGAAAGAGGAACTGCCCAGCGTGGATGAATACGAAACCGCAAGGAAAACGCTGAATCAGGCAGGGTGGGATGTAGATTACATCATTACCCATTGCTGCCCCAGCAGTGTCCAAGATGCTTTCAGCGGAGGATTGTACCGGCGAGATGCACTGACAGACTTTTTCGATGAGATTCGGGAATGCTGCAAATTCCAATACTGGTTCTTCGGGCATTACCATGAGAACATAGTGGTACAGAAACGATTCGTCATGCTATATGAGCAAATGCTTCGGCTGAAATGCTGAGATAAGGAATAGGGGCGTACTGACATATCGCTCAGTACGCCCCTATTCCTTATCTCATTGCGTGCAGTAGTGGACAGGAATTAAAAGGCGGTGTATAATTTTAATAATGTTGGTTGGTTCTACAACACAAATGATTTCCGGCTAAACACACGGAGAATGGCAATTAGGGATGGTGATGTTATTGCCTTGTGCTTTGTGTAAGAAAAATGTGCCATTGATGCAGAGCCATATTTTTCCGAAACTGATTTATAAGAGAATTAGGTCTCATCCAAAATCAAGATTTCGTAGTTTAGATAACTTTTCAAAAGCCATGCAAGATGGTGAAAAAAGGCCAATGTTATGTCACGACTGTGAAGAACGCTTTAGTGCGTTTGAATCAAAGTTTGCGACGCTTTTCCTTGATCCGTATTTAGAATCTGAAAAGCTGAAGAACCTCCATTCAACATGGGTGAACTATTACTTTTTATCTGTTGCATGGCGAGTACTTTGGGATGATTTGTATCGCATGAAGTCACATTGTGAACACTTCTCCAGACATATTTTTGAAGAGTATTGCGATGAATTGGGGAAATGCTTACTTGCGTTCAAAGATGGCGCAAACTCCAAAATTCCAAAACAATTTAAGACCAGAGTATACAAACTCAATCGACTGATTAAGCAATCGGAGGTAAATGAACTTGCCAAAGGATGCATTTTTGGATACTCTGTGTTCTTGGCAAAAAGTCATTCTTTCTCGGTGATTGTGTACTACGCTGGGTTGGTGTTTGTAACAGATTATATTCCAGATAAGCGGCGGTATATTTTTCTGGGTGGAAAACCCACTTTGTTTAAGACACGATGCAAGAAAAAGGAAGTAACCGAAGAACTAAAAATCCAGTTTTGCGAAATGGCACAGCAGTACAAAAAAGTTATGACTCCAGATATGAGAAAGAAAATTTCAGAGCGATACAACAAATGATGTGCAAAGGGCATCTTTTCTGTCGACACACGACAGCCAGCACCTGTGCGAAAAGCTGGGCATGCGCCGCGAGGGCGTGTTCCTCGAATTCATCTCCTTCGTGAAAAACCCCGACGGCACGCCCAGGTATGAAAACACGGTGCAGTATGCCATCCTGAAAAAAGAGTGGGAACAAAAACTTGGCCAAACGCCTGATTGAAGGGAGCGCGCACCGATGAACAGCACAGAGGAGATAGGCTGCTGCGGCGAGTACGAGTCCTGCGAGACCATCCAATCGTTTCTCAACCGCACCGGCCACAAATACGGCAAATACAGGCAGGCGCTGGAATACATCCGCGCCCACGGCCACGCCGCCTTCCTGGACGCGGCAAAGCACTGGACAGGCGCCTATGGCAGGTACCCGGAGCAGGACGGCTGAAGGAGCGGAACGCATGGTAGAGCTGTTTATCATGGAGTATTTGACGGTGCTATATATGGCCATGGCGTTTCTGTTTATGGACAGCCGGTATTCCAGGCGGCGCACCCTTCTCATCGTTTCCGGCGTCACGCTCCTGCTCATGGCGGCGGGGGCCGCCCCGTACCGGGCCGGCGGAACCGGGCAAAAAGCGGCCGTGGGCGTACGGATCCCGCCTTTTGGCCCTTTGCCATGACCATCCACATCCCGCTGATCCTGCTGCTTTTCACGCTCAGCCGATTCCGGGGATGGAGGCTTATCTTCCAGCAGCTCTCCGTCGTTTTGTTCTGTACGCTGATCCACCACATATCAGGGCTCATCTACTACCTGTCCGGCAGCCGTTTCTGGGTGCTGGTGCTGTCCTGTGTGGTCCTCAGCGCTTGCGTGATCTGGTTTCTGGTCCGC
>OGQA01000630.1_pt1 | contig 17793 bp, 17 predicted proteins | sample 1553011 | NCBI WGS metagenome assembly OGQA01 (sample SAMEA2580256, study PRJEB22360) | human gut metagenome | biome: human gut; feature: human-associated habitat; material: faeces | place: Denmark | collected 2008/2010 | reverse complement strand
AGGAGGCATTTGACATGGGTGAGGATCGCAAAACATTTAAAATAAAGGACGGTAATTTGGGAGAAGTGAAGATTGCAGATGAAGTGGTTGCCATCATCGCAGGACTTGCCGCTACCGAGGTTGAGGGCGTTGGTTCCATGGCTGGCAACATCACAAATGAACTGGTAAGTAAGCTTGGTATGAAGAACCTTTCCAAAGGAATTCGTGTAGAAGTTCTCGACGGAAAGGTAAGCGTGGATGTGGCACTGAACATTTCATATGGTTATTCGATCCCTGAAGTGTCAGCCAAGGTGCAGGACAGAGTCAAGAATGCGATTGAGAATATGACCGGTCTGGAAGTATCTATCGTGAATATCCGTATCGCAAGTGTGGACATGGGCAGCAACAAGTAACGCATCGAATCACGGTGAATAAGATAAAGGATGTCCCTGCGACATCCTTTTTTCCTGTACAGGGAAATGTGACGAAGAAGACGGAACATGAGAGAAAGGAAAGGTTTATGACCAGAAGAGAGTTGAGAGAACAGATATTTAAGCTGCTGTTTGGCGTGGAGTTCCATGACAGGCAGGAACTGCCGGAGCAGATTGCCGTCTATGAGGAGACGGAGGAGCCGTGGGATGCAAAGGACGGCGCGTATATTTCCGGCAAATGCGAGGATATCGTGGCGCATCTTGCAGAGATTGACGAGGCGATCGATGCTGTGGCAGAAGGCTGGAAGACCGGACGCATGGGAAAGGTAGATCTCACGCTGATTCGCCTGGCGGTCTATGAAATGAAGTATGATGAGGATGTGCCGGTCGGCGTTGCCATCAACGAGGCGGTGGAGCTTGCCAAAAAGTATGGCACCGATGAGTCGCCGGCATTTATCAACGGTGTACTTGCAAAGCTGGTATGAGAAAAAATATCTATTCTGTCGGTCAGGTAAATACATACATCCAGAACATGTTCGCACAGGATTTTATGTTGCACCAGATCAGCATCAAGGGGGAAGTGTCGAACTGTAAGTATCACTCCAGCGGTCATATTTATTTTACCCTCAAGGATCAGACGGGGACGATCGCCGCGGTCATGTTTTCCAGGTACCGCCGCGGACTTGCCTTTCAGATGAAGGAGGGAGACAAGGTTGTTGTGACCGGCTCCGTCGAGGTGTACGAGCGGGACGGAAAGTACCAGCTCTATGCCAGAGAGATTGAGCTTGAGGGTGCCGGGAATCTCTATCTGAAGTTTGAGGCGTTAAAGCGCGAACTCGAGGAGATGGGAATGTTCGATGCGGCATACAAAAAGCCGATACCCAGATATGCCACGAGGATCGGCATTGTGACAGCGCCTACGGGAGCCGCCATACAGGATATCCGCAACATTGCGGCCAGAAGGAATCCCTATGTGCAGTTGATCTTATATCCCGCGCTCGTGCAGGGGGACGGCGCCGCAGCAAGCATTGTGCGCGGCATCCATGCGCTGGATGTGCTGGGTGTGGACGTCATCATTGTGGGACGCGGCGGCGGTTCGATCGAGGATCTGTGGGCATTCAATGAAGAAGAGGTTGCGCGGGCGATTTTTGCATGCAACACGCCGGTGATCTCGGCGGTCGGACATCAGACGGATACGACGATATCGGATTATGTGGCGGATCTGCGGGCACCGACCCCGTCGGCAGCGGCAGAACTGGCAGTCCCTGATGTGCGGCAGATGCTACAGCAGGTACAGGACTGCTCCCGCCGGCTGGAAAACGCCATGCAGCAGCAGTTCCGGCAGAAAGCACAGGAACTGGAACGGCTGCAAGACCGGCTGAAATTACAGTCACCGGCACACCGGCAGGAACTGGCACAGCAGGAGCTCTGCCATTTGCAGAAGCGGTTGGAAGCGGGTATCCGGCAGATCTGGCAGCAATGTCAGGAACAGCTGGTGCAGCAGACCAACCGTCTGGACGTGCTCAGCCCCATGAAGATTCTGGGGCGTGGCTATGCACTGGCGTACCACGGCGAAGAACTGGTACGCAGTGCCGCACAGGTGCAGTCCGGCGATGTGCTGCGGGTGCAGCTGGCAGAGGGTGAGATCACGGCAAAGGTACAATAACAGAAAGATAAGATAACACTACGTGTTTTTGGGGAAGGAGAGCAGATGTATGGCATTTGAAACACACATGAAGGAATTGCGGGAACTGACACAGAAGCTGGAACAGGGCAACCTGCCGCTGGAAGAAGCGGTGCAGCTGTATCACAAGGGCATGGAACTGGCGGTATCCTGTCAGGAAGAATTGCAGACAGCAAAGCTGCAAATTTCCAAACAGACGGTGCCGGCACAGGAACAGGAGGTTCATGATGGAAGCGAAGCATAAGGCGTATCTGGAAGAACTGGCGGCAAAGGTAGATGCAAAACTGTTGGAATATGTGCAGGTGACACCGGAAACCCGAAGGCAGGCACAGGTGGTGGAAGCCATGCGGTATTCTCTGGAAGCCGGCGGCAAGCGGATCCGTCCGGTGCTGGTGCTGGAATTCTGCCGGATTTTTGGCGGCTCGGAGGAGCAGGCAATGGCGGCGGCGTGTGCCATTGAAATGGTGCACACCTTTTCCCTGATCCATGATGACTTGCCGGAAATGGACAACGACGACTACCGCCGCGGCAAGCTGTCCTGTCATAAGGCATTCGGACATGCTGTGGCGTTGCAGGCAGGTGATGCCCTGCTGACAGAAGCATTTGCCGTAATTCTGCGTGATCCGATACTGGAACCGGAAATGAAAGTGGAACTGCTGCAAATCCTCACCGCTGCAACCGGTGCAGCCGGTATGGTCGGCGGTCAGATCATGGATATGGCAAACGAGAAACGCAGCGATGTCACACTGGAAGAACAGGAAGCCATGTGTGCCGCCAAGACCGGTGCTCTGATTCGCGGAGCATGCCGGCTGGGCTGTACAGCGGGATTTGCTCCGAAAGAACAGGTCGCACTGGCAGATCAGTATGGGGCAAAGCTGGGGCTGGCATTTCAGATCGTGGACGATATTCTGGACGTGACAAGTACCTCCGAAGTGCTGGGCAAGCCGGTGGGCAGCGATGCCGCAGAGGGCAAGACCACGTTTGTCACACTGCTGGGGCTGGAAGGTGCCAAGACACGTGCAGCAGCACTGACGGCAGAGGCAGAACAGATCCTGTCCCAGTTCCCGCAGCATGAATTCCTGCTGGATCTGACACGGGAACTGCTGTGCCGTGAAAAATAATCGAAGGAGTGAATCCTGCGGAACTGCCGCGGAATGTGCCGCCGGCAAAGGAGCCGCAGAAAACAAAACCATGGAATATATGAAAATTTCGGAAACAGAGGAGCACCTGTTGGAGTGTCTGCACTCGCCGGACGATCTGAAGGCACTTTCGCCGGAACAGTGTACCGCACTCTGTGCGGAGATTCGAAGTCTTCTCATAGAAACTGTTTCCAAAACCGGCGGGCATCTCGCTTCCAATCTGGGGTCGGTGGAACTGACGGTGGCGATGCACCGAGTGTTTGATTCGCCGGAAGATAAATTCGTCTGGGACGTGGGGCATCAGTGCTATACCCATAAAATTTTGACCGGACGGCTGGAACGATTTTCGACCCTGCGGCAGGAAAACGGCATCTCCGGTTTCCCGAAGCCAAACGAATCAGAACACGACAGCTTCATCAGCGGGCACAGCAGCACTGCGATCTCCGTGGCATGCGGCATTGCAGAGGGCATGCGGCTGCACGGGGACAAGGAGCATTTTGCCGTTGCCGTTGTAGGGGACGGAGCCATGACCGGCGGGCTGTCCTATGAGGGGCTGAACAATGCCGGAAAATCGGGGAATAATCTCATTGTGATCCTCAATGACAATGAGATGTCCATTTCCAAAAACGTGGGGGCACTGGCACGCTACCTGTCCTCCATGCGGAGCAGTGAGGGATACGTCCGCACCAAAAAGGCAGTGGAACGCCGCCTGAACCGCACCGCGGTGATCGGTCCGTCTGTGGCGAAAGTCATCAAGAATTCCAAGAGCGTTGTACGGGACGTATTGTTGCAGTCGGCAACGATCTTCGAGGACTTCGGCTTCGTCTATCTGGGACCGGTGGACGGCCACAATCTGGTGGAACTGGAAGAAGTGCTGCTGGCGGCAAAGGAATATCACCGTCCGGTGTTTATCCATGTACATACCGTCAAGGGCAAGGGCTATGCACCGGCAGAGGCAAAGCCGTCGGAGTATCACGGAATCTCCAAGTTTGACATTGAAACCGGCAATCCGGAGGTTTCCGCTGCGGATTCCTATTCGGAAATGTTCGGCAAAGAACTGGTGCAGCTGGCGAAACAGGATCCCCGCATTTGTGCCGTAACGGCAGCAATGGGTGAGGGCACAGGACTGCACCATTTTGCACGGGAGTTCCCGAACCGGTACTATGACGTGGGCATTGCCGAACAGCACGCCGTGACATTTTCCGCGGCACTGGCTTCTATGGGAGAACTGCCGGTATTTGCGGTGTATTCTTCCTTTTTGCAGAGAGCCTATGACCAGCTGATGCACGATGTTGCCATTGGCGGCATGCATGTGGTGCTGGGGATCGACCGTGCCGGCGTTGTCGGCGAGGACGGCGAAACCCACCACGGACTGTACGATGTGTCGTTCCTCTGCACGGTGCCCAATACGGTAATTTATGCACCGGCATGCTACGAGGAGATGCGGCTCTGTCTGCGGCGGGCACTCTATCGGGATAAGGGGCTGGCATGTATCCGGTATCCCAGAGGCAGCGAAAAGGTTTCCTTTGACAAGACTGCCCTGAACACCGAATACACCCACGTTTCCGGCAGAAAAACAGATACCCTGTATATTTCCTACGGCAGGGTGTACGATCACCTGTACCGTGCCAGCCGCCGCATGGCGGAGGAAGGCGTGTTCTGCGACCTGCTGAAGCTGACACGCATTTTCCCGCTGGCAGAGGGCGTGGTGGAAATTGCCATGTCCTATGCCCATGTGGTATTTCTGGAGGAGGCATACTATTACGGCGGGATTTCCCAGCTGTTGGGAGATCTGCTGCTGGAACGCGGCTTCCGCGGCACCTACCGGCGGGTAGCACCCAAGGCATATCTGCCGCAGGCTTCTACGGATTCTCAAATGGAAACGATGGGGCTGTCGGAGCATGCCATTTATCAGGATATGCAGCAGGAGGCAAAACATGGCAAGGCTTGATGCGGTAATGGTACAGCAGGGCATGGTGCCCAGCCGCCAGCGTGCCAAAACGCTGATTCAGAACGGGCAGATCTCTGTGAACGGCAAGGTCTGTACCAAGCCGGCGTTTGCCGTTTCGGAAACCGACCAGATCACCATGGAGGGCAGTGACATTCCCTTTGTGGGGCGGGGCGGTCTGAAACTGGAACATGCGGTACAGCAGATGCAGTTCTCTCTGGAGGGAATGGTCTGTCTGGACATCGGAGCATCTACCGGCGGCTTTACCGACTGCATGCTCCAGCACGGAGCTGCAAAGGTGTACGCCATTGACGTGGGACACGGACAGCTGGTGCAGTCCCTGCGGGAGGATCCCCGCGTGGTAAACTGGGAGGGAACAGACGTTCGCAGCATTGCACCGGAACAGCTGAAACAGCCGGCGGATTTCTTCTCGGCGGACGTGTCTTTCATCTCGCTGCACCATGTACTGCCCTACGTGCTGCCGCTGCTGCGGACAGGGGCACAGGGCGTGGTGCTCATCAAGCCCCAGTTTGAAGCGGGACGGGAGAACATCGGGAAAAACGGACTGGTGCAGTCCTCCCGCGTGCACATGCAGGTGCTGAACAACATCTTGCAGCTGTTTTCCGCACAGGGGCTGACTGTACAGCTGCTGTGTCCTTCGCCCATTCAGGGCGGCTCCGGCAATATTGAGTATCTCGCCGTTGTACAAAAAGGCGGCGAAGCGGCGTATCTGCCGGAAATTGCCGCAGTGGTACAGCAGGCATTCGCACAGGCAAAGAAGGAGAAGACGAAATGAAAGTCGTGTTATTTCATCATCTGCAAAAAGGCAACGCACCGGAAGTTGCCCGAAAGGTCTGTCTGGCACTGCACCGGAACGGCATGGAAGTCTGGGCAGATCTCCGCTGTCTGGGACTGCTGGGGGATATGTCCTTTATCTGTTACGCTCCGTTTCTGGAAGCAGTGCAGGACGCAGACGTGGCAGTGGCGATCGGCGGGGACGGCACCATTCTGCACTGTGCCCGTCACGTGGTGGGCACAAAGGCAAAGCTGCTGGGCATCAACACCGGACGGCTGGGCTTTCTGGCATCTATGGAGCCGGATCAGATCGGTGAAATTGCACGGCTGCAAACGGGGGACTATCGGGTTTCCAAACGCATGCTGCTGCGTGGCAAGATGCTGGACAAGACCGGCACCTGCCTGCGGGAACTGACGGCGTTGAATGACATCGTGATCTCCCGCAACTTTTCCCGTGTCATTGAGTTTACCGTTTCCCGCAACAACGTGGTGCTGGGCGAATATCGGGCAGACGGCGTGATCTTCAGCACGCCTACCGGTTCGACTGCCTACGCCCTCTCCGCCGGAGGTCCCATTATCGAACCGGAATTTTCCTGCATTGAGATGAACCTGATCTGTCCCCACTCGCTTTCTGCCAGACCGATCCTGTTTTCTCCCCACAACGATTTGCAGGTGAGCCTGCGGGTGCGGGAGGAATATGATGCCTATTTCTGTGCAGACGGCGAAAAACCGGAGCCGTTTCCGGAGGGACGAGTCATGGAAATTTCCGGCTCTGACCAGACGCTGGAAATTCTGGACCTTAGCGGCAATACCTTTTTTGATTCGCTGAGCCGGAAGCTGATGCAGTCTTTGAAAGCGGGAAGGACGTGAGGAACACATGAAGAAAAAGCGGCAGGATACCATTCTTTCGCTCATTGCAGCAGAGGAGATTCCCACGCAGGAAGTGCTGCGGGAACGCATGGAGGAACACGGGTTTGCGGTGACGCAGGCAACGCTTTCCAGAGATATTCGGGAACTGAAGCTGACCAAGGAACGGCGTGGCAGCGGCAGAGCATGCTATACGGCACCGGTGCGGCAGGAAGTCAACGGCGGCATTTTGCAGAATGCTGCCCTGCGTACCGACTTTGCCGGAAATGTGGCAGTGATCCACTGCCGTACCGGCACGGCACAGGCAGTGGCGGCGGCGTTAGATGCCATGCATCGGGAAGATGTGGTGGGAACCATTGCCGGAGATGATACCATTTTTGTATTGCTGCGGACAGAAATACAGGCAAAAGAATTTGCCGGCAGCTTCGCAAAGCTGATGGAAACAGGAGGGTTTTAATGCTAGCTGAACTGGAGATCGAGAATCTGGCGGTGATCGCCCATGCACGGATTCCCTTTTCACCGCATCTGAATGTGTTTACCGGTGAAACCGGTGCCGGAAAATCGATTCTGCTACACGGGATCCATGCGGTTCTGGGACAGCGTGTCACGCGGGACATTGTGCGGACAGGCTGCAAAAAGGCAGTGGTGACGGCACTTTTCACGCATCTGGATCCGCTGGTCTGTGCCAGACTGGACGCACTTTCCATTTCCCACACCGACGATGAACTGCTGCTCACCAGAGAGATCGCCGCAGACGGCGGCAGTGCAGCACGGGTGAACGGACATACCACAACAGTTTCGGTGCTGCGGGAGATCGGGGACGCTCTCATCAACATTCACGGGCAGCACGACAATCAGGTGCTGCTGGCACCGGAGTGCCACTTGCAGATTCTGGACGCTTTCGGCGGAGATGACACATTGCTGCACCAGTATCAGGACACATTCCGGCAGTTACAGCAGACGGCGAAGCGGCTGAATCATCTGGCAAAACAGGAACAGGACAAGGCACACCGCCGGCAGCAGCTGAAAGCACTGGTGGCAGAAGTGGACGAACTGGGACTGGAACAGGGCGAAGAAGAGGCACTGGAAGAAGAACTGAACCTGCTGCAGCACGCCGAGAGCATTGCCGCGGCGTTGCAGGCGGCAGCGGAGGCGATCGACGGCGAAGATGCCGACGGTTCCGCAGTACTGCTGACAGAGGCGGCGGCAGAAGAACTGTCGCCGTTTTCCGACATGCGGGCGGAGTTTGCCGTGCTGGGAGAACGGCTGGCGGCGGCAGGCATTGAACTGGCAGACATTGCTTCGGAGTGCCGCAGCCTGCGGGACGGCATGGACTTAGACCCCCAGCGGTATGCGATGGTGCAGAAGCGTATGCTGGAGATCCGGCGGCTAAGTCGGGAGTACCAGTGTACCGGTGACGAACTGGTGGAACGCCGTGATCGTGCAGAGGAAGAACTGGCACAGATGCAGGGCGACACCGCAGAGATCGCTGCCCTGCGGGAGCAGAAGGCACAGCTGCTGGAAACGGTTTCCGCACAGGCGAAGGCTCTGTCGGAATACCGTGCACAGACACTGGAACGCTTTATCACTGCCGTGACGGAACAGCTGGCATTTCTGAATATGCCCAACGTGATCCTGGTGGGGAAACATACCACCGGCAAGCTGACCATTCACGGCATGGACAGTCTGGAATTTCTGATTTCTGCCAACCGCGGGGAAGAACCCCGTCCGCTGGCGAGAATCGCTTCCGGCGGTGAACTGTCCCGCATCATGCTGGCTCTGAAGTGTGTCATTGCCGATCGGGACAGCATTCCCACGCTGATCTTCGACGAGATCGACACCGGTGTCAGCGGCAAGGCTGCCCAGAAAATCGGCATGAAGCTGCGGGAAGTGGGACAGCTGCGGCAGGTGCTCTGTGTGACGCATCTGTCCCAGATCGCCGTAATGGCAGATCAGCACCTCATGATCGAGAAGCAGACCGAGGGCACGCGGACGGAAACCCATGTCATGGTACTGGAACCGGAGGGACGTGTCCATGAGATCGCCCGCATCATGGGCGGTGAAAATCCCAGCGTGCTGCTGCTGGAAACTGCACGGGAAGAATTGAAACGCTGGCAGAAAGATCTGCTGGCAGGGGGAGAGGACGGTCAGGAAACATGAACCAGCCGGAAAAGCTGTTACAGCAATATTTTGGGCATGCGTCATTCCGCACCGGACAGAAGCAGGCAATCGATGCGATCTTGTCCGGACGGGACGTGCTGGCGGTCATGCCTACTGGAGCCGGCAAGTCGGTCTGCTATCAGATCTCTGCCCTGCTGCTCCGCGGGGTGACCATTGTCATTTCTCCGCTGATCTCGCTGATGAAGGATCAGGTGGAGGCTCTCCGGCATGTGGGTATCCCTGCGGCGTATGTGAACAGCAGCATTACGCAGGAAGAATTCTATCACACGGTGCAAATGGTACAGCAGGGGCAGTGCCGGATTCTGTACGTTGCACCGGAACGGCTGATGACGGACAGCTTTTTCCGTCTGACACAGCAGGTGCCGGTGAGTATGATCGCCGTTGATGAGGCACACTGCGTTTCCCAGTGGGGACAGGATTTCCGGCAGAGTTATCTGGATATTCCGGTGTTTATGGAACAGCTGCCGGCACGTCCGATCTGTACCGCCTTTACTGCTACGGCAACAAAGCAGGTAGAGGCGGATATTGCACGGATTCTGAAATTGCAGGAGCCGGAAATCATACATACCGGATTCGACCGGAAAAACCTGTTTTTCGGGGTACGCCGTCCCAATAATAAGATGCGGGAACTGTTTCAGCTGCTGCGGGAAAACGACGGCAAAAGCGGCATTGTGTACTGCTCCACCCGAAAAGCGGTGGAGGAAGTCTGTGATGCTCTGCGGGAAAACGGCTTTCCAGCCACGCGGTATCACGCAGGTCTGTCCGACACGGAACGGGCACAGAATCAGGACGATTTCCTGTACGACCGCCAGCCGATCATGGTGGCGACTAACGCGTTCGGCATGGGTATTGACAAGTCCAACGTGTCGTTTGTCATTCACTATAACATGCCCATGGATCTGGAGAGCTACTATCAGGAGGCAGGTCGTGCCGGACGGGACGGCTCGCCGGCACAGTGCATTCTGCTGTACAGCGGAAAAGATGTCCGTACCAACGATTTCCTGCTGCAACGCAGTCGGGAAACCACAGAGGTGGATGACGAGGAAACACGGCAGTTCCTGCTGGAGCAGGGAAAGGAACGGCTGAAACAGATGACGTTCTATGCCACCTCTACCACCTGTCTGCGGCACCGCATGCTGCAATATTTCGGCGACCATTCACCGGACAGCTGCGGGAATTGTTCCTGCTGTCTGACCAATTATCGGGAAGAAGATGCCACCATGGCGGCGAAAAAGATCATCTCCTGCGTGTATCGTGCCCAGAAAGGCGGCTATCACCTGAGCCGCACCATGACTGCCGATGTGCTGATGGGCAGCAAAAAGGAATCGCTTCTCCGCATGCGGCTGGATCAGCTTTCCACCTACGGCATTATCGAAAAGCTGTCGCGGCGGGAGGTGATGCAGCTGATCGATGAACTGATCCAGCGGGAAGATCTGGCACTGCGGCAGTTTCAGGAGTATCAGGAATTGGTGCTGACTGCCGGCTCGGTGGAGATCATTCGCGACCAGAAAACGGTCATGCGGCGTGTGCCGGTGGTGCGGGAGAAGCTGGCGGCTCCGGTGGGAACAAAAGATCCTACGCTGTCCGCGGCGGACAACGACCTGTTCCAGAAGCTGCGGCAGCTGCGGGCGGCACAGGCAAAGCACGAGGGGATACCGCCGTATTTCATCTTTTCCGATGCCACGCTGCGGGACATGTGCCGGAAAAAGCCCCAGAACCTCAGCGAGATGCGGCAGGTTTCCGGTGTGGGTGTCATCAAGGCACAGAAGTACGGGAAAATGTTTCTGGAGGGGTTGCAGCAGTTTCTGGCTGGGGTACAGCAGTGAGTGAGCAGATTTGTGTAAGCATTGATTCTAGCGTACAAATAAAAAAACGCATGCCCCGCACGGGAAACCAATCCGTGCGGGGCATGTTCTTTTTGTCCGGTGCATATGTTTCCTTAGGGCATCTTACGCACATGCTTTGTGCGGTGTTGCCTTGAAGGAGGCATACAGATGCGAAAACGCAGTGTAATTCGGGATACCATTCAGATGACCGTGATACAATTTTTTCTGGAGTGTCTGGCGTTGTGGTTCAACGCGTGGATGACGCGGCGTGTGGGGGCGGCAACGGTGGGAACGCTGGCACTGGCAGGTTCTTTTTTCAACCTTGCCGCAATGGTCGCCGGCGGAAATGCTATGCTCTGTGCCAGCCGTTTTGTGTCCGAGGAACTGGGAAAGCCCTGCGGCTGTCCGGCACGTGTCCTGCGGCATGGTATCAGCTTTTGCATGATGCTGTCCCTGCCGGTGACAGCAGGAGTCTGCATATTTGCCCAACCTCTAAGTCAGCAGTTTTTGCAGAGCGATTCCATGGCACATGCGGTGCGGCTCATGGCACTGCTTCTGCCGCTGGGCAGTCTGAGTGCCTGCCTGAAAGGCTACTTCAATGCAGTGTGCCGCGTGACAGTAACAGCCGCCTGCGATGTGGCGGAATTTCTGCTCCGTGCGGGAATCCTCACCGGACTGCTCCTGTGGCGTGGGGACACCAGACCGGAACAGGTCTGTACGGATCTGGTGTGCAGTATGGCGTGCGGTACACTGTTTACGGCGGTCACACTGACAGTGCTGTACTTTCAGAAGCGGGAACCCTGCGGCGGAACGTGCAGCCTGTCCCTGTGGCGGTATATCCGGCTGGCAGTTCCTGTGGCAGTGGGCGGCTGTCTGACTGCCGGACTCAGCACTGCCAATGATGCCCTGATTCCCGTGACACTGCGGCAGTTCGGGGACAGTGCCAGCAATGCCCTCCGGCAGTTCGGCACTTTTGAGGGCATTGTGATTCCGGTGCTGTTTTTTCCGTCCACCATTCTCTGTGCCCTGTCCGGAATCCTGATTCCGGAAGTCGCCCGTGCCAATGCCGCCGGCAATCGGGAACGTGTCTGTCGGCTGACGGAACAGGTGATCGCACTGACACTGATTTTTGCGGTGCTGATCAGTGCAGTCCTGCTGAAATTCGGCGGCGTGATCGGGCGGTGCATGGACGGCGGAGAACTGTCGGGGAAGATGATTCGGATTCTGGCACCGGTGGTGCCGTTTATCTATCTGGAAATCGTGCTGGAAGCACTGATCAAAGGCATGGGCAGGCAGAATTTTTCTTCCCTGAACTATCTGGCGGAGTACGTGATCCGCATCTGTGTGGTGCTGGTCTGCATTCCGCTGTTCGGATTTTACGGCATTGTGGCATCGTACTATACCAGCAACGTGTTCGGAAACTGCAATCGTCTGCGTATGGCAGTAAAAACGGCAAACCTCCGGTTCCGATTCGGAAAGCTTATCGGAAAGCCGGTGTTTGCCGCGGGATTTTCGTTTACGGCAGCTTCTCTGCCGGAATGGTTCTGCCCGACTTTGCGGGAAACGCCGCAGGGAATCGTGCTGTTTCTGGGAATCGCTCTGGGGCTGTACGGGCTGGTGTTCTGGCTGCTGCGGGAAAAAGACGAACAGGTGTTACCGGTGCTGCAATGAGTTGTGTGAACGCAGCAGCGTGTGCATGGTGTGGCGGTGCTGGTGACTTCCCCCGTGCATGCCGTGAAGGTGCGGGTGGCTGTGGGTAATGGTATGAGTGTGTGTCACGCCGTCGTGGGTGTGTGTGAACGTGTGAGTGTGGGAATGGGTGTGTTCCATTTGCAGCGTGTCCAGAACCACCAGAACGGAACCCAGCAGCATTACCGCCAGTGCCAGAAAATACTGCACTGTCAGGGCATCGTGCCAGATGATGCAGGAAAGTGCCGTGCCGATAAAGGGGGCGATGGCATAGTAGGCACTGGTCTTGGCGGCTCCGAGGGTGTTCTGGGAACGGACGTAGCAGAAAATACTCAGCCCGTAGGCAACAAATCCCAGAAGCAGTGCCGCAGCAGCAGCGTGCAGTCCGGGGAACGGCTCGCCGATGCACAGAGCAATGAGAAACGAACCCAGTCCGGAAAAGATGCCCTTGAGAAAGACGATCTCGAAAGTACTTTTGTCGGAAATATTGCGGGTGCAGTTGTTCTCCAGTCCCCAGCAGGCTGCCGCCGCCAGCACCAGCAGGGAGCCTCTGGAAAAGTGCAGGCTGGACATATCCTCGAAAGACAAAATGCCGCTGGACAGAGTGATCAGCAGAATGGCAGCCCACAGCCGCTTGGAAACTTTTTCCCGAAAGAGCAGCAGGGCGATCAGCGTAGTGGCAGCGATTTCAAAGTTTCCCAGCAGAGAGGCATTGGCGGAAGATGCACTTTTCAGCCCCAGCATCAGCAGAATCGGTGCGGCAATATCCAGCAAGATCATGCCGAGGGTATAGGGCAGGTCTTTGCGTGTCAGTTTTTTCTCGCCGCGGTGGCTTTTGGGGTTGATGCAGTACAGCAGTCCGATGCCGATGCCGGCACCGAAATACAGCAGTGATGCCAGAAATGTAGGGCTGATTTCCTTCAGCAACAGCTTCGAAACCGGAACGTTTACCGCGTAAAATGCCGCCGCCAGAACGGCAAGCAGAATGGCTGTGGTCTTTTTGTGTTGCATGATCGGTTTCCCCTTTCAAATCCCCAAAATTGTAAACACCGCGTGATCCCGAAACGTATCCTCTGCCCATTCATTCACTTCCAGTGCGACCAGCTCTGCACCGCCGCCCTGTGCTAGGGCATGCTGCAAGATGCACTGCCACTGTGTCCAGTTGACAACGGTGATGCCGTACTGATTATACGCGGGCAGTGTTTCCTGCAAGATTTTTCCGAAACCGGAACGCTGTAGAATGTTGTCGTGCAGCAAAAGAGAATCGGAACTCCAGTGGCTGGAGCCTTGCCGGAAGCTGCCCTTCCGGAATTCGTGATAGCAGGTTCCCACCCGCTGGAACACGGTACAGCAGTATCTCATTGTGCTTTCTCCGCGATGATGTCCGCCAGCTGAAAGGGCACGACCTGCTGCAAACTGTCCAGTGACAGTTCCAGCTGGTGTCCGATTTTGCCGGCACTGCACAAGATCGTGGGGAAATTCTGTGCGGACTCATGAATGGTAGTGCGGAACAGTTTTTTCATGCCGATAGGGGAACAGCCGCCGTGAATGTATCCGGTCAGGGCAAGCAGATCCTTGGATTTGCACATGGAGATCGCCTTTTCTCCCACTGCGGCAGCCGCCTTTTTCAAGTCCAGTTCTTCCGCCACCGGCACCAGAAAAACGTAGTGTTCGCCGGACTTTGCCACGGTGACCAGCGTTTTGAATACCTGTTCCGGATTCTGTCCCAGTGCCGCCGCCAGTTCTACGCCGGTGTGCTGTCCGGTTGCCTGTTCCCAGCTGCGGTGTACATAGGGGACTTTCGCCTTGTCCAGCATGCGGATCGCATTGGTTTTGATGACTTTTTCTTTTGCCATAACCGTTATTCTCCTTTGAGTGTTACGATGGTGTAGGGGTGATGCAGGGCGGTTGTCAGCTTGTCAAAGACGTCGCCGGTCTGCATGCGGATCGTAGAAGTATTTATGCAGGGGTGACAGCCGAAAGTGGCTTCCTCCAACAGGTCGCGGTCTACGAGAAGTTGAACGCGGTTTTCGGTGTCATGCATCAGCCCGAAGATCGTGGCAGAGCCGGGAGTCAGTTGCAGCAGCTGTTCCATGGCATCTTCTGATGCAAAGGAAAGTCTGGCACAGCCCAGCTGGCTGGTGATCTCCTTGGTGCGAAACGGCTTGTCGGCGGGCATGAGCAGCAGATAGAAGTTCGTTTTCTGCCGGTTGCAGAGAAACAAATTTTTGCAGACAGGCGTTTGCAGTGCCGCAGAAATACTTTCGCAGGCTTCCATGGTAAAGGCTGCCGCATGGTCAGCCCGTGCAAAGGGAATGTCGAGCCGTTCCAGTAAGTCGTATACGGCGATCTCTTTTGGCAGTCTGCCGCTTTCGTCTGCGGGTCTGCCGTTTTGGATTTCCATTCAGAATTACCCTCCTGTCAAAAAAGCACATTGACTATGCCTGATGCCGTCAATGTGCTTTTGTTTCGTTTCAGCAGCGATGCTGCCTCGATATATTTGTGGAATTACAGGCTGAACATGATCTCGTTCATGATTGCTTCCAGCATTTCCTGACGGCCGCTGGTCAGAGAAGCGGTCACTTCTCCCTTTTCCAGAGCGTACTTTTCCAGATCTGTCATGGTTGCCTTGCCGGAGATGATGTCTGCACCGATGCCGGTATTCCAGCTTGCATAGCGATCTTCTACGAACTTGTCGATTCTGCCGTCGGTGATCAGCTTGTCCGCGATACGCAGACCCAGTGCAAAGGTATCCATACCTGCAATGTAGCTGTGGAAGATGTCCTCCAGTTCGAAGGAGCCGCGTCTTGCCTTGGCGTCGAAGTTCAGACCGCCGTTGGTGAAGCCGCCTGCCTTCAGTACTTCGTACATGCACAGTGCTGCATCATAGACGTTGGTCGGGAACTGGTCGGTATCCCAGCCCAGCAGCGGGTCGCCCTGATTGGCATCGATGGAACCGAACATGCCGTTGGTTCTTGCCACACGCAGTTCGTGCTGGAAGGTGTGCTGTGCCAGTGTTGCGTGGTTTGCTTCAATGTTCAGCTTGAAGTCTTTGTCCAGACCGTACTTCTGTAAGAAGCCGATAACGGTTGCAGAGTCGAAGTCGTACTGGTGCTTGGTGGGTTCCTTCGGCTTCGGTTCTACATAGAAGTCGCCGGTGAAGCCAATGCTTCTTGCATAGTCTACAGCCAGATGCATCAGGCGAGCCATGTTGTCCAGTTCCAGACCCATGTTGGTGTTCAGCAGGGTTTCATAGCCCTCACGGCCGCCCCAGAATACATAGCCCTGACCGCCCAGCTTTACAGTGGCATCAATGGCACTCTTGATCTGTGCAGCAGCATATGCGAAAACGTCCGCACTGGGAGAAGTGCCTGCACCGTGCATATAACGCGGGTGATCGAAGCACTTTGCGGTGCCCCACAGCAGCTTCTTGCCGGTAGCGTCCTGCTTTTCCTTGCACAGGTCAACGATGGCTCTCAGCTTTTCGTTGGTTTCGCCCAGACTGCCGTATTCCGGAGAGAGATCTCTGTCGTGGAAGCAGTAGTAGTCAATGCTCAGCTTGTCCATGATCTCGAAAGCAGCTTCTACCTTTGCCTTTGCACGTGCAGTGACATCATCACAGCCCCATGTCTTGTTGGTGGTGCCGCAGCCGAACATATCTGTGCCGTCGCCGCCCATAGTGTGCCACCAGGACAGTGCGAACTTCAGCTGTTCCCGCATGGTCTTGCCGGCGATAACCTCGTCCGGATTATAAAACTTGAATGCCAGCGGATTCTTGGAATCCTTGCCTTCATAAGCAATCTTCGGAATGTTGTTGAAAAATTCACTCATCAGTAGTTCCTCCTGATTAATAATAAGGTGTGGTATATGGAAAGCGGATTCCGCTTTGCGCAACTTAATTGAATAATGAAATTTCGCGGTTGTCCTTTGCGAAATAATCCTCCAGCACGGCAATATAAGACCGGAAGCAGACCTTTCCGGAGAACGTCAGAACGTCATTTTCTGCCGGCACACCCAGCTGCTCCAGCTGTGCATCGGTCAGGTCTTTCAGATAGACGGTTTCCGTATCTGCCGGAATACCGACCACGGACTTCTGTGCCTTGGTCAGATCCAGTGTTACATCATTGGAGATCTCCAGCAGCTGTGCAGTGATGTCTGCACGGGAAGCTGTCGTCCACTCTGCACTGCCGACTTCAGAGGGAACGGGGCGTTCTTCATAGACAGTACGGTCATAGCCGTTGGAGATAAATGTCAGGAACGGCAGGTGAATGTCCCGATCATTTGGCTCTACGTGTACTGCCACATTGCCGCCGGAGCTGTCGTCTGTCTGAATGATCTCATACCGGTATGCTCCGGAGGGAGAAGTGCCGTTTTCCAGCACAGTCTGCTGTGTACTCGGCGTGAAAAAAGACATGAGCATGAAAAATGCCAGTGACCCCAGAATATACAGCAACAGGTATATGACACCGAATACGGTCTTGGCAGTTTCTCCTGCACCGGACAGGAAAAAGATAATCAGGGAAGTCACTGCAATTGGCAGGATCAGTTCCCATTGCCCGAAACAAAGCAAAATCTGGGGCAATATCGCTGGCAGCAGCAGGATCCCCGTCAGGCGTGTCAGGATCTGAAACCGGCTGTACAGCATGGCACTGAGTGCCGCAAAAGATACCACACAGAGGGTCAGACAAAACAACACGGAGTTGGTGACGGAAAATTCGTAAAAGATCGCCAGATAAGAAAACCAGCACATCAGAGCCAGATACCCGACGCTGATCAGGGAAAGGAAGCGTTTCCGCCAGATCGAACCGGCAGAAGTCGTTTCCGCAGAAGCAGTAGTTGCACGCATGTATATTCACTCGCCTGCCCTCAGGCGGCAGACGTTTTCCTTTCTTTGCCCGAAGTGATTCCGGCAGAAATGTTCTGCACACGGCAACAAGGAAAAGGGAATTCTTCTGCTTTGTTTCACGCGTGCTTTGCAATCCTATTATAGCATTTTTTTTGCGTTGTGGCAAGTACTATTGCAAAAAAAATTACAACAATCGTATATAATCCTACCGGTTTCAGAGAAATCTCCTGTCATTTTCCATTTTCCGCATTTTTTGACTGCACTTTTGCAAATACAGTACTGCCTGCCGGATTTACGCGGTATAGCCTTTTCACTTTTACAATTTATCAATATAAAAAAGTGGAAACCAGCTTGCAAGTCTGGAAAATTTATGGTACAATTGTTTTAATTGTGCATTAGAGCCTTGTC
>OGQA01000609.1_pt1 | contig 18151 bp, 12 predicted proteins | sample 1553011 | NCBI WGS metagenome assembly OGQA01 (sample SAMEA2580256, study PRJEB22360) | human gut metagenome | biome: human gut; feature: human-associated habitat; material: faeces | place: Denmark | collected 2008/2010 | reverse complement strand
TTTACAGCTCCGACGGCCCATCACACCGCTACTCAAGGCCCTGAAAACCCGTCTGCCGCAGGGCTTCATAGAGGACTATGGCAGCGGAATTTGAGAGGTTCAGCGACCGCTGGTCATGCCGCATTGGTATGCGTATGGCGTCCTTTGCCCTTCTTGTAAGCAGTTCGGGGCCCAGCCCCGCCGTCTCTCTTCCGAACACCAGAAAATCCCCATCCCTATACTCAACGTCGGCATAGCTCCTGACAGCGTGGGTAGACGTCAAAAAGAACCTCCCGTCCGAATATTTCGCTTCCAGCTCCTCGAAAGAATCGTAGTAGCTCACGTCCAGATCCTTCCAGTAATCCAGCCCCGCCCGCTTTAGGGTTTTGTCGTTTATCTCAAAGCCGAGGGGGCGTATGAGATGGAGCCTTGTGCCAGTAACGGCGCAGGTGCGGGAAATATTTCCGGTGTTTGGGGGTATTTCGGGGTTTACAAGCACTATATTGAACATATCGGTTATCTCCGTTTCTTTTTCCGTTCACATTCTACCACCGAAGGCCGTTTTTGCACAATAGCAAAAGGCCCCCGCAAGGAGGTCCTTTTGTCGTTTACCCTTCTTTGTCCTCGGCTATCGCCCTTAGCTTGCCGGCGTATACGTCCGTAAGCTCCTTCGAGTACTCCGCGTCAAAGCTGCCGGCAATGACCCGGTACGCCGTGAAACCGCTGTCCGGCCGCACCAGCACCCAGCCCTTATCCACATTTACCTTTACGCCATCCACGAGCTGTATCTGCTCATTGCGCTCACCTTCCGTAAAGCTTCTGAGCACCCTGCCCATATCCCGCCATGAGCAGGATACCTTCTTTTCATTTATCGTGACCTTTGGCAAGCCGTCGAGGTATTCCTTCAGCTTTCCCGCAAGATACAGCTCTGCCGCCCGTATTATCTTTGCTTCCGGCTCAAAAAGCTCCGGCAGATAAGCGCCCGCCTCTATTGCTGCTCTCGCCCAGCGGCTCCGCTTCGCCGGGCATACGGATATCTCCGCGCCCTCGTCCGCGATCTGCTTTACATATTCGCCCGGCATATCGGTCGGAAGCACCAGCTTGTTTGCCCGCCCGTCTTTCACCGCTGCCATTGCCAGCACTGCGTTGAGCTCGTGACGGGTTATATGCTTACCGTATGCTATAGCGCACATAACGCCTTCCATGCCGTCCGCCATGAATGCAAGATCTGTATTTTCCTCCTTGGCGGTTTCAAAGAGCTTGTCGCTGTCCAGCCCGGTGTAGTACCTGACTGAATACCCGCAGGGCAGCAGCACGCGCGCAACGGCATCATATGTCTCCGGGTTGCCGCCTATGAGCACCGTCACGCCATTTGGACCGCTGCGCACCGATTGAGCAAGTCGGTTCAGATGCGCATCATATGACTTTGCCGCGCCGCTTACCCTTTGTACTATGCCGAGGCGCTCCGTGGTGATGGGCCGCACCGCGCCCGCCTTAAGCTCCTGCTGAAAAGCCCGAAAGCCGCTGCCGGTCAGCTCTGTGCCCGTGCCGTCGCAAAGCACAATCTCCCCTGAGTGGGCGTCATCGCCCATGCGTATATACATGCCGCCCCGGTAGCCGAAGGCCCGTATGCCGTGTTCGAATGCGGAATAGCCGCAAAAGCCCATATCTGCCGCATCCGCGCCCTGTGATACCAGCCCCGCTATAGCGGCGTGCTTGAGCATCACGCCCTGCTGGCTGCCGTCGGTGGATACGGCTATCTCCAGGGGCAGCCTGCCGCTGCTTCGGGCGAAGGCAGCGCCTATTCGCACAGCGCGCTCCGGGGTCATAGTCCTGTCGCAATAGCCTCGTATTCGGCTCATTATTCCGGGCTTCGGGGTATCCTCCTCCCATTGGAGATTCTCTGTACAGTCCTCGTCCTCCCGGAGCTCTTTTTCCGGCCAAAGGGACGCGCCGTTGCATACCGTGCAGTTTTTGCCTACCCGGCTGCCGCTGCCTATCACCGTGCCGCTATATATTGAAGCTCCGCTTTCAACCTCTGCCCCTTCGCACAGTATGGCTCCGCGCAGCTCCACATTTTCCCGTACGCGGGTGTTTTCCATAAGTACCGTACGCTTTAGGCTGCTTCCCCGGCCTATCCTGGCCCCGCTGCCTACCACAGAGTAATCCGATACTACAGCCTCGCTAACCTCCGCCCCGCTGCCTATATAGCAGGGGCCAAACAGCTCCGCGCTCTCGGATATTACTGCACCGTCTTCTATCCACGCTCCGTCTTTCTGTTTTGCAGCAGTAGTAAACGCGCACCTTCCGTCCAGCATATCACGCTGCGCGGCCTTATACTGAGCTATATCGCCTATATCGCACCAATACCTGTCCGTAACATAGCCATACACCGGCATTTTCTCCTTCAGGAGCGCCGGAAACAGATCCTTGCTGAAGTCGTATTTTTCGCCTTCCGGTATACGCTCTATTACCTCGGGCTCCAGTATGTATATACCGGTGTTTGCCAGGTCGCTGAACACCTCTGACAGCATGGGCTTTTCGAGAAACCTGTATATTCTGCCCTTGGAGTCCGTCATGGCGACTCCGTATTCAGTAGGCACGCTCACTCTTTTGAGCACAATTGTCACCGCTGCTCCCCGCGCCTTATGGAAGCACATCGCTTCGGTCAGATCTGCGTCCGTCATGGCATCGCCGCTTATGACTATGGTCCGCCGCGCATCGGCGCCCACAGCCTTACGCACGCTGCCCGCTGTACCAAGAGGCGCGTCTTCGATAGAGTAACTTAGCTTTACGCCATACTTACCGCCGTCGCCGCAGTGCCGCATTATGACGTTTGGCAGGTAATGCAGCGTGGCCGTTATGTCCTCTACGCCGTGCTTTTTAAGCAGTTCTATGCAGTAGTCTATCACCGGCTTGTTCAGCAGGGGTACCATTGGCTTGGGAAGGGTACAGGTTATGGGACGGAGGCGTTTTCCCTCTCCTCCCGCCATTATTACAGCTTTACACATAAAAATACCGCCTTTTCTATTGGAAATTGCGGTATTAGTTTTTCCCGTAAAGAGCCTTTTTATTTAGTTTTAAGCCTTAATAGTAAAAATAGTTGCCGCCTATCTTGGCATACAGCTCATGATCCCAGCTGCCGCTGTTTCTGAAGAACAGCACATCGGAGGGAAGTACGGTATTGCCGTTGATAAATACCGATGTCACCGCAGCCTCGGCCGCGGCATTTGGCGCTTTTAGGCTGGAGGTGGAAAACTGCCCCTTCTGGTATATCACGCCGTTTACAGTACTTGGAAACCTGCTGCTGTGCAGGCGGTTGTATATTACGTTCGCAACGGCGGTATAGCTTTCGCTGTCCCCCTCCTTACGCACCACCTGCGCGATAAGGTACAGCTCCTCGCCGGTATAGCCCCCGCCGCCGTTCATGCTGCCCTGCCCGCCCGACGGCGTTTCAACGGGTGTTATCACCTCGATCTCCTCCGCCTTGGGCGTGGCCTTGGGCTTGCTTGTGGCCTTGGGCTTGCTTGTGGCCTTGGGCTTTTCTGTGGGCTTGGGGGTGCTTTCCGGCGGGTCCCCCAGCTTTATGTATTCCATAAGCATAAAGCCCTTCCTCTTGCCGACCCTTACCCTGTACCAGTCGCCCGACTTGCCCGTGATCGTCACCTTGCGGTTCTGCCGGTATTCCCGGACGATCTTGTAATCCTCTCCCGGGCCGGAGCGCAGGTTTATGCTCTTGGCATAGACATAACCTGCGGTATCATCCATATCCTCCACGGTATACTCAGGCTTGTCCGAAGAATCCGGGGTGTTCGCAGGCACGGGAGACGCGGCAGGGCTTGCGGCGTCCTCGGAGACGTTCCCGTCCACCGTATATGGGTTTTCCGCAGGGGGCGTCGGCAGCGGGGACTGGCTTATTTTGATTTTGACCGGGGCTATGGTAGGCCGTGGCGTTGGCAGGTCAAAGAGAGATTTGCCATCTTCCTGGGAACCTTGCTCCGCTGCAACAAGCACCCCCTCCGTCTCTGTTTTGAAGACGGTATTGGCGGTGGTGGCGGCCTCCACGCAGCCGGCGCCGGTCAACAGCACCGCCATGGAGATGATACCTATTGCAGTAAGCTTGCCTGTCATTTGCCTTTGTCCGGGATCAGAGAATGAACCTTTGCAGGTCTTCGCCCTCGTATTCCCTCGAAACGTGCTCCTTTACGTATTTCTCGTCGACCTCCACCTTTGTGAGCGGGTGATCGCCGCCCGCGTTGAAGGATATGTCGTCCAGCAGGTTTTCAACTATGGTATGCAGCCTGCGCGCGCCTATGTTCTCCTCCCGCTCGTTTGCTGTGAAGGCGTACTTGGCTATGGCGCCCAAGGCGTCGTCGGTAAAGCTGAGCAGTATATTATCAGTCTTCAGCAGCGCTTCGTACTGCTTGGTTATGGCGTGCTGTGGCTGGGTGAGTATGCGCTTATAGTCATCTACAGTCAGCGCCTCAAGCTTTACCCTTATTGGGAAGCGGCCCTGCAGTTCGGGTATCAGGTCGGATACCTTGGATACATGGAATGCGCCCGCGGCTATGAAAAGTATGAAGTCTGTCTTCACCGGGCCGTACTTTGTGGTAACCGTGCTGCCCTCGACTATGGGCAGTATGTCACGCTGCACGCCTTCGCGGGATACGTCTGCGCCGCTGGTATTGCCGCTGGCGGCTATCTTGTCTATCTCGTCGATGAATATTATACCGTCCTGCTCCGCCCGCTCTATGGCCTCCTGAGTGATCTCGTCCATGTCTATGAGCTTCTCGCTCTCGTCCTGTACGAGGAGCTTTCGGGCCTCGGATACCTTTACCCGGCGGGTCTTCTTCTTGGGCGGCAGTATACCTCCCATCATTTCGTTGAGGTTCACATCTATGCCCATGGCTATCATGGCGTTGGAGCCGTTGTTGGGCATCTCTATCTGTACTTCTACTATCTCGTCCTCAAGCCTGCCTGCGCGAAGATCCCTGGTGACTTCCTCGCGCTTGGTGAGCCGCTCCCGTTTCTCGTCCTCGGTAAGCTCAGGCTCCTTGCTGGTTCCGCCGCCAAGCAGAAATTGAAGCGGGTTTTCCGGCGCATGCCATTTATCCTTGTGCATTGGCACCAGTATGTCTATCAGGCGCTGCTCGGCATTGGCCTCTGCAACCGTCCTAACGGCGTTCATCTTCTGCTCCTTGCAGATGCGGATTGCCGCTTCCACAAGGTCGCGTACCATAGAGTCCACATCCCTGCCCACATAGCCCACTTCGGTGAACTTTGTAGCCTCGACCTTCACAAAAGGCGCGTCCACCAGTTTTGCAAGGCGCCGCGCTATCTCGGTCTTGCCCACGCCGGTAGGCCCCATCATTATTATGTTCTTCGGGGTTATCTCGTCCCTGAGTTCCTGGGGCAGCCTGCTTCTTCTGTAGCGGTTGCGGAGTGCGATCGCCACCGCGCGTTTTGCCTCGTCCTGCCCGACGATATATTTATCGAGAGCCTCGACTGTCTCTCTCGGGGTCATTGCTTCGCTCATACTTCCTCCAGTGTTATGTTGCCGTTAGTGAATATGCATATCTCCGACGCTATGCGTATGGCCTTTTCCGCGATTTCCTTTGCATCCAGGTCAGTATTCTCCTTGAGGGCCTTGGCGGCCGCAAGGGCATACATGCCGCCTGAGCCTATTGCCGCTATGCCGTCGTCCGGGTCTATGACCTCGCCCGTGCCGGAGATGACCAATAGGTCCTCATCGTTTGCGGCAATGAGCATGGCCTCCAGCTGCCTCAACGCCTTGTCGCTGCGCCACTCCTGCGCCAAGGATACGGCTGCCCTTCTCAGGCTGCCGCTGTACTGGGTAAGCTTTGCCTCAAACCTTTCGCAAAGAGAAAAGGCGTCTGCCACAGATCCGGCGAAGCCTACCACTACCTTGTCGTTATAGAGCCTTCGCACCTTCTTTGCGGTGCCCTTCATTACTACCTTTTCGCCCAGCGTTACCTGGCCGTCGCCTGCTATGGCGCATTTGCCGTTGCGCTTGACTGCAACTATAGTGGTTCCTTTAAGGGACATATTTATTCTGCCTTTCGGTTGTGTTGATTTGAATATTTTATTTATAATATCACACAAACGCCGATTATGCGGCGCTTGTGGCGTTAGTTTACATCTTGTTTTCGATTATGTCATCAATTGTCTCAATTGCGCGCTGTGAAATGAGGGTGTATCTGTCCTCCTTCTTCCTCGGGGCGTTCCCTATGCCGTCCATTATGCCGAAGTTTATGTTCATGGGCTGAAAGTCTTTACCGCAGTACTCGGAAACATAATGACCCATCGCGCCGAGGGCGGTCTGTCGGGTAAAGTCTATCGGTTCAAGCCCCGTCAGTTCCCGCGCCAGGGCTATGCCCGCAACAAGGCCGCTGCCCGCACTCTCCACATACCCCTCCACGCCCGTCATCTGCCCCGCAAAGAACAGTCCGGGGCGGCTCAGCACTTCATAATTGAAGCTGAGCTTGCCGGGAGAATTTATGAATGTGTTGCGATGCATCACGCCGTAGCGCTCGTACTCCGCATGCTCAAGGCCGGGTATGAGCCCGAACACCCTGCGCTGCTCACCGAACTTAAGGTTGGTTTGGAAGCCTACGATATTGTACAGCGTGCCGTCGGAGTCGTCCTGACGGAGCTGCACCACGGCAAAGGGCTTTACGCCGGTACGCTCATCTCTAAGTCCCACGGGCTTGAGCGGGCCGAATGCCAGCGTCATATCCCCCCGCTTTGCCATTATCTCGACGGGCATACAGCCCTCAAACACCCTGGGCGTTTCGAATTCCTTAAGCGGCGCAGTCTCGGCGTTCACCAGCTCATGCACGAAGGTAAAATACTCTTCCCTCGTCATGGGGCAGTTCAGATAGTCGCTGCCGCGCTCGTAGCGGGAAGCCCTGAACACCTTGCCCATATCCAGCGAATCGGCCCGTACTATGGGAGCCGCGGCATCGTAAAAGTGCAGTCCCTCGCCGAAAAAGTCCTCTATCGCCTTATACAGCGCACCGTCGGTAAGCGGCCCGGTAGCAACTATGGCCGGGGCGTTTGGCAGTTCTGTTATTTCCTCACATATAAGATTTATATTTGGGTTTGACTTTATTCTGTCCGTAACGCACCGGGTAAAGGTATCCCTATCAACTGCCAGTGCGCCGCCGGCGGGAACCCGGCAGGAATCCGCACAGCTCATTATCAGCGAATCCAGATGGCGCATTTCTTCCTTCATGAGACCGGCGCCGTTTTGCAGCCGATCTGAACGGAGTGAATTGGAGCACACCAGTTCTGCGAGTGTATCCGCGTTGTGGGCAGGGGACCTGCGTTTGGGCTTCATTTCATAGAGGTCCACCTCTATGCCCCTTTTGGCAAGCTGATATGCCGCCTCGCAGCCCGCAAGGCCAGCGCCTATTACAGAAGCCTTCATTCCTCGCTCCCCTTTTTATCCTGCTTGTTCTGCTTTGTAGTATATCCGCAGCCCTCGGCTATGCAGGCGTCGAATCCGCCTCCGTGGCCCATTTTGTGTACCATCAGGCCGCCGCATTTTGGGCATTTCTCCTTTACCGGCTTATCCCAGGATACAAAGCTGCACTCCGGGTACTTTTCGCAGCCGTAGAATACCTTGCCCTTCTTTGACTTGCGCTTTATTATTTCGCCGCCGCACAAGGGGCATTTTACGTCGGTCTTTTCGACTATGGCCTTGGTGTTGCGGCAGTTGGGGAAGTTGGGACAGGCGAGGAACTTGCCGAAGCGTCCCATCTTGTATACCATCATGGAGCCGCACTTTTCGCACTTTACATCGGATACCTCGTCGGGTATGACCACCTTTTCTATGCTCTCGGAGGCCTTCTCAAGTGTCTTTTCAAATGGGCCGTAGAATTCCCTTATAACCTCTTTCCATGGTTCCTCTCCGTCCTTTATGAGGTCAAGCTTGCTTTCCATATCGGCGGTAAACTTTATGTCAACTATGTCGCTGAAGTTTTCCTTCATTATCTTTGTTACCACAAAGCCCAGTTCGGTGGGTACAAGCTGCTTCTTTTCCCTGCGTACATAGCCCCGCTCGATTATTGTGGAAATCGTGGGGGCGTAGGTGCTGGGGCGGCCTATTCCCTTCTCTTCAAGTAGCTTTACCAGAGACGCCTCGGTATACCTGGCGGGCGGCTGGGAAAACTTCTGCTCCTTCTCCACCTTTTCCGCCCTGAATATATCATTTGCGCTAACCGTGGGTATGGCGGCCTCCTCTTCAGCGCTGTCGTCACGGCCCTCGGTATATATTGCGGTATAGCCGGGGAACAGCACCTTTGTGCCGGTAGCCCGGTAGGTGCAGCCGTTGGCGTCAAAGGAGACGGAGGTAGTCTCAAGTTTTGCTTCAGTCATCTGGCTCGCTATGAAGCGCTCGTATATGAGCTTGTAAAGCTTATACTGGCTGGCGTTGAGAGAAGCCTTGGCTTCCTGCGGGGTAAGGCGTATGTCCGCGGGACGTATGGCCTCGTGGGCGTCCTGTGCGCCTTTGCGGCCCTTGTATATGTTGGGCTTCTTTGGAACATAATCCTTGCCGTAGGTATCGGATATGTATTCGAGGGCCGCCTTCTGGGCCTCGTCGGCTATGCGCACGGAATCGGTACGGATATAGGTTATAAGGCCGGTAGTACCCTTGCCGTGTATTTCGACGCCTTCGTAGAGCTGCTGGGCGATCAGCATGGTGAGCTTGGTAGTAAAGCCCAGCTTGCGCGCGGCTTCCTGCTGCATGCTGCTGGTGGTAAAGGGCGCGGGTGCATGGCGGCTCTTTTCTGAGGTCTTTACGTCGCTTACGGTAAACTCATTTCCGCTGCGGGCGATTATATCATTTGCGGTTTTCTCGTCGTGAACGTCCAGCTTTTTGCCGTCCATTCCGTAAAATTTGGCTTCAAGCGGCTTGCGGCTGCCCTGTACCTTGAGCTTGGCGGTGATATTCCAGTATTCCTCCGGAACGAAGTCGTTTATTTCCTGTTCCCTGTCGCAAATGATGCTTACAGCCACCGACTGCACGCGGCCTGCGGAAAGGCCTCTGCGCACCTTTGCCCAGAGTATCGGACTTATCTTGTAGCCCACCAGCCTGTCAAGCACCCTTCGCGCCTGCTGAGCGTCCACAAGGTCCATATTTATGGCTCGTGGTTCCTTGACTGATTTCTTGACTGTATTGGAGGTTATCTCGTTGAACACTATCCTGCATGGAGAATTCGCGTCCATCTTCAGTATATGTGCAAGATGCCAGGATATGGCTTCACCTTCCATATCAGGGTCGGTTGCGAGATATATCTTTTTCGCAGCCTTGGCCTCCCGGCGGATATTATCCAGCACCTCTCCCCTTCCTCTCAGGGTTATATACTTAGGCTCGAAATCGTGCTCCACGTCCACACCCAGCTGACTCTTTGGCAGGTCCCTTACGTGGCCGTTGGAAGCCACTACTTTATATTTACTGCCGAGAAATTTTCCTATCGTCTTTGCCTTGGCCGGCGACTCCACGATAACAAGCATTTCTGACATTTTCTGCTTACCTCCGTTTTTGCCTTTATGGACAGGCTATTTTACTGTTTTTCGCCCGTCCCGTCAAATCCCGTAAATTCTTCCGGGCGATTGCTTAATTATTCCCGATATTTCCATCTCTGTCAAGGCGGAATTTAATTTGCCCGGTTCAAATTGCGTCATTTCGCACAATTCATCTATTGTTTTCTCTCCCGCTTTAAGCAATCTCACTATCAATGTCTGCTCAAAGCTCAGGCCGCTCTCATCTATTTCCGTCATGCGTATCGCCTTATCTGAGCGCATTCCGTATTCCTCCAGTATGTCGTCCACGCAAAACACCGGCTTGGCCGCGCCCTGCTGTATCATCTGGTTCGTGCCCTGGCAGAAGGGGTCGGTTATGCGGCCGGGTATGGCGAACACGTCGCGCCCCTGCTCAAGGGCAAAGTCTGCGGTTATCCTCGTGCCGCTCTTTATGGCGGCCTCGGCCACCACCACGCCCCTTGATATGCCGCTTATTATCCTGTTTCGCCGAGGAAAATGCTTTGAATCCGGCACTGTGCCCGGCAGAAATTCGGATACCACCGCGCCCTTGTCGCATATCTCGTCGTAAAGCTTCCGGTTTTCTTCGGGATATACCACGTCTACGCCGCTGCCCAATACCGCTATTGTAGATATTTCCGCTTTTGACCTTTCCAGAGCCGCGATGGCCGCCACCTTGTCTATGCCGTATGCCATGCCAGATACTATGCATGCGCCACATTCCGCCAACTGTCCGGATATCATCTCGGCGGCCTTTCTACCGTAGTCCGAGCACCTTCTGGAGCCGATGACGGCTATGGGCAGCCTTATCTTATCCGGCAGGCGGCCTTTTACGAAAAGCGCCGCCGGCGCCGAATGTATCTCCCGCAAAAGCGCCGGGTAGTTCTTATCCTTAAACAGCACGACGGATATGTTCTGGTTATGGAGATACTCGAGGCACCTGTCGATGTAGCCTTCCTCTGCCTTCGCCTTCATGAGCGCGAGCATGCGTCCGTCCGCAGCCGTTTTTAAGGGTATATCTCCCCTTGCCGCCGCAAGGAACACATCGTATGCGCTGCCGTATTCTTCAATTAACTCATTGTGCCGCATGGGCCTCAGTCCTGCGGTGAAGGCCAACCACAGATTGTACCGCCTCATATCCTCCTTCACGCATTATTCCCCCCAGTATTTTTTATCCACCGTACGGTACTGTATAGCCTCGGCGATATGCTCGTATGTTATGTCGCCGCCGCCTGAAAGATCCGCTATTGTTCGCGCCACCTTCATTACTCTGTTATATGCTCTGGCGCTGAGGTTCAGCCGCTCGTAGGCCTGCCGCATGAGCCGCTGGCCGTTTTCATCCGGCACGCAGTATTTTTTCACCAGCCGGGCGGAAAGCTGAGCGTTGCATATTATGCCGTCCTTTTTGTATCTTTCCCTCTGTATGCGCCTTGCCTCATCAACCCGCTCCCGAATAGCCGCAGAGCTTTCTCCCGGCTTATTTGAGGTGATGTCCGAATATCCCACCTCAGCCATCTCAACGTGCATATCCAGCCGGTCGAGCAGCGGGCCCGATATTCTGTTGCGGTATTTTGCTATTTCATAGGGCTTGCATCTGCACTCCTGCATACGGGAGCCATAATAGCCGCAGGGGCATGGGTTCATCGCGGCGATAAGCATAAAGTCCGCCGGATATGTTGCCTTGGCGCTGGCCCGGGTTATGGTAACGACGCCATCCTCAAGGGGCTGGCGCAGCGACTCCAGCACGTCCTTGCTGAACTCCGGAAATTCGTCTAAGAAAAGTACTCCATAATGGGCGAGGCTTATTTCTCCCGGCATCGCCTTCTGCCCGCCGCCCACAAGAGCCGCGGTGGAGGCCGAATGGTGTGGCGATCTGAAGGGCCGCTCCGAGGCTATTCCCTCACCGGCCTCCATAATGCCGATTATAGACTGTATCTTTGTTATCTCAAGAGCTTCATTGAATGTAAGCTCCGGCAGTATGGAGGGCATGCTCTTTGCGAGCATGGTCTTGCCTGAACCCGGTGTGCCCACCAGCAGCATATTGTGTCCGCCGGCTGCGGCTATCTCAGCCGCCCGCTTTGCGCCGTACTGGCCCTTTATGTCCTCAAAGTCGTTGTGGTAGCTTATGCGCTTTGGGCTCCACTGCTTCTTTTCCCACGGTACGGCACTTCCCTTGGAGTTGATTATATCGACTGCTTCTTTGAGGCTTGCCGCTCCGTATGCGGTAACAGACGAAATATAGCTCGTCTCCGGGGCGTTGGCACTGGGCACCACGAAGGTATCATAGCCCTGGGCGCTGGCGCTTATCACCATGGGCAGAAGGCCGTGTATACCCCGTATGCTTCCATCCAGAGCCAGCTCGCCCAGATAGATGTAGTCCGGCATCGGCCCTTTCAGCTGCCCCGTTGCGGATATGATACCCAAGGCTATGGGCAGGTCGTATATCGAGCCCTCTTTTTTCATATCTGCCGGGGCAAGGTTTACGGTTATTCTGCCCACCGGGTAATCAAAGCCGCTGTTTTTTATGGCGGAGCGCACCCGCTCCTTAGATTCACGCACGGCAGCGTCCGGCAGTCCCACTATCTCGCAGGCCGGCAGCGACGCCGAAACGTCTACCTCCACCGTAACCATAAAACCCTCAAGACCGGACAGGCCGAAGCTTTTTACCTTTGACAGCATGGCTTTTCCCCCTTGGATAGATTATTTTATCTGAAGCGTCATTTTTTGAATACGAAAAGCTTGGAACCGAAAAAGTTGACCAGCATCACTATGGGCGTAACAATTGCCTTGCTTATGAGGTTGCTGTCGATATGAAGGATATCATAGCACACCTTCAGCAGCAGCACGGAAAGGCCCATGGACAACAGATTTACCGCCACAAAGTATATGAATTCTTTTTTTCTGCGGCCGCTGTCCCTTTTAAACGTCCAGCGGCTGTTGAAGAAATAGCTGTTGAGTATGCCGCAGCTGTAGGATATGCACTGGGCTATGGCGTATTTCATGCCAAGATACGTCAACAGCTGGTAGACCAAAAAGTCCACCAGCGTGTTGATTACGCCGACTATATTGTATTTTACAAGCTGGACGATACCGTCCTTTAATTCTTTTTTTCTCTTTTCTCCGCTCATTGTCAATACCCCATAAATGTCCAGCCGGGCAGCCACTCAAGGGCCCTTACGTATCCGATGCTTGCAGGCGCGCCGGATATCACCGGGTAGAACAGCGCGAACAGCAGCACCACAAGGCCCAGATACGCCCACTTCATCCGACGCAGTTTAGGGTGCCGCTCGTCAAATTCACGTATCAGCCATACGGTTATGAATACGATAAACGGAACGCTGGCAAAAAAGTGATAGGCGAAGGTGCAGCGAGTTACCAGCACCCAGGGCAGGTAATTCGCCCCCAGGCCGATAAGCAGCACAAATATGCCCTTGTCCGGCTTGGACCTGCCCGCGATCAGCCGCGCGCAGAGTATTCCGGTGCAGGCTGAGCACACCCACCATACCGCCGGGTTGCCAAAGGCGGATATGGTAGAAGTCATACCCTCCGGAACCCTGTAGCTTATGTAATACCACACCGGCCTGAGGTCAAGGGGCCACTGCCACCATGGGGATTCGTATGGATGGGTAGCGGTAAGACCGCTGTGATAGTTGAACATGAATTTCTGGAAGTCCCATATACCGCTGAGCCCGTAATGATTCTTACAGAGCACATAGGGTATGTAGGACAGCAGATATATCACCACAGGCACCGCGATATAGAATACACAGCACCAAAGCAGCGTCATTAGGGTATTCCGCCAGAAGCCCTGCACCCTGCGGCGCTCCGCCTTGCCGGGGGCGTTTTTGAAGCGCCTGTACTCGGCGTATCTCTTGCCCAGCGAGGTAAATAGTATCACCGCGAGGCCGCCGCCCGCGTATATGCATATCCACTTGCTTGCGGCGCCCAAACCAAAGAACAGGCCGGCTATGGCAAGGGGCTTCAATGTGGCCTTCAGGCCGTCGTCAAAGAAGTTCAGGCAGTAATAGTCGTACATGAAGTAGTACATGAGTATTATGAAAAATACCCCGTATACGTCAATGGTGGCTATGCGGGTCTGGGTAAAGTGCATGAAGTCGAAGGTGAACAGGCCGGCGGAAAGCAGCGCATAGTCGCTGCGGCGGAACAGCTTTTTGCCGAAGGCGTACATTATCGGTACCATGGCTATTCCGAACAGCGTTCCTATTATTCGCCAGCCGAAGGCGTTCATGCCGAATATGGCAATTCCCAGCATGATGAATATCTTGCCGAGCGGCGGGTGGGAGTTCTCGTATGGCGCTATGCCGTGCAGGTGTTCGTAGGCCGTGCGGCCGTGGTACAGCTCGTCAAAGTACATTCCGTTCAGGTAAGAAGGAGTTGCCGGTATCTCCTCAGGCTCGTCCACAAGAGCCTCCGCCCCTTCGGACGCAGCGGATTTGATTATATTGCCATCGCCGTCGAGCAGGGCGATCTCATTTATCCATACCCTGCCCTCCGTTACCTCTATGCCTATCTTATCGGTATAAACCGCGTCATCGCCACTCACGGTTATCCAGCGGAACATATCGTCGTTATCCTGAACGTATTCTATGCTCTGCCCGTCGCTGAAGGAAAGAGTTGCCCTTCCCTCATATATTCCGCCGAATATCCTTATCTCGCTTATCTCCTGGGGGCTTTCAAGGGTTATGGCCGCCGCATCACCAACGCTGCCTATCCAGTAATTCTCAGGCGCCTGCGTTGTGCCGAGGTTCGTCAGGGCGATTATGGCGTACACCAGCGTCAGGGCAAAGCAGTACAGCCTGTCCCTCACGGTAACGACAGGCGTATCCCCCTGTATTTCATATACGGTCCCGTCCGTCTTTTCCATTCTTTCCTCACAATATGCGGGATATATCTCCCGCCTTACAGTCATGCTCCAATAGGCAGTAATCATGCTTGCAAAGGCCATCAGGTTTATCACAGAGCCTATCAGAGTTATCACATTATACTCAGCGCCCCTGAGCGCTGCGCTTTTCACCACCACAAAGGCGGCAAGGACGTTTAGCAGCAGAGCACAGGTATATATCACATACGTCTTTATCAGCCGCCTGTCCCCGCTCAGCAGGAAAGCCGCAATGAGCAGCGGCAGCACCGGGAAAATATATCTCTCATGCATATACTGGCCGAAGGTGAATATACCGGAGAGCAGCAGCGCCCCAGACAGAGTGAGGCTGTATTTTTTATCCCGTGACCTTATGTATCCTGCGGCTGCGGCTATGCATGAGAGCACTATCATAATGCTCCCCCATTTGCCATAGGTCAGGCCCAGCAGCGGTGCGTTCACATCTGCCCAGTTGCCCCCCAGCAGCGCCGGCATGTTGAAGGCTTCTACGCTTGCATAGGGGTAGGACGTTGCGGTGCCCAGCAGCTTGTCCATGAACCACAGCGGCTGCTGCGCCCCCTTGAACGGCCATGCCAGGGCAAATATGGCTATTACAGCCAACGCTACCGCCGCCAATGTACGAAGGGCATACCTCCAGCCCTTATCGTACACCTTAGCGAAGTATGCCACCGCAAGCAGCGGCCCTATCATGAGAGACTGTGGCTTGGTTATGATAGCCGCTCCGTAAAGAAGGCCCGCAAGCTCCAGTTTGCCGCTATCAAAGAGATATATCACGCCCAGCAGCATTATGGCAGGTATCATGTCCACCTGCCCCCAGGCGCCGGATATGAACGCCATAGCCGGGTTAAACGCCACTATGCAGCACAAAAGCGTCGACTGGCTCTCGGTGAGTCTTTTGCGGGCTATCCTATAGGCCATATACGCAGCGAATATATCTGCCAATATGCCCGGCATCTTGGTTATCAGCACATATCCTGCACCGCCGTATTCGAGGCCGAGCGCTCTGGCTATGCTGCCGGTAAGCCAGAGTATGTACATATACCCAGGCGGATAGTCCGCGAACATACCGCTGTTATAGAAGTTCGCCAATCCGTCCCCGGCAAGGTGATAGCTCCACGCCATAAAACAGTTTATGTCCGTGCTGTGGCCGTAAAATACCAGCGACAGCAGGCAGCGCATAAGAAACGCCAGCACAAGCAGCATGCAGACATTGACGCATTCCCCATCGGGCTCGGGCTTTTTGAGTATGCCCTTCCTGTAGCATATGGCGCCAATCACGCCGCTTAGCAGCACGGCAAGGAGCATGGCGCCGCCGTGCAGCTCGTTCACGTTGTGGCTGCCGCTTTCACTGGCCGTATTGGCATTATTCGAATTATAATAAAATTCCTGTGTTTCTCCTGCGGGAGCGCCGTCCAGCTTTGTCACGGAGAAATCCTTGAACCACGCCTCTCCCGAGGACAGGCTGCCGTAACCTCCCAGCCGCATACATACCGTCATGGTGTGCTGATCCTGCCCCGTTCTGCCCACAAGCTCCGCCCGCTGCCAGTCGGCATCCCCCGTTATGGGCTCTGAAGCCGCCATAGTGCCCGCAACAGAGACGTTCGCGCCGCCTCCGTCTGATACGCCGCAGGCCTTTATATCGCAGCTTATGCGGTAATATGAATCAGGCGCAACGTCTATATCTTGGCAAAGCCTTACGTCGTTTTGGACCGGGTTGGTCATATGCAGGCAGGTATTCCCGTCAGCTTCGTCCAGCTCAACGAAAAAATCCCCGTCGCCGGTATACCAGGCGTCAATATACCAGCCCGAGGGCATAGATTCCGCATCCATATATTGAAAGTCGGGATTCTCGATATATACCTGTTCCTCGGCATATGCCCCGCACAACGGAAACAGCGCCATGAGAAAAGCAGAAATTATAAGAACAAATCTTCGCATACTACCTCAGCGTGTAATTTATATGTATTATTTTACCACAAATCGCCCGTATCCACACCCATATAAGAAAAAATCACGCCTGAAATGCGTTTTTGATATATTCTACCCCGCATTCCACAAGGTCTACCTCCGCCACGTCAAAGCGAACCGGGGTATCCCAAAGCCCGTTCTCGGTAAGATAGGCCGAGGCGGCCTTTATTATGTTCCGCTGCTTTACATATGTTACAGCCTCCCTGCCAAGGCCTACAGTCCGGCTGCTCCTGGCCTTGACTTCTATAAATACCGTTGTTTCGCCGTCCATTGCGATTATATCCACCTCACAGCCCAGCCGTCTATAGTTGCGTTCCAGCAGTACAAAGCCCTGCCGCACAAGATACTCCGCGGCAATATTCTCTCCGCGCCTTCCCTTGCTTGTCCTGCTGGTATCCGGCATAGGCCTATTCTCCCATGAAATTTTTTATGAAGCTGCGCCTGTGTATTGGACAGGGGCCGTATTTTTTAAGCGCCGCTATGTGCTCCGCCGTGCCGTAACCCTTGTTCTTGGCAAATCCGTATTCCGGGTACAGCGCGTCCATCTCTATCATGTAATTGTCCCTTTGCACCTTTGCCACGATAGAAGCGGCGGCGATGAGGTAGCTGAGCGCGTCTCCGTGTATGAGCGGGTGCTGCTCGGCGGATATATCGAGACCGGATATGGCGTCAAGGAGTACCACATCAGGCTTTTTGTCCAGCTTATCAAAGGCCTCCTTGAAAGCTCGCTTGGTAGCGTTGAGTATGTTTATTTCATCTATCTCCGCAGGCTCTCGCCAGCCCGCAGCCACGGACACCGCACTGTCAATAAGCTGGGGATACAGCTTCTCCCTACGTCCGGGAGAAAGCTTTTTGGAATCGTTGACGTATTTTATCAGCGGCTCGGGAGGCAGCACTATGCAGGCAGCCACCACCGGTCCCGCCAAAGGCCCCCTGCCCACCTCGTCCATGCCGCCGGGTAGTATGCCTTTATTCCAGTATTCACGCTCTATTCTGCAAAGCTCTTTGAGCCTTTCGTCTTCATTTTTCCGGGGCATTTTTCTCCTCCCGCGGGTCGTCCAGAGTCACGCGGGCTATCTTGCCAGCCCTGAATTCGTCCAGCACTATATGTGCCGCCCGTTCAGTATCCAATACGCCGCCGCATAGCACGAAGCCGCGGCTCTTACATACGCCCTCAAGGAGTTCTTCCGGAGCCATATCCTTTTCCAGCTTCTTATACCGCGCCACAAGCTCCTCCGGGCATATCCTCATCAGGTCGAAAAGCAGGCTGGCCGCCAGCTCCTCTGTGTCCATTATGTCGTCCTTTATGGAGCCTATATAGGCCACATGTCTGGCAAGCTGCGGATCCTCAAGCTTGGGCCAGAGCAGGCCGGGGGTATCCATCAGTTCAAGATAAGGCGTTATCTTTACCCACTGCTGCCCCTTTGTTACGCCGGGCTTATCCCCCACCTGCGCCCTGTTCGTTCCGGCGATGCGGTTTATGAAGGTGGATTTGCCCACGTTGGGTATGCCCACTATCATGGCGCGGACGGTCTTTTTTACGCCCTTGGCGAGGGATTTTTCCACCTTTTCCTTTGCAGCGTTTTCCATCAGCTCCAGTGCGGCCTTTTTCTTTGCGGAGTTTGTGGCCACGAATTCAATTGACTCTATGCCATTCTTTTTATATTCTGTTATCCATGCCTTAGTAAGCGCGGGAGAAGCCAGATCGCTCTTGTTCAGCAGCACCACACGCTTTTT
>OGQA01000603.1_pt1 | contig 18194 bp, 15 predicted proteins | sample 1553011 | NCBI WGS metagenome assembly OGQA01 (sample SAMEA2580256, study PRJEB22360) | human gut metagenome | biome: human gut; feature: human-associated habitat; material: faeces | place: Denmark | collected 2008/2010 | reverse complement strand
TTCACCCTCGCGTCGGGCGGCTTGCTGGGCCTCGCGTACGTCGCGCTGTGGATCGCGTTGCCGCTCGAGCCGAAGGAAGAGGCTCCGTTCGACGTGCAGCCCCAGTCCGTGCATTCCGAAACCTACGGCAGGGTGGAGTACGACGCGGCTTCGCGCAAAGGCGCTCCCGGTGGGGCGAAGGGGTCCAAGGCTCCCACTCCCGCGCAGGCTGCGAGCTGGCGCTACACCCATCCGACCTACACGTCGGCAGCCCATGTGCCTCCCGAGCCCCCCGCTGGGGCTACGCGCGCGCCCTCTGGCGCACCTCCGACGACGCCCGGCGTGCCGCAGGGCCCGTACGTTCCCCCGACGAGCCCGATGCACGACGGATGGGCGCCGTCCGCCGCCCCTGCGGCGCAGCCGGCGACGGAGCCTTCGCAGACAGGGGTGAAAGCCGGGCTGTGGGTGGGGTCGTTCCTGCTGTTCTTCGGCGTGTCGTCCCTGGTGGCAAGCATGGTCGAGGGTATCGTGTGGTGGCAGTACTGGCCGCTCATCTTCGTGATACTCGGCATCGTGCGCATGGTGGTTCCCGGCGAGGAGGGCCATCGCATGCGGAAGTTCGTCGACGGGCTCATCGCGTTCTTCGCCGGGGTCGTGCTCGTGCTGATGAGCCTCGACGTCATCGGCTGGCAGTCCATCGAGTTCATGCTCATGGGGCTGTGGCCGCTGCTGCTCATGGTCGTCGGGCTGCTGTTGCTGGGCGACGCGCTCAAGTCGTTTGCCGCCTGCATGCTGGTGCAGCCATTCCCACATGCCGCGGGCTTCTTCGCTGTCCTTGGGCAGGGGCACATGCCCGTTCTCGATCAGTCCGCGTTCCTCCAGTCCCAGGGCCAGTCCCTGAAAGATACGCTGGTAATCGGAAAAGGGGCCGCCTTCCACATAGATCACCCGCCATACCTTTTCCCCGTCGGGATCGGCCTGCGCAGGGGCGGCAAAGGCGCAGTCCCGGAGCAGCAGAGGCAAGAGCAGCAGGCAGGCAAGCACAGGGGCAACATATCGTGACGTCTTCATGAAACCTCCGAAAGGGGCGCCGTCTCCTGCTGGGGAGAGGCGGGCCGGGAGTCGGGAAGGGATGGTCCCGGCAGAGTATCGTGGATAAGGGTCTTGCGGATGTGGGGCATACGGCAGGTACGGGCCACGGCCCAACAGGACGGGATGAACCGGACATGTTCCCCCGGCACGGGAGCCTGTGGGCAGCCGCTCAAGTCCAGGATGGCGTAATTGCCGCTGAAATCGGATATCCGCCAGTCCGGGCGGGCCAGGGAAAGGCCCCGGACGTCCGTATGCAGGCTGCCGCAGTCCACCAGCGCCTGGAGCCGTTTTCCCAGATCAGGGCAGTCGGCGTGCAGCCCCCGTCCGTTGTGGACGCTCTGTCGGGGCGGACGGATGTCCCGTTCCGTCACTTCCAGCACCGTGGCCGACAGGCGGAAGATATCCTGCCGGAAGTCCCCGGCCAGCAGGGCTTCGTCCCGGTACATGTCCCGGCCAAGCAGCAGGGGATCCCCCATGCGGAATTCCATGATGCAGCCGGGCGGCAGATGCGGTCCATGCCCGTGACGGCGGGCGAACCAGTTCCAGAAGATGCTCCCGCCCAGGCTGACCCGGTGCAGGGCATGCCCCAGCAGGGTGCCTGCCCGGGCCGCCAGGGCTTCGAGCAGGGCCATGTTCTCGTCGTCCGGACAGGTCCCGTACAGGCAGCCGAGATTGACGCCGATGCCCGCCACATGGGCGCCCGGCCCATGGGCCGCACGCTGCGACGCGGTCGCCACGGCCCGCAGCAGGGCGGGGGCATCTTCCTGCGGGATCCCTTCGCGCATGTCGCCTATATCCACCATGAGCAGGGCCTCGTGATGCAGACCCGCGGCACGGGCAGCAGCATCCAGGGCCCGGAAGGTCGTCTCACAGGAAAAGGCGCTGCGTTCGAACAGGCGGACGACGTCGTCCGCCCTGTCCGGGGGGGCCAGATTGATCAGGACGCGCCCTGTGCGTGCAGGCGGCTCCTGTCCGTACAGAAGATGCTCCGTCATATCCGCGATGCCGTAGCGGGCATAGCCCTGCGTACGCAGGAAATCGACGACGTCCGGGTGGGAAGCCACCATCTTCAGCACCGGCAGGAAACGGAAGCCCCAGGCCTGTTCCTGGCGCCGCACAAGACGCAGATTATGGGCCAGGGCATCCAGATTTATCTCCAGTTCAGGCATGAGGCATCTCCAGGGGGAAGGCGCAAGAAAGGGCAGGCTCCCGATGGGCGGGGCCTGTTGCAAAAGGCTGTCCAGCAGCAGCGGTCGCATCTCCTGAGCGGACAGGTCTTCATAATGATACGGCAGCGAGGCTGCCAGGGCATGATCGACCCGGCTGTGCCGCAGTGACTGCCACAGGGCGGGAGAAAGGCCGCCGGCCAGCCAGAGATCCGCGGCGCCGGCTCCCCGGCCGGTCTGCCGCAACGGGCCGTCAGGGCAGGGCAGACGCAGGGGCAGCAGGCCCGTGCAGGGCGGACAGGGCCGGAATGCCCCGGCGATGCGCGTGGCCGGCCCGTCGGCACCGCAGTGCCGCAGAGCCGTACAGATGCCCCGGATCATGCGCGGCAGGTACGAGGTCTGGAAGATGCCTCCGGCACAGCGCAGGCCCCTGGCCGCCGTCACGGTGGCGAAATAAAGGAAAAGCGAGGGGAGGATGCGCTCTTCCGTCAGGGCCCTGCCCAGGGTGCGGGCATCCAGCGGCAGGCGCCAGCCTGCATCCCGGACAGCCACCAGCGAGCGGAAATCGCAGGCAGGCCGCAGGGCCAGGGCCCGGCCTTTGCCGTCCACGCCCCAGAACAGGAAGGTGCCTCGCTGCAGGCCTTGCGCGTCCCCGGTCCAGCAGGCCCGTTGCCCGTTGAGGGCATCCCAGATAGCAGCGGCCAGCGGCGGATGCAGGAGCAGGTGCCGGACAAGGCTGTCCGGTTGTTCCAGATCGGCCGTGATCAGGCGACCGCACAGCCATTGCATGTCCAGCGAGACCAGCGGCGGGAGATCACAGCTTTTCGGGATGACCTGCTGCCACAGCAGGGCATTCATGAGGCTGGCCTGATCCCGGAATGTCTGCTGTTCCAGGACGCGGGGATGGCGGTAGACGGCCTGGACAAGACGGTCCAGAGCATGCGGCTCTTCCGGCTGGCCGGAAAGCTGCGAGGGCAGGATGACCTCGGCGGCGGTGAACGCCGGGCGCACGCTGATGAGCCCATGCCGGTCCCTTCCCGGCAGGATGGGCAGTTTGCGGCTGCGGAAACTCACCTCTTCCGGAGTGCCGCATCCCAGCAGGATGCCGCGAGGATACGCCACGTTGTTGGCCGGGACAGCGCCGCAGTTGAACAGGGGCACGGCGTGACGGCAGCTCATGGCGAACAGCAAGTCGCCCTGGAAGAATTCCGGGTGGAAATCCACACCGTGATGGTTGGCCGTGAGGGCATGGAGATCGCTCTCCAGTTCACGGCGCAGGGCCTGCCCCAGATCGGGCGAATACAGCCGGGCGCAGGTCGCGGCGGCCAGTTCCACAAGGTCGTCAGCGGCTTGCGGCGGCCTGGGCAGGGCGGCATCCGCGCCAAAGCCTGCCGCATAGTCCGCCAGTGTCTGCGCTCCTGCCTGTTCGAAGGCAGCCAATGCCTCTGGGCAACGGCTGCGGATCCAGTCCCGGGCGGAGGTCATGCCCTGTCTCCCGAATGGCGGGCCGGGCGGACCAGCAACAGGAAAAGAAGGGAAATGGCCACCAGGATGATGCCTGCCCAGCGGGCGGCGTCATCCACGCTCATGATGGCCATGACAGCCCCCACGCAGACCGGGCCGATGACCTGCCCCACGCGTTGCAGGGCATCCAGCAGGCTCATGGCCTGATCCACACCGATGGCCCGGGCGATGTCCAGTTCCAGCAGGAATTCGCTCTGGGCCGGGATGTTGAGACCGGTGGCCAGTCCCAGCAGGATGGAGCCCGCCACCGAAGCCGGCAGGGGAGGAAGGAAACAGAAACAGGCCACGGACAGGGCCGAGAGGATGCCGGCCCAGAAAAGGAGCGGGCCTTTGTGCAGGCTGTTGCCGACCAGACGGGCGAAAAGGGGACCGCTGTAGATGACGATGAGGCAGTTGAGCATGTAGATGCGTCCGATGTTGGACTGGGCCACATCGGCCTGCTTGAGGAAGACAGGCAAAAAGTAGTTGAGGAAACCCACGCAGAGCAGGGCCGAGGGCAGCAGAGCCAGCAGGATGAAAGCCAGGAAGTGGCGGTCCGCCAGCAGGCGGCGGATCTGCGGCAGCGTCAGTCTGGCGGCCGGGGCTTCTTCCCGGACGTCTTCCTGCTTTTCCTGTCCGCGCAGCAGACGCAGGGGCACCAGGGCCAGACAGGCCAGGATGACGGCGGAGATGGCGAAAACGGGACCGTAGCCCAGACGTTCGGCCAGCATGGCCCCCAGGGCGCTGCCGCACAGGGATCCGGCATAGACACCGGCAAACATGTCGGCCAGTTTGCCGTTCCGCACCGTGTAGGCTTGGGCAGTGAGCAGGGAAAGGCCGTAGCCCAGTCCCACCAGCGCCCGGGCGGCGATGAAAAGCCAGGGGGTCCAGGCCAGCATGGAGGCCAGATAGCCCAGGGCCATACAGATGATGCCCGTCATGAGGGGCGGCCGGGCCCCTTTGCGCTTCATCCATGTCCCGGCGATGAGCACGCTGAGGCCGGTCATGCCCATTTCTGCGGAGATGGGCAGGCCCAGCAGTACGTCGCGCGGGAGTATGCTCGTGGTGGTGAGTTCGGCCATGCGCAGGGGGATGAAGGAAATGGTCATGTCCATGGCCAGGATGAAGACGAACATCAGCGGGCGGAACAGGGCGCTGCGGTGAGCGTGGGATTGCGTCGTCCCCTGCAGGCGGGCTTCCAGACTGCGGGAGAGCAGCAGGAACATCTCCACCATGAAGATGAGGGAGATGGCCACCAGGGTCAGGATGTCCAGCCCGTTGGCGATCAGGCGCTCCAGCCAGGGATCGCGCGTGAGGGTGGCCCGCAGCTTCCAGCCCTGCTCCGGCGAATCCCCGCTGACGGAAAAGGCCGAGGCCAGCTCCAGCAGGGGGAATTCCTCGCCGGGCGGCAAAAGTTCGGGAAGGGGGCCGGAAGCGTGGCTCGATGCGAATACCTTGCCGGAAGGCGCCAGGACCTCCAGGACAAGATCGTCACCGTGGGCGGTGGCGGCCCGGGTCAGATAGGCGGACAGGCGGCTGGTATCGTCCAGGGAGACACCCACCAGCAGCAGGCGGTTGAGGTCCTCGGTCAGGATGGCGCCGGTATGCGCGGCATCGTTCCTGAGCCCCTGCGTATATTGCCGGCTGACGGCATGCAGGGCCAGGGCCCCATTGCCCAGCATGAGCAGCAGGAAAATGGCGATGCACAGATTGCGGGGCATGCCTCCGGAACGGCGCAGGCCAAGGCAGAGGGACAAAAGCAGTATCCCTGCCAGTGCCAGCCCGCCCTGAAAGAGCAGCTGCTGCCGGAAAAGATCCCTGAGTGTGGCATCCAGATTGCGGGAAGGCATCCAGACCGCGATATGGCCCACGATGTGTTCGTCCCGGTCCGCGACGGGGGCCAGCAGCAGTTCCCCGTCCTTCAGGGAAAGGACAGCCTCTGTTCCCGTTTTCGGCAGGCGGTCGCTGATGTCCGGCAAAAGCGGGAAGCGCCCCCAGTGATGCAGGGCCATGCCCCGGGCATCCAGTACGGCCAGCGGCATATCGGCAGCCTGGCCCACACTGGCCAGCAGACGGTCGACATTGTGGTAGGTCTCCAGCTTTTTGCCAAAGCGGATCCCTATGGCCATACGGCTTTTCAGGGCCGTGGCCGCCACACTGGCCGATGCCTGCGTCCCCTCCCGTGTGGCCGTGCGCAGGGAGGAATAGAGCAGGGCATCGTACAGCAGCAGGCTGCACAGGAGGATGGCGATCCATCCGGCCAGGATGCGGCCCAAGGGCGCGCGCTGGTCCATCGAAGAGCAAGGCATGGTCATGAGGATGTCCGGGGAGAGGCAGGTTGGGCCACGCTCGCACTGTGCGTGCGACAGAAGGCCAGCATGGTGATGTCGTCGGATTGGGGCTCTTCTCCCCGGAAGCGGACAAGCTCCGAGAAGATGAGCGTCAGCAGTTCCCTGGGCGAGGCCCCGCGATGGGCGGCCAGGAAATCCTGCAACCGGGCCTCACCGTACAGTTCCTTGTCGCCGTTCATGGCTTCGGTCACCCCGTCGGTAAAGAGCAGGCAGGTCTCCTGTTCCTTGAGGGTTTCCGTGAACAGTGTGTATTCCATGTCCGGGATGACGCCCACCAGCGGGCCGCTCAGCTTGTCCAGCATGCGGGGCGGGGCGTCCGAGGCCGCATCGATGATGTAGGGCGGGCAGTGCCCGCCGTTGGCGTAGCTCAGTTCACCGCTTTGGGGGTCATACAGGGCCAGGAAAAGGGTCACGAACATGTTGCCCGGGTTGTGGGCCTCGAGCATGGCGTTGACCTGCGACATGGCGGCCGCCGGATCGAGCCCGGAGCCGAGGGCGTAGCGCACGAGCGTGACGGTCATGGACATGAACAGGGCCGCCGGGACACCTTTGCCGGACACGTCTCCCAGGACAAGGGCCCGCCGCCCGTCGCTGGTGACGAAAAAGTCGTACATGTCGCCGCCCACTTCCTTGGCGGGATCCAGAAAGGCCGAGGCCCGGAAACCGCACACTTCGGGAGCTCCGTCCGGGGGCGGGAGGATGCCCATCTGGATCTCGCGTGCGGCGGAAAGCTCGCCCTCCATACGTTCCTTGCTGGCGGTGGCCTCCATCAGATTGCGGATGTTGGTGGCAAGGGCCCCGCCCAGATGGGCATAGGCCCGGGCCAGCTGGCCCAGCTCGTCGCGACGTTCCAGCGGCAGCCCCTGGCTGAGGAGGGGCTCGAGCCGGTCAAGGGCATCGGGGGCGGCAAAATCCACTTCGGCCAGCTGACGGGTCTTGCGGGTCAGCAGTTTCAGGGGACGCAGCGTCCTGATGAGCATGAGCAGGGCCGCCAGAGCCACCAGCAGCATGATGGGCAGGCTCACGGCCAGCAGGCTGGCCAGCAGGCTGTCGGAAGGTTCCCGTATCTCGTCCAGGGGGGCCGTCAGGGCCACATACCAGCCAAAGGCCCGGATGCTGCCCAGCAGGCAGAGCATATCGCCCTGTGCCGACGGCAGGATGACCTTGGCCATGCCCGTCTGGCGGGCTTCTGCCCGGGCCGCGTCGAGGCCGTCAGGAAGAAGACCGTCACCACCGGAGACCAGGATATGCCCGTCACCGTCCAGCAGCGCCACGAGCCCGCCGGGATAAAGGGACATCTCCCTGAATTTTTCCCGCGTGTCCTCCAGCAGTTGCGTCTGGGCCCGGACAGCCATCTTTTCCAGATCGTCCAGGGGGATCATGGAGACCAGGATCTCCCGTGACGGCCTGTGGCCGTCCAAAGGCAGGAAATAGGTCAGCACGGGGCGATAGGTGCCGGAGGGGACCATGCGGCCTTCGTTGGTGGCCACGAGGCGGGGCAGGTCAAAAACGGCAAAATCACCATCCCGGGACAGCTGTTTGAGCAGGCGCTGCACGGGCCGCTGTTTGGCATCCCGCAGACTGGACGACAGGCCCAGAAGACTCGTCTGGCCGCTACGGAGTTTTTCCGTATCCAGGATCTCCATGCGGATACTGTCGACGTCATCCACCAGAGCGATACTGGCGGCGTCCATGGCGGACAGCAGGGGTTGCAGGACGAGGTGGGCCTGCCCGCTGCCCGCGGGACGCTGCGGGGCCAGGGCCTGCAGCAGTGCCTGGACGCGGGCGGAGGTGTCCCGCAGCTGCGCCTTGCGCAGGAGCACGGAGCGCACCTTGGCCGCCAGATGGTTGAGGGTGGCCGTATTGAGCCGTTCCTCTTCCACCAGCAGCAGGGTGGCGAAATTTTTTTCTTCCATCCCGATCATGGTCTCCCCGACCCGCTGCCAGGTCAGGTAGAGGACCAGCACGACGGTGAGGGCCACGGAACAGACCACCAGCAGGGCCAGCCGCAATCTCAGACTTGCGTTCATGCCTCCTCCCCGTCATGGCCGTGGGCCGTCTTGTCGAGGCGCAGCAGCTTTTTGCGCAGGCCTTCCCGGGTGATGCCGAGCAGTTCCGCCGCCCGGCTCTTGTTGCCCTGGCAGGCGTCGAGGGCCCGCTGTACCAGCAGGCGCTCCGCCTGTTCCAGATTGAATGTCGTCCGGATGTCCGGCAGCGGTTCCCGGGGGGCGGTGGCGCCTGTCTTTATGCAGCCGTGGCGCGCCAGGGCTGCCAGCAGTTTGGGAGAAAGATCCGACGGACGGATGACCGTATCCACGGTAAGGGCCGCTGCCCGTTCCATCTCGTTGCTCAGTTCGCGCACATTGCCGGGCCAGTCGTAGGCCAGCAGGCACTGCTGGGTGGCCGGGGCCAGGGTCAGGGCAGCGCGTTCCATATTGTGCGCATGCTGGGCCAGCAGATGCCGGGCCAGCAGCAGGATGTCGTCGCCCCGTTCGCGCAGGGGAGGGAGCGTCAGCTCGGCCACATTGAGGCGGTAGTACAGGTCTTCCCGGAAGCGCCCCCGGGCCACGGCCTGCCGCAGGTCCACATTGGTGGCCGCGATGACCTTGATGTCCACGGGCACGGGCCGGGCGCTGCCCACGCGCAGGACTTCCCGTTCCTCGAGCACGCGCAGCAGCTTGGCCTGATTGGGCAGGGACATGTCCGCCAGTTCGTCAAGGAAGAGCGTCCCGCCCGAAGCTTCTTCCACCAGGCCGCGGCGGGCGCTGACGCCGGTGGCCACGCCCTTTTCGATGCCGAACATCTCGCTTTCGAACAGGGAGTCGGGGATGGCCGTACAGTTGACGGCCACGAAGGGGGCATCACGCCTGGGGGAGTGGTAATGGATGGTCTTGGCGAAGATCTCCTTGCCCGTGCCGGAAGGCCCCAGGATCAGAGTATTGATGGGCCGCCGGGCGATGGCCAGGGCCTGGGCCACCACCTGACGCATGGCCGGGCAGCGTCCGATGATGCGGCGGACGTTGTATTCCTTTCGCCCATCAAGCAGACCAAGATCAATACCCAGGCCATCGTGGGAGAAGGGCAGAGCCTGCTCATCGGGGGACATTATTACGAGATCCAGAGCGATGCGGAGACCGGCATCCCCGGCCTCAAGAACATCCCCATCCTGGGCGGCCTGTTCGGCTCTACGGGCAAAAAGCATCAGCGCATGGAGCGTCTTATCCTGATCACGCCGCGCATCGTCCGCATGGATACGGCCTCCAATGTGCCGTCCCGCGTGGATGACCCCCGTTTCAGCCGGACGCCGACACAGGCCGACTATGAGGAACGCCGTCCCAAGGAGATGCCCGTGGGCGGTTGTGCCCGTCGCCGTGAACTGGCGCCGGACGTGCAACCCGCACCTCCTGTGACGGTCACGCCCCAGCCGGCGCCTGTGCCCGCCACCAACAAGAGCATCCAGAATTCGACCATGCCGCAGCCCATACTGACTCCTGTCAGCACGGGGGCCCAGCCGGTGCCGGCCCCTGTCGGCAGCACGTCTGTTTCTGCCGGAGGACGGCAGTGACCTGCAGCCGGGGCAGTGCCATCTGCCTGTATGTTTTTTCCGGGCCGCATCTGGGGGCCTGCGTTGAACTGACGGAAGGAAGCTGGGTCGTCGGGTCTGATGATGCCTGCGACATCATCCTGACCGGTCTTGCTCCCCGCCATGCCGTTCTGGACATTTCGTCCGAAGAGAATGCCTTTCCCGTACTGGCCGTGACGCCCCTGGATGGTCCCCTTCGCCTGCAGGGAGAAGAGCCCGTGGAGCCCGCCGAGGCCGATGGTCCCTTGCGCCCCGCAGCCGGGAGCGCCTGGTATCTTGGCACGACCTGTTTTGCCTGGAACCGTCCCGGAGTCCCCCAGGAAAGCCTTGTACCGGAGCTGTCCCCGCACGCCCGTACCGTCGGGGCCGAAGAAGCGGCGTCCGCGGAGGCAGAAGCTGTCCCCGCTGTCACGGAGACAGCGGAGCTGTTGCCGACCGCCAATGATCTTGGCATGGACGCCGGGGCTTCGGAAACACTGTTGCCGGATGTTCCGGAATCTTCTCCCGCTCGCCGGGTCGGCTGGCGGGCCTTGCTGCTGGTACTGGTGGCGATTTTTCTGCTTGCGTTGTCGCTGATGGTCAGGCCTGCGGACTCTGATCCTGAACATTATCCTGAGATCATTAAAAAATATCTTGAAGATGCCGGCATACGCGGGCTGGCTGTAAGCCGCCGTGATCCCGGAGTGGAGATCTGCGGGACAGTGGCGGACGATGCTGCCATGATCCGTTTGCGTGACATGGCACGTGGCTTGCATATCCCTGTGTACCTGGAAGTTGCCGTACAGGAAGACATGCTGCGTGCTGTGCGCAGTTCGCTTGGTATCCGCGGTTTCCATCCTGATGTCGTCCTGTGGGAGAACAAGGGCAATCCGCGTTTGCAGGTCAGGGCCTATATGAAGGACGAGCTGCTGGAGGCAGCGGCTTTCACGGCCCTCAAGGCCGAAGTCCGGGGCCTGCCGGCGGTGGACCGGCACATCGTTCACGAAAAGGATCTGGCGCCGGTGCTGGATGCGGCCCTGCAGCGGGAAGGTCTGGGGAGCGTCCGGGTCATCTATCTGCCGGGCAGGGTGGATTTTTCCGGTGATTTCCGGCCGGAAGACACCAGAAAACTGGACGCCATCCGTCAGGATGCCAGCGAGCTGTTCGGTGTTCGGTTGCACGGGACCTCGTCGGCGTCGGGCGCTCTGGCAGCTGCAGAGCGCTCTCTGACACCTTCCCGGGACGGTGAAACCGCCGCTGCCACACCGGCCCGGCCTTCGGGCGGTACCGGCGGGGATCCCCTGGGCGGGCTGCGCGTGACCGGTGTCACCATGTCGCCCATGCGTTTCGTGACTACCGCCGACGGCAGACGCCTGTTTGAAGGCGCCGTGCTCCCCAGCGGCTGGACCCTGGAGAGCATCGATACCAAAGTCCTTGTCCTGCGTAACGGCAGCCAGGTCGTCAGTCACAGATTGAGAGGTAAATGATGGAAATGGAATCAGCCTTTGACATGCTGGCGGAAGATCCTTCGGGCCGTGGCCTCAAGCAGCTTCGCGAGGAGCTGTTCGAGATGCGGACGGACGTCAAGCGCGCCATGGATGCCGGCATGACGTCAGACGAGATGGCTGTTGCCCGGCAGGTCATGACCGCCGTGGATGCCGCGGAGAAAGTGGCGGAGCGTGTCTACGATACGCTGAACCGCTGATCCGGGGAAAGCCGCCGCAGACTGCGGATGGCCGGTGTGGCCGGTCCCCGCAGCTTAGGAGCGGCCCTTCCGGCCGCAGCGCCGGGCAGCAGAAAGCGTAAGAGCAAGATGACCGCATTGCGGATCAGTCAGGAGAATATCATGAATATAGGAAGCTCGGGCGGGATCGATATCGGCCAGCTGTTCCAGAATGCCACCAACGGGCTGAGCCAGGACGGGCAGGCCCTGCAGGCCAAGATGGACCAGATCAGCGCCTCCGGCGAGGTGGACCAGATGCAACTGCTGGAGCTGCAGTTCGCCATGGGGCAGTACAACGCCAAGCTGGAGACCATCTCCTCGGTGACCAAGAGCATCCAGGATATGCTCAAGTCGCTGGCCCAGCGGACGGGCTAGCCTCCGGGAACGGAGGCGTGCAGGCAAGAATGTTGTGATGGGGCCGTTTTCCGGCCCCTAAAACGGGAGAGATATATGGTTTCCGAAAAACAGATGGCCCGCCTGCTGGATCTGGCCAATCTGGCCTGCCAAAAGGGGCTCGTCGGGGAGGCAAGGACCATTTTCCAGGCAGTCCTGGCGCTCAGGCCGGGGTTCGCGCCGGCCCTTGTGGGGCTGGCATTTTCTCATGTGGTCGTGGATGATTTCGATACCGCGCTCACCATCCTGGACCAGGTCCTTGCGGATAATGCCGCTGATGCCGACGCCCTTGCCATGCGTGGCCTTGCCTGTCTGCTGGCCGGGCGCAGAGGGGATGCGGAGCAGGCCTTTGCCGCCATTCCGCAGGATTGCGCTGCGGCCGATATGGCCCGGGCCGTCATGGAAGTCGCCTGACCGGCGGCATGACGTTTTGTCCACCGGGAGGCACGGCGTATGATCCCCGCATCGGCACAAGGGGCGACCAAGCTGCTGGAAGCTCTGGAAAAGCTTTCCCAGTGGGCGGGCGAGCCTTCCGGGGGAGGTCCTTCCGGTGCGCCGTCGCGTGAGCTGGTGCGGGCCTTCGAGGAAGCGCTTTCCACGGCTCCGCCAGAAGGCCCCGCAGCTGCGGCCGGTGAGGGCGGCCCCACTGCATCGTCGGCCGCGGCGCTCCTGCCGGGACCGGCGGAAGCCATGCCGTGCCCGCCAGTTGACGGAGCGGGGGCGGAAGGCTCTCTTGCCGTGGAACAGAGCGGGAACCCTCTTGCCGTGGAGCAGCCCGCCGCAGCCGGTGGCGCTGATGTCCCCGTCGGGCAGGAGGTGACGGAGCCTCAGGCTGTCTTCCAGAGCGAAGGAATCTCCCGCCAGGATGTTCTGGAAGAGCTGGGCCAGTTGCTGGAGCGTGTCTCCGCGCAGGGGGCGGCCATCAGCCCGCAGGAATTGCTGCATGTGCAGCAGCTTGTGGGCATGCTCAACGTACAGGCCAAAGTGGGTGTCCAGACATCGCAGCAGACGACGCAAGGCCTGGAAGGCCTGCTGCGCCAGTCCGGTTAGGCACCCGTATCTTAAGAGGTTTTTTCATGCTGCGTCCCATGCTTTTTTTGCTGCTTTCCCTGCTTCTGCTCCTTTCCGGCTGTAAGGTGGAGATGTACTCCGGCCTGTCCGAGGATCAGGCCAACCAGATGCTTTCCACCCTGCTGCGACGGGGGATCGAGGCGGAAAAGCAGGCCGCAGGCAAAAACGGCTATACGCTGCTGGTGGATGACGACCAGCTGGTGCGCGCCCTGCAGGTCCTCAAGGAGAACAGCCTGCCGCGCGAAGCCTTCAAGAACCTGGGGGAAGTGTTTGCCGGTGACGGCATGATCTCGTCCACATCCGAGGTCCAGGCCCGCATGTCCTACGCCCTTTCGCAGGAGCTGGCGGACACGCTTTCGCGCATCGACGGTGTGCTGACGGCCCGCGTCCATGTGGTGCTCGGCGTCAACGACAAGGTGAACAACATCACCATCGCGCCTTCAGCGGCGGTCTTCCTGCGCCATACCCTGGATTCGCCCGTGGTCAACCTTGTGCCCGAGATCAGGGAGCTGGTGGCGGGCGCCGTGGCCTCGCTCAAATACGACAATGTGAGCGTGATGCTGGTCCCGGTGCGGGAAAGCGTGACGGTACCGGATACGAAGCTCCCGTCCCCGCTGCTCTCGCCGGGGGCCCATACGCCCGCCCTGCTGTTGCAGATGCTGGCCATGGCGGCCGTGCTTCTGGCCCTGGGCGTGGGCGGCTGGGTCTGTGGTCGCCGTCTGCTGGCTCGTCGTCGCGCTGCCCGTGAAGCCCTTGAGGCCGGGGAAGGGGATGACACCGGCAAGCAGGGTGAGGCCTGATGCACAAACAGTTTTTTGCAGACGTCCTCGCGCGTCGTCCGGCCTTGTGGCAGCGCCTGCTGCAGGCCAATCTGCCGGAAGGCGGGCCGCGGCTGCCGGATGACTGCCGTGAACAGCTGGGCGGAGCTGCGGACAGCCTCTGGGCCTGGCTGCAGCAGCGCCCGTTGACGCACGGGCCGGCCGCTGCTGAAAGCGGGCCTGCCGTACCGGTCCCCTTTTGGGATTACGCCGAGGAGTCGCGCCGCCTGGCTCTTCTGGATGCTCCGGCGCTGCTGGAACTGTGCCGGGTGACGGGCGTTGTCCTGCATGCTCCGGCCATCGCGACGGTGCTGCTGCGGGATGAGGTCCTGCCCTTGCGGGAATCCCTGGGAGAGGAGACGTATCGGTACGCCCTGCAGCGGGGCCGCTACCAGCTGGGGGGCATGCGGCGCTTCTTCCATTGGCGGGATACGGATCTGCCCCTGGCGGAACGCTGTGCCCTGCACGGCAATATGGCGCTGCGTCTGGTGGCCGGGCGTTGGCCGGAATACGTGGCCCTGCGCGTCTGCGATCGTCTGCCCGCGCTGCCGGAGGCGGCCGTGCTGCCGTCCCTGACGGAAGATGAACGCCACGAACTGTGGCGCGGGGTGAAAAAACTGCTGCTCAAGGAGGTGGCTCCGTCATGGGCGCCGTGTTTCGACTGACGGGCAATACCGTGATGCCCGCCCCTGGGGTGCGGGTGCTGCGCGCGGCCGATTATGCGCGTCTTGTGGAAGCCAACGATGTGCTGGCCGCTGCCCGGGAACGGGCTGCCGCCATGGCTGCCGAGGCGGAAAAAGCCTACGAGGAGCGCAGGCAGGCAGGTTATGAGGACGGCCTCATGGAAGGCCGCATGGAGCAGGCCGAAAAGATGATGGAAACGGCCATGCAGGCCGTGGAATACATCGAAGGCGTGGAAGCCAAGCTCGTGGGCGTGGTGACCTCCGCCGTGCGCAAGATCATCGGCGAGCTGGACGACCGGGAATGCACGGTGCGCGTGGTGCGCAATGCCCTGAACGCCGTGCGCAGCCAGCAGCGTGTGCTCATCCGTGTCTCTCCCGACGACAAGGACGCGGTGCGGACCTCGCTGGCGGCCATGATCTCGTCCGCTCCCAACGGCGCCACGTTTCTGGACGTGACGGCCGATCCCCGCATGAAGCCCGGGGACTGCATCCTGGAATGCGAGCTGGGGGTCGTGGACGCCAGCCTGGAGACCCAGCTCAAGGCTATCGAGCACGCCTTGCTGGGCAAGATCAGGGAGTCGTAGATGGCCTTCGAATACATCGGCGACCTGCTGGAAGAGGCCGTCCGCGACGTCAATCCCCTGGAGACGCGGGGACGCGTGGAGCAGGTGGTGGGCACCATCATCCGTGCCGTGGTTCCCGGTGTGAAGGTGGGGGAACTCTGCCTGCTGCGCAATCCCTGGGAAAACTGGAGCCTCAAGGCCGAGGTGGTCGGCTTTGTCAGGAACGTGGCCCTGCTGTCGCCCCTGGGCAATATGCAGGGCATCTCCCCGGCCACGGAAGTCATCCCCACGGGCGAGATACTCTCCGTCCCCGTGGGCTATGAGCTGCTGGGCCGCGTGGTGGATGGTCTGGGGCAGGCCATGGACGGCGGTCCGGCCATCAGGACGCGCACCCACTATCCGCTGGTGGCCGAAGCGCCCAACCCCATGACCCGCAAGGTCATCAGCAAGCCCATCTCCCTGGGCCTGCGCGTCATCGACGGCGTGCTGACCTGCGGGGAAGGGCAGCGCATGGGCATCTTTGCCGCGGCCGGCGGCGGCAAGTCCACCCTGTTGTCCAGTATCCTCAAAGGCTGCACGGCCGATGTCTGCGTGCTGGCGCTCATCGGGGAACGCGGCCGCGAAGTGCGGGAATTCATCGAACGCGACATCGGTCCGGAAGGGCGAAAAAAGGCCGTGCTCGTGGTCTCCACGTCGGACCGTTCCTCCATGGAGCGGCTCAAGGCCGCCTATACGGCCACGGCCATTGCCGAATATTTCCGCGATCAGGGCAAGAGCGTGCTGCTGATGATGGATTCCGTGACCCGTTTCGGGCGCGCCCAGCGCGAGATCGGTCTGGCGGCCGGAGAACCGCCGACCCGCCGGGGCTTCCCGCCATCGGTCTTCTCGGAGCTGCCCAAGCTCATGGAACGGGCGGGCAATTCGGACAAGGGCTCCATCACCGCCCTGTATACGGTGCTGGTGGAAGGTGATGACATGACCGAACCCATCGCCGACGAGACCCGGTCCATCCTTGACGGGCATATCGTGCTTTCGCGCAAGCTGGCCGCTGCCAACCATTATCCCGCCATCGACGTCCAGGCCAGCGTCAGCCGCGTCATGAACGCCGTGGTGGACAAGGAGCACAAGGCCGCGGCCCAGGCCCTGCGCAAGATACTGGCCAAGTATGCGGAAGTGGAGCTGCTGGTGCAGATCGGCGAATACAAGAAAGGGGCCGATGCCGAGGCGGATTTCGCCCTGGGACATATCCAGGCGGTCAATGCCTTCTTGCGCCAGGGGCTGGAGGAAAAAAGCTCGTTCGAGGAGACCCTGGCGGCCCTGAAAAAGGTCGTGCTGTAAGCGGGGCCCGGCCTCTGCATATGGCAAAGGTGCATCATGGCGCAACGACTCTATCCCTTGCAGGCCCTGCTGTCCGTTCGCCACTATCGGGAGGACGCCGCCCGCAACGCCTTGCGGCTGGAGGAACGCCGGCTGGTACAGGCGCGTGAGGAAGTGGGGCGGCGGCAGGCCGAGCTGGAACGCTACCGCATCTGGCGGCCGGAAGAAGAAGAGCGGCGTTATGCCGCCATCCTGGGGACCAGCCTTTCTCTGGAAGAGGTGGCGGATTTTCGGGCCTCTCTGGGCATGCTGGCCACCGGAGAGCAGGAACGCTTCCAGGCCGTGCGCCAGGCGGAGGAGCAGGTGCGGCAGCAGGAACAGGCCGTGACCGGTGCGCAACGGGCCGTGGCCCTGGCCCGCCGGGAAGCGGCGAAGATCGAGAAACATCGTGACATCTGGCAGGAGAACGCCAAACGGGAGCAGGAGCATCTGGAAGATCTGGAGCTGGAGGAGTTCGCCACCCCTTCCCGCGCCAGTGACGATGCCTGAGGCCCCCCGCAGGGTGTTCGGCCGGATCAGCATGGCGGCATATGCTGGAGGTGCCCATGGGCATGGAGATCAGTTCCCGACGCTTGCAGGAAGCGGATTCCCGCATGCAGGCGGAGCGTGAAGGCGCGGATCGTCCCGTGGACGACAGGGACAAGGAACGTTTTGACCGGGCCATGCAGGAATCCCGGGAACGGGACGGGCAGGGCGGTCAGGAAAATGGTCGGGGCGGTTCCCGGCAGGATGCCCTGTCGCCCCAGGCGCTGCTGGACAGCCTTTTCGGCAGCCGCATGCAGAGCATGCAGACGAGCGCCGCACAGGCGGCTCCGGCTCCCGGGGATGTGGACGCCCTCGTGAACGAACTGGTGGACCGCATCCTGGTCTCCGAGCCGGGCAAAGGTTCCCCGGAAGTCCGCATCACGCTGGGGCAGGGCCCGCTTTCGGGCGCGGAGCTGTGTCTGGCCCGGGCGCAGGACGGCCAGCTGTTCATCCGGCTCGCCTGCGCCGATCCGGCGTCCTTCCAGACGGCGGTGGGGGCACAGGATGCCTTGCGCAGCGCTCTGGAGCGCAGTGGCGAGAACGTTCGCGTGGAGATCGTCCAGAGCCGGGCGGACGGCGGCAATGAAGGCGATGCCCGGCAGCAGTCCCGGGGCCGCCAGGATTACGTCCCTGACGTGGAGTAGCTACGGCCGCCACACGGCGCGCCACGATATTTTCCCCCTCCGAAGGGGAGCGGACAGATCCCGCTGATTTCGGAAAAGGTGAGTCATGTCCCAGATGATCCCTTCCCGGCCTTTCATCCCGCCAGCGCTGCCGCCGTTGCAGGCGCGGCTGGTCAATGCCCTCGTCTGCCGGGCCCTGCCGCTGACCGTAGCGTTGGATGCCGGTGCGGAGCAGCCTGTTCCCTGTACGTTGTCGTTCAATGTCGCGGCGGCCACCGCGGAGCAGGATGCTCCCTTTGTTCCGGCGGCCGTGCTGTATCTGAGCAGTGGCGAGGATCTGTGGCGCTTGGAATGGTCATCTCTGGAGGCACTGGCCCTGAGGCCGGATCTTGCCGCCTGGCGCAGCGCTCTGCCTGCAGGGGAGCAGACCTTTGCCCGCCTGCCCGGCGAATTGTGTCTGGCTGTTCTGGAGCGTTTGCTGCAGCCTGCGCTGCAACGGCTGGAACCCTTCCTGGGCTGTGAACTGCGTTTTAGCGGTACACCGCAGGCCGGGATCGCCTGGGGCGGTTCGTTGCCCCTGCGGCTGGATCTGCCCGGTGGTGAGGCTGTCTTCCTGCGTCTGTCCTGGACGAAGGAAAATGCCGCACGCTATGTGCTGGAGCGGCTGGAACAGCTCCCCATGCGCACGGAGGCCGGGGTCTGTTTCACGGCGACATTGGCCTGTCCGCTGGCAGCGGGGCGCCTGCATCTGTCCGCGCCCTGGAC
>OGQA01000595.1_pt1 | contig 18348 bp, 14 predicted proteins | sample 1553011 | NCBI WGS metagenome assembly OGQA01 (sample SAMEA2580256, study PRJEB22360) | human gut metagenome | biome: human gut; feature: human-associated habitat; material: faeces | place: Denmark | collected 2008/2010 | reverse complement strand
TACGGCATCGACGCGGAGCGCAAGACGCTCTACAACGACATTGAAGTGCTCTGTCTGTTCGGGCTCGACATCGACAAGAGAAAAGGCAAAAGCGTGACTTATCATGTCATCAGCCGTGAATTCGAGCTGCCGGAGCTGAAGCTTCTTGTCGACGCAGTTCAGTCCTCACGCTTCATCACGCACAAGAAGAGCAACGAGCTGATAAAGAAAATCGAGGGCTTTGCGAGCCGATATGAGGCGCAGGAACTGCAGAGGCAGGTCTTTGTCTCGAACCGCATCAAGGCGATGAACGAGAGCATCTACTACGCCGTCGACTACATACACGACGCGATAAACCGCGACGCGAAGATAGCGTTTCAATATTTCACCTGGGACGAGCACAAGCAGAAGAAGCTGCGCCACGACGGCAAAATATATCGCATCAGCCCGTGGGCGCTGACCTGGGATGATGAAAATTATTACATGATAGGCTACGACTCGGACGAGAACAAGATAAAGCACTACCGAGTCGACAAGATGACAAAAATTCAGCCGACCGAAGAAAAGCGCGACGGCGCGGAACTATTCGCCGGTTTCGATATGGCACTCTATTCAAAGCAGACCTTCGGAATGTACGGCGGCCGCGAAGAGACGGTCACGCTCCGCTGCGAAAATAAGCTCGCAAATGTCATGATAGACAAATTCGGATTCGACACTGCGTTTTCAAATATCACCGACACGCACTTTGACATGCGCGTAAAAGTGTTCGTGAGCCCTGTGTTCCTGACATGGATAATGAACTTCGGCGCAGATGTGACAGTCCTCTCCCCCGAAAGTGTAAAAGACGAGCTCACAGCCCTCGCGTCTGATGTGCTCGCGCAGTATAAATGAACAGAACGAGTAAAACAGCAAATCCTATCCACGGCTTTCATGGGTAGGATTTTTTCATTTCGACATGAGATAGTGATGTGTTGATAAGTTGGAGGGCGCGGGTGTGGGTATAGGATATAGACAGTCGTATCAATATTGCGAATTATCACAATGATGTAAGAACAGATATCATCCGCCCACGGAGTTTGCACAATTTTATTGATAAGTACCTTGTAGGGTGCGGCGACTCGACGCACCGCTGCCGCGACAGCGGCACGGGATCTTTGCAAAAACTTATTTTACGGATCATAGGCGGAACTTCGTTCGCCTGCTTTAAAAATCTATAATAGTGGCAAGTGACTAAAGGATTGCTTTACTTGCATCATCTCCAAAAAACACCGTGACGCTCACGCATCAAAGGGTCGTCAAGGTCGCCGCCCCCTACAAGTCGCTCAACGAGGCCTCGAAATACATAACTCGCGCCTCCCAGTCGGCGGCGCTTCGGTGATGTTGCCCGCCTTTTCCAGATAGATTTCGGATACTGCGGCGCGGCTATTGAAAGCTTGATTATAAAGACCGGTTGGGTCGCTTGCTTTTACCTTGCTACAGCTAAAATGATAGACAAATCCCTATTTCGCCATTCTAATTGTCATCGCCAAGAAACAAAGCCGGCGCAAACACCGCTAATTACGGGAATTTCAAGTTTTACTGTCCGTTTTTTGACACACCTGCCGTGATAGAATAGAATCAGAAAATAAGGAACGGAGAGATACATATGAAATTCAAGATAGGTTTTACCGCTGAAGAAGAGACAGAGAAGAAAGCTCCCGAGACCGAAACAAAAGCTCCCGAAGAGGCTCCCGCGAGGGAATCGCTCGTGAGGGTCTATTTCCCGCAGCGCGGCTTCGACTGCACATATTACAACAGTCTTTTCGACCTGCATGTCGGCGACCTCGTCTATGTTGACGGCAAGCTCGAGGGCAAGCGCGGCAAAGTTATCGATGTGTCATACACATTCAAGATAAAGCTGTCCGACTACAAAAGAGTAATCGCAAAAATCGACACGGATATCTCCGGCGAGTTCTGCTATGTCGGCGACGAATTGTTCTCTTTTGACAAAAATACCGTGCCGTTTGGGAAGATACTCCCCTACTTCAAAGCTCCCGCCAAGCCAGACGAGGAATACGCGAGCGCGAAGGAAAACAAGTTCTATAGCCTCGACGATCTCGAGGGCATGGGCGCATATGAGCACACGATAATGGTAGGCAAATCCGACTTCAACTGCGGCGAGGTCCTGTATCTCAGCGTTGAGGACGGCAAGGGACACGCGATAGTCGGCACAAACGAGCTGCACGAAGTTGAATTTGACTACAAGAACGGCATGATTGCAAACATCACCTGCGACTGCTGGGCGTGCGGCATATGCAAGCACGGTGTGGCGGCTGTTTTCGCGCTAAAATCGGCTCTCGAAAAAATCGAGAAGCATTTCCCGAAAAAATTTGAAACAAGCGGATATTTTTCCGTTATGTCAAAGAACACGTTTATGAATGTCATCGCCTCGCTCGGTGACGACAGTGTCGGAAGTTTTGTTATAAAGAAGAATTAGCTATTTTAATTTTATATCACTTTCGACAAAAATCGCATCGTTTTTGCAAATCGATTGACCGTTTTCGCCAAAAGATGTACAGTAAAACAAACAAAATATGGGAAGTGAGACAATGGAGCCTATAGCTCACCTGAGGCTCGTCGAAAAATCCGAACCGTCGGAATATGACGAACAAACACTAAAAGCACACAACGAGAACAGCGGGAAATATGCCGCAGAGGCGCTCCGATGTATCGGGTTAGACAAAGTCGGAAACTTTTGCGGAAATATTCACGACTTAGGCAAGGCGACAAAAAAGTTCTTCGACTACATACAGCCCGACAACACGCTTAGGCGCGGTGAAGTGAACCACACATTTGCGGCGGTCAGATATATTTTCGAGATGTCCGACGGCGTTGACAATGAAGTGCGTGAGCTTCTCGCCTATGCGGTCGGCGCGCATCACGGACAGTTTGACGCGGTGAATGACGACCACAAAAACGGCTTTGAACACAGGCTGACATAAGACGGCATCGACTATGACGAAGCGAAAAAGAACTTCAACGAATATTGCTTCTCAGATGCCGAACTGAAATCACAGTTCGACGGAGCCGCAGAACAACTTACTGAAATTATTGCGGGCATAAGAGAGCGCAATCCGAAGAGAAGCGCGCGGCAAGCTGAAGAATATGAATTTCAGATAAGCCTGCTGGCTCGGCTTCTGCTCTCGGCAGTTATCGAGGGCGACAGGCGCGACACGGCGGAATTCATGGAAAACATGGAGTTTCCACAAGTTGAAGCGGATTTGGACGAGTGTCTCGGGCACATTGAAGAAAAGCTCGGCAAATTTTCAAACACAAGACCGATAGACGGGGCGAGAAAGCAGATATCCGACATCTGCCGCGCCGCCGCAGAAGAAGAGCCCGGCATATTCAGGCTCAATGTCCCAACCGGTGCAGGCAAGACTCTCTCGGGGCTGAGATTCGCCGTGGCTCACGCAAAAACACATCGGAAGAAACGAATCATATTCACTTCTCCCCTGCTGAGTATCCTCGACCAGAACGCAAAGATAATAAGAGAATTCATCGGAGACGACAACATCATAACGGAGCACCATTCAAACGTCGCTCTCGACGAGGACAACGCGGACGAGCTCAAACGCGCCCAGTTATTAACGGAAAACTGGTCGTCGCCGGTGATAATAACCACTCTTGTGCAGCTGCTCGACACTTTGTTTGCAGGAAAGACCTCATGCATACGCAGAATGCACGCACTGTGCGACAGCGTGATAGTCATAGACGAGGTTCAGACCGTGCCAAACGAAATGCTGTCGCTTTTCAACACGGCGGTAAACTTTCTCTCGGAGGTCTGCGGCGCGACTATAGTCTTGTGTTCGGCGACCCAGCCGTGCCTCGAACAGACGGCACATCCGATGACAGAGAACATAAAAGATATTGTGCCATTTGACGAGGAGCTGTGGCGAGTGTTCAGGCGCACGCAGATAATCGACAAGGGCGGCATACGGCTTGACGCAATTCCCGCATTTATCGCAGAACAGCTTGACAGAACGGACAGTCTGCTTGTCATATGCAATCTCAAAAAGCAGGCGGCGTATCTGTTCACTGAAATGAATTTGGGAAACACCGTGATCTTCCATCTTTCTGCCGGAATGTGCATGGCGCACAGAATGGCGGTCATATCCGAGATAAACAGCGCGCTTGAAAAAAAGCGCACAGATCCAGACGCACCAAAAGTGGTTTGCATCTCGACGCAGGTCATTGAAGCGGGCGTTGATGTATCTTTCGGCTGCGTGATAAGGCTCTGCGCGGGGCTCGACAGCGTGATACAGGCGGCGGGCAGATGCAACCGCAACGGCGAGCTTAACGGAGCCGCAGATGTGTTCATAATAAACTGCCGCGGCGAAGATCTCGGCATGCTCAGAAGCATAAAGGACGGCAAGATGGCGTGCATGTCCCTGCTGTCCGACTACAAATATCATCCCGAGAAGTACCCGTCGGGGCTTACATCTGACGAGGCGGTATACGCCTACTACAAGAAGCTCTATATTCAATCCGACATCGGCGCGCAGGATATGCCGATAAAAATCGACGGTTCGCCGTTCACTCTCTTTGATCTTCTTTCTCTCGACAGGACATACGCAAACGCGCCTTATTTAAAAGCAAACGGCGAAAAATACGCGCTGACTCAGGCATTCAAGACCGCCGGGAGCAGGTTCACTGTCTTCGGCAGCCGCACGACCGATGTTATCGTGCCATACGGCGAGGGAAAAGAGATAATCGTCGAACTCGGCTCAAAACGAGCTGAAGAGGACATAAAGTATCTCAAAAAGCTCATCAAAAAAGCGCGGGCATACACCGTCTCGCTCTATGAAAATCAGCGCAGAGCCCTTGCGGACAGCGGTGCGCTCCACCCCATAGCAGACGGCATCGCGCTCGCGTTGAGCGAGGAATTCTACAATGAAGATTTCGGGCTCAATCTTGACGGCGAAAGCCGCGAAGCAATCACATTATAAATAAACACAGGAGGTGTGCAGCATATGGAACATCCGAATATAGTGACATTTGAAGTATTCGGAGACTACGCGCTTTTCTCCGACCCGGTAATGCGCGTCGGCGGAGAAAAAGCAAGCTATCAAATCCCGACATACGAAGCTCTCAAGGGTATTCTCCACTCGATCTACTGGAAGCCCACTATCGTCTGGTATATCGACAAGGTCAGAGTGATGAACCCCATTCAAACTGAGGTCAAGGGCATCCGACCGATAAAATACAACGGCGGGAACGACCTCTCGTTCTACACCTATCTCAAAGACTGCCGTTATCAGGTGCAGGCACATTTTGAGTGGAACGAGAACCGCCCGGAGCTCATCGGCGACCGCAACGAGAACAAGCATCACAACATAGCAAAGCGCATGATTGAAAAAGGCGGGCGCAGGGATATTTTCCTCGGCGCACGCGAATGTCAGGGCTATGTTGAGCCATGCGAATTCGGGAGCGGCAAAGGCGCATATGACGAGACGCCGGAGCTCGCATTTGGGCTGATGTACCACGGGATAACTTACGCGGACGAAGCATATTCGGACGAGACAAAAAACCGAATGACCGTCCGATTCTGGTACCCGACGATGAAAAAGGGCGTTATCACATTCCCCCGACCCGAGGAGTGCACGATAACAAAAACGGTGCGCGAAAACATGGCGATAAAGCCGTTCGGCGAAGACCTCGGCAATTTCATCGGGCTCAGAGAATTCGGGGAGGTGGAATAAATGAGCATATGGCAAAGAGCCGTTGAGACATATGACTGTCACAGCGATTCAGTTGGAAAAAGTTTCGACAACCATGTCACACTGATGCCGATATCTCACATCATCCAGAACGCGCAGATAGAAATACTTCTTGACGAATATGGAAAATTCAAAGAAGCTTTGGATGTTGCCAAGGATAAAAAGAACACTAAGACTATTATTCCGGCAACCGAACGCTCTGCCGGACGCGTTGGCGACACTCCATGCGCGCATCCTCTGAGCGATCAGCTGCGATACATTGCAACGTATATGCCGGAGAGACACGAGTCATATCTGAACCAGCTCAGGGCATGGGCTGAATCCGAATTCAGCCACCCGAAAGTGCGCGCGATACTCGCCTATGTCGAGAGCGGAACTATAGTTGACGACCTCGCCGACGAAAATATTATAGAGCTTGACGAGAGCGGAAAGCCACTGAGCAAGTATGATAAAAGCTTAATTCGCTGGCGCGTTATGAACACGGGCGACAATGATGCGTGTTATAAAGACACAAGCCTTTTTGACGCATTTATCGGATACTACAGTTCATTGCAGAATAAAGCCCCGAAAAAGCTCTGCATGATATCGGGCAAAGACGAACGCATAACCGAAAGTCATCCGAAAGGAACTGTTGCATCGGCATACGGCGCAAAGCTCATATCGGCAAACGACAGCTCAAATTTCACCTACAGAGGGCGTTTCACCGACTCACAGCAGGCGGCTACCATCGGATACGAGACCTCTCAGAAAGCGCACAACGCTCTCGCCTGGGTTGCGGCGAATCAGGGAATTATAATAGGCGGCAGAACTTTCGTCTGTTGGAATCCAAAGGGAGATACATCCTTGTTCAAGGACTCCGAAACATTGACGCCCAACTACAGCGACGAAGAAGAGAAAAAAGATTTTCCGGCTACTCCGACCGACTACAAAGCCGACCTGAAAAAGGCGCTGAGCGGATGGCAGGACAAGCTTCCGGCGGATGACGACATTGTTATAGCGTCGTTCGACGCCGCCACGACAGGCAGACTCTCCATAACATACTACAATGAACTGAAGGGTTCGGATTTCCTGAACCGTCTCGCATTCTGGAAAGAGCACTGCTACTGGTCAAGCGGAAAGTTCGGCTATCAGTCCCCATCGATATGGGAAATAGTCAAATGCGCTTTCGGCACGGAGCAGAACGGAAAGCTCAGCGTTGACGACCGCGTAATGCGTGAGCAGGCACAGAGACTGTTCCACAGCGTCATAGACAAATCCCCCATACCGCAGGACATCGTCCGCGCGCTGATGCACAGAGCGTCGATGCCGCTCGCCTACGACACAAAATCAAACCGCATAAAAATTCTCTATAACGCTTGTGCGGTTATATATGCATACAGGACCGTTACTAAAAAGGAGGAATGGGAAATGGCCCTTGAAAAAGACAAAAAAGACAGAAGCTATCAGTTCGGGCGTCTGCTCGCGGTCATGGAAAAGGTCGAGCGCGACACCTATGACAGAGACGAGAAGAGAGAGCCGAACGCAATAAGGATGCAGTCCGTGTTCTGCGAAAGACCCATGTACGCTTCCCGCATAATCCGCGACAGCCTCAATCCGTATTTTGCAAAGCTCTCGCCCGGAATGAGAATATACTACAACAACCTCATCGGCGAGATTTTCGGTCATCTGAGCGAATTCGACGAGAAAAGCCTCAACCGCCAGCTTGAGGACAGTTACCTTTTAGGCTATTACCTGCAGCGCAGTGAACTCTACACAAAGAAAGAAAGCACCAACGAGGAGGAAAATTAAAATGGCAGCTCTTAACAACAAAATCGATTTCGTAGTTCTTGTATCCGCAAATCAGGCAAATGTAAACGGCGATCCGCTCAACGGTAATCGCCCGCGCACCGACTACTCCGGCTACGGCGAGATGTCCGATGTCTGCATCAAGCGTAAAATACGCAACAGAATGCAGGATCTCGGCAATAATATATTCGTCCAGTCCGCCGACCGCAGCGATGACGGCTGCAAGAGCCTGAGCGAGCGCGCGTCAAGCAACATAAAGACGAAAGATATAAATGAATACGCAAAAGAGGCCTGCGAAAAGTGGCTCGATGTCCGTTCATTCGGTCAGGTGTTCGCTTTCAAATCCAAGGACAGCAGCGGTGTATCGGTCGGCGTGCGCGGTCCGGTCAGCATACATCAGGGCGTCAGCGTATCACCGATAGAGGTTCGCTCTATTCAGATAACCAAGAGCGTCAACGGTGAGCCCGTCAAGGACGGCAAGGACGCTTCGGCGCGTTCCTCCGACACAATGGGTCAAAAGCATTTCGTCCAGTTCGGTCTCTACGAGATAAAAGGCTCGATAAATGTTCAGCTCGCAGAGAAGACCGGATTCTCCGAAGAGGATGCAGATATTATAAAAGAGTGCCTGCGCACGCTGTTCCTCAACGACGCTTCTTCGGCGCGCCCCGAGGGTTCGATGGAAGTCCTGCGCGTCTATTGGTGGAAGCACAACTGCAAGGACGGTCAGTATTCGAGCAGCAAGGTACACCGCAGCGTTCATGTTGAATTGAAGCCCGATGTCAACATCCCCTCGAGCGCGGATGACTATATTATATCTGTAGATGAGCTTCCCGGGCTTGAGCCCGAGATCATCGAGGGAGTATAATGACATACAGGGAGTGTGATTTTCTGCAAATAAGCGGAATACAGCACTTTGCTTTTTGCCGCAGACGTTGGGCTCTCATTCACATTGAGGGGCTTTGGGCAGAAAATCTGCGCACTGTAAACGGTGAAATATTCCACGAACGGGCGCACGACCCGTCGCTCAGCGAAAAACGCGGCGATCTGATAACACTCCGGGCTCTGCGGGTATTCTCGTCAGAGCTCGGAATAAGCGGAGAATGCGACGTTGTCGAATTCAGACGCGATGACGAAAACGGCGCGAAACTGCGCGGGCGCGATGGCAGATGGATGCCGACGCCGATCGAATACAAAAGCGGATCTTCTAAAGCGGGCGATGCCGACAGGCTTCAGCTGTGCGCGCAGGCAATGTGCCTTGAAGAGATGCTCGGAGTCGAGATTGAACTCGGATATATGTTCTACGGCGAGACGCATCGGCGCGAAAAAGTTTATATAAACGCCGAACTGCGCCAAGCGGTGAAAGATGCAGTCAGCGAGATGCACAGCTACATGAGCCGCGGCTACACGCCCAAAGTCAAGACAGGCAAATTTTGCAACGCCTGTTCACTCAAGGAGCTCTGTCTCCCTGCCCTGTGCAAGAACAAAAGCGCGGCGGAATATATAAACTCCGCTATCGGCGAGGACGGTGACTTCGATTGAAAAAGCTTATGAACTCGCTCTATATTCTGACCCCCAACGCCTATCTGACGCTCGACGGAGAAAATGTTGTTGTCAAAAAGGACGGCGCGGAGATGGGCAGATTCCCTCTGCACAGTCTCGAACAGATAGTAACATTTTCATACATGGGCGCAAGCCCGGCTCTCATGGGCAAATGTGCAGAGCAAAACAAGTCGCTGTCATTCTTCTCTCAAAGCGGACGGTTTCTCGCGAGAGTCGGCGGCGGAGTGCAGGGCAATGTGCTGCTGCGCAGGCAGCAATACCGCATCGCCGACAGTCCGAGTGAAAGCTTGCAAACAGCCAAAAACTTCATCACTGCAAAGATATTCAACTCCCGCTGGGTATTGGAGCGCTCATTGCGCGACCACCCGATGAGCATTGATGCAGGGAAAGTAAAAGACGCATCAGAAAAGCTGAAAGAATCCGTATACACGGCTCGCAGCTGCACTGACGCCGGGACGCTCCGCGGCGTTGAGGGCGAAGCGGCAAGCACATACTTTTCGGTATTTGACGAGCTGATACTTAACCCCGACCCATGTTTCACTTTCGAGACACGAAACCGCCGTCCGCCGCTCGACTGCGTGAACGCGCTGCTCTCATTCGCCTACAGTCTGCTTGCGAACGACTGCGCGAACGCACTCGAAAGCGTAGGGCTTGACCCATATGTCGGCATGATGCACACCGACCGCTCCGGCAGAAAGTCGCTCGCACTCGACCTCATGGAAGAGCTGCGCCCGTCGTTTGCCGACAGATTTGTGCTCAGCGGAATAAACAACCGCTCGTTTCAGAGCAATATGTTTGTGAAAACTGACAGCGGTGCCGTACTCCTCACCGACGACGGTCGGCGATCGTTCTTCAAGCTTTGGAAATCGAGGCGGGACGAAAATCTGACTCACCCGTTCCTAAAAGAAAAGATACAATGGGGACTCGTGCCGTATGTTCAAGCGCTTCTGTTAGCGCGCTACATCCGCGGCGACATTGACGAATATCCCCCGTTCCTGTGGAAGTAGGTGCGTTATGCTCGTATTGATAACCTATGATGTCAACACCGAAGACACCGGCGGCAGAAAGCGACTTCGGAAAGTTGCGAAAGAATGTGTGAATTACGGTCAGCGAGTTCAAAACAGCGTATTTGAATGTGTATTGGACGCCGCGCAATACAGATTAGTAAAACACAAGCTCGAACAGCTCATCGACACCGAAAAGGACAGTCTGAGATTTTATAATCTCGGGAACAACTATCAGACAAAAATAGAGCATATCGGAGCCAAGGCCGGATATCAGCCGGAAGGACTCCTTATGCTTTAGTGCGAAGCGGCATCGATCATAAAAAGTGCCGTATATTCGCACCGAAAAAGCCGTGCTTTTACAACTGTTTAAGTCAAGTAAAAAGCACAGCTGTCGCAAAAATATATAGTTTTATATGCACTATGTACAAACACAATGTTGCATATTTGTATGTTTTTGCTGTCGCCCTCCCCACGGAGGGTGTGGATTGAAATTTTTAAGCCAAACCGCGCCGTCATCGCAGTCGATAGTCGCCCTCCCCACGGAGGGTGTGGATTGAAATGAAACTTCGCTCGGAAGAAATCCGTCCGCCTTTGGTCGCCCTCCCCACGGAGGGTGTGGATTGAAATTGTGATTATCGTTGCCGTGATAGCACCGACAAGCCGTCGCCCTCCCCACGGAGGGTGTGGATTGAAATTCTGCGTTCTTTGCAATATACTCATCTATTTCCCGTCGCCCTCCCCACGGAGGGTGTGGATTGAAATGTCAACGGCATAAACCGGGGAATCCTGCCATTTCCGTCGCCCTCCCCACGGAGGGTGTGGATTGAAATTTTCATGTTCTTCGGGCAGTTGTCGATATCTTCGCGTCGCCCTCCCCACGGAGGGTGTGGATTGAAATTTCGCAAGGTGTGATACGCCTTTCTGCCTCTTGCGGTCGCCCTCCCCACGGAGGGTGTGGATTGAAATAGCAATTCCATTAACGCTGAGGGCAGAGCACTCCAGGTCGCCCTCCCCACGGAGGGTGTGGATTGAAATACATTTTTAAATATTTTATAGCAACCCACGACGGTCGCCCTCCCCACGGAGGGTGTGGATTGAAATAACGACCGCCTGACTAACATCAGCAACGGAATCGTCGCCCTCCCCACGGAGGGTGTGGATTGAAATGGCATGAGCCAATCAGACATCGATAAGGACTATGAGTCGCCCTCCCCACGGAGGGTGTGGATTGAAATTGCGCGACAAGGTTTCCAGTCTGGAAATGGATTCCGTCGCCCTCCCCACGGAGGGTGTGGATTGAAATTCCCGTGTCCTGTATATCGTCAGGCGCGTTATCAGTCGCCCTCCCCACGGAGGGTGTGGATTGAAATTCTGCTGCATTTGCAAGCATTTCTGACAGCCTTTGTCGCCCTCCCCACGGAGGGTGTGGATTGAAATGGCGTAGGTTGCTGCTGCGTCAACGCCGCCGGTGATGTCGCCCTCCCCACGGAGGGTGTGGATTGAAATATCTCTCCCCCTGCGCCCCCTCATTTCCTCCCCCTCGTCGCCCTCCCCACGGAGGGTGTGGATTGAAATGTCAATCAATCTTTCAAACGTTTCTGCCCGTGCAGCGTCGCCCTCCCCACGGAGGGTGTGGATTGAAATCGACTGCTTTTTATCGTTTGCCCACATTGGCACAATCGTCGCCCTCCCCACGGAGGGTGTGGATTGAAATTCTTATGCTCAAGCATTTTGACTCGCTCTGCAAGGGTCGCCCTCCCCACGGAGGGTGTGGATTGAAATCGTATCAAGCGGTATTCTTAGGGTATAACAAAGGTCGCCCTCCCCACGGAGGGTGTGGATTGAAATTTCTGTGCTTTTTTCACCGTCTATGATGATATTCGTCGCCCTCCCCACGGAGGGTGTGGATTGAAATTTTGACGCTCGCGTCAACCGCACCCTGATTCTTGATGTCGCCCTCCCCACGGAGGGTGTGGATTGAAATCCAATTCTTGTTAATCTCGTCGGGAGTCATCTTGGTCGCCCTCCCCACGGAGGGTGTGGATTGAAATAAAATGTGCCCGTAAAGGGCGATTCCGAGTTTTGTCGCCCTCCCCACGGAGGGTGTGGATTGAAATTTCTTCCCGTCGCCCACTCTGCCGCCGCTTTTGCGTCGCCCTCCCCACGGAGGGTGTGGATTGAAATTTGTGCTTGTAGTAGACCTCCGAGCCTGTGCCGCCTGGTCGCCCTCCCCACGGAGGGCGTGGATTGAAATTAAGAGTTATAGCATTACTCAAAAGCTAATTATTGTCGCCCTCCCCACGGAGGGCGTGGATTGAAATATTTATCCTCGATAAGGTCAACTGGAAAGACGACGCAGTCGCCCTCCCCACGGAGGGCGTGGATTGAAATATCTCGGGTCGCAACCAAGTCACATTATCGACTGGTCGCCCTCCCCACGGAGGGCGTGGATTGAAATTCGACATAAAGCTTGTCATTTGACGATTTTACAGTCGCCCTCCCCACGGAGGGCGTGGATTGAAATGTCAAGACTGGCGGTGAAATGGCAGAGGACATCGTCGCCCTCCCCACGGAGGGCGTGGATTGAAATGTGTCCTTGGGAGCGTCTACAACGACGGTGTGTGTCGCCCTCCCCACGGAGGGCGTGGATTGAAATTTCACGTCAAACAGTTCTGAGCCGTAATGCAAATCGTGTCGCCCTCCCCACGGAGGGCGTGGATTGAAATTTTTAATCTTGAATCCGGTCATATCGAAGCCTCGTCGCCCTCCCCACGGAGGGCGTGGATTGAAATCCCGATTCCAGCTATTAAGCAGCAGTCATACAGAGTCGCCCTCCCCACGGAGGGCGTGGATTGAAATTCCTGTTCCAGTTTCCGTGCCTGCGCCTTGATATAGGTCGCCCTCCCCACGGAGGGCGTGGATTGAAATTATTGTTGGTTATTTACCTTTAAAATGATGAAAAAGTCGCCCTCCCCACGGAGGGCGTGGATTGAAATGCGACCGTCGATTCGCCGCAGCCGCACGGCGGCGTCGCCCTCCCCACGGAGGGCGTGGATTGAAATTATGTCCTGCGCTTTACACTCTTGCACAATGTTGTCGCCCTCCACACGGAAGGCTCAGTCTGAAACAGGAGGTTATATCAAATACATTCGCAAGCATGACAACTGTCTTTTTATTGTTTTGGAGCAGCGTTTTTTGAATATAGAAACAGCGCCTTGCAGTCAAATACAAGACGCCGCAATTATTGGATTGCAGTATAGCAAAACATCCATGCTTTACGCTCGACAGTTAACGATATATATTCCCTGTCTCCGTTCTTCCATCTTTTGCGCATGATATTCTGCATATTCTCTCACGAAGCGATGTTTCAAATCTTCCGGAGTATCAGGCGTAAAATCCCGCCATTTCGATATGGTCGGCCGCCTTTCCGTTGTCTTTAGCGATATCCCATATCACCTCTTGATTCCCGCCGAGATGCCTGTGGCGGAGTATGTTCAGCTCCGAGGCTTTCAGCTTCGCCCACGAGGCGAAATACTGCGGTCTGAACGACCTTGTATAGCGCTCATAAAGAGCGTTTTTGAGTTTGCTGTCCATTTTCTTTTCCTGTCCGAGCGTATTATCAGACCGCCGCCTCTGCGCTTTCGTGCTGCGCGATGCGCTCCTTTGCCCCGTCATAGAGGGCAAATATATCTTCGCATCGGCTGTAATTCTCGCTCTGCGCTATCGTTCTCACTGCGTCGAGATACGGCTTTGCGGCTCTGTAATAGAGCGAGTTTTCGTCGGTCGCTTTCTTTATCTCAAGCTGAACGCGCTGTTTTTCGGCGCGCACCTGCCGAAGCTCTGCTTTGAGCTCTGCAATAGATGCTTTATCTTCTGACTCTTTGGCGAGCTTCATGCTGTCCGTGACGCGCTTCATATTGACTTCCGCCTTGTCCTCACGCTTGAAGAGCCCCGCGAAAACAGAGCTGTCAAACGGTTCGATGCCGTTGGGATAATATTTCGCGGCGGTCTTGCGCGCTGTTTTGATATCGCCGACGAGTCTTAACATATCTTTTCTGCGCTCTTTCTGCTGCGCGGTCGCCTTGGGCATACGCTTGACATCGCTCTTTTTGAGTTCTATTGCGGACATGAAGTCGCTGAGCCCCGCCGCGCTTATCTTCTTCGCGATTTCAAGATCCTCCATGCCCTCCGGTGTGTTAAATCGGTCGAGCTCCGCGAGGACAAAACGGGATATCTCTATCTTCTCGTTTTCCTGAGCTTTAAGATTATGCTCTTTCTTGGCTGCCTTTACAAGTGCCTTGTCACCGGACTTTTTCGCCTGTTTTATTCCGTCCTTTGAGAGGACATTCATTTCGCGGCCGGAATATTCTTCGGCTTCTTTTATAATATCGACCGTCTCGACAAGCGCATCGTCTGCGAGGACATTGTTTCCGTAGTCCTCGAAAAGTGCTCTAATTTTTAGCACCTTGACTATCGCCTTCTGCTTGACCTCGGTGAAATCATAGAAAAAGAGCGGAATGACATTGAGCACCGCACCGACAATGGACGCGATAACGAGAACGCTGCTTATGCGAACAAAATAGTCATGGTTATAGAGAACGTCATAGACATTCGAGCCGTCGTAGCCGAGCGACAGGGCGACACTGCGATTGAGTCCCGCGCCCTCGTATATTGCCGGAAGAACGGAGCCTGTGGCGAGCGTTATGACACTGCCTATAAGCCCGACCGCGGCGAACATTCCGTCTATCCGCTCGCCCGTTTTATACTGCTGATAGTCTCTTATATCCGCCTGGATGCTCGGGTTGAGAAGATGACCAAGCGAAGTTATGAACTGGTTGACGAAGATGCATATGAGCAGCATCCATATTATTCCCGGGTCGCCCGTTCGGCGGACTATCGGGAGCATCAGCGCGATGAAGCCGATATTGAAAAGATTCGTTACAACGAGTATCTTCTTTTTGCCGTATTTTCTGATAAGGAACGGCGCGACGAGATTCGGCCAGAACGAGGCGTTGCCGGATATCGCGATTATCAGCGAATACTGGCCCGGTGAGCACGCGCCCTGATAGTTATACATCCATCCGAGAATGCTGTTGAACGAGCTTTCAAGGAAGCCTATCCAACCGGCGAGCGAGATTATCCAGAAATATTTATTCTGCGCTATCGCCTTGAGCGCGTCGATAAATTTTATACGGATAACATGGGTCTTTGCCTGGACTATCTTCTCCTCGACATTGACATAGACGAGCAGGGATATCAAAAATCCGACAAGCAGCATCGGCGGATAGAGTACCCTGTATATTCGCATATCGTAGAGGGTGTTGTCGTTTGTTATAAGCCGCGCCGCTATCGGCAGGAATATGCCCGCTATCGACGGCGAAAGATTCTCGACAACGCATCTTATCGAGAGGACATCCGAGCGCTCTATCGTGTTGGGCGAAAGGACATTTATAAGGCTCTCGTAGGCATCGACCATGAAATTATAGAAGAACTGGAAGCCGACATTGAACAGCAAGACGACTATGCACTTCATCGTCAGCGACATATGCTCATACGGCATCCACACGAAGCCGATGCCGAGAATTACCGTCGGGATACCCATGGTCAGGATATACGGGCGGTACTTACCTTTCATGCTGCGCGTATTGTCAATCATCTTCGCGCGCAGTGCAGTCAGCGGGAAGCCCGAGAGAATGCTGAGTATATATATTACATAGAGCGCACCGGGGTCGATACCGATAGTGTTGCCTATTAGCGTATTGCCGACGGCGATTATCATATTCGACACGCAGTAGACTATAAATCTGATGCCTATGCCGCCAACAGAGAGTGAGGCTATCTCCTTATAGCTCATATACCGCTCTTTCGGCGGCTTGTTCCAGTGCGTTTTGACCGAAGAAACAACGGATTTGATTTTTCCGGCGATTTTCACAGTCATATTCCCCCTTGTTAAGATGAGTTCAATGTGTTAGTATAAAAGAGTAAAATATCAAATGCTATGAGTAAAAAAGGTGATGCTATGCCGATATTCAACGAAGAGATGTACTTATATGACAAGAATCAGAACAGCGATCTTTTTCATCTTCATTCTTTCGGCAGACTCTTTCCCGACGCCGACTACATAATTTCATTAAAAGACAACTCGAATACAATAATTGAATGCGTGACCGACGGGGTCGGATATATCGAGCACAACGGGACGGTCACTACAGTTGAAAAAGGCGACTGCTATATAATAAAGAAAGGCAGCGGCTACTCCTACTACTCCGACGACAAAAAGCCCTATTCAAAAGTCTGGGTAACGGTATACGGGAGTCTTATAGACAGATGGCTCGATTTTTACAATATAGATCAGCAGGTGTATATAAAGCACCTTGACATCACGTCATATTACAGCCAGATAAAGCAGACCGCACTCGGCAGGGATATGCTCGACAACGACAAGAAGCTGATGCTCCTCGTCCACGGAATTATATTTGAAATGGCGATGGCTACCCCCGCGAACAGCCGGAGCCGTGAGGACGCGCCGTATATCAAGACCGCCGACAATGTTGTTCTCGACATAAAGAAATATATCGAGAAGCAATGCAACGAGCGGCTGACGAACAAAGACCTGTCGCTGAAATTCGGCATCTCACAGAACACGATGAACGACCTGTTCATCAGAAAATACGGCATATCGACATCGCAGTATCACATGCAGTGCAAGCTCTCTTCCGCCGAATATTTTCTCAAAAGTACCGATTTGACGATAGACGCGATAAGCGGGCTTATCGGCTTTTGCGACCGCAGCCATTTCAGAAAGGCGTTTATGAAAGCATACGGCATGTCGCCGAATCAATACAGAAAGAAGCTCAAATCCGACCTCAGCGCAGAATAATTGTCGTCACCGATCTCGGCGTGATTTTTATATGTTCGGGGGCGGCGATGTCATATTCGCGAAGATCGTTGTTATCGTCCGTGACCGCTGATTTTACGGCTGAGTACTGCTCCGGCAGGCTCAGCTCTTTTTCTTTTTCGGTACTGTTTATCACTATAACCGCACAGCCGCCGTCATATTTGAACGCGAGCAGGCGCAGCTCGGGATCATCGCAGGCGGCATCAACGCGAACGGAACCTGTGGGAACATATTTCGAGAAGTTACCCGTAACATAGTAGCGTTTGGTCATCTCAAAAGTTTTATCGTCAAGATTTATGTATATCAGCCCGTCGCAATAGTTGACTTCAGACACGGCTATCCAATGCTGCCACGAGATAACATTGAGCACGGACAGATCTTCATACATAACATTCGCCGTGACGAGTGCCGAGTCCATGCCCTTGTCGCGTCCGCCCTGCATATGAGTCCATTCGCTCATATTGACAGGGACATCCGGATAGTTTTTGCTCATCCACTTCGCGAACCGTTTAAGGAAGCTCATGCGGTTGTTAAAAAACGGGATGGGCATATGCAGGCAATAGGAATGGATATCGAGAGCGCCGAGGCGAGTGCGGACGAGCGGATCGCCCAAAACGGCGCGCGAATAGCTCTTGTTGAACCAGCGGATATCTCCGTTTTCGCAGCCGGAGAGCCGAACGCCGTCGAGAGTTTTCCTGCCGTCAAGCTCTTTGACGAACGCGCGGAGCACCTTGCGGCAGCTCGAGGGTCTGTAGTGGCAGCCCTCCTGCCCGCCGTTCCAGACCCAGAACGGCTCATTGACGGGCGAGATATATTTTACGGGTATGCCCTCGCCGATAAAATGCTCGGCAACGTCGGCGCAATATTTGGCAAACGCGGGATAGTTCTTCCTTTTTATATTCTCTCTGAATATCTGATGCTTGTCGAGATGCGTCTTGTGGTTATTCGTCAGGCGCTCTATCGGGGAATTGACGAAGAAAATAACCTCGTTCGCACCGTCGCTGACGGCACGGCGCATCATATAGACCGCCGCAGCATCGCGCGACCAGTCGTATTCGCCGGGAGCAGTCTCAAAGCACTCGGTCGCCCGCGCGGGTTCGCTGAAAGTACCGCGTCCGCTGTGCTTCGACCCGCCGCCGATATTGTAGCGGTAGATGCCAAGACCGATGCCCTCGGTCTTGCTGAAAAGCAGCTCGCTGATTCTGTCTCTGACCGGTTTGCCGCTTATCGGATCCTTATGAGTCCAGTTTCCGACTATCTGCGCCCACCATGCGCCGCTCGCACCGAAGCCTTCTATAGTCTGATATCGCTTCTCTTCATTTATATTCAGCTTCAATTTCAATGCCCCCATGTGAAAAGT